>Ga0137418_10007144_pt1 | contig 10262 bp, 8 predicted proteins | sample CZODoug3_1_2_16f_FD_122242 | JGI IMG/M metagenome (GOLD analysis project Ga0137418, IMG submission 122242) | Vadose zone soil fungal communities from Angelo Coast Range Reserve, California, USA - CZODoug3_1_2_16fungal (Hybrid Assembly) | ecosystem: Environmental > Terrestrial > Soil > Vadose... | reverse complement strand
CCACCGCCCGCGACGGCCGGATCGACGCGCCAGTTGCCGTTGCTCTCATCACCGGTGACGGCCGGGCGCGTCCGGAACGTGTGCCAGACCACCCGCGTGACGGCGCCGATCTTCCCCTCACGGATCAGCTCCGCCGTGCGGCGCACGATCGGCGCGTGGTGCCAGTTGTGGACCGTGTGCAGCACGCGCCCGGTTTTCTCCGCGAGCTGCAGGAGCGGCGTCAGGTCGTCGAGCGAGCCGACCAGCGGCTTTTCGCAGAGCACATGGAGCCCGCGCGCCAGCGCGCTCCGGATCAGGGGCGCGTGACTCGAGGGCGGCGTGCAGATGTCGACGAAGTCCAGCGGCGATTCGGCCAGGAGCTCGTCCGTCGTGGCGCACCAGCGAGCGTCGGGCGCGAGCGCCTTCAACTGCGCCCGCTGCTCCGGCCGCGAGTCGGTGGCGGCGACGATTTGCACGTCGCGCCGCCGCAGCCAGCCCGGCACGTGGCCGTGGACGGCGACGTTGCCGAGGCCGATGATGGCGCCGCGGAGCATCTTACCCGAGGCCGTGCTCCCGAACGATCACGCCCAGCGCCTCGTCGAGGATCGCCAGCCCGGCAAGCGCGGTGTCCTCTTTGATCGTGAGCGGGGGGTTGATGCGGACCGACGGCGAATAGCTCATGGAGGCGAGCCCGCGGCGCAGACACTCCTGATAGAGCGCCTGCGTGACCGTCTTGGCCAGCGGCTCCTTCGTGGTCCGATCGCGCACGAGCTCGATACCGAGCATCAGGCCCTTGCCCCGCACCTCGCCCACGCACCGGTACTTTTCCTTCATCGCCTCGAGGCGCGCGAGCATCACCTTGCCCACGCGCTCGGCGTTCTTGACGAGATCCTCTTTCAGGATGATCTCGAGCGCCGCGAGCCCCGCGGCGGACGCCAGCGGGTTGCCGCCGTAGCTCGATGAGCTGTAGCTCGGATTGGACCAGGGCTTGGACGCCGTGATCTTCTCGGTCGAGATCACGCCGGCCAGGGGGAACCCGCCGCCCACGCCCTTCCCGACCGTCATGATGTCGGGCACGACGCCGTCGTGATCCGAGCCCCACATGGCGCCGGTGCGCCCGAAGCCGGTGATCATCTCGTCGCAGAGCAGCAGCGCGCCGTGGTCGCGGGCAATGCTCTGGAGCGCCCGCAAGAATCCCTCGGGCGGGACGATGTTGCCGGCCGTGCCCTGCATGGGCTCGACGATGATCGCGCCGATCTCGCCGCCGGTCTGGTAGCGGATCACGTCTCGCAGGAACTCCGCGCACGCGATGCCGCAGTCCGGATAGTGGAGCTTGAGCGGGCACCGATAGCAGTCGGCGTAGGGCGACAGGTACCGACCCGGCGTGAACGGCCCGAGGTGGTGCTTGAAGTCGCTGCCGAGCAGCGGCATCACGCCCGCGGTCTTGCCGTGGAACCCTCCCCAGAAGCCAACCACCTCGGACTTGCTGGTGGCGGCCTGCGCCAGGCGCAGCGCCGCCTCGACCGCCTCGGCGCCGCCCGAGAAGAGCTGGATGCGGTTCAGCCCTTCCGGCGTGACGGAGGCCAGCAGGTCGAGGAACTTCGCGCGCGTCTCGGTCGTGAAGCTGCCGAACGTGAGTCGCTCGACCTGGCGCTTGAGCGCCTCGACGTAGTGGGGATGGCAATGGCCGATGCTGCCGACGGCGATACCGGCGATGAAGTCGATGTACTCGTTGCCATCCTCGTCGATCAGGGTGCAGTCGACGCCGCGGGCCATCGCGAGCCCGGCGTAGAGCGAGAAGCCTTGCGAGCCCGGGGACAGATACCGGCGCTCCCGGGCGACGATCTCTTTCGAGCGCGGACCGACCTCGCGACGCTCGGTCACCGGCGGCCTCCCGCGAAACGCAGTGCCAGGTACGCGGCGATGCTGGCCGACCCTTCGTCTCGGTAGAGCGCGAAGCTCGGCCAGGCGTTGACGTCGAGCAGCACCAGGTCGCCCGACGCCGTCGCGATCGCGTCGCCGCCGTAGACCTCGAGCCACAGCGCCGAGGCCGCGCGGCGCACCAGCCGGGCGAGCCGGCGCGCATCCATCGGGTGGCCCGCCACGCGCTGGTCCTTGTGATAGAACCAGCGGAACCACGGCGGCTCGCGATGCGGACCGCCGCCGGCGCCGATCCCGTAGAACTTGATCAGGTCGCCCTCGACGTGCGGCTGCAGGACGGCGCGCTGGATGCCGCGCCCGGCGAGGCCGCGGAGCGCCGCGGTGACGGCCGCCGCGGTCGGCGCGAACGTGACGTCACCCTCCTGCGTGTTGTGCACGTCGGCGCGCTTCACCCAGACCGGAAGCGGACCCACGTCGTCCGTCGCGTCGGTCGCGACGACCCGGCTTTCGATGAAGGGGACGTTGGCTTCGCCGAAGTGGCTGATCATGCGGTCCCGATAGGTGTTCAAGACGGCCTGCGGACTGTTCACGTGAGGCACCCCGAGGAGCTCGAGCGCGTGAAGACGATCGAGGATCTCGACCCGCTCGCACATCAGGAACACCCCGAGTGGGCGGGGGTCGGCCGTGCCGATCTCCTCGGGGGTCTTGAACGTCACCTGGAATCCGCGGGCCTCGATGTGCTTGCCGGTGAGTCTCAGGATCTCGGTATCGTCGTTTTCCCGGCCCGGAGAATGCTCCCGCTCTCGAAAAATCCCCCAGCAGTCCGCGTCGCTCACCGGTCGCCTCCACGGAGATCCACTCGCGTTTGCCCTCCGGCCAGCGCTTCGGCCAGAATCACGTCAGACTTCTGATCGACGTCGACCACGGTCTCGATCGTTTCCGCGTACAGCGGCTCTCCCTGCTCGAGGAGCCAGGCCAGGAACTCCCGCAGTCGTCCGAGCGGCGGCGGCGAGGCGGCGCGGGCCCGCTCTGAGAGCATATACATACCGGCCGTCACGTGCGTCCCTTCCGTTCCCCCCAGCGCGCGGACACGACTCGTCGCGTCCACCTCGACCCAGAGGGGATTGTCGTCGGCGACGAAAGGCGTCACCGCCAGAACGCTCGTGTCAGGCGGCCGACGGAGCGCTGCCTCGACGAAGCTGACGAAGTCGCGGGGGCGACACCACGCGTCCACCGTCGAGACGAGCGCCCGATCGCCGGCCAGGCGCCGGCTCACCTCGAGGAAGCTCTCCAGCGACGACCGGGTGGTCTTGACGATGACCTCGGCGTCGAGGTCGGGGAACCGGGCGTGGAGCCAATCACGACACTCCCGCGACTGCTCGTTCACGATGATGACGAGCGAGGTGATGCCCGCGGCGCGGAAATTCTCGATCACCCACGCGATCAGCGCCACGCCCGCGACCGGGACCAGCGGTTTGGGCATCGAGAAGCCCGCCGCCCGCAGGCGGGTGCCGTCACCCGCGGCGATGATGCCGCCGCGACACCGCCCCGGCATCGTCACGGGAGCATTCCCCGGAGCTCTTGCAGCGAGCGAATGACGCGGTCACCGCGGCAGCACGGGCGTGGGTCCGAGGCCGCCGCGGGGACGAGCCAGATGTGCGCCATGCCGACACTCCGCGCGCCGGCCATGTCACGCGACAGCGAATCGCCGACGAATGTCGCCTCGGCCGGCTTCACCCCGAGCTCGTCGAGCGCGTGCCTGAAGATCCGGGGATCGGGCTTCTTCCACCCGACCGCCTGCGAATCGACGATCGCCTGGAAGAACGACCGGATCCCGAGGTCGTCACAGACGGTCGCGAGGTTGCCGTAGAAGTTGGAGACGATGCCCAGCCGGTAACGACGCGCGAGCGGAGACAGCGACGAGACGTTGTCGCGGACCGCCCGGGTCGTATGTTCCAGGAACAGCGTCGCGATGCGGTCGACGAGCCGTTCGTCGCCCAGGCCCAGTGCCGTGCCGAGGCCGGCGACCAGTCGCCGGACGGTCTCGTCGAGGGAGAGCGTGGCCGGAATGGCCCCCACGAGCGCGTCGTCGGCGCCGTAGAACAGCGGGTCGAACCGGTCCGGCGTGACGACGACGCCCTCGGCTCGACAGAGACCGAAGAGCCGCTCCTTCCAGGTGAGCGCCGCCGCGTCCAGCGTGCCTCCGAAGTCGAACAGAATGGCGCGAGGTATCACGGGCGCTAATGTTCTCACAGAGTCGCGTGGACGCGCGGGGAAGCCTCCGGAATGCGAAGCCCCGGGAGCCCTGCTATCGTACTGTGCAATGACCGAGGCGCGCTCCCGCCCCACGCCGCCTGCGGCCGGCCTGGGCCTCGCCGACGACTCCGCCCGGCTTGCCGCCATCGTCGACTCCTCCAACGATGTGATCGTCAGCAAGACCCTGGACGGGATCATCACCTCGTGGAACCCGGCCGCCGAGCGGTTGTTCGGCTGGACGGCCGCCGAGGCGGTCGGCCGGCCCATCACCCTGATCATCCCCGCGGCGCGGCAGGCGGAGGAGGACACCGTCCTCGCGAGGATCCACCGCGGCGAGCGCGTCGAGCACCTCGAGACGGTGCGGGTGACAAAGGACGGCCGCCTGGTCGACGTGTCGCTCACCGTCTGCCCGGTGAGGGATTCGGCCGGCCGCATCGTCGGCGCCTCGAAGATCGCCCGCGACATCAGCGACCGCCGGCGCTTCGACGAGACGCGTGCCCGGCTGGCGGCCATCGTCGACTCCTCCGAGGACGTGATCGTCAGCAAGACCCTGGACGGGATCATCACCTCGTGGAACCCGGCCGCCGAGCGGATGTTCGGCTGGACGGCCGCCGAAGCGGTCGGCCGCCCCATCACCCTGATCATCCCCGAGGCGCAGCGCGCCGAGGAGGAAGCCGTCCTGGCGAGGGTCCGCCGCGGCGAGCGCGTCGAGCACTTCGACACGGTGCGCATGACGAAGGTCGGCCGCCTGGTCGACGTGTCGGTCACGGTCTCCCCCGTGAGGGATGTGTCCGGCCGCATCGTCGGCGCCTCGAAGATCGCCCGCGACATCAGCGACCGCCGACGCATCGACGCGGAGCGCGCGCAGTTCCTCGCGCGGGAGCGGGCGGCGCGCGAAGAGGCCGAGCGCGCGAACCGCGCGAAGGACGAATTCCTGGCCACGGTCTCGCACGAGCTCCGCACGCCGCTCAACGGGGTGTTCGGCTGGGCGCGCATGCTGCAATCCGCCGACATGGACGAGCAGACCCGGCAGCGCGCACTGGCCGCGATCGTGCGCGGCGCCGCCGCGCAGGTCCGGCTCATCGAAGATCTGCTGGATGTCTCGCGCATGGTGACCGGCAACCTCCGGCTCGACCTCCGGCCCGTGGACCTCCGCGACGTCATCGAGGCGGCGCTGGAGACGATCCGTCCGGCGGCCGAGGCCAAGGACGTCGAGATCGAGGCGGACCTCGACGGGACGTCGGCGACGGTGCTGGGAGCGGCCGATCGCCTGCAACAGGTCCTCTGGAATCTCCTGATGAACGCCGTGAAGTTCACGCCGCGCAACGGCCGGGCGCACGTGCGGCTGCGGCGCGGCGAGACCGCCGCCGAGATCATCGTCAGCGACTCGGGCGAGGGGATCGCCGCGGACGTCCTGCCCTACGTCTTCGATCGGTTTCGCCAGGAAGACAGCTCGGCCACGCGGGCCCACGCCGGGCTCGGGCTCGGCCTGGCTCTCGTGCGACACATGGTCGAGCTGCACGGCGGCTCGGTCGAGGCCCAGAGCCCGGGCAAGGGACAAGGCGCGACGTTCACGGTGCGATTGCCGCTAGCGCCGCCCGGGGGCGGCGAGGCGACCTAGGAAAATGGGGGGCCCCGAAATGGCCCCCCAACCCCCCCAACGCTCGTCGCGCCCCGGCGAAGCCGTGGCGCGACTCGACCCCCAACGTTCGGAGCGCCCCGGCACAGCCGGGTCGCTCCTCTAAACCCCTCGATCACCCGACAGGAGACTAGCGGCGGGCGACGCTCGCGACGAGCCGGCAGAGCGCGTCGGGATCGATCGGCTTCTGCAGATGCTCGGCGAACCCCGCAGCCAGGACCCGCGCCCGCGGGTGCTCGGACCCGTACGCGGTCGCCGCGATGACCGGAATGTCCGCCACGACCTCGGCGGGCAGCCGCTTCAATTCCCGAACGAGCCAGTAGCCATCCTCGCCGACCATGGCGATGTCGCTGACGATGGCGTGGGGCCGCAGCCGCGTCGCGAGCGCCACCGCGTCACGCGCATTGTCGGTCGTCGTGACGTCGGCGCCGCAGGTGGTCAGCGCCGCGGCGAAAAAGTCGAGCACGTCCGGGTCGTCGTCGACGACGAGCACGCGCAGTCCCACGAGCATGCGCTGCAGCGGCGCGGGTCGGGGCGCGGGGGCGCCGCCTTTTCCGGGTCGTCGATCGTCGCTCGCCCGTCCGCCGCCGCTCGACCGCACCGAGTGCCGATCACGGTGCCGATGCGGGACGGCTTCGGATCGCAGGAGAGGTGCCAGATGAGTCACGGCGGCGTGACGGGGCATGGCCGCGACCATATGCCCGCGTCGTCGGCTGTCAAGCGGTAGAGTGCAGGCTCGATGAAGGATCACGATATCGCCATCGTCGGGCTCGGGATCGTGGGCGCCTCCGCGGCCTATGCCGCGGCACGCGCGGGCGCGCGCGTGGTGGCGCTCGACGCCGGCGTCGCCGGCGAGGGCACGAGCGGCACGTCGTTCGCGTGGCTGAACTCGGTGCGGAAGGAGCCCGAGGCGTACCACCGGTTGAACGCGGACGGCATGGCCGCGCACCGTGAGCTGGCGCGCGAGCTCGGTGCTGCGGCCGGTCATCACGAGGGCGGCTCGCTCGAATGGGCCACGGGCGACGAGCCCGAGCGCGAGCTGCGCGCCCGCGTCGCGCGGCTCGCCGGCCGCGGCTACCCGGCGGCCTTCCTCCCGCGCGAGCGCGTCTCAGCCATGGAGCCGGCGCTCGTCGTTCCCGACGACGTGCGCGACGTCGCCTTCTACGCCGCGGACGGCTGGCTCGACGCGCCGCGCCTGATTCGCGCCCTGCTCGCCGCCGCGTCGGCCCGCGGCGCCGATGTCCGCGAGCGCGCGCCCGTGCGCTCGCTTCGGGTGCGGGAGCGGCGCGTGCAGACGGTCGTCGCCGACGGCGGCGACGCGATCGCGGGCTCGGTGCTGATCTGCGTGGGGGCCTCCACGCACGAGTTCCTGTCCCCGCTGGGCGTCAGCATCCCGGTCGGCCGGGTTCCCGGGCTGCTCGCCGTGACGTCGCCGCCGGCGCAGTCGTTGCGCCGCGTCGTGCACGCGCCCGGCGTCCATCTGCGGCCCGATGCCGGCGGGGGCCTGGTGCTCGGCGCCGACGACGTCGACGCGCCCGCCGCCGAGGCGCGCTCGGCGTCGAGGCTCGACGAGCTCGCCGCACTCCTCCTCGAGCGCGCGGGCCGCGTGATGCCGGCGGCGCGCGGCGTGAAGGTGGTCGACCGCCGGGTCGGCGTGCGCCCCATGCCCGCCGATCGCCACACGATCGCGGGCCGCATCCCGGGGCTCGACAATGCCTGGGTCATCGCGACGCACAGCGGCGTGACGCTGGGGCCGCTGCTCGGCCGATTGCTGAGCGACGAGATCCTCGGCGGCGTGAGCCACGCAACGCTGGCGCCGTTCCGCCCCGAGCGCTTCGCGCTGGCGCGCGACTGAACGCTCGACAACGTCCTTGACCCGGTCTCCCGTCTATGAAATACGAGCGCGAGTCGCCTCCGAAACCCGAGCGTCCGTCTGAACCCGAACCCCCGGAGCTCAACGATGAGTGTTCGCCTCGCCCTGCTCGCAAGCGTGCTCGTGGCCCTCCTGAGTGCAGCGGCGCCCTCCGCTTCGGCCGCCATGCCCAACTGCACCGTCGCGACCATCGCCGCCCTCGGCGTGCCGAGGATGACGATCACGTCGGCCACCGTCGTGCCCGCCCTGGCGCCCAACCCCGAGTACTGCGACGTCCGCGGCTCCGTCGATACCGGCGGAAATTCCGCGGGCTTCCGCTTCCAATTGCCGCTCAGCTGGAATGGGAAGCTGCTCTTCTATGGGGTCGGCGGCACGGGCGGCAACGTGCTCGCCCCCTCGCCGAACGGCGTGGATCGCGCGGCATCGCTGGTGAAAGGGTATGCGACCGCGGTGACGGACACGGGGCATCAGAACCTCAACAACGCCGACGCGAGCTTCGCGTTGACGGCGCCGGGCGTGCGCAACACCGCGGCCCTCGCGGATTATTACTACCGGGCGGCTCACGAGGTGACGGTCGGGTTCAAGCTGCTGCTGCCGAGGTTCTACGGCGCGGCCTCCGTCGAGCGCGCCTACTTCGACGGGTGCTCGAATGGCGGCCGGATGGCCCTCGAGGCGGCCAAGCATTATCCCGCCGACTACGACGGGATCATCGCCGGGGCCCCGGTGCCGTCCCAGCGGCAAATACTGCTTCTGCACAAGGGCGCCCTGACCAATCTGGAGCCGATCAGCGCGCGCATGCCGGTCGCGATGCTGCCGGTGATCGATGCCGCGGTCTATGCGAGCTGCGACGCCGTCGACGGCGTCAGCGACGGCCTGATCCAGAATCCGGCCCTCTGTTCGTTCGACCCCCAGACGCTCGTCTGCCCGGGTGGCAACGCCGCGAGCTGTCTCACCCAGGATCAAGCCAACGGTCTCAAGAACTATCTCCGCCCGCTGACCGACGAGCAGGGGCGCGTCCTGACGCCCGCGCATTCGGTGACCGACCTCGCCGGCGGAACGGTGAACTACACGGCCTATGCCCTTGGTCCCAACGCGCCCAGCGATCCGAACGGTCCGGAGCCCTGGGGCAGCGGACCGATGGCGCGCGGGTGGTCGCTGGGCGACACGACGCTGAAGTACATCGTGTACCTCGATCCGAACTTCAACTCGCGGACGTTCCCGATGCGCGCCGACGGTCGAATCGACGACGACGCGATCGCGAAGTACGATGCCGCGACCGCCGACGGAACGGTGAGCCCGGCCGATCTCGCGGCGTTCATCGGGACGGGGCGCAAGATGATCATCTACCACGGGTTCGCCGATCACGCGCTCTCGCCGTTCACGACGATGCAGTTCTACGCCGACCTCGCGCAGCGGATGCCGGGACATTACGAGAAGCTCGGAGAGCACGTCCGGCTCTTCATGGTGCCGGGGATGCAGCATTGCGGAGGTGGCCGGGGTCCGAACACCTTCGACACGCTCACCGCGCTCGAGAATTGGGTCGAGCAGGGCACGGCACCGGACAGCATCATGGCCACGCACGCCACGGCCGGCGTCGTCGACCGATCGATGCCGCTCTGCACGTTTCCCCAGCAGGCCCGCTATCGCGGCCGCGGAGACGTCAACGACGCGGCCAACTGGTCGTGCTCACCGGAGCCGGCGCTCTTGAAGATCGGTCCGGCGGGCACCGACGCGGGACTGGCCCACGAGGGCCGGGGTCACGGACAGGCTGACTGAGCGCCCGCGAGGCATCCGCGGCCATCAGCCTTTCTTGATCCACCACTCGTTCGTGTTCCAGCTGTACTCCTGCATGTTGGAGTTCGGCTGAAAGCCCTGCATGCCCTTGCGCGTGCCGCGGATGTTCACGTAGTGGAAGATCGGCAGGTACGGCAGCTCGTCGGCGTAGACCTCCTGGAGGCGGAAATACGCCTTCTTGCGCTTCTCGCGGTCGATGTCCCGCACGCCGGCCTCGAGCAGGCGGTCGATCTCCGGGCTCTCGCTGGCGACCGAGTTGCGGCCCATGCCGCCCTTGGCCGGGATGTACTTGCTGTGCAGCCGGAAGCTGTGCTCGGGATCGCTGCCCATGGCCATGCCGATGACGATCGTCTCGAACTTCGACATGCGGTAGAAATCGCCGAAGAGCACGGCGGCGGGCTTGTTGTTGATCTTCATCTCGACGCCGACCTGGCGCCACTGCTGCTGGAGCAGCTGCTGGATCTGCTCGCGCTGCTTGTTGCCCGCGGTGCACGCGTTCTCGAACGAGAGCCGCGTGCCGTCCTTGACGCGGATGCCGTCGGCGCCGACCTTCCAGCCCATCTCGTCCAGCAGCGTCTTCGCGCGCTCGGGGTCGTACCGGTGACGGCCCTTGATCTTCGGGTTGTAGGCCCATGACTGCGGCGGTACGTAGCTCTCGGCCTCCGGCGCCAGGCCGAGCCAGATCTTTTCCACGATCGGCTTCTTGTCCATCGCGAGATAGAGCGCCTGGCGCATGCGCTTGTCCTTGAACATCGGCAGCAGGTGATTGGGCGCGATCGTCTCGTACGAGGTCGAGGGATCGACGTAGAGGTTGATGCTCGTCAGCGTCTTCGCCTCGGG
>Ga0137418_10007143_pt1 | contig 10262 bp, 5 predicted proteins | sample CZODoug3_1_2_16f_FD_122242 | JGI IMG/M metagenome (GOLD analysis project Ga0137418, IMG submission 122242) | Vadose zone soil fungal communities from Angelo Coast Range Reserve, California, USA - CZODoug3_1_2_16fungal (Hybrid Assembly) | ecosystem: Environmental > Terrestrial > Soil > Vadose... | reverse complement strand
GTTCCTTCGTCAGGTAGGGTGAAACTTCGCCCTTCGCCAGTCGCTCGACGGTGATTTCGATTCGCCCGTCCGAGTTCGGAGCGGACGCAATCGAGTATGACCGGACCGCAGAGTATCCGTCCGGAGCTGTCAAACGCACATCAACGTGCTGACCGGCGATGTGACTCGGCCAATCGCGAACTGCAAGGGCGATCGTCCGGGCGGTTGCCGTTTCGTCGCGCAGCCCGATAACCGTTGCGCTACGCCACGTCACTGGTCGGAGTATCGCTGTTCCAGCCATGGGTCCCCATAGATGTGATAGCCAAGGCCTTCCCAAAAGCCTGGCTTGTCGTGCGGCATCAGCGTCAAGCCCCTCACCCATTTGGCGCTCTTCCAGAAATAAAGATGAGGAACCAGAAGCCGCGCGGGACCGCCGTGTTCGGGCTCAAGATCAGCACCATCAAATTTGAATGCGATCCAAGCCTGCTTGTTGACAATATCTTTCAAAGGAAGGTTTGTTGTGTAGTCGCCATACGAACGGAACATCGCATAGGACAAATCTGTTTTTACATCTGCAAGCAGGACATCAAGCGAAACTCCTTCCCACGATGTACCGGGTTTCGACCATCGCGTTACGCAATGTATATCGACCGTGATGGTCTCGGTGGCCAACTCGCGGAACGACTTCCAATTCCATCGCTTCAAAACATTACTGCCGTCATCGATGGTAAATTCCCAGCGATCGAGGAGTATGTGTGGAGTTGGTCCTGCCGACAAGACGGGAAAATCAGTAGTAAGGTATTGACCGGGTGGGAGTTTTGCATCTGCTGTGCTGCGTCGACCGGCAAAACCTCGCGAGATGATAGCCATAGGATCTCCTACTCAGCGAATGACGTAGTTTGATGCTGCGTTCCGAACCGTCGACAAAACTAGCAATCGAGCTTCCAATCAATGTCGTCACAGAATGTAAGAACTGCCCGCTTCCGGCATGCTCTCGAGACGAGTGCAGTCGAAATAGCGTCACGGTGGCTGTATCTCAACGAGCACAGCAGGATCTCACTGAGAACGTCATTGTAAATTCCTGAACGGCCGTTCTCACGATGTTGAATCCAGTGGCACAACGAGGCAGGGCTGAGAGCCTCCCGAGGTTTCAAGCGTTGGAACAGCAGTTGCATATCAATTGCTGACATGATCGAAGCAGACAAGCTCACAAACCTGATGACTGTCGATGGCGTAAGTCGCCGAGCAAAGGAGTGCATGTGACCTTCCTCGTAGGAGCTTTGATTAAGCTCGGTATTCTCAAGAATGATCTCGATTACCACTTGCTTCGCGCATCGATGGTCATCACTTTCCTCTTCTTTGGTTATCAGAAATGGTTCGATTATGAGGCGCAGGCTCTGCTCCCCTACATCGGTCAGGGTCCTCTCATCTTTTGGATGTACGCAGTCCTCGGCGTTCGGGGGGCAACCTATTTCCTCGGAGTTGCAGAGTGGCTGTTTGGGGCGTTTTTGTTCGCCGGATATTGGAACAAAAGATTGGGGGTTCTCGGAGCTCTTGGCTCATGTTTCGCATTCATCGCGACCACGACGATCATTCCGTTGGGCCGCTTCCGCCGGAGGATTTCCGGCGATGACCGAGAAGGTTGCTTTCCTGATGAAGGATGTCGTCCTTTTCGCTGTGTCTGTCTATTTACTGCGGCAGGACGTGATAAGGGCTTCGCTGTTCAAGACGGCGGCATCCGACTCAGGAACCACAGTGCGGCAGGATGCAAGTCCGACAGGAGCAGTCGCAGGCTGCTAGTGCTCCCGTTCATCCGGTGGAATGAACGTCTCCGGGAGACCTGGGTGGTCCTGTCTTGAATTCTCATGGAGCAGGTGATGACGTTTGGTTCCAGGCAGCCCGTTGTTAAGAGGACCCCAATCGTGATCGAGCAACTCATTACACCGGTTATTCAGACGGACTCCGGCACGGCGCTGTCGACACACGAACTGAAGTCGCTCCAACTCTGGCTCGTACGTCACGGCGAAACCGAATGGAGCCTTTCCGGACAGCACACCGGGAGAACGGATCTCCCATTAACCCCTGTCGGAAAACAACAGGCGAGAGACATTGGCAGGCTCTTAAGAGGCCAGCGCTTTGGGGTTGTGCTGACAAGCTCACTTCTTCGCGCCCGAGAGACCTGCCGCCTCGCAGGCTACGGCGACAACGCCATTGTCGATCCCAACCTGCAGGAGTGGGACTACGGAGAATATGAAGGAAGGACTACCGCTGAGATTCAAGAGCAACGACCGGGCTGGTCCTTATGGAGCGACGGGGTGCCTAGCGGAGAGAGCATTTAGCAGGTTGCCACCAGGGGCCAAGCTGCAATTGATCGCGTCCTCGCCGGTTCAACCGCCGGACAGCGCGATGTGCAGTTCAGCTACCGGTAGACTCCTAAGACCCGCAAATCGAGTCTGTCCGGACCATCGGAAGCGATGAAGTCGTGCGTGATGCCGCGTCTCTCGGAAGTCTCCGAGTCGCTATTACGACAGTCCCAGAGGGCTAAAAGCACTTCCTGCCGACAACGCACTGGCGAGAAATAAGATCTTTTCTGAGCATCGGCAGCGCTCGCACTTTGGCTAAAGTCCTGCTTAAGGTTTCGGCGACAGCTGAGTCGCATTTGAACTCCAAATCGCGGACGGCAACGATGTTGCAGCCAATCGTGAGAGCGAAACTCTGGATGGTTACGGAGCAAGGGGCGATAGGGGATCAAAGGTCACTCGCTTATTTTTGGAGATGAGGTCATAAGGCCAAAGCTTTTGTCCGCGAGCAGCGAGCGAAGCAACAAGCATGACAGCAACTCGCAATGTTTCAGCTCAACATCGCAGGCAAGCTGACCTGCCACGTATCTGCAGACGCGATGCTGAGTCGCACGTACTCTGGAAATCACGTACTCTGTAATCCGAATATCCACCAAGATCAAAAGACGTTTCTCATTTCGGCTTTATATGGGCCAGGCATAGAACAACCAATCCCCGGTAGACTGCAGGTTCAGGCAAAATGCTGAAATACATATTATTTGGACGCTAGTCTGAACGGGATGACCCGACGGTTCCGTAGATCATGTAAACCGGTGGCAATTTATGATTCCATCTGTTCCTCCCTCCATAAAGTCCGCCTCCCACAGGCCTTATATAGTGTTCGCTCTGTCAGTGGCGTTGATCTCAACGTGTGGCTGGTCGCAGACGCAGCTTGGGACAGTTTTCGGGACGATTACGGACCCAACCGGCGCGGTTATTACTGGAGCTCAAGTTACGGTCTCTAGTGTAAGCACCGGATTGAAAAGGGATGCCGTTAGTGACATGAAGGGCCAGTATCATGTGCTGGGCCTGCCGACTGGAAAATATACGGTTAGTATCGACAAAGAGGGGTTCCAGACAGAGATTCGTGAAGGCATAGTGATCAGTGCGGCTGGTGCAGTTGCCATAAATTTGACACTGCAAGTGGGCAGGGTGCCACAGCAAGTAACGGCTACAGCGGACGTTCAGACAATAGACAGTACCACTTCCACTGTGAGCGCAGCCATTTCTGAACGGAGCTTGACCGAGCTTCCACTGAACGACCGCGATCTGTTTAAGGCCGTTGTGTTGGAGCCTGGTGTTGCCCCAACGCCTAACAGTGCTCCATCATTGCTTTCAAATGGCAAGACCGGCCAAGTGTCAATTAACGGTATGCGTCCGAGTTGGACGAACGTTCTGATCGACGGCATGGACGTAAACGATCCGGTGTTTGGTTTTTCCCCGGCGGGTGCCTCTGGGCTTTTTCTCGGATTGGACGAATTCGCGGAGGTAAGCGTCCTCACCCAGACCTTCAATGTGGATTATGGCAAGAATGGCGGCGGAGTCATCGAGGGCATAACCAAGTCGGGAAGCAATCAGCTTCATGGATCGCTATTCGAATTGCATCGCGATGCTACGCTTGATGCGAAGAACTACTTCGACTTGGCTGATCGTCCGATCCCACAATTTGTGCGGAACCAATTCGGCGCCAGCATCGGGGGGCCTTTAGTGCACGACCGAACATTCTTTTTTGTGAGCTATGAAGGCTTCCGCGAAGTGCAGGCATCCACAGCGATCGCGACCGTCCCTGACGCGCTTGCCCATCAAGGCCTGCTGCCTTATGCGAACGATCCGAGCGCTTGTAGCAGTGCCGCTCCCGACGGTTGCGTTCCCATCGGTGTTGATCCCCGCGCGCAGCCTTTCCTTGCTCTTCTTCCGTCTGCGAATGGGGCAGACAATGGAGATGGAACCGGGGACCTGATCTCCGTGGATAAAGGCACCACGAATGAGCAACATGGCATGGCCCGCGTGGATCACAATTTTTCCAACACACATTCCTTTTTCGGGCGCTACACAATCGACGACAGTTCGTCCCTGATTCCCTATTTCGGCTCTCCGCCTGGGACGTTTGTCCCTGGCTTCCCAGTAAGTCACCAGGCTCGGAATCAGTACTTCACTCTGCAGGATCGGAAAAGTCTAGGCGCCGAGCTGTTCAATGAACTACGTTTTGGCATTAACCGTACAACCGCGTCAACTGCGATCGTTGATACACACCCTGGTCTCTCTATTTCTCGGGTACCAGGTCGGCCCTTCGGGATGATCGATGTTGCGGGGATGAGCTTGATCGGCAATAGCCCAGAGATTCCTCTGGGTAATTTTTCGACGGTATATCAAATTCAGGAGCAAGTGTCCCGGACGACCGGCCGTCAGACCTTGAAATTCGGTGGTGAGTTTCGAAGAATTCAGTCTAATGGTCCGCTGGATTTCACAGTGAACGGTTTGTACTCGTTTCAAGACCTGAGTCCCTTCGGGTTTCCAGCACGCAGCAACAACCCAGCTCTGGAATTCTTTCTTCAAGGTCTGCCTTTGTCATACGTGGGCTCTGTTCCATCCATGTCCGATTCCCACCGTGACTACCGCCAGAGTGTTGTGTCTGGGTTTGCGCAGGAGTTCCTGCGATTAACCAGCCGTCTGACGGTGAACGCAGGGCTAAGGTACGATTTTTATTCCAATCCAACGGAGGCCCACGGACGCCTCTCGATTATCCGTAACCCAGCGACGGATTCTGGCCCGACAGTCGGCCAAGTGTTCGCGGGAACACCTCTGGACCTGTTGTCACCACAGCTTGGCTTCGCATGGGCCATCTCTGGTGACGGCAAGACCGTGCTGCGCGGCGGAAGTGGCATCTTCCGCGATCAGTTCCCGGTAATTCTGTTTGGTGCAGATCGATTCCTACCTCCTTTTTTCGACATAAATACCTTGATCTTTCCCAGTTTTCCCAGCCCGCAAAATGCTGCGCTCACGCAACCGCTATTCATCATCCAAACGACTTACCATCCGAAGTTCCCCTACGCACTGCAATATAACCTCAACTTGGAACGGGAAATCGCTCGAGGTACGATTCTCAGCGCCGGATACTTCGGTGCGCGCGGCAATCACCTCACTCGCGAAGGAGAACAGAATCCGTTCGAACCAGCGTTGGGACATCGCTTCAATCCCAACTTGCCTTCCCCTTTACAGGCAGTGCTGACCGATGCGCAATCTTTCTACAATTCGTTTCAACTGTCCATCGCGAGACAGAACGCCGATCTGTTTTCGTGGCACGTCTTTTACACGTTCTCTCATTCAATAGATGACGCCTCAAACAGTTTTCTCATAGAGGCTGTTAACGAACCGCCTACGTCTCAGGACATTTTCAATCGCAAGGGAAGTCGAGGACGTTCGGGATTTGACATTCGACACAATTTCGTCGGGAACTTTGTGTATGAGCTGCCGTTTGGGCACGGAAGTTGGTTCGGCGGATGGCAGCTCTCCGGCATTGCCAGCGTTCACAGCAACGTGCCGTTTACTCCAATGCTGTCCTTTGACAATGCGGATTTGCAGGCTGTGACGATCTCGGAAAGACCAAACCTCGTTGCTAATCCTTACTCGGGTTTTTGTCCAAATGGCACTAGAGTAGGCACTCCGGCATGCTGGTTTAATCCGAGTGCATTTGTGCTACCCCCTCCCGGTCAGTTTGGCACTGCTGGACGAAATTCGCTGAGGGGACCTGGCTTTGCGCAGTTCGATCTTGCAGTCCGTAAGGCCTTTCATTTAGCCAGAGAGAGGGAAATCGTGTTTGGAGCAGAAGCGTTCAATCTCTTGAACCATCCGAATTTTGGCGTCCCGACGAACACACAAAGTCCCCTGACCCTGGGCGGGAACGGCGACGCCGTTTTTAAGAGTGCGGCGAGCGATTTTGCTGATAACTCCGGCCGGATATTTACCGCTGTCGGCACTGCCCGCCAGATTCAACTGGACGCACGGTTCACCTTTTAGGCGGTGCCTTCACGATGCTCAACGAGTGCAAAGATAACGGACACTGACCGCCGAGCTGTTAAATCTTCAGGCCAGGCCTGAGCAGTGTCCAGCCCAGCGCGCCGGAAAATCTCCTGTTATTTGGGAGAGGTTATGCGGCCACTGCAACTGCGCCGGGGAGCGTAAAGTTAAACGTTGCCCCCCGTCCTGAGTTCGGGGTGGCCCAGATGCGGCCACCATGTGACGCGATAATGGAACGGGTAATTGCTAGCCCCAGACCTGTACCTTGAGCCTTTGTGGTGAAGAATGGGTCAAAAATCTTGTCGATATTGTCAGCGGACAGTCCCACGCCGGTGTCGGCGACCGAGATCAGCAGTTGACCATCCCCGGCCAACTGCGCCTTAATGCTGAGTTCGCCGCTAATGTCCCGCATCGCCTCAATACCATTGACCATGAGATTCATCAATACCTGCTGCAACTGCAACCGATCTGCTTTAACTTTGGGGAGCCCTTCGGCGAGATCCGTGCGGATGGCAACGGAATAGCGATTCGCCTCATTGTGCAGCAGAATGACCATCTCTCCAATGACTTCGTTTACGTCAACTATGTCCAGTTTTGAAGAGCCCTTTTGGTACAGCGAGCGGACGCGGTCGACGATGTCGGCTGCACGCCTGGCGTCTCTCACCATTTCCAATGCCGCTTCTCGTGCCTCCGGCAGGTCCGGCTGATCCCGACCGAGTAATCGCAAGCATGCCTCCGCATTTGTTACGGTCGCCCCGATTGGCTGCTTGATTTCGTGCGCCAATGACGCGGTCAGTTCCCCCAAGGTGCTGACTCGGTTCAGGTGTGCGAGGTGCGCTAGTTCTTCCCGTAATCTCTCTCGCTCTTTCTCTGCCCGCCTGCTCTCCGTCACGTCCATCGAAACACCAACAAATTGCAGCAATTCTCCCGAGGGACTCAAAACGGGGCGGCCCACGGAATGAATGAATCTCAATGACCCATCTGGAGGAAGAATTCGAAACTCCACGTCATAATCCGACTTTTCGGCGATTGCTCGGTCGATTGTCGCTTGCCACAGGGCACTGTCGTCGGGATGGACATGTTCCAACTGTTGTTCCCAGGTAGGCATACCATCCTTCGCATCGAGGCCATATACCAGATACCATTCCTCTGACATGTACAGCGCGTTCCTTGCCGGGACCTCCCAAACCCAGCTTCCCACATGAGCGAGTCGTTGAGCCTGTGAAAGGTAGCTCTCGCTGCGGCGCAACGCCTCCTCGGCATCTTTGCGTTCAGTGATATCCACAACCGTGCCGACCACTTCAACAAGCTCTCCATCGGGACTCAATACTGGGTGGGCCAGGCCACGAATGTGTTTGACCGTTCCATCAGGTAGCACGATTCTGTACTCGGTGTCGCTATCTACCTTTTGGAGGAACATCCGATCGCTGGCCTGCCGCCTGACCTTGTCGCGATCTTCTGGGTGCATTCGCTGCAGCCATTGGTCCCGCTTCGGAAAGCCCTGTTGCGGATCAAATCCGAAAATTCGGAACATTTCCTCGGACCAGTACTGGCTCTCGTGGGTTGTGCCATCGAGGGCCCAACTGCCTGTGTGGGACAGCCTCTGCGATTCGGCAAAGTACGCCTCGCGCTTACGAAGGGTCTCCTCCGTCCGCTTTTGCTCGCTTAAATCGAGAACGAAGGCAACGCCCTCGTGCCCGCCGCCTTCGAATAGTGCCCCGGCGACCAGCACCGGCACGCGGCTGCCATCCTTCCGGAACAACTCTGACTCAAAGGGCTGTACGGTCCCGGTCTGCATTACTTCTGCCAAGGCGCGTTCAACGCGCTCGCGCCCGTCCGCAGGTGTCATGTCCCTCCAGCGCACGCGACCCGCGGCGACATCTTCATGATCGTATTGCACCATGCGGAGGAAGGCTTCATTGGACGCGAGGATGGCACCCTCGACATTCCAGGTCGTGATTCCCAGAATGTTGGCGTCGATTAGGCGCCGAATCTTCGCTTCACGCTGCCTGACGTCAGCATAGAGTTGAGTGTTCTCCAGTGAAATCGCGGCCTGTGATGCTACTAGTTTCAATACGGCGGTCCGGTTGGAAGTGAACACATTCGGCGCGAGATTATTTTCGAGGTACAGAGTGCCGACGAACTTACCCCGTGTGATCAATGGCAAGCACAGAACTGAGCGGGCATGATGCTGAGAAAAGTATGTGTCCGCTGCAAATCGGTTCTGGCGAGAGGCATCGTCCAGGATCACAGACTCGTGTGTCCGAACAACATAGTTGACGATCGATTGGGGAAAAACTCCCGGGGCCGCGTCCTTCTGCAGTACTAGAACCTTGTCGTCAATGGTCGTAGCTTCCGCTTCGATTCGCAGCCCGTCGCCACTTGACAGAATTAGTAGCCCTCGAGTAGCTCCCGCGTGTTCAATCGAAGCCCGCATCACTGTGTCAATTAGCTTATCGAGATCGATTTCGGCTGATACGGTTTGCGAGACTTTGATTACGGTGCCTAAATCTAGGTGTTCAACTTGTGCTCCGATGGTGTCCATCGGAGGTGGGGCCTCTTCGAACTTGAGATACGGATGCAACTCATCGAGCTGCCGCACCTTGCCATCCGCTCCCCAACGGAGATAGCAATAGCGGGCTTCCCGCAAGTACGCCCCCGCGATCTTGTCGAAGCCTCGTGCTGCATAGAATCGGGCAGCAACCTCGTAGGCAACCGCCTCATTGTGGATGAATCCATTGGCGTGCGCCGACCGGATGGCCTTTTCATAAAGGCCTTCGGCGTCGACCACGCGGCCTTCTATTCGTGCGATTTCGGCAGCCGACAGAGCGACACGGTTTTCAAAATTTTCCGGGCAATGCTCCGCCCATATTTCGAGCTGTTTGTGGTGAGCTGTTAAACCCTCGAGATGCTCCTGCCTGTCACCGGTAGTAGCGGAATCCCATGCAGCCGCATGCGAAAGCGCACCATAGAATCGGAATGTTGCTTGTGTAAGCAGTGTTGGTTCAGCCCAAAGCAGTTGTTGCGCTTTCAATGAGGCGTCGACGGCGGATTCATAATCATCTGCGAAGAACCGTGCTTGCGCCTTAAGACTCCAGTATGCAAATCCAGCACACGCTAATGCGGGATTACTTGCCAGATGCCGCTCAAACTCCGCCTCATCGAACTCTGTGTCGTTGAACGAACCGAAATTGTTCGTCAATCCACGGATGGTCCGGATTAGCTGCAGGTTCGACCTAAGAACATCGACTGCGAGCCCGACGCGCGCTCTTTTAGCAAAGTCGACTCCTTTTTCCGCTTCCGCCTGCGCCTCGGCAAGCGGATCTCCCACAACCAGAAAATTCACAATCAACTCCGCAAAGCTATATGCTGCGTACGTAAAATCGCCCATCCGGTAGGCGACATCGAAGGTATGACGCACTAAGTCGCGGCCGTGCCTTGCATGTTTCGTCCACGTGACAACACATTCGAAACACAGACAAATGCGAGCCTCATAACGTTTCAAGCCGCGCCTTTCCATCAAGTCGTAGCCGAGTTGGCCAAATTTGAATGCACGCTCGTAATTGCCGAAGCGCGGTCCGGCTATAATCCCAAACCACACATAAGCAAGGCATGACGCGTCACTATTGCCGTGCTCGAGACTAAGATTCATCATGCGGCAAATTACGAACGCGCAGAGGTCCTGGTCGAAGAACATTGCAGTCGTAAGGAATTCTGCCAGAACGTCCAAAACATCCAGGATATCGGGATTGGCGACCAGGGGCGCGTCAAGGAGTTCCTCTATTGTCCGGTCCCCGAGCAGTGACCAAACCCGCTCGTATTCGCGTTCCAAATCGTCCCTGCTCGGATGAGCTGACCAGATCGTCCCGTCACGCCCAAGATATTCAAGGCATATCTCGACTGCACGATCGAGCCGCTCCAACGCCG
>Ga0137418_10007142_pt1 | contig 10263 bp, 8 predicted proteins | sample CZODoug3_1_2_16f_FD_122242 | JGI IMG/M metagenome (GOLD analysis project Ga0137418, IMG submission 122242) | Vadose zone soil fungal communities from Angelo Coast Range Reserve, California, USA - CZODoug3_1_2_16fungal (Hybrid Assembly) | ecosystem: Environmental > Terrestrial > Soil > Vadose... | reverse complement strand
GATGCCGAGGCGTCCGAGAAGATGGCGGCGTAAGTTGCAACTGCACCCATTAGCAGGCACTTCCAGAGAGCCGGAGAGCGGACTCGAACCGCTGACCCCCTGTTTACAAGACCAGGCGGTGTACTCCCGCGAAGGCACCTATTTGCAGCACTTACGGCGGTTCTCAGCCCTCGCAGTGGTCGCGGAATACGGCAGGATTCGGCGCGATCCGACGGATTTGTCCACCGCGAATCCTGGGCGTCGGCCGTAAGCCCTAGCCGGCGAACTGGTGGTGGATCCGGCCCTCGGTGGACGTCAGCGGGTGACCGGTGCCGCCCCAGCGGAGCTGGATGAGCTCGGCGGCGATGGATTCGAGATGTCCGGCCGCGGCACCCTGGGGCTTAGCGACGAAATCCATGGCGCCGAGAGCCAGCGCTTTGAAGGTGGCGTACGCGCCTTCCTTGGAATGGGTGCTGACCATAATGACCGGCACCGGAGCGCGGCGCATGATCAGGCGCAGGGTTTCCATGCCGTCCATGCGGGGCATTTCGAGATCGAGAGTGACCACGTCGGGACGAAGCTCTTCGATTTTTTTGAGAGCAAATGCGCCGTCCATGGCGGTGCCGACGACTTCGATCATCGGATCGCGTTCAATGATGATGGGGATAAGTTTCCGCATCAGAGCGGAATCATCCACGACGAGAACTCGGACGCGCTCGCTCATGCGATGGCCTCCAGAGGAATGGAGCGAGAGAGGCGCGAAAGTACCGCGGGAACATTCAAAATCAGGACCACCGTACCATCGCCGAGGATGGAAGCGCCGCTGACCAGGTCGCTGGCAACGATATCGGTGGGGAGCGCTTTGATGACCAATTCTTCTTCACCGACGAGTTGGTCGACGATCAAGCCAAAGCGGCGATCGGCCGCGCCAATCACAATGACGAAACTTCTTTTGCTTTTCTTGTCGGTATCGACCGCGTGGATACCCTTGATGTTGTTCAGGCGGACCAGGGTCAGCACTTGATCGCGCAGGTGCAACACTTCGCGCTTGTCAATGCGGTGAATTTCATCGGTGTTGATGCGGGTAATTTCCACGACCGAAGAGATGGGCACGGCGAACAAACGGCCACCAGTGCGGAAGAGTAGGGTCTGAATGCTGGCCAGGGTCAAGGGAACGCGAAGCTGAATGGTAGTGCCTTTACCCGGCTGGCTGATGACGTGAACGGTGCCCTTGAGGCGGTCAAGAACGGTGCGGACAACGTCCATGCCAACGCCGCGGCCAGAGACTTCGGTAACTTCGCTGGCGGTGCTGAAGCCCGGCTCAAAAATCAAATTGGTAACTTCCGAGTCCAGCAAGCGGCCCACTTCTTCGGCTTTCATCAGCCCTTGTTTGACGGCTTTTTCGCGGATGCGATTGAGATCCAGACCATTGCCATCATCGCGAACTTCGATAACTACCTGGGTGCCCTGGTGAAACGCATTCAGGAAAATCGTGCCGCGAGCGCCTTTGCCGGCGGCGATGCGGTCTTCACTGGATTCAATTCCGTGATCGACGGCATTGCGAACCAAGTGAGTCATGGGTTCGGCGAGAGCATCGAGAATGCCTTTATCGAGGTCGGTGTGCTCGCCGGCGAGCTCCAAGGCGACATCCTTGCCGCAATGCTTGGCGACGTCGCGAACGACGCGGGGAAAACGACGGAAAAGTTGTTCGACCGGAACCATGCGAATCTTGAGGACCGATTTGTGCAGCTCATCGAGCACGCGAGCCTGGAAAGAGAGGGCATCGGCCAATTTGGCGCGAATCGGGTCGCGGGAATGCTTCTGATCGAATTCGATCAGCGCGCGATTGAGCATGGATTTGCCGATGATCAGCTCGCCAACCAGGTTCATCACTGAATCGATGCGGACCGCGTCGACGCGCAAAGTGCTTTCGGCGACGGCAGCGACGGCTGATCCCAGCGCACCAGCCCTGGTGCTGGCGGAATTATCCGCGGAATCCGGGAGCGCGGTGCCGACTTGAGCAGCCTGAGCTTCCAAAAGATCGCCGAGCATTTCGTGTTCGGCGGCAGCAGCTTGCGCGGCAATTTCCACGCGAACTTGAGAGACGATGGCCGGAATCTGGCAACGCTGCTGGATGTGGGATTGCGGTTGTTTGGTAGCCAGCGCGGCTTCCACAATTTCGACGTTGGCAGCGGCGGCATTGTCCTCTGGACGAAGAGCGATAACCGTGCCGCAACCGTGCAACACGTTGCGAATCAACTGGAACGCGGCGGCGCGCATGCCGCTGTTCTGGTCCACGCGAAGTGCGACGTTAAAAACGGTTTCGCCGCGATGAATGGCTTCGGAAATCATCAACTGCTCGTATTCACTCCAGGCAAAAGCCGCAGGGGTGATGGTAACGGAGCCAGTGATCTCTTCCACGGAGTCCGGAGCGTGCAACAACCGGCGAATCAGCAAGCGCAGCGGATCAACGACGGGCGGTTCGGCATCGCGTTGATAAGCGGAGAGCAAAGCCTCAAAAGTATCGGCGGCGATGAGTACCAATTCGGCGAATCTTGCGCCGTGTGCTTCGCCCATCTCCACGGTCAAGACATCTTCGAGTTCGTGAGCGATTTCGCTGAGCCTGGTGAAACCGCAAGCGGCGGAGTCGCCCTTCAGCGTGTGGACAACGCGACGCACGCTGCGAATGACTTCGGGATCAGACGGACGAGCTTCCAGCTGCAGTCCAGACTCGTTCAGAGACTGGAGGAGTTCGTTGGCGCTCTCAAAAAAAAGCGCACGAAGCTCGCCGCCGCGATCCTCGGGGGAAAAGCTCACCCAGTCACCTCAATGCGTTGATAGGCAGTACCGTTGTTCACATGCACCATTTTGAATTTTTGCGTCAAGCCAAAAAGGCTTTCGGCGTGGCCGACAAAAAGATAGCCGCTGGGATTCAAACAGTTGTAGAACTTGTCGATCAGCCGCTTTTGTTCGGCTTCATCGAAATAGATCATGACGTTACGACAAAGAATGATGTCGTTGCGGCGCGGCAAAAATTCGGTTTTCAAATTGTGGAAGTCGAACTGCACCAGTTCCTTCAATTGTTTCTTGATGGCGTATTTATCGGCGGCTTTTTCGAAATAGCGAAGGCGGGTGGTGTAGTCGACCGGTTCCATTTGGTTTTCGGTGTACAAAGCCTCTTGCCCCGCGCGCAGGCTGGCGTAGCTGATGTCGGAAGCAACAATTTCCAATTTCCAGGGCGGAGGGATAAGCGGCTTGGGAGACGGCATATCAAAAGGCAACGGATGACGAAGGTAGTAGTAAGCCAGGGCGTCGCAAATCAGCATGCCAACGGTGTAGGCTTCCTGGCCGGAGGAGCACCCGGCACTCCAAACGCGGATGGTCCAATCGCGGCGTTCTTGCTTTCTGTGCAGCAAATCTTCCAGTACCGATTTCTGTAACAGATCCAACTGCGGGCGGTTACGAAAGAAGCTGGTTTCGTTGACCGTGAGATTTTCCAGGAGCAGTGCCAGTTCGGCGCGGCCTTCGCGGCTGGTGAGCAGCCGGTAATAGCTGTAGAAGGAATCGAGCTGAACAACTTTCAGACGGCGTTGCAAGCGGTCTTTGAGAAAATGGGAGCGGCGTTCATCGAAGAACATTCCGCATTCCTGATACACCAGGGTCTGCAACAGCTTGAGTTCAGCGTCGGTGAGTTGAATCTGTGCGGTAATCGTTCCCATTGAATGCGCGTGGCGGCACCGGACCGGAGAGAGCAGCTATCTCAGGGAGGCGACAGTTTCCGCGGCCTCCTCGAGTTTCTTAAGTTCCGGGCGATGAAGAAGTTTGGAAATGTCTAAAAGAATGATTAAGCGGCCGTTGAGTTTTCCGACACCAGTAACGTAGCTGGAATCGGCATCGGCAAAAACCGAGCCGGGAGACTCAATGTCCGAAGGCGGAATTTTCAAGACTTCCGAAGCGGAGTGGACCATCAAGCCAATCAGTTTGTTGTCCAGCTCCACGACCAGGATACGGTTTTTCTTATCCGGCTGAATTTCGGCGTGACCGAACCGTTTACGCAAATCCATCACCGGAATAATTTTGCCCCGAAGGTTGATTACCCCCTCGATGGTGTCCGGAGCGTTGGGAACGGAGGTGATTTCCGGGACGCGAACAATTTCACGCACCGAACCGATACGCACGCCAAAGGTCTCATCCCCGATGCGGAATCCAACGAGTTGTAAGTCCTTTTCCATGCCGCGATCTCCGGGTTTCACTAGCGGGCCATTTCCGAATATTCGAGTTCCCGCGACGATTCGTCTCTGGGGCTACGGCGGGAGGAAGAGAAATCACGCTTGGCCTTGGGCCGTGCAGCGCCATCGAGAACGAAGCGGTCCATGCTGTCCAGCAAATTGCGGGAGAGCTTGAGCATCTGTTCGGCGGCGGCGGAAAGCTCGGTGGAACTGGAAGCGGACTGCTGAACCAGTTCGCGCATTTTTTCCATGGCGCGGACCACGGCTTGCGCGCCAGAAGCTTGTTCTTCGACCGCGGAGTTAATTTCCTGGGTGATTTCGGTGAGCCGGCTGGTGGCCTTGGCGATCTGCGAAGAGCCGACGGATTGTTCGTTAGTGGCCGCGCCGATTTCCTGGGAGAACTTGTAGACTTCGGTGACCACGCTGGAGATTTTGTGCAACGCGGAGCCCAGATCATTGCCCAGGACCAGGCCTTCTTCGACGATGCGGGTGCTGCGTTCCATGTTTTCCACGGCCTGACGAGCTTCGCGCTGAATGCTGGAGATGAGCTCGGCAATTTCCTTGGTGGACTGAGTGGACTTTTCCGCGAGCTTGCGGACTTCGTCGGCGACGACGGCGAAACCAAGACCGTGTTCACCGGCGCGAGCCGCTTCGATGGCCGCGTTGAGGGCCAGCAAGTTAGTTTGTTCGGCGAGATCGTCGATGACTTCGATGATGCGGCCGATATCGTCGGCGCGATGGCCAAGCACGTTAATGATTTCCGCAGAGGATTGAATGGCTTTGTTGGTGCGGTTGAGGCCGTCGGTGGTCTTTTCCATGGTCTGGATACCGAGGACCACTTCTTCGCGCGAGCGGTTGGCGATGTCCAAAAGAATTTTGGCGGTGTCGGCAACGCGCTGAATCGAAGTGACCATCTGGTCGATGGAGGCGGAAGTCTCCGCAACGCTGGAAGCCTGGACTTGCGTGTTTTTCACGACGTTCTGCACGTTGATGCTCATTTCGTGCATGGTGCTGGTGACTTCTTCAATCGCTGAGGAAGCCTGCACGCTGACCTTTGCGGATTCGTCGGCGGCTCCGGCAACCTGATTGGAGCCCGCAGAAACTTGTCCGGCGGAATCGCGGGTGGTGCGAACGATTTCCTGCAAGCCTTGCGACATGCGCAAGAAAGCATTGCCGAGGGTGTCGCGCTTGGAGCGCGGAACCACTTCGACGCTCAAATCGCCTTCGGCAACGGCCATGGAAACGCCGGCCATTTCGCGGAGATACGCGACGAGATTGTTGAAGGTGGTGGCGAGATCGCCGATTTCATCAGTGCGGTGGATATCGATGTTCTGGTTCAAGTCGCCGGAGTCTCCGATTTCGCGGGCTACGGTGATCAGGTGCTGCAGCGGCTGGGTGATGGATTTTGCGGTGTAGAAGGCGACGAAGAGTCCCAGGACCACGGCGAACAAGGTGCCAACGGTGGCAAAACCGATGCTCCAATTGCTGGCACGCTCCGCGGACTTGGTGGCGTCAGCGAAATTCTTTTTGATTTCCGTCGAAGTCTGATCGAGTAGCGCGTTCGATTTGGTAAGCCAGGAAGTGGGATCTTTCTGCAGGTAGAAAATTTGCAGGTCGGAAACAGTGGAATCGCCGGAATCGACTTGATGGCGCTTGGCCAACAGGGGCTTGGCGAAATTGTCATTCCAATTGGCTTCGGTGCTTTCGACTTGAATCAGAGCGGTGCGCAGCATGTCCACGGAAGCTTGCGATTCGCCACGCTTCAAGACGTCAGTGAGATCGGTGACGCCTTTATTGACTTTTTCCTCGTCGCGCGGGTCGCCGCTGAGCAGGAAATTGTCGAGATTCAGGCGGTTAAGCATAATCTGCAGGCGCACGTCTCCAATGGTATTGACGCCCTCCAGAGAAGCTGCGGATTCCGAGCGAGCGTTGCGTTCGCGGAGGCCGGCGAAGGTGTTGATCAAGAACAGGCCGACCAAAATCACCAGAACCAGGCCGAATCCCCCATAAAGTTTCTTGCCGATACTCATTGCTGACTCCCTCCGCTCGCCTTCAAATCACTGCCGGTTCGAATTGCTGAATGCCAAAACAGGTCGAGCAAACGCGCCGCTAGTTGCCGGCGCGAAAGTCGAATTCAACGGTCTGTACGGTCTCTTCCGGGCCAGGGAAAAACTTCCATTCCTTCACCGCGTCCTGGCAGGCCTGCACCAGAAGCGGGTGGCCGCCAACCACGCGGGTACTGCGAACTTTGCCATCCGGGGTGATAATGACTTCGATCTTCACTTTGCCGGTGACGTTCATGTGACGGGCGATTTCTGGGTAGGCTGGCGAGGTTTTGACCTTCACCTTGCGCTTGCCTTCCTCAGAAGACGAAGTCTGTGCAGAAGCCGTCGACAGCGTTAGTCCCAAACTCAGAATGGACGCTGCGATCCAGGTCCAACGGAATCTCATTGCGAACTCCTCCTAGTAAGGGGAATTACCCCAGCGATGGAAAGGCACGTCTGATGCCAGGGGGAGGGGGGAAAACGCTAGGCGTACCGCAAACGCAAATTCGCCCCGAACTACTTCACGGAACGGAACTTACGGATTTGCCGGGAGTCGCAAAGCGAATCCGGACGAGTGGGATTCGTCTCACTGCTGGTGGTTTCGCAAGGATTAAGGTCTCACGCTGAGACTGCTGCCTGTACTTTGGTACAGGGAGCGTAGCTTGATGAACAACCGGGAATCGAACGGCAATTGACTCAGATTGAGATTGGCGATTAGCGTGGTAGTACGCGGAGACGTTTATAGGTCAGGGTTTGTACTAACAAACTCTGAAACCCGCACAACTCAGGGTTTGTTACGTACAACTTCTTTATCTAAGGGTTTTGAAAGAAACCCTTAACGGTATTTAGCTCAGGGTTTGTAAGCCTGCCTGCGTCAGGCAGGTACAAACCCTGAAACCCGGGTGAGACGGATTGGACCGTCTCAATTCTCATGAGGACCCAAAAACCAAAATCGCGCGGCACCGCGGCTCGACAAATCAAGAGCCGGCGCACGAGCTTTTCGCAATTGGAACGCTCGAAACAGCAGTGGGTGCAGGACATTGATGCCATTTCGGATTTTATCGTGGTGCATGACCGCAACTGGAAGATTGTCCGCACGAATCGTTCGTTGGCGGATCATCTGGGATTGCCGCCGGTGGCGCTGGTGGGCGAAGCGGTCAGCAGCCTGCGTCAGTTGGCTGAAGGAGATGGAACACTTCCCTGCCCGTTCTGTTTGTACACCGGGCTGAGCAAGGAAGAGCACATCATCTCGTCGGCGGAAAAGATTTATCTGGTTTCGACTTCGCGGACCAGCGGCGCGACGGAAGATGATGCGCGAACTATTCACGTGCTGAAGGATATTACCGACCGGCGGGAAGCGGAGCGCCGCTATCGAGAACTTTACGACAGCATCCAGGAAGGGCTTTTTTTCGCGACGCCGGATGGAAAATTTCTGGATGTGAACGACGCGATGGTGCGGATGCTGGGCTACGCTTCGCGGGAAGAATTGTTGCGCGATGACGTGGGAGCGTTCTTGTATCCGGAACCCGGAGCGCGCGGGCGATTGCTGGCGGCGATTCGCAAGACCGGGGTGCTGCGAAATCACGAAGAATCGCTGCGCCGGAAAGACGGCACGTTACTGCACACCTTGCAAAACATTACCGCGGTGCGCGATTCGCAGGGAAAAATCAATCAGTTTCGCGGACTGATGTTGGATGTGACCGAACAGAAGATGTTTCAGGCGCAACTGCAGCGCGAGCGGGACTTCAATCAAAAAATTCTGAACGCCACGCAAAGCATGATTCTGGTGCTGGATACCGCCGGGCTGATCAGCTATGCCAACCGGCGCTGCTATGAGGCCGGTTATCAGCACGAGGAGATGATCGGGCGGCGGCTGGTGGACCTGGTGGAAGCGGCGCAGCGGGAGGAATTCGAAGCAGCGCTGGAGATGACCGCGCGCGGCGATCAAGTGGAAAACCTGGAAGTGCGGGCGCGGCGCAGCGATGGTTCACTGGGGCATTTTTCCATCAGCATGAGCCCGATGCGGGACGAGCAATCGACGGTCAACAGCGTGGTGGTGGTGATGACCGATATTACCGACGCGGCGCTGATGCAAGCGAAACTGGCGCACGCCGAGCGGATGGCAACGCTGGGGCGGCTGGTATCAGGCGTGGCGCATGAAGTGAACAATCCGCTGCGGCGATTCTGGGATTCACCGATTTGCTGCTGGAAAATCCGCAAGTGCCGGATGTGGCCAAAGAAGATTTGCAAATCATTCTGCAGGAGACGCAGCGAACCAAAGATATTGTGCAGGATTTGTTGAGCTTCGCGCGGCAGCGAGCAGTGAAGCGGGAGTTCGTGCACATCGGGATGATCCTGAAACAGACCACCAAGCTGCGCAACTATGACCTGCAGAGCCACGGCGTTGAGGTGATTGAGGAGTACGACGAAAATCTGCCGATGGTGATGGGCGACGCGCAGCAGTTGCAGCAGGTGTTCCTGAATATTCTGAATAACGCTTACGATGCGATCGAAGAATCCGGGCGGCGCGGAAAGATTCTGCTGACCACGGTGCATACTGGCGGAGCGATCGAGATCAAGCTTTCCGACAATGGAACCGGGATTGTGAATATCGAGCGGATCTTCGACCCGTTTTATACCACCAAGCAGACTGGCCGCGGCACCGGGCTAGGCTTGAGCATTTGTTACGGAATTGTGCGGGCGCACGGCGGTGAAATCCAGTGCTGGAACAATGCGGGCGGCGCCGGGAGCACTTTTAGCATTCGAATACCTGTGGCTGCGCAAGCAGCGGCTGCAAACGCGAAAGAGGCTGGCCAGTGAAGCAGACAACGGGAATTTCCGCAAAAGTGATTTTGTTGATCGAAGACGAGCCGGCGGTCACCGCATTTCTGCGCGCGGCGCTGGAGCGCCACGGCTATGCAGTGGTGCCCGCGGCATCCGGCGAAGAAGGATTGAAGAAACTGATGCAGGGAGATTTTGGCGGAGTGATTTCCGATATCCGCATGCCGGGTTCGGTGAATGGCGCGGAAGTGCACGCGTGGATTCGCACCAACCGGCCGGAGATGGAGCGGCGAATGATTCTGATCAGCGGGGACACCGCGAACAGCAAGACGCAAGCACTGCTGGAACAGAGCGGAGTACCGTGCATTGAAAAGCCATTCCGGGTCCAGAACTTAATTTCAGTGGTGGAGAGCACCTTCGGGAAACCATGAGCGAATCAATGAAAGTACGGTTATTGGTGGTGGACGACGAACAGAGCATCCGCAAATTGTGCATGACCATCGGAAACTCGCTGGGCTATGCCTGCAGCGAAGCGGAAAGCGCGGAAACCGCGGTGGCACGCATCGAGCAGGAGGCGCCAGACCTGATCCTGACGGACTTGCGGCTGCCGACGCAGTCTGGAGTGGATTTACTACGCCAGGCAAAAGCGCTGTTTCCGCACGTGGAAATCGCGATCATGACCGGCCACGGCTCGATCGAATCGGCGGTGGACGCCATGAAGCTGGGCGCATACGACTACATCGAAAAACCGTTTCGCGTGGAAAAAATGCGGCTATTGCTGCAGCGGATGGCCGAGAAGGTTCGCCTGGTTACGGAAAATGAGTTTTTGCGGGAGCGGGTGGACACTGCGGACAATCTGGACGGGATCATCGGAGCTTCGGCAAATATTCAGGACGTGCTACGGATGATTATGCGATTGAAAGACACCCGCACTCCGGTGCTGGTGTCGGGCGAAAGCGGAACCGGCAAGGAGCTGGTGGCTCGAGCAATTCATTTCCGTGGCGCGATGGCGCAGACTCCGTTTGTGGCCGTGGATTGCGGTTCGCTGGTGCCGACACTGATGGAGAGCGAACTTTTCGGCTATGAAAAAGGCGCGTTTACCGGCGCGATGAAGACCAAGGCCGGCCTGTTTCAAGCCGCCAACGGGGGAACAATTTTCCTGGACGAGATCGGAGAATTGCCGCTGGAGATGCAGGCCAAGCTGCTGCGTGTCTTGCAGGAGCGGGAAG
>Ga0137418_10007138_pt1 | contig 10266 bp, 9 predicted proteins | sample CZODoug3_1_2_16f_FD_122242 | JGI IMG/M metagenome (GOLD analysis project Ga0137418, IMG submission 122242) | Vadose zone soil fungal communities from Angelo Coast Range Reserve, California, USA - CZODoug3_1_2_16fungal (Hybrid Assembly) | ecosystem: Environmental > Terrestrial > Soil > Vadose... | reverse complement strand
TCTTTCACGCTGAACGGCATGGTCGGCCGAAGCCGGCCGATGTTGAAGCTCTTGGAAGAAATCCGAAGGGCCGCGGGGGTGGATGCCAACGTGCTCATCCTCGGTAAAAGCGGGGCGGGGAAGGAGCAGGTGGCCCGAACGCTCTTCGAGAACAGCCATCGTCGCGGGAAGCTGTTCCTGGCCATCAACTGTGCCGCCATCCCCGAGAGCCTGCTGGAAGCCGAGTTGTTCGGCTACGAGCGCGGCGCGTTCACGGGGGCTCAGGTAACCAAGCAAGGATTGCTGGAAGTCGTCGACGGCGGCACCCTCTTTCTCGACGAGATCGGTGACATGCCTCTGCTTCTCCAGGCCAAGCTGCTCCGCGCGCTGGAAGAGGGGAGCGTACGTCACCTCGGCGGGCGAAGGGCGATTCCCTTCGACGTGCGCTTCATGGCCTCCACCAACCACGACATCCACGAGGAAGTCCGGAGGGGGCGGTTTCGGGAGGATCTCTTCTTCCGGATCAACGTCATCGAGATCCACGTCCCGCCACTCCTGGACAGGCGTGAGGACATCCCGCTGTTGACCGCCCTCTTCGTTGAGTCTTTCGCCCCGCGGCGCCGCACAAAGATCCAGGGCATCACCCAAGAGGCCATGGACGTCTTGACGACGTACGACTGGCCGGGAAACGTGCGGGAGCTCAAGAACGCGGTGGAAAGGGCCTCGGCGTATGCCAGCGGCCCGTTCATCACCCCGGACGACCTCCCCCCGACGGTCGTCAAGGGCGCCGAAGGCCACCGCCCGTTCACGTTCCGCTCCTGGAGACTGACAACCATGGAGCGGTTGGAACGCGAGTTCCTCAAGCAGATCCTCGATGAACACGGAGATAACGTCAGCCGCGCTGCCCGCGCGCTCGGGATCCACCGCTCCACGCTTCAGCGCTTCATGCGACGGCACAATCTCGCTGTCGCGTGAATCCTGACCTCGCTCGCCGCTCCTTCCCCCCTGTCAGGTGTCGCGACCTGCGGCACTCTCAAACCTTGGAGAAGCTCGCAGATAATCTAGGCGGCGGCGGGACGCAGGCCGATCGCGATCAGCTCGAACAGGCGGCGGTACACGCCCAGCTCGGCGACATGGAAGGCCTCCGCCAGCCCGTGCGCGCGGCCGCGGTGCAGCGAGCGGTACGTGTTGAGGCCGAGCATCGCGCGCGGGTAGTCGAACTCCGCCTGCTGGCTCGGGAACTCCTGCATGGCCAGGCGCTTGCGCTCCGCGGCCGCCGTGATGTCGACCACGGCGTTGGCGACGAGCGGCGTCCAGACTTCGTAGCCCCAGCAGGCCACCGACGGCGACAGCCGCGCCCGGCGCGCGGCCTCGACGAACAGGCAGTTGGTGATCCAGTGGTCGTGATGCAGATCCGTGAGGAACGGCAGAAAGACCGCCGACGGCGCGCGCCGCGCCAGCGTGTCCGCCAGCGCCGCCACCGCGTCCGCTGTCACGGCGAGCACGCCGTCGGGCCGATCGAGAAATACGAGGTCGCTGACGCCGAGCACGGCGGCCGCGTGGTGCGCCTCGTCTTTACGGCGCGAGACGAGCTCGGCCTCCGCCGCCGCGGCCTCGGCGTCGGACGGGCCGGCGAGACGGGCGCCCGGATAGCCCTTGCTGCCGTCGGTCACGTAAACGAATGTGACCCGCGCGCCCGCGTCGGCGGCGAGCGCCATCGTGCCGCCGCAGCCGAACACCTCGTCGTCCATGTGCGGGGCGAGCACGACGATACGGCCGGTCGGCGGCGCCGCGCGCGCGGGCTCGACATCGCGGCGCAGCAGCGTGAGCTGCAGGCGCAGCGAGTTCTTCACGGGCTCGGGCACGTAGCGGCCGTACAGCGCGCGCAGTGCGCCCTGGAGCAGGCGGCTCAGACGAGGCCCCCGGAGAGTACGCCGTACCACAGCAGGCTTCCCGTCCGGGCCGACAGCATCTTGGCGAGATAGCGGCGCGGATCCTCGGGACCCCAGACCATCAGCGCGCGCAGGAGCAGCTCGGCGTCCCCGACGACCCGGAAGGCGCTCAGGCACGTGCGCATCGCGTCGCGGCGCCGACCGGTGTCGCGGTAATACCAGCTCAGATGTTTGGCGCGCTCGACGATGCCGGCGGCGGCGGCGCGGCGCGCCTCGGGATCGGAGTGGCGTCGATACTCCGCGGCGAGCAGCCGCAGCATCGTCAGCTCGCCGCGCTCCTGGTCGGCGCGGCGCAGCGAGTCCGTCGAGACGCGGATGACGGCGAGCGGGCGATCGACGTACAGCAGCGATTCGCGCCGGGCGAAGCGCAGCAGGAATTCCCAGTCCTCCGACGAGGTCCAGCCCTCGTCGAAGCCGCCCACCCGTTGGAGCGCACTGCGCCGCACCGTGAGCGCGGGCGTCTTGATGGGGATCTCCTGGAGCAGGCACAGGTACAGCGCCCGCGACGGCAGCAGCAATCCCTCCGGAAAGGCGCGGCCGCCGAGCAGCCGCGAGAACACGCGCGTGCGGCGCATGAACGAGGGCACGACGGTGGCGCCCTCGCGCTTTTCGAGGTCGCTGAAGACGCCGCCGGCCTCCGGATGTCGGGCCAGCGCCGCGACCTCGGTCTCGATCTTCTCGGGCTTCCACAGGTCGTCGGAGTCCAGGAAGGAGACGAGGTCGCCGGTGGCGGCGGCGATGCCCGTGTTGCGCGCGGAGGACACGCCGGCGTGCTCCCGGCGCACGTAGCGCAGGCGCGGGTCGCGCCGGCGGCCGACGCGCTCCGCGGTGTCGTCGGTGGACCCGTCGTCGACGACGATGATTTCGAGGCGGTCGTGGGTCTGCGCGAGGGCGCTGTCGATCGCCGCGCCCACCACGCGGGCACGGTTGTAGGTGGGGATCACGACGGATACCTTCACCGGGGTGCTCCGCCCGCCATCGACCGTCATCATCGCCAAGTATTGGCAAGTCTCGTACCACGATGCCCCCCGGTCGTAAATGGGCGCCCGACGAGGAAACTCGTCACGACGCTGGGGGACGCCTGCAACCGGATGGTCAGACTGAGAGGTAAGCGCGGCGTAGGGACTCGTCGGCGTCGAGGGCGGCCATCGTTCCGTCGAAGCGGATCTGACCCTTTTCGATGATGTAGGCGCGGTCGGCGAGGCGGCGGGCGAACTTCACGTTCTGCTCGGCCATGAGGATGCTGAGCCCCTGGCGTCGGAGCGCGGCCACGTTCTCGGCGAGCGCCGCCACGACCACCGGCGCCAGCCCTTCCGAGGGCTCGTCGAGCAGCAGCAGGCGGGGCCCGGTCATCAGCGTGCGCGCAATCGTCAGCATCTGCTGCTCGCCCCCCGAGAGGCTGCCGCCGCGCTGGCGCGCGAGACCGGCGAGCCTCGGAAACAGGCCGAAGATGCGATCGACCGTCCAGCCGCCGTCCGCCCGCGCGCCGACCATGAGGTTTTCGAGCACGCTGAGGTCCGCGAAGATCCGGCGGTCCTCGGGCACGAGGCCGATCCCGAGCCGGGCCACGCGGTGCGTCGGCACGTCGCGCAGCGAGCGACCCTCGAAGCGGATCTCGCCCGCGGTCACCTCGACCACCCCGACGATCGCCTTGAGCGTGGTGGACTTGCCGGCGCCGTTGCGTCCGAGCAGCGAGACCACCTCGCCCTCCCCGGCGCGCAGGCTCACGCCGTGCAGCACGTGGCTGCGTCCGTAGACGGCGTGGACGTCCGCCAGCTCGAGCATCACGGCTCCTCGCCGAGGTACACGGCCTGCACCTCGCGGTCGGCGCGCACGGCGGCGGGCGTGCCGTCCGCGATCACGCGGCCCTGGTGGAGGACCATGATCCGCTCGGCCACCGCGAAGACGACGTCCATGTCGTGCTCGGTGAACAGCACGGTGAGGCCGCGCTCGCGCGCGATCCGCGCCGTCAGCGCCATCAGCGCGCCGCGCTCGCCGGGGGCCATCCCCGCCGTCGGCTCGTCGAGCAGCAGCAGCGCGGGATCGTTGGCCAGCGCGATCGCGAGCTCCAGCTTCTTGAGATCGCCATAGGCGAGGACCGCCGCCGGCCGCGCGGCCTGCGCGACCAGCCCCACCTGCGCGAGCAGCGCGCGCGACGGCGTCACCTCCAGCCGCGCGGCGGGGGTGAGCAGCGCGCGGCTGCGGCCCGCGTGCGACAGCCGCGCGACCTGCACGTTCTCCAGCACGGTCAGCGTGGCGAAGGTGGCCGTGATCTGGAAGGTGCGGCTGATCCCCAGGCGCCAGATCGCGTGCGGCGGCAGCCCGCCGATCTCGCGCCCGCGCCAGCGCACGCGCCCGGCGTCGGCACGCAGCTGGCCGGTGAGGATGTTGAAGAAGGTGGACTTGCCGGCGCCGTTGGGGCCAATGAGCGCGCGGATCTCGCCGCGCTCCAGGGTGAACGACACGCCATCGACGGCGCGGACGCCACCGAACGCGCGCCGCACGCCGTCCACCTCCAGCACGGCCGCGCGCTCAGCCACGCTCGCGCGCCCCCAGCACGCCGAGGATCCCGCGGGGGAACACGAGCACGAGGACCAGGAGGATGACGCCGAGGACGAGCTGCCAGTATTCCGTGTAGCGCGTCACCACGGTGTCGAGGAGCTTGTAGAGCGCGGCACCGAGGGGCGCGCCCGCGAGGGAATGCACGCCGCCCAGCAGCACCATCACGAGCGGCTCCACCGAGACCGGCACCGCCAGCAGCTCGGGGAACACGCTGCCCTTGAGGAACGCGAAGGTGCCGCCGGCCAGCCCACCGAAGAAGCCGGCGACGACGAAGGCCAGCCACTGGTGCGCGCGCACGTCGATCCCGACCGCCTCCGCGCGCCGCGCGTGGTCGCGCGCCGCCCGCAGCGTGAGGCCGAACGGCGCGCGGTCCGCCGCGGCCAGGGCGGCCAGGCCGGCACCGCAGGCGGCGAGCGCCAGATAGTAGTAGCGGATCGGCGAGGCGAGCCAGGGCGCGGGCCAGATGCCGAGGAGGCCGTTGTCGCCGCCCGTCACGTCGTACCACTGGTGCACGATCGCGTAGGCGATCTGGGCTGCGGCCAGCGTGAGCATCGCGAAGTAGATCGACGAGAGCCGCACGCAGAAGAAGCCGATGACGACGGCGGCCAGGGCGGCCGCCAGCGGCGCCGCTGCCAAGGCGACGAGCATCGGCGCCTTCGCCCAATGCACGAGCAGCGCCGCGCCATAGGCGCCGAGGCCGAAGGCCGCCGCGTGGCCGAACGAGACCATGCCGCCCGTGCCCATCAGCAGATGCAGGCTGGCCGCGAACAAGGCGAACGCGAGGATCTCGACGAGGACCCAGACGTAGAACGTGGGCAGCAGTGGCGGCAGCGCCACCAAGGCCGCGACGGCGGCGACGACGAGCCAGCGGGGCACCGCGACGCCGCCGCCGAGCACGATGGCGCCGCCCGCGGACCGCGCCTGGGCCTCGGGCCGCCCGAGCAGTCCCCAGGGGCGCACGACGAGCACGACCGCCATCACCACGAACGTGAGCACGAGCGAGGCCCGTGGCAGCACGAGCACGCCGAAGGCGTCGATGACGCCGATGACGATGGCGGCGAGCAGCGCGCCCGGCACGGAGCCCATGCCGCCCACCACGACCACCACGAAGGCCTCCGTGATGATGGCCGCGTCCATGACGGTGGTGAGCGCCTGTCGTGGAATCTGCAGGGCGCCGGCCAGGCCGGCCAGCCCGCAGCCGAGCGCGAACACGCCGGTGAAGAGGCGCGCCTGATCGACGCCGAGCAGCGCCACCATCTCGCGGTCCAGCGTGGCCGCGCGGATGAGCACGCCCCAGCGCGTGCGATAGAAGAGCCACCAGAGCGCCGCGGCCACGGCGGGCCCGAGCGCGATGAGCGCGAGATCGTACGTGGGCACGAGCTGCCCCGCGATGCGGACGGCGCCGGCGAGCCCGGGCGCGCTCGGCCCCGTCTTGTTCTCGCTGCCCCAGACCAGCTTGACGACGTCGGAGACGACGAGCACGAGCGCGAAGGTGAGCAGGAGCTGGTAGAGCTCGGGCGCGCGGTAGACGCGGCGCAGGAGGCCCACCTCCACCAGCGTGCCGAGCGCGCCCACGGCGAGCGCGGCCAGCGCCACCGCCACGTAGAAGGACGCGGCGCCCAGCGGCAGCGCCGGCGCCAGCGTGTAGGCGAGGTAGGCGGCGAGCATGTAGAAGGAGCCGTGCGCGAAGTTGACGACGCGGGTGACGCCAAAGATGAGCGAGAGCCCGGACGCGATGAGGAAGAGGACCATCGCGTGCGCGAGCCCCGCGAGGAGCTGGACGAGGAAGAGCGACAGGCTCAGCTGCCGCTTCGGAGCTTCTTCACGTCGTCGTCGGAGGGCAGCACTTTCTCACCCGGCACGTACTCGTAGTTCACCATGATCCCGACGCCACGCCGGGCGTCGAGCTTGGTGGTGCCGACCCACGCGCCCATCGTCGACTGCCCGTCGGAAGCGCGGTAGCTGATCGGCCCGATCGGCGTCTCGACCTTCAGGCCGCGGAAGGCGGCCACGAGCTTGTCGGTGTCGGTCGACCCCGCCTTGCGGATCGCCTCGACGATGGACAGATAGGTGACGTAGCCGACGAGCGAGCCGAGCACGGGGTTCTTGTCGTACTTCTTCGTGAAGCGCGCGACGAAGTCCTTGTGCGCGGGCGCGGCGATGTCGTACCAGGGATAGCCGGTGACGAGCATCCCCTCCGGCGCCTCGGGCCCCAGGGGGTCGATGTACTCCGGTTCGCCGAGCAGGATGCCGACCACGAACGTCTTGTCGAAGAGCCCGCGCTTCTTGGCCTCGCGCACGAAGGCGATCCAGTCGCTGCCGAAGAGCGAGACGTACAGAGCGTCGGGATTCTGGTTCAGGATCGCCGTCACGAACGGCCCCGCCTCGAGCTTGCCCAACGTCGGCCAGTGCTCGCCCACCACCTGCACGTCCGGCTTCAGTTCTTTGAGCCGGTCGCGGAACGTCTCCCACGCGCGCTTACCGTATTCGTAGTTGGGGCCGATGGTGGCCCACTTCGCGTACTTCATGCGGCCGGCCTTCTCGGCGAGCATGCGCCCCTGCTCGTAGGTGTTCGGGCGCACACGGAAAACGTGATCGTGGCCCTTGGACCACGTGATGGCTTCGGTGAGCGGCTCGGCGGCCACGAACAGCGTCTTGTTCTGCTTCGCCCAGTCGGAGACGGCGAGGCCGACGTTGGACAGGAAGGTGCCCGCGATGAGGCTCACCTTCTCGCTCGCCACCAGCTCCTGCGCGTGCTTGACGGCCTCGGCCGGCTGGCCCTTGTCATCGCGGAAAAGGACCTCGACCTTCCGCCCCAGTACGCCGCCCTTCGCGTTGACCTCCTCCACCGCCATCTCGATGGCCTGGCGGTAGGGCCCGGTGAACGGCGCGCCGATCCCGCTGAACGAGTTGATCTCGCCGACACGGATCGTTCCCTGCGCGGCGCAGGGCGCGGCGGTGACGAGCGTGCCGAGGGCGGCGAGAGCGGCGAGGACACGGCGTGACCTCATGACGGGCCTCCCGAAGGTCAGGACGCGGCGCGCGTCACGACGCCGCGGGCGAGCCGGCGCTCGACGTCCAGGATGTGCGCGTGCATGGCCGCGCGAGCCGCGTCGCCGTCGCGGCGGGCGATCGCGTCGTGGATCAGGAGATGGGCGGCGATGATGGCGGCGTCGTCTTCGGACGTGAGATCCACGCCCTGGGCGACGACCTTGACTTCGAGCGCGGTGAGCGCGTGCGTCACCGCCGCGTGCACGGGATTGCGCGCGGCCGCCGCCACCAGGCGGTGGAACTCGGCGTCCAGCGCCCGCCGTCGCCGCGAGGTGAGACCGGCCGCGGTGCGCGTCTCCAGGCACTCGCCGAGTCGCTTGAGCTCGTGATCGGTGGCGCGCGCGGCGGCCAGGCGCGCCGACTCCGGCTCCAGCAGCGCGCGTGCCTCCGCCACCTGCGCCAGCGACACGCGGCCGAGGCGGAAGAGCGTCGACAAGTCGCGCACGACCGGCGTGGCGTCCAGCTCGCGGATGAAGTAGCCGCCGGCGGAGCCCTGCCGCACCTCGACGAGGCCGCGATGCTCGAGCGCGCGCAGCGCCTCGCGCACGGCCACGCGGCTGGCTCCGAACTCGCGCACGAGCTGGCGCTCGGGCGGAAGCTTGTCGCCGTGCGCGAGCCGGCCCTCGTAAATCGCGCGCTCGATCTGCGCGACGATGTGCTCGTATACGCGGGGCGTCCGAACTGCTCGGAACATCGGTGCGCGTCACTGTCCGATCAAAGTGCCTCGATGTCAAGGGCGGGGCGGGGCGGCGTTGCGCGCCGACGAGGTCGGCCGCATCGGCCGCCGTGCCGGGAGCCCGCGCACGGGAAAACATTCGTTCCCTGGCGGCGGTCTCCCGTCCGTCACCGCTCTGACGCGAGTGTCACGGCCGCGCACGCGCGCGACACCGTCGCCCACGAAAACCCGCGGATTTGCGCTTGGCTCGCGCGTTGCAGCCGGGCCCCGCATTTCCCAGACGCGCATTGCGTGACTTCCGGACAGGAGGATGGACCATGAGACGCATCGTGATGTGGAGCATGCCGCTCGTGCTCGCCGCGGCGGCCACGGCGGGCTGCGCGACGAAGGGCTGGGTCAACGACATGTTCGGCCAGAAACAGGCGCAGATGGACGAGCGCTTCGCGCGCGTGGACGGCTCGGTGCGCGAGGTCGGCGATGCCAGCCGCGTGGCGCAGGGCCGTGCCGATGCCGCCTTCGGCCGCGCCGACGATGTCAACGGGCGCCTCACGCGTCTGTGGACCGGCCGCAACAAGCGCACGGTGGTCGAGACGCTGCAGGTGCAGTTCGGCTTCGACCGCAGCGACCTGTCGGACGGCGCGCAGACCGCGCTGCTGGGCGTCGTGAAGGAGCTGCAGACGAACCCGGACCTCAGCGTGGACCTCGAGGGGTACACCGACCCCACGGGGACGCGCGACTACAACGTGGGACTGAGCCAGCGACGCGTGGAATCGGTGCGCCGCTACCTGATCGGCAACGGCGCGGACATCGCCCGCATCCACTCGGTGGGGTTGGGCCAGCTCGAGGCCGCGAGCAACGAGCACGCGAAGCTGCGCCGCGTGACGGTGCGCCTGATGGTGAATCCCACCGACTGAGACCGGGGACGTTCGAGGAGAATTGAGCCCGGAGACGGTCGTGGTCGCGCCACCGCCGGCCGCCTCCGGGCTGGCACCGAAGCTACGAGAGCCGCGGCACCATCGTGGCCGCCACCATCACCCACGCCTGTGACGACAGCATGAGTTGTACGTGGCGGGCTATGACGATTCGGCCGTCCGTGCGGATGGCCGCCATTGTCGGATCACCGGAGCGAAGAATGCCGCGCCAGGTGGCGAGCCACGCCTGTGCGTCGCGCGCGTCGACCCAGCGGGGAAGCCAGAGGTCGAGCCGGAGGTGCGGGTACCGTCGCGTGACGTGCGCCACCAACCGCGCCGTCACCAGCGCTCCATGCGCCAGGTTCAGCACCCCGATGGCCAGCACCACCAGCCCCGTGATTTTGACGATCACGTCGACCATGGCGGGGTATAAACGCAAGCCCGGTACCAGATGGTCCGTGCCGTGTAAGTGTTTGATAACGCGATAATTAGACCGTAGGAATGGTGATCAGAACGTGGCCGCCGGTTGGTTTCTGACCACCATCGGTGATCAGAAACAGACCAGCGGCACACCAGGTCACGCGGCGTGGCGCAGCACGACCTCGTACTCTTTGGGCGCGTGCTCGATCACGGGATTCCACGCCTCGTGCACGAGCCACTCGTAGCCCGTCGGCGTGGACAGCACCACGCGTCCGGGATGAAAACTGGAGGCCGCCTCGACCTGTACGGCGAGCAGCGACTCACCCTCCAGCGCGCGATTCACGGCGCTCTGGATCTCCGCGCGCACCGTCAGCGCGCGATCCTCCGCCCACTCGCGCCGCTTGAGCCACGCCAGCCACGCTCCGACGGCCGTCGCCAGCAACACGGGAGCGATCAACGCCTGCACCATGGTCTTCGCCTCCTATCCATGAAGATGCCGCGGCGCGCAGGATCGATTCCCGCGCCCGCGGTACACTAGGCGCCACTCAGCCGCAGGAGGCGCCATGAACGAGGACGTCGCGGTCGCGGCCACCAGGGGCGTCGCGCAGGTGTTCGACCTGCACGCGTTGAAAGCCTTCGCCCCCGACAAGCGCGTGCGCAAGATGCTCTTCAAGACCGACCAGCTCTGGTCGGAGATCGCCTGCTACGAGCCGGG
>Ga0137418_10007136_pt1 | contig 10266 bp, 9 predicted proteins | sample CZODoug3_1_2_16f_FD_122242 | JGI IMG/M metagenome (GOLD analysis project Ga0137418, IMG submission 122242) | Vadose zone soil fungal communities from Angelo Coast Range Reserve, California, USA - CZODoug3_1_2_16fungal (Hybrid Assembly) | ecosystem: Environmental > Terrestrial > Soil > Vadose... | reverse complement strand
AACGACGGTAATCTCCTCTCGGACTCCGCCAAGCTCCGTGGAGATGGAATTATCAATTATCCGCTGGACGATCTCCTTAGGGACAAAGTGCGCGAACGACCATATGGTGCGCTGCGCGAGCTCCATTGCACTGCCAAGTTCGTGAATTTCCTCAATGCGTGATGTGACCGGCGAGAGGTCGGGCGCAGCCAGCTTCTGGAGTTTGACTGCCTGAGCCGTTATGCTTTTCAAGGATCGAGACATTCCGCTACCAAATATCCAAATGACCGGAAGAAAAGCAGCGCCAGCGATAATTGCGAGGATTAGTCCGGTGAACTGGAGCTTCCGAACATCTTGTGCAAAGTCTTCTTGGGCCGCCAGCAGCAGTATGTTGGCCTTGTACTGCCCACCCAGAGTGAATTTCGCCACCCTGAACAGATAGTCCCGCCCCTGGTCGTCGCGGATGCTTCCTTCATAGCGGTCGCGACCAAGCGACGTTCGTAAGGCTGCCGCCACGACCCCGATGTTGATCTCCTTGACGTTTGGCAATTGTCGTTGGGATGGATGCGTCATCGCTTCGACAACGAACTGCGCAAAATCGGGATGGGCTATAAGCGAACCCGTCGAGTCGAAAATCAAGACGATACCGTGCTCCCCAGGTCGTTGCGCCTGGACGAAATCGCTGAAGGTGTCGAGCTTGAGATCTGCGGCAAGGACGCCGGGCACTCTCCCTCGCAAGGGTGCGCTAACCGTGATCACGGGTGTGCCGATGCTAAACGCAAGGTACGGCGAAGAGACCAGCGGCCGGTCGGCTTTCATCGTCGAGCGATACCAGGGCCGCTTGCGCGCGTCGTATCCGTATTTCCAAAGATCAACTTGTCCGACTTCGTTGCCCTGCTGATCTTCAAAAATTCGTCGCATCGGCAGTTCGCCACTCGGGGTGGGGCGGACCAAATTGATCGCAATGTTGGCACCGGGCGTTGCACGTAACCTCTCGCGCTGCTCATCGTTGAGTTCGCTAATGCGCCGCACCTGCAACCAAGCGCCATTTTCGAAACCGGCATAGATACTGTCCATTTGGGGCAGTTCCTGAAGTGCTACCTTGAACAGTGGGATCGCGGGACCGGTCTCGGTTCTCTCATTTGAATCGGTTACGCTGGAACTGGTCGCCAGCACATGCACCAACGATGCTATCGCGGTGATCTCCGTCTGAAGGCGTCCCAAGGCCTTCGAGCTGGTTGCGTCCATATAGGCGGACGCAGCTTCGTTCGTTGCCCAACGAAGCGTCCGGACCTGAATGGCGATGAGCAAAACAGCGAGAGCGACGATAAAAGCCATCACCGCGAAGGTGAGTGAGGTTCGAAATGTCAACATTCCGCGTACGCTGGTCCATCGCCGAGAGGCCGGATCGCATAGGGAAGCACCGGCAAGGGAAATGGCAGTGCCCACATCTCCTCCTCGATTATCGGAGGCGAAGCTGAATCATCTCCCGAAGCCGGGTGGCAAGCAAGCAGAGCAACTGTCGCTAAAGGGAGAATCTGCAGGACGCGTGTCAGCATTTCTTTCTCCCTCCAATTGAAGAAGTTGAATGCTAAGCTAACGGAGGGGTGGTGGCCTGGTTTGACTTAGATCAACTCAAGTTGAGCGGCACGCTGTGCACCGAAATAGGAAAGAGCGACAGGTCCGAAATGGGTCAAAGTGGGAAGAACTCAGTACGAGTATATGTTTTCCGCTGTGCCCATAAACTCGGACATTGCTTGACGGAGTTGGCACGTCGCGTTTGTGCCAACAACGGTCATTCCGGCAAGCCCACTAAGCGACTCAGTCTGTACGTAACTTCCGAGCAAGCCACTCGTAGCTCTCACTCAGCGAGTTCCGCCATCACTAACGAGATGTTCGCGAAAGAACCCAACGACGCTCGCGTCGGCCGACGGGGAGTTGCGGTTGGCCCGCATTCCCCCATTGGCCACACTTTTCTCGATGACCGCCGTGCCTCCGGCGCCCTCTGCATGGCATAGCTCTGTCGAAAACGGGTTGTCCCCGTCATTCAATTTCTTTTCAGTCTGGACCGTAAGGCGCCGCGCTACTTCGGTCGAAGAAAAAGCCCCGCAGAAACGCGGCGCTTACTCTTTAGGGCTTGTAGGTACCGGGGTCCGAGCCGCCTACCAAGCCGCCTCTGTTGTTCGGGTTGCCGTAGTACTGACCGTTGCCGCCAGTACCCGTGTTCCAGCCGCCTACCCGTCCGCCTCGATTGTTCGGGCTGCCGTAGTACTGACCGTAGCTGCCGCGGTACTGACTCGAATGCCCCGCGGAGTGGGTTCTCTTATGATGACTTGTGTATGCAAATGCGAACGTGCTTGAGAGCGCGAATGCAGAGGCTAGTGCTAGGGTCGCAAGTTTCATGGTCATTCTCCCTTGGTTGTTCGTTCTCCCTTGGTTTAGTAAACTCATAATCCAGCAACTCCACCCTCTCGGACCCACGCGCCCAGCGAACGCATCCGAGACGGCCTTGCAAAAAGCTCACATTGAATTGCATGCCCGTCTATGCACTTTCGGCCGATCGCGAACTCTTGAGACGGAGGCGATCGAGGTCGCGGCTATGCAGATTCGGCCGTTCGCACGACCGCCAAGCTGAGAAGCGGTCGCTCACTGCCTGCGATGTCCGAGTCGGGTCAGAGGACTAAACCGCTCGCGCGGTAGAACGCGGCGGCTGGCGACACGGCTAGCACGATAGCGCGGTGGGACGTCCTGTCCTGAGATGAGGGGTTCGCAACCTTCACTCAAGACAGGAGCATCCCATGACCGACGAGGCCATGAGCCCATTGCGGCGGCGCATGATCGAAGACATGACGATCCGCAAGTTAGCGCCAAAGACCCAACAAGGCTACATCCGCAGCATCAAGGATTTTACTGCGTTCCTCGGCCGATCACCCGACACGGCGAGCTTCGAGGACGTCCGACGCTTTCAACTGCATCTGACGATGAATGGCGCGCACATCCCCGTCCTCAATCACACGTTGGCTGCGTTGCGGTTCTTCTTCAGGGTTACACTCGGGCGCCCCGACATCATCGAGCACACCACGTTTATCCACGAGCCGCAGAAGTTGCCGGTCGTGCTCAGTCCGCAAGAGGTGGCTCGGCTTCTCGATGCGGCGCCGGGCCTCAAGTACAAGGCGGCGCTGAGCGCGGCCTATGGCGCGGGCTTGCGCGCCGCCGAGGTGATCTCGCTCAAGATCGGCGACATCGACAGCAAGCGCATGGTCATCCGCGTCGAGCAAGGCAAGGGCCGCAAAGACCGCTACGTGATGCTGTCGCCGCATCTGCTTGAGCTGCTACGTGCCTGGTGGAGGGCAGCCCGACCGCAGGGCTGGCTGTTTCCAGGGCGCGACCGCGTGCAGCCGATGACGACGCGCCAACTCAACCGCGCCTGCCATGCCGCGGCCGATAGAGCCGAGATCAACAAGCGCGTGTCGCTCCACACCTTGCGGCACAGCTTCGCCACCCATCTTCTGGAACAGAACATCGATATCAGGGTGATCCAGGTCCTGCTTGGTCATGCCAAGCTCGACACCACGGCGCTCTACACGCGCGTCGCCACCAAGACGATCCAACAAGTCATGAGTCCGCTGGAGCATATCGCCCGTAAGCTCGAGAGGGTCGAGCCGCCTGCTTAAAGCGCGGCTCTTCGTGTCGCGTCTATCGCTGGAGGTCGCGGACATTTTCCGCGGCCACGGCCCGGCATGGCGCCGGGCCAATGCCGGCCATCTGAGCCTCGGCCAATTCAAGGTGATGTCGGCGATCGAGAGCTGCCGCACGGCGGCGCTCGGCGGGCATGTCGCGCGCTGCGAGACGTGCGCGCACACCCAGATCTCGTACAACTCTTGCCGCAACCGGCACTGCCCGAAGTGCCAGGGGGCTGTGGCAAAGGAATGGCTGGCGGCGCGCGAGACCGATCTGCTGCCGGTGCCGTACTATCATGTCGTGTTCACACTGCCGGCGGCCATCGCCGATATCGCCTATCAGAACAAGGCCGTCATCTACGACCTGCTGTTCAAGGCCTCGGCCGAGACCCTGATCATTATCGCGGCCGACCCCAAGCACCTCGGCGCCCGCGTCGGCATCACCTCGGTTCTCCATACCTGGGGCTCGGCGCTCACCCATCATCCGCATGTCCATATGATCGTGCCGGGCGGCGGCATCTCGCTCGACGGCCAGCGTTGGGTGGCGTGCCGGCCCGGCTTCTTCCTGCCGGTGCGTGTGCTCTCGCGCCTGTTCCGACGGTTGTTCCTCGAGAAGCTGATCGCGGCCTACAAAGCCGGCCATCTGAAGTTCTTCGGCGATCATGCCGCTCTCGCCGATGCGCAGGCCTTCGCGGCGTATCTGGCACCGCTGCGCCGAGCCGAGTGGGTCGTCTATGCCAAGCGCCCGTTCGGCGGGCCTCAGGCCGTGCTGGCCTATCTGTCGCGCTATACCCACCGCGTCGCCATCGCCAACAGCCAGCTGATTGCCTGCGACCGCACCGGCGTCACCTTCCGGTGGAAGGAAGGACTATCGCGCCGATGGTCGCGGCCGTCAGAAGGTCATGACACTCGCTACCGGCGAGTTCATCCGCAGATTCCTGATCCACGTCCTGCCGCACGGCTTCCACCGCATCCGTCACTACGGCCTGTTCGCCAGCGGCACGCGCGCCGACAACATCGCACGCGCGCGCCGCTTGCTCGATGTGCCCGCGGCACAGCCCGAGGCCGGAGATACCAACTGCGCCGAGACCGACGAACCCAAGTCGCTCTCGCACCCGTGTCCATGCTGCGGCAGTCGCATGATCATCATCGAGGTCTTCGAGCGCGGTGCAGCGCCACGGCATCGGCCGGCAGGTCCAACGATCGTCATCAGGATCGACACCTCATGACCGCGTCACAATCCCGCAAATCTGCTTGTCGCGCTCGCTGGTTCTCGACCAGCCACGGCAGAGCGCGCTCAGATATCCAGCCGTCGTCTCAAATCGTCCGACAATTCGCAGCGTCCCACGCCACCCGCCGCTCATTCACCATTGGCTTCAGCGCCGACCAACCTCCTGGATCGGCCCCAAACCAATCACCCAGTTCACCCGCGACACTCAAATCCCCATAGCCCACGCCGCGCTATCCAGGTGCCCTCCCGCGGTTTCCTCCCTTGGAGGTTTGCGGACGCCGGCCCCGGTGCGCGCGGCACCACCTTCATGGGGCCAGCATCCGAAAACCTTCACATAGGCGGACTCATGCACTGCATCAATTGACGCTGGCCAGATACCGCTTAGCGCCCTGCTGTGGCAGTCAGCTCTTGATCCACAAACTAGTAACGGGCGCCATAGCTGACACCGCCATAATCGTCATAAGCGCCGCCATAGCCAGCGGCGTAGCCACCGCCATAACTGCCATAGTCGCCACCATAACCGCCATAACCAGCGCCGTATCCCGCGCCATAACCGCCACCGTAGCCGCCGCCGTAACCACCTCCATAACCGCCGCCATAGACACAGCACGGCGGCGGAGGAGGCGGAGCATAGACTTGGCAACACGGCGGAGGTGGTGGAGCATAGACTTGGCAACACGGCGGAGGCGGCGGAGCATAGACTTGGCAACACGGCGGAGGTGGCGGCGGAGCATACGCGACGGGACGAGGGGGAATGACCGGAGCACGGGGGATGGCGAGGTCGGCTGCTTCGGCCTTGGTAGGAATGGCGGCGGCGGCGAGTGCGAGCGCTGCCGCGGACACGACGGCTATCCTGCCTAATTTCAGCATCATGCTTCTCCCGTTAATCACTTGTTTACCAAATGAGACGTCAAACAAGGCACGAGCTGGGATTTCCCGACCGCCGTCTCGCGATATCTCGCGATATGGTAAATCCGAGAACCGTTGGGTCACGTGGAAGCACTTCTGGTTCGGGTCTTGGCCGTGTCAAAACACACAGCCAGGGTCATTCGCGTTGGTCTGGCGGTCCTCGAACGGCTTCCGGTTTGCCCGGATAACCAGACATATTCAGAGCTGGTCCAGACTTCGCTTTCGGGCCAGGACCAGACTCGTGCAGCGCAGCAGCGACACGAGGTTTGGATAATGCGTATCATCCCACCAGGATAATGGCATCGACCTAAGGCTTGCGCCCGACCACCAAATTCACCTCGCCGGGTCCAGCAAAGCCGTTCGCGTCCTCAAAGCGTCCTAGCGCCTGTTCCAATTCGTTCCAAGCTGCGTCCTGTCGCTGTTGTGTCAGATGAGCGATCATTGCTTTGTAGAAGGCAAACCCCTCGCGGATCATCGTTGTTGCCGCTGCCGCGCTCTCCAATCGCTGTACCGTTGGTATGGTGCTCACTGCGACATCGGTGAAGCCCGCGTTCGCCATCACGGCCTCTAGCCTTGCCGGCTCGACCAGGGAACGAATGCTGCCCGGCCTATCCTCCCAGTCCGTCTTGCCGCCATGCCGGGCAAGAATGTCTAGTGCGATGGCGTTGAAAGTGGTTTTCGTTGGATCGCCTGAAACGATTGCCGCGAACAGCCCTCCTGTGCGCAGCACAGTTTGCACGGCGCGCGCAGCCGCGACCGGGTCGGGAATTAGCATCAGAACCAGCCGACTGATCGCGGCGTCGAACCGTTCCCCGCTGTCCACCAGCGCATCCGCCGGACAGACACGGGTCGAGACGTTCCGCATCCCGGCCTCTCGCACGGTTTTCTCAGTCGCCGTGATCATAGGCGCTGCGATGTCGATGGCCAGCACATGCCCGGTATCGCCAACTCGGCGCGCGGCGATGATGGTTTGTTCCCCAGACCCGCAGCCGACATCCACCACGCGGCAGCCCGATTTGACGTTGGCGAGATCAAGCATCCTCTCGGTCGCGGGCACAAGATATTCCGTGGCCCGAGGGGCCCAGTGTGCCCAGCCTTCGGCGGACGTGTTCCATTGTTCGACAGGTGTTTCATCACTCATACGGTAAATTCCTCAATCACCGCGTTTCGACATAGGTCGCGCGCGACATCCGCGTCCACGACCAACGCCCGTTCCGTCGATCGCGTCGATTTGGCTACTCGCGTTGTTGCGGAATACATCAGTCTATTTTCTAATGCTGAATCACGATCACGAGAGTACAAGGTTGCCCGCCGACCGATTCCATCGCACCGACGGCTCGACATTTTCTGTCCAAGTGGAAACCAGGTAAGGCTTAGGTAATCGACCTCGGTCGCTGCGATGAGATGTCCGTTGAGGGTCAAGGTGGGAAGAACTCAGTACGAGTATATGTTTTCCGCTGTGCCCATAAACTCGGACATTGCTTGACGGAGTTGGCACTTCGCGTTTGTGCCAATAAGCGACGTAGCGGGTTTGGTCTATAATGAAAGAGGCGGCCAACTGAGGCGGCCTTGGGATATAAAAATCATGTTTGGCTTGGCTTGGGATTATTTCGTCACACCAGAGCACTTCGAAATTCGCGTGTTTTGCTTTCTGCCGGTCTATCGGCTTAAGCTGAATAACGTTGTTGCCGTCCATCCAATTGATGGAATGTTCAACCTGGCTGCAATCGGGAAACTTGGAGGCCATCCTTGGAATACGGTCTCATTGGGCAACAGATGGAAACGGCGATGGATACTTCTGGAGAAGCGATCCTGGCCCCGGTTTCTGGCAATAACGCCAAAGCATCCAAGTGATTTCGCTCAATTGCTCGGGTCGTCAATTTCGAATTAGCCCACTGCCGTTTTTAAACTAGGATACTGGGGGGTCAAATACGGACAGTACCCAGGCAGTGAATAGGAACAGTTCGGCGACGGAGAACCTTTCCTGAACTCGCGGATGCCGAGTCCGATTGTCTGCTCAGGGCCAAGGACGGCTGTGGCCGGGAGGCTGACGGCACAGCCGGTCTACCCCCAGCTCCGGAAATACCCGTGCGTTCCAGCACTTACGCTTCGTCCAATGACGGAAGTGACGCCGCTTATGATTATCAGTGGTGTCGCTGAGCCGGGATCGCGGAACGTATGACTAATGGATATCCTGAGCCCTATCCCGTAGTTTATGGCGGAGCCGGATGCAGCTTTTGACAGAACGGTTGATCCTCCGATCATGGAGGGATTCAGACAGGCAGCCCTTTGCCGAAATGTCTGAAGATGCTGACGTCATGGAACATCTCCGTCCGCTCGCAACTCGAGACGCATGCAACGCCTGGATTCATTTCCAGATCAACCATCAATCCTCTCATGGCTTCTGCCTGCGGGCCTTGGAATCGAAAGCATCTGGCATATTCATGGGTGCTGTCGGACTGTTGCACGTTGGCTTTGTAGCCCACTTTACGCCTGCCGTCGAAGTCGGTTGGCGGCTAGCACGGCCGTTTTGGGAACAAGGATTCGCCGTGGAAGCGGCGCGAGCAGCACTTCAATTTGGCTTCGAAGGGATTCGCCTCACGGAGGTTGTGGCGCATGCGAGCGTCCGAAACGATCGATCTCGACGCGTGATGGCGAAGCTTGGGATGTCGCACGATGGCGCAGAGGATTTTGACCACCCTCGTATCCCGGAAAGTGATCCGTTGCGGCGACAAGTTCTTTATCGACTGACCCGGGACGCCTGGCTGTCTCAGCGCTTGAGACACTACAGTGCTACGGCTCATCGGAAGGCGTGACTTCTGGTGTGGGTCAAAGTGGGAAGAACACTCAGTACGAGTATATGTTTTTCGCTGTGCCCATAAACTCGGACATTGCTTGACGGAGTTGGCACTTCGCGATGTGCCAATTGCGGACATGACAGGGTGACGGTGCACTTAATCGGTCAGCAGGTCGCGCTTTTGCCGGCGGAATCTGATAACGCTGCGGAATGCCACCACGACGCAATGAGCCCTGCCCGTGCGATAGCGGGAAGCGATTCAAATATTGCCACGGGCGGGAGTTCGGACCACCTCCCGTTCCAAGGGAGATCGCCGATTCCGTGCGGTTCGTCTGTTTCGAGACGCATTTGGAGGACTTTCGGTATGCCACAAATGGCGGGACCGCCTTCATAGTACGACGTAAGGGGACGCCATTCGGCATAACCTGTCGGCACGTCTTGCGTGGGTTCAGCATCGACGATCTTGTGATAACCGACGCTGGAACGGGTCGAAAAGCGGCCGGCATCAAGGGAATGTACCTCCCGACAAATCTTCGCGACGAAAACGAGGGATCGGACCTCGACGACATTTGCGTGATCGCCTTCAACGAGTTCGAGGGGCAGTTTTTTGATGGGGCTTATGACCTCGACCGCCAACCGGCAGTCTCAAGTGAGCCAGCCAATCAAGTCATAGCCACAGGGTTTTTGAAGCAAAAAAGCCGCATTGATCCGCCGAACATTTTTGCAGGATTGGGCTTTCTGGAATTTCGCGATGCCGGCGTGGCGCAATTCGACCATGCCCTGCGCCGAGGATTGGCAACATACGCAAACCCTGATTTCAATAGTATTGCGGGCATGAGTGGATCGCCGGTTTATAACCTCAACAGCGGGGCCTTGTGCGGCATGATCACGCGCGGCGGGCTTGAACGTGATGGTGGACTAACAATCTACTTCATCGACATTTTCGACATATTGCAATTTCTCGATGCCGTGGCGACGGGATCAAACAACGTCAGTTATACTAAGGACCGATCGCGACTATAGGGAATTCCCCCGTAGCAGCCCGCCTTGCGGGATAGGTGAGACTGTGAGTCCGGGCGGCCTCAATTCAGGTGATGGCGGAGCTTCTTGATGATCTCGCGAAGGTCTGCCGCGTACTCTTCGATGACCCGTCGCGCTTCCTCTAACCGCGACGGGCTTAGGCGGCGGCACATCTTTACCCGATAGCGGTTCCTCCGGCGGGGCCATTACACGACGACAGGCAGAGAACGTCCGCCGGCCATCACCTTAATTCACGGTTAGAGCGAAGCGAAACAAACCGAGGCCAAAATCAAATTAGGCCACTATAAGCTGACCTCGGAGCGCGTCCGAGCTAGGTCCGTTCATCCCCACCAACGGACATGACAGAGCGCCGGGCGCGGATCAGCGCATAGCGTTCCGAACAATGAGCCGTCCGCTCTTCCGAGCGTGATGGCGGACGCCCATTATCGAGTGCTTCAACGCAGCGGCAGCCCGAGTAACCGATACCCCTTGCGCAACGAAGCCCTTCAGGCGCTCGTTATCTTCTTTCGTCCAAGGCGGTTTTCTCGCACGCACTGCTCATTCCGGTGCTTTTAATTCGCCGGCCAACCGCGGCTCGACACCGCAATACAGACCGCCGCCGCCAACCGTGATCAGGATCGATACGTCAT
>Ga0137418_10007135_pt1 | contig 10268 bp, 5 predicted proteins | sample CZODoug3_1_2_16f_FD_122242 | JGI IMG/M metagenome (GOLD analysis project Ga0137418, IMG submission 122242) | Vadose zone soil fungal communities from Angelo Coast Range Reserve, California, USA - CZODoug3_1_2_16fungal (Hybrid Assembly) | ecosystem: Environmental > Terrestrial > Soil > Vadose... | reverse complement strand
CAACGGCGAAGACGATTCTGATTCTTGGCGGCACGGGCTTCATCGGTCCGCACCTGACACAGGAAGCGCTGCGTCGCGGCTGGAAGGTCACGCATTTCAACCGCGGCAAGCGCACTGCGGGCGGCGTTGCGGGTGTCGAAACTCTGATCGGCGACCGGAAGGGTCAGCTCGATTCGCTGCGCGGGCGCAGGTGGGGCGTGGTGGTGGATGACACCGGCTACATTCCGAAATTCGTGAAGATGTCCGCCGAGCTGCTGGCGCCGAACGTCGGCTACTGCCTGTTCATCTCCAGCATCTCCGCCTACGCGAGCTTCGCGCAGCCAAACGACGAGCACTCGCCGACGGGGAAATTATCGAATCCCGACATCGAGGAGGTTACCGACGACACCTACGGGCCGATGAAGGCCTTGTGCGAGCAATATTCGGCGGCAGCGTTCACGGGACGCGTCAGCATCGTCAGACCCGGGTACATCGTGGGACCCCTGGATCCCACCGATCGCTTTACCTACTGGCCGGTGCGCGCTTCCAGGGGCGGTGAGATGCTGGCGCCCGGCACGCCGCGCGATCCCATTCAGATTATCGACGTGCGCGATCTTGCTGCCTGGATGATGAAGCTGGTCGAGTCGCGCACCACCGGTTACTTCAATGCCGTGTCATCCCCCGGTACGTTCACGATGGGCGATGTCGTCGGCTCGAGCCAACACGCGACGCCTGAGGCCGGAACGAGCGTCACCTGGGTGCCGGAGGATTTTCTCGCCGCGCACTGGAAGTCCGATGAGCTCGATCTGCCGCCCTGGTCACCCATGAAAGGTGACACGGCCGGCGCATCGCTCACGTCCGCGAGGGCGGCGAGTAAGGCGGGACTGCGGTGTCGCCCCCTTGAGGACACCGTGCGCGACACGCTCGAGTGGTTCAGATCCCTTTCCGCCGAGCGACAGGGGAAGTTGCGTGCCGGCCTCGATCCGCAGAAGGAGGCTGACACGCTGCGCAGCTGGCACCTGGGGAACGGCAGCGCCGGTGACGAACCGCAACCTTCTCAGGCTTGAGCTTGTGAGGACGCTGGGTGAAACGCAACCTGCGGCCTCCCCATGAAGGGGCGACGAGGACAAAATGTGATCAGTCTCACTAAGCGGCGGAGGTCGTCCATCATCGTTGTTCGCAATTTGATACATTTTGCGGACCAGTTGTCGAGTATTGTGAACCGCGGGTTCGACCCCGCGGGGTGGGAACCGAACTATGCTGCTCGGGTGGTTCAGTGCGCGCCAAGCGGCCGAAGTTGGCAGCGCATTAGCGGATCAATATGCGCCGCCGGCAGTGTCACGCTCGATCACGCGCGGCAAGAAAGAATCGGCACCAGGGGAACGGGGTGCGGCGCTCGAGGAGCTCCTGCGGCGGGCCGAACACGAAACTCGTGCCCTACAACTGAATCTCTTTAAGAAGGCGACGTTCGCAAACTCCTTCAAATGGAGGTTGCTCGAGAACGGCGTCGAAAAGGAGACGGCCGATGAGGTGACCCGGACGCTGGTCCTGCATATCTCCCGGAATCAAGCCGACTCGGCGCCAGACCGCGCTTCGGCTGGCGCGCCAGCGGATCGGCCCAACTCCAGCACGGCCGAAAACCTTCTTACCCAGGGTAATGAATACCTGGCTCAGGGCGCTTATGCCGAGGCGATCACTTCTTATGGGCGGTTGCTCAAGCTCAATCCCCGTCATGCCAATGTGTTCAACAATCTGGGGGCGGCTCTTTGCAAGGTGGGCCGCTATAGGGAGGCAGAGCAGCACTTTCGTCGTGCCATCGGCTTAAAGCCAGGTTATTCCGACGCACACAGCAATCTTGGAACTGTGCTTGGATTTAGGGGGCACTTCCCCGAATCCGAAAATTCGCTGCGACGGGCCCTCAAACTAAAGCCGAACCATGTGGATGCCCGGAGCACTCTTGGCCTGACCCTACTGTCCCTGGGCCGCCCGAGCGATGCGAAGGCCCAGTTTGAAGAGGTGCTGAAGATCGCGCCTCGTCATGCCTACGCATTGCTTGGCATGGGACAGGTCGCCAAGACGCAGGGCCGCTTCGACGAGGCGGAGGCCCTGTTCAGGCGCGTGCTGGAGGCCGATCCGAACATGCCAGACGCATGGGCGGCCTTGGTCGGATTGCGCAAGATGACGTCTGCCGGCGGCTGGCTGCCGCGCGCGGAGGAGATTGCGGCGAGCGGGATCGCGCCATTGGAAGAGGCCGGCGTGCGCTTTGCAATTGGCAAGTATTACGACGATGTCGCGGACTTCAACCGCGCCTTTCATAGCTACAAACGCGCCAACGGCTTGCAGAAGGCGATTGCCGCAGACTATGAACGAGACGCGCGCACGCGCTTCGTCGACGACCTGATCCGTGTCTATACGCGCGAGACTATCTCTCGTATAGAGGGTGGTGCCTCTGCCTCCGTGAAGCCCATTTTCGTGGTGGGCATGATGCGTTCTGGCACATCGCTCGCCGAGCAGATCATCGCTTCGCATCCAGCCGTGAAAGGAGCCGGAGAGCTGGGATTTTGGAGCGACGCGGTGCACCGACACGAAACCGCAATACGGCAAGGACCACTCGGCGAGCCGGTCAGGAAAAAGCTGGCGCAGGAATATCTGCGGACTCTAACGGGCCATGCCGTCGACGCACTGCGCATCGTGGACAAGGCACCAGTCAACTCCGACTATCTGGGTGTGATCCACTCGGTACTCCCGAAGGCTCGCATTATCTACATGCAACGTCACCCGATCGACACGTGCCTGTCCTGTTATTTCCAGCAGTTCTCTCCAGCCCTGAGCTTCACCATGGACCTGTCGGACTTGGCGCACTACTACCGGGAGCATCAGCGGCTCATGGCGCACTGGCGTGCGGTACTTGCGCCGGGAACCATTTTGGACGTGCCTTACGAAGAACTGGTCGCCGACCAGCAGGGATGGACCCGCAAGATCCTAGATTTTCTCGGTCTCGAATGGGATGAGCGGTGCCTGGATTTCCAAAATACGCAACGTACCGTGGCGACCGCAAGCTTTTGGCAGGTACGGCAGAAGATCTATATGGGTTCCGTGCAGCGCTGGCGCAACTACAAGAGGTTCATCGGCGCGTTGCGAGACCTGGAGGACCTGGTTCCCTAACGAGAACGTCCACTCCCGGCCGAAGGCCGCGGCCCGTCGTGATTCTGGCGGGAGAGAGGGATCCACATCGCTCCCTATATAACTGATTATAAATGAATTAATAAATTCGCTGAATATCAGTACCCTCAAAAGTACCCACAGATTTCATGGACCTGCCCCCTAGTTGGAACGGCTGGTGAGTTCTCGGCGTCGCATCAGCAAATAGACCACCGGCACCACGATCATCGACAGGATCGGGGCTGTAATCATGCCGCCCACCATCGGGGAGGCAATGCGCCGCATGATCTCCGAGCCCGTGCCGCTGCCCCACATGATGGGAAGGAGACCCGCGATGATCACGGCGACTGTCATGGCGATTGGGCGCACTCGCAGTGCGGCACCCTCGATGACCGCTTGAGTGAGATCCTGCTCATCGTTGAGCCGGCCTTGCGCTGCGCGAGCAGCGACAGCCTGGTCCAGATAAATGACCATGACCACACCGATTTCGGCCGCGACGCCCCCCAGCGCTATGAAGCCGACCGCCGAGGCGATCGACATGTTGTAGCCGAGCAGGAACATGAGCCAGAAGCCGCCGACGAGCGCGAACGGTAGCGTCGCCATGATCAACGCTGCCTCGCTGAAGTGCCGAAAGGTCAGATAAAGCAATACGAAGATAATCACGAGCGTCGCGGGCACCACGATCTTGAGTTTTGCCGTCGCGCGCGCCAGGAACTCGAACTGGCCGGACCACGAGAGCGAATACCCGGCCGGCAGGCGAACCTGCCGGGCCACCGCCTGCTGCATATCGCGCACCGCCGAGCTGAGAGCTCGACCGTGGAGGTCGATATAGACCCAGCTGGACAGGCGCGCATTCTCGCTTTTGAGCATCGGCGGACCATCGCTGATCCGGATATCCGCCACATCTCCCAGGCGAATCTGCGCTCCGCGCTCGGTGAGCACCGGCAGATCCCGTAGCTTCTCAACCGAGTCGCGGATTTCGCGTGGGTAGCGCACGCTGATCGGGTAGCGTTCCAATCCCTCGATCGTTTGCCCGACGTTGTCGCCTCCGATCGCAGAGGAGACAAAGGCCTGCACGTCGGCAATATTGAGCCCGTAGCGATCAGCGCGGGCACGGTTGATGTCGACATCGATATAGCGGCCGCCCGTAAGACGTTCGGCAAAGGCGGAAGTCACACCCGGCACGTTCTTGACCGCGCGTTCGACCTCCGCGGCAATTCGGTCAATCTCCTGCAAGTTCGTACCGGCCACCTTCACGCCCACGGGAGTCTTGATCCCCGTTGCCAACATGTCGATGCGATTGCGAATCGGTGGCACCCAGACGTTGGTCAAGCCGGGCACTCTCACGATCCGGTCCAATTCCTGAACCAGCTTGTCGGGTGTCATCCCGGGTCGCCACTGATCCTGCGCTTTGAACTGGATCGTGGTCTCGAACATCTCGAGCGGCGCGGGATCGGTGGCCGTATCGGCGCGGCCGGCTTTACCGAACACGGTCGCCACTTCCGGTACGGTTCTGATGAGCCGGTCGGTTTGTTGCAGAAGCTCTGCGACCTTGCCGGCGGAGATGCCGGGCAGCGCGGAGGGCATGTATAGCAAGTCCCCCTCATCCAGCGGCGGCAGGAACTCCCCGCCGATGTGCGTCGCGGGATACGCCGTCGCGAGCAGAATTACGAGCGCCACCGCCAGCACGGTCTTGGGGAAGCTGAGCACGCGGGTAAGCACCGGGTGATATACCGCGATGAGGCCGCGGTTGATCGGGTTGCTCTGCTCGTCCGGAATCCGGCCGCGGATCAGGTACCCCATCAGCACCGGTATTAGCGTTACCGCAAGCCCCGCGGCGGCCGCCATCGCGTAGGACTTGGTGAACGCGAGCGGTGCGAACATCCGTCCCTCCTGGGCTTCGAGGGTAAAGACGGGCACGAATGACATCGTGATGATCAAGAGGGAGAAGAACAATGCGGGCCCTACCTGGGCCGCCGCCTCGCCAATCACGCGCCAATGTTCTTCGCCTTTGAGCTGCATCTCAGGATGTACGTGGTGCCAGGCCTCGATGTGCTTGTGGGCGTTCTCGATCATCACGACCGCGGCGTCGACCATGGCGCCAATCGCAATCGCGATGCCGCCGAGGGACATGATGTTCGCATTCACACCCTGATAGCTCATCACGATGAACGCCATGAGCACGCCGATGGGCAAGGAGGCGATCGCCACGAAGGAAGAACGCAGGTGAAACAGGAACACCGTGCAGACCAGCGCGACGACGATGAACTCTTCGATCAGCTTGTCGCGCAAGTTCGTGATGGCACGGTTGATGAGTCCCGAGCGATCGTAGGTGGGAACGATCTGCACTCCGGGCGGCAGGCTCGTTTTGAGCTCCGCGAGCTTTGCCTTCACCGCCTTGATGGTCTCCAGCGCGTTCTTTCCTGAGCGCATGATGATGACGCCCCCAGCCACCTCCCCTTCCCCGTTGAGTTCGGCCACGCCGCGGCGCAATTCAGGGCCGATTTGCACCTGCGCCACATCGCCCAGGCGCACCGCCACGCCCGCATCGTTCGTCGCCAGCGGGATGTTGCGGAAATCGTCCAAGGTCTTCAGGTACCCAGACGCGCGCACCATGTACTCAGCCTCTGCCATCTCCAGAACCGAGCCGCCGGTCTCCTGATTGGCCCTTTGGACGGCAGGGATGACTTTCTGCTGGGTGATGTTGAAGGCGCGCAGCCGATCCGGATCGAGCACGATCTGGTACTGGCGCACCATGCCCCCGAGGGAGGCGACTTCGGCGACGTTCGCCACAGCCTTCAGCTCGTACTTCAAGAACCAGTCCTGCAGGGTACGCAGCTGCGACAGGTCCCGCGTGCCGCTCTTGTCGACGAGCGCGTACTCATAAACCCAGCCCACGCTGGTCGCATCCGGGCCCAGTGATGGCTTGGCGTCCGCGGGCAGCCGCGACTGCACCTGGTTCAGGTACTCGAGCACCCGAGAGCGTGCCCAGTAGAGATCCGTGCCGTCGGCGAACAGGATGTAGACGTACGAATCACCAAACATCGAATAGCCGCGCACGGTTTTTGCGCCCGGCACCGACAGCATCGTGGTTGCCAGCGGATAGGTCACCTGATTCTCGACAATCTGGGGCGCTTGACCGGGGTACGTCGTTCGGATGATGACCTGCACATCCGAAAGGTCCGGAATGGCGTCCAAGGGGATTCGCAGCATTGCCCAGACGCCCCAGGCGGTGAACATCACCGTTGCCAGGAGCACGAGAAAGCGATTCTGGATGGACCAGCGGATGAGTCGCGCAATCATTGCCCACCCGCCGGGGTTGCTGCCGAAGCGGGGGCTGTCGTCTTGAGCCGCGTGACGGTCGATGTGAGGCTCGCCTCGGAATCGATCAGGAACTGTCCCGAGAGCACGATCGCCTGGCCCTCTTTCAGACCCGACAGGATCGGTGTGCGGCCCTCTTGCTCCACGCCGGTGGAAACGTTGACCACATCGAACGAACCCTTCCCGTCGGCGATGATCACGACGCTGCGTTGCCCCGTGACGATCACCGCCTCACTCGGCACGACGAGCTGCGGCGCGGCCGCAGGGGCTGTGAAGTCCAGCCCGACCCACATGCCCGGGGAGAGCCTAAAGTCCGGGTTGTCGAGCGCGACACGCGCCGTGAGCGTGCGCGTCTGGGGATCAACCTGCGGCAGAAGGGCGATGACGCGCCCCTTGAAGGTCGCGCCGGGCCATGCTGTGGCATGGGCCTCTACGGTCGATCCCGGTGGAACGATTGAAACTCGGGCTTCCGGGATCTGAGCGTTAACCCAAACGGTCGCAAGTCCGTTGACGCGGAACAAACTCGCCCCGGCCATGAAGGTGGCGCCGTCGCGCACGCCGAGCTCGGTCACGACACCGTCGATAGGAGCCACCAGGGTCGTGGTGGCGTTCGTTTCGTGCTTCGTCTCAACGGCGCGAATGGCGGCCTCGGGGACACCGAGCACCACCAGGCGCTGGCGGGCAGCATCGCGAATCCCTTGCGCGCTCTGCGAGTGCGCATCCGCGAGCGCGAGGTACTCCTGCTGTGCCTCGAGCCATTGGGGCGCGAGGATGGTGGCTAGGGGCTGCCCGCGGCGCACGTGCTCAAGCGGCGCTTTCACGTTGAGGTGAGTCACGTAGCCCTCGACGCGCGCCTGCACGAGTTCGACCAATCGATCGTCAAAGACGACGCTGCCGACGGCATGCAAGCCCGATTTGAGGCTCACCTTCTCAACCTTGCCGAGCCGGATACCGAGGTTCTGGACGACGCCGGGGCTCACACGAACACTCCCGCCCTCGCCTTCGCTCCCTTCGTTCGCGTACTTAGGAACCATCTGCATGCCCATGGGGGATTGGCCCGGCTTGTCGAAATGTTGGCTCGGTATCATCGGGTCGTACCAATACAGCGGCTTGCCGTGGCCCTGAGCGGCCGCGGGCGGGTTTGCCATGGACATCAGGCTCGCTGCACCTGCAGGCTGACTGGACATCATCGTGCTGTGGGCCAACCAGTAGCCCCCGCCGACGCCCAGAGCGAGTAACGCGACCACAGCGGCAAGCGTCTTCATTTGGCTGATTCGTTCTGTGGTCATTTCGAGACCTCCGAGTCATGGAGGAAGTACAAAGACGCCCAGGCGTTCGCCACCGAGCCTTCAAGCTGGACGTACTCGAGCTGCGTGTTGATCTCCTGGATCAACGAGTCGGTCGCAAGACGCAGATCGCCACGCCCGGCGCCGTAGGATGCGATGGCGGCGCGGGACCGATCGCGTGCCAGCGGAAGGATTTCCGCCTGGTAGTTCTGGAGCCGTTCTCGGCCCCGCCGCCACTGTGCCAATTCGGTGCGAATTTCCGCCGTATGCATGCGGACTTCCGCATCCCGCTCAGCCTCGTGCGCCCGTACCAGAGCGAGCTTCTCGGCAATCACCGGGTTCTGTCTGTTCTTGGCGAAGAGAGGCAGCGCGATATGAAATTCGAGCGAGACCATGTTGGAGTAATCCGGTCCGCGCTGTGCGTAGTCGAACTCCGCACTCCAATCAGGACGCTTCTGCGCGCGTGCGAGGTCAACCTCCGTCTGCGCTTCCGCGAGTTTCGCCAGTACCGGAGCCAAAGGGGGGTGCTCAGGCACGTTCGCCAGAAGCAACTCCGGTGAATGGCTCAGGTCGCGGTCGGTGGGAATGCCCGCAAGCGGCCGCTCCGCGTCGGTGCTGATCCAGCGCGTGAGCTCCGCTCGCCGCATCTGTCGCTCCTGTTCGAACGCTAAGATCCGCTCGTCCAGCTCCGCCACCAAGGACTGCGCCGACAGCGCCTCGGCGGCGGATGCCCTTCCGCTCGCCAGCGCCGCACGACCCGCAGAAGCCTGAAGCTGGGCGTCGGGTTTGAGGCTGCGCAGCCGCGCAAGTGATTCCTCGGCCACCGCAGCTGCGATCCACGCCTCCGCTACTGCACGGGAGGTATCGAAGCGCGTCTTGCGTACCTCCCCCTGCGCGACGGCGATCTGTCGCTCAGCGCGCTCACCCTGCAGACGCCGCTTCTCGCCGCTCGGAAAGGTCTGCATCACGCCGATCTTGCGCATGGTCATGAAGTCGCGCGTGAGCGAGTAACGCTCCGCGCTGGTGACCGGCAGGTTGTCCACCCCTGTCACGAGCTCCGGGTCTGGCAGGCGACCTGCGCTCGGCGCGACCGCCATCGCCGCTTCGAGTGTCGCCGCGGATGCGGTAACCTGCGGCGCCTCCTGGAGTGCCTTACCGACCGCGTCGTCGAGCGATAGCGGACCCTCTTCGGCCGCGGCCACAAGGGGGCACAACAGCACGAGCGTAACCACGCGATTCCACGTGGTTACGGCGAACAAAACCTGTTTGAACGGATTCATCGTTCCCTCGAGCAGAGAGTTCTTGATCAGGCGCATAGCCCGGTGCAGCACGCGCGCTCGCGTGGCTGCAGGTCGATGGGAATACGCAAGAAAGACTCGCGCTAGGCGAGCCGAATCTGCTTAGGAGGGAATTTAAAGACGCAACCGAGCGGTTTGCAGATAAGTCGGAACTGCAGCGCTGGGCGGTGATCGAGACAGAGAAGGGATGATCGAAGGCGCGGGAACCGGTGCTGACCACGTCGCGTACCACGCGATGAGGACGACCGGATCGGGGGAACTCGGATGCTGGTTACGCTCATGCCACGCGCGACCTGAGTCTGTTGCGACACTCGGAAACGCCGCGGGTCCGGATGCACAGCACAGCGCCGTCGTGACATCCGGCAGCTGCGAGAAGCCCGCGCCGCCGGCGCAGGGCGACGAGGTGCCCGCCTGACCGCAGCAGTCAGCCGATGCGGCCAACGAGCACGCGAGTGCTGGGAAAGCCGCACCGAGCAGGCTCATCCAGATCACCACAACGGCCGTTAGTCGACGCAGCATCCGCAACAACTCCAAATCCCCTGCCGTCTTGACGGTAGAGGGGCAATTAAGTTCTGCGATGTTCCACTGTAAGTCAAGCACCCTTGGAGTACCGTGTCGCGGTTCTCGCCCGTTTGAGGTGCTGAACGCCCGACCGAACTCGCGTCCAAAGCCATGGAATAGCGTTCCCACTCCGCAATGCGAGCTGCAGATGGTCACTACGTGTCAGACATCCCGCACCGTCATTCAAGTGACCCCGAAGGCTCGTTTCCCCAGTGCTCGCTTCTGGATCGACGGATCGATGCCGTCCGCGAGTTGGCGTTTGGCTTCCTTGTGACGCGCCCGCGCCTTGTCGAGCGAAACGACCGGATAGATTCCTAGCGCGACGGTTTTCTGTTTCCCCTCGAAGCGGTAGTTGTAACGCCAGTACCGACCGCCGTTTGGCTGGATTTGCAAATACAGACCGCCACCGTCGGAAAGCTTTCGCGGCTTGCGCAAAGGCTTTCTGACCGACTGTAGAGGAGCATTTGGACCGCAGCAGTTTTCGTACGGTTTTCGTACGGAGCGTTTAGCCTAGTTCGTGCCAATAGAGAAAAGTGGCTTAATTTGGCGGAGAGAGAGGGATTCGAACCCTCGAAGGGCTTATGACCCTTACACCCTTAGCAGGGGTGCGCCTTCGACCACTCGGCCATCTCTCCGCGCCTTGGGAACGCTTGTAGCTCAG
>Ga0137418_10007134_pt1 | contig 10268 bp, 6 predicted proteins | sample CZODoug3_1_2_16f_FD_122242 | JGI IMG/M metagenome (GOLD analysis project Ga0137418, IMG submission 122242) | Vadose zone soil fungal communities from Angelo Coast Range Reserve, California, USA - CZODoug3_1_2_16fungal (Hybrid Assembly) | ecosystem: Environmental > Terrestrial > Soil > Vadose... | reverse complement strand
CCGGCCCGTAGCCTTCGCCGCGGCGCGCCAGGTACGCCCGCAGCGCGCCCCAGCGGAACGGAGCGACGAACAGGGAGAGCAAGAGGTCGCTCGCGCGCTTCCGCACGCGGACCGAGAGGCCGCGGCTGGGCGCGTGGAGCAGCACGGCGCGCACCCCGCCCAGCGTGGCCAGGCTCTCCTCCGACGCGAGGTGGGCCACCGATCCGGCCCAGTACGTGGCCGCGCCGGAATCGCGCAGCACCGACGCGGCGGCGAGGAGGTACGGCACCTCGTCCGGCTCCGGCGCGACGCAGACGATCTGGATGCGCTCGCTCTCCACCAGCGCGCGAAGCCGCGACGCGGCTTTTTCCGGGGACTCGCCCGGAGCGGGCGCCAAGGTGGCCAGGGGCTCGAAGCCCTCGGCGCGCGCGAGCTCGAAGGACGCGCGCACGCGCTCGGCCTCTCCGCCCGACCCCACGACCAGCACGCGGCGGAAGGCGAAGCCCTGGCGGCGCGCCCCTTCCCCCATCCGGCCCGCGATCCCGCGCGTGAGGAGCAGGGTTCCGTACAGGATCGGCGCGAGGAGGAGCACCAGCACGCGCGAATACCGCGGCGTCTGGAAGAGGAACGTCGATGCCATGAGGAAGAGCACCGCCTGGAGCACCGACTGGCCGATGCGGAAGGCACGCTCGATGGAATCCGTGAAGGTGGTGCGCCGATAGAGCCCGTTGGCCGCGAGCGACACGACGGTGACCGCGAGGGTGAAGAAGAGGAGCCCGCCGTAGCTCGGGAGCGGGTAGACCGGCTTGCTGAGAATGGAGGCGAGCGAGGTCCGGATGCCGTAGGCGAGGAGGAAGGCCAGCGCGGCCGCCAGAACGTCGGTCGCGAGCGTCAAGATCGGGCTCACAATGTCTCCGGTAATTTGGCCCTTGCCCTTCATGAAGCCAAAAATCGGGTCATCCGCTTCGTCGATAGGAACCAGTTTCGCCACCGGCTTGCCACGCTTGGTGATGATCACGCTTTCACGTTTCGCTTGCACCTGATCCATCACTTTCAAACACTTCGCTTTAAAGGCACCCGCTGCCATAGTCTTGGTTTTCATATCACCACATGTCCATGGTCATGTTACCATGGTCATATTGTAGATGCAAGGCTTCCCAAATAAAACTCCTTCAGGCTCAGCCCCTTCAACCGAAGATCTTTCAGAATTTTAGGATGCCCAGCGCCCAGGCTAACACCGCGCTTCCAACGATAATCCGGTAAATCGCAAACGCCGCAAACCCATGCTTCCGCACCCACGCCAGGAACCACGCCACCGCCGCGTACGCCACGATGAACGACACCACAAACCCAATCGCCAAAACAACCCAGCCGTGGGCGTCAATGTGCGTGACGCCTATCGCGTTCTCGCCTTTGCCGCGCAGCGATTTCAGCAAGTCGTAGCAGGTCGCCACCACCATCGTCGGGATCGATAGAAAAAACGAAAATTCCAGCGCCGATGCGCGCGACATTCCCGCCAACTGCCCCGCCGCAATCGTGGACATCGAGCGCGACGTTCCGGGGAAAACCGCCGAAAGAATCTGACAAGCCCCAATCCAAATCGCTTGTCCCAGGCTCATCGCCTCCATGTGCCACGTGTGGATCAACGAGTTCGAAACGCCTTCGCCCCAGGCCTCGGACTTCGCGTTTCGCGCGTCCACCACCCACATCACAATCCCGCCGATCACCAGCGCGCTGCCCATAATGACCAGGCTCTCCAAATGTTTTCCGATTGTTTTTGTTAGCAGAAATGCTGGAATCGCCGTAACTACGAAAGCCACCATCACCAGGCTGAGCGGATGTGTGAGGACCGTGCGATCTCCGCGCTCGCCTTTTGGAAATGTCGAAAGAAGCTTTGCGATACGCTCGCGAAAATACACTGGCAGACACAAAATCGCGCCCAGTTGGATGACGATCGTGTACATTTTCCAATAACCGCTAGTCAGGTCAATATGCAGAAGCGCTTCGCCGATTCGCAAATGCGCCGTGGAACTGACAGGTAAAAATTCGGTTAGTCCTTCGATGATGCCGAGTATCACGGACAACAGGTAATCGCTCAAATCGCATCTCCCGAAAATGCCGAGTTGTTATTTTTTTTTTCTTTCTAAGACAAGTCAGGATTTCGGCGTCGCAGTCAGCTTCTTGCGCATCTCAAACGCGTCCAGATGTCCGGGATAATAATTTTTCAGCACCGCTTCCCTACGGTAGCCGTGCCGCTCCCAGAACGCAATCCCGGCTTCATTGCTCGTTGCGGTTTCCAGCAGCACCGTGTGCACTTCTCGGAACGCCAGATTCGCTTCACTCTCCCGCAATAACTCCGTGCCCACTCCGTTCCGCCGATGCGATTTCGCCACGTCCAGCGTGACGATATGCGCCAGCGGAGGATTTTCTTCGCTCAAAATAAATCCGACAATTTGTCCGCCATCCAGCGCCACCAAACATTCCGCGCCGCGTTGCGCCAGAAAATAGCGCAACATGGTTTTCGAGTACGCAATTCCCGGCGGAAAACAAGCTTGATCCAGCTTATATAGCGCTGCGAAATCGTGTGGTTCGTATTGGCGAATCGTTACCGGCACGCCGCAGATTGTAGGAATTGCAGGGCCCTCTGTCGAATTATTTTCCAGCCGTCGAACCGGTTTTCTGATACCCTCAGGGAGTTGTAACTGTTGCCATCAACACCATTCTTTTCAGGAGGCGCCTGTGCGAACCGTATCCCCCTCACGGGAAGAGCGCGTCTCCGTGTCTCTTCTCTGAGCCGAAATATTCACCGTGATTTTTGAATTTCACTTCAGCCATCCCGACCGGCTGATTCCGTCTGTGTGTGCACCGGACGCATCTCGAATCTTGCCAAGCGTAGATTCGGGAAGGGAGAATGGCATTGTATTCATTGAAAGATTTGGGATGGTCTGATTTTTTCGCATCGCAGATTGTGGAAAGCGAAATTGAAAGCGAAGCGGTAGCAGCGCGGGTGGCCGAAGAAAATCGCGAAATGTACCGGCTGCTTTCCGAGAGCGGCGAATTCATGGCTGAGGTCAGCGGAAAATTCCGCCATGAAATTTCCGGCCGCGCGGATTTTCCCGCGGTGGGTGACTGGGTGCTGGCCAGTACCCGCAGGGGCGAAGGGCGCGCCACGGTCCATCGGGTGCTCCAGCGCAAAAGCAAATTTTCCCGCAAAATTGCCGGCAAAAAGACCGAGGAGCAAATCGTCGCAGCCAACGTGGACGTGGTGTTTCTGGTCAGTTCGCTGAACAGCGAATTTAATCTGCGACGTTTGGAACGGTACGTGACACTGGCGTGGGAAAGTGGAGCGCAGCCGGTAATCGTGCTGAACAAAAGCGATCTTGCCGAAGATCCGGAAGAGTTTCGCAGACAGGCGGAAGCTGCGGCGATCGGAGTCCGCGTGATTCTCACCAGCGCATTCCGCGGAGATGGGATGGAGGAAGTCCGCGAAGTGATGCGCGGTGAAGTCGGCGCGGTGAAAACCGCGGCGCTGCTTGGTTCTTCCGGCGTTGGAAAAAGTTCGTTGATCAACGCCATCCTCGGAATGCAGTTGCTGGATACCGGCGAGGTTCGCCAGGGCGACGACAAGGGCCGGCACACCACTACTACGCGGCACTTGATTGTTGCGCCGGGCGGAGGAGTGCTGATCGATACGCCGGGAATGCGCGAGCTGCAATTGTGGGACGCCAGCGAAGGAATTGAGCAGGCGTTCGCGGAAATCGCGCGGCTGGCAGCGCTGTGCCGATTTCGCGATTGCAAGCATTTGGCGGAGCCAGGCTGCTCGGTGCGCGCCGCGGTGGAAGAAGGAAAACTTGATGCGGAGCGGCTGGAAAGTTTTCACAAATTGGGGCGCGAGGAGAAACATGTGGCCGCGAAACTGGATGACGCGGTCCGCGCCGAGCAGACCAAAGAGTTGAAGAAAGTGATGAAGCGGCAGAACCGTTTTTATCGTGATCGCGGGCGGTGATGAGCGATCGCGGCGCGGTGAATCGAAGAGAGATTCCTCGTTCGTCGTCGGCGGACTCGGAATGACGGATCACTGATGAGTTGGGAGTGGCGACGGAGGTCATGGTCTTGGCGCTCCAGATGCGGATGTGGGAGCTGAGGACACGGCGGGCGGGATTTTCAGGCCGAGCGCTTTGAGTGTGAGTTCGTCGGGCGTGATCAGGCCGTCTTTACGGTTAACCACGGAAAATCCGCCGGCGTAGTCCCACATGGTCCACCCGATTCCGTGTTTTTCCAGGGCGGAGCGAACATCGTGAATCCAAGCGGCGCGATCAGCAGGATTGGATGTCCCGCGATACACGCCAAATTCATTGCAGGTCAGTGGAACATTCCAGTGCTTGGCCCAGGCGGCCGCTTCGGCAATTTCCGCGTCAACTCGCGCGGCGTTCCACTGATCCAAACCATAGCGAATCACCGACTGACGATTGGTGGGGTCAGGCACTTGCGTTGCGGTGGCGCGCACATTTTCCGGCGTTGAGGGGTAAGGCAGATTCGAAAGATAGTGCTGAAAATTGGTGGACCAGTTTGCGCCCTGGTGCGTGAAGATGTCCGGGTCGTAGAAATGAAAATTGTAAATGATGTTGGAATCGTGCAGCGGCTCCATCGCGAGAAGTTCGTTTGATGACGACCAGCTTGCGCCAGCGGCGATGATGGTGTGTTGCGGAGCGCCTTCGCGGATCGCGCGCGCCAGACGCGCTTGCACACCCATCCAGCGGTAGCGATCTTTAAATTCCGGTTCATTCAAAATTTCGAAAAACACTTTGTCGGGATCTAGCGAAGAGTAATGCCGCGCCAGCGCGCGCCAAAAGTCTTCGAATTGCTCGACGAACGAATCATCTGCGACCAATTTCTGCTTGAAGTCACTCTCGGGATGAATGTCGATGATGATGGCGAGGTTGTGATCGAGAATCATTTTTACCGCGGCATCGACCATCGCCAGATATTCCGGCGGGATGCGATCGGCCTGTCCGCGGCGGAACATCGGATCGCAATTCAGGGTGAAGCGAACGTGATCGAAGCCCGTGGCTTTGATTAACGCCATGTCCTGAGCGGTGTCGTAGGTGTCGAAATGTTCCTTGGTGTAGTTCTTGGGATCGCCAGCTTGCGCGAACCAGTGCGAGAGATTGATGCCGTGGCGGAGGGTTTCGGCGCGGCGGAACGCAACGGAACTTTCCTGACTAGCGGCCGGGAGCGCTGCAGTGATCAGCAGCAAAACTACTAGCGGGGTCGAGAACAGCGGGGCTCGGCATGCCGTGCCCCTACGGGGAAGACGGTCGAGTCGGTAACGATCTTGCGACGAAGGGCGCAGCAGTGCTGCGCCCCTACGAAGAAAAAAACAAAAAGGGAATGTCATAGTTTGACGGTGACGGTTTTTACCTCGGTGTAGTTGGCGAGGCCGTATTCGCCGAGTTCGCGGCCGATGCCGGATTGTTTGTAGCCGCCGAAGGGAGCGGCGGCGTCAAAGACGTCGTAGCAATTGACCCAGACGGTGCCGGCGCGAACGCCGTCGGCGATGGCGTGGGCTTTGGTGATGTCTTTGGTCCAGACGGCGGCGGCCAGGCCGTAGAGGGATTTGTTGGCGCGCTCGACTACTTCGTTGATGTCCTTGAATTTGAGGATGGACATTACCGGGCCGAAGATTTCTTCCTGGGCGATCTTCATGTTGTCCTGAACGTCGGCGAAAACGGTGGGCTCGATGAAGTAGCCTTTTTCGCCAACGCGATTGCCGCCGGCGACCAGCTTGGCTTTTTCTTTCTTTCCGGTGTCGATGTAGCCCATCACTTTATTGAACTGGTCCTGATCGACTTGCGGGCCTTGCTCGGTATTTTTGTCGAAGGGATTGCCGACGGTGCGCTTCTTGGCGCGTGCGGCGCTTTTTTCGACGAACTCGTCGTAGGCTTTTTCTTCTACGTAGAGACGCGAGCCGGCGCAGCAGCACTGGCCTTGATTGAAGAAGAGCGCGAAGTGCGCGCCTTCGATGGCTTTGTCCATGTCGGCGTCGGCGAAGACGATGTTAGGACTTTTGCCGCCGAGTTCAAGGGTGACGCGCTTGAGATTGGAATCGGCGGCGGCGCGCATGATGAGATGGCCGACTTCGGTGGAGCCGGTGAAGGCGACTTTGTCGACATCCATGTGGCGAGCAAGGGCGGCGCCTGCGGTCGGGCCATAGCCGGGGAGAATGTTTACTACTCCTGGCGGGAACCCAGCTTCATTGATTAATTCGCCGACGCGCAACGCGGTGAGAGGCGTTTGCTCGGCGGGCTTGAGCACTACGGTGCAGCCCGCTGCCAGCGCCGGGCCAAGCTTCCACGCTTGCATCAGGAGTGGGAAATTCCACGGAATGATTTGACCTGCGACGCCGACGGGCTCGTGCTTGGTGTAAGTGAAATAGGGGCCGTTGACGGGAATGGTCTTGCCCTGATTCTTGTCGGCCCATCCGGCGTAATAGCGGTAGCAGGCGATGGTGAGCGGGAGGTCTGCGGCGCGGGCGACGTGATAGGGCTTGCCGTTGTCCAGAGCTTCGAGTTGGGCGAGTTCGTCGGCGTTTCTCTCGATTAGGTCGGCGAGCTTGTACATGAGAGCGCCGCGTTGCGATGCGGAGAGTTTTTTTCGCCAGGCGCCGGTCTCGAAAGCGGAGCGCGCGGCGCTGACAGCTTTGTCGACGTCGGGAGCATCGGCTTCTGCTACTTGGGTGATGACTTCGCCGGTTGAAGGATTGATGGTCGGAAAAGTTTTGCCGGATGTGCTGCTGACCCATTGGCCGTTGATGAGCAATTTTGTGGCGCTGATTTTGACATTGGGTTCGATCGCGGTCGTTGCCGTTGCCATGAAGTAAGCCTCCTAATTTTGGTTCGCGCCTTAGGTGGGTCGGAGCCTACCCTTTTGATTGCTCCGCTGGACGCGAACTTGGTGTTGAGAGGGAATCGTACACCCGTGGGAAGAGGGGAGCAATAGAGCGTTAGGTGCGAAGGGAGCAGCTCTGCAGATTTTTCGTTGAACAGTTAAGTCCGGCCTCCGCCAGGAGTTCCTAAGCGGATGAACCCGACCAGCAAGAATACCAGCCCAACAATGACAGAGAGTGGCAGGACTAGGATTAAGATGCCGGTCCAATCGTGAACGTTTATGAAATTCGTGGTAAACCCGATTATTGCTAACGGAAAACCGACGCCTATGGCACCGGCGGTAATCATTTCTCCCGCGTCAGCGCGGCGGAAGAAGAGGACGCTGCCAATAAGAGTGACGACCACGCCTGATGCGAGTGTTGGAAACCAAGTGTACTTAAGAAACGCGAACTGGAAATCGTTCGTGCTGTTGAAACTCTGAATTTCCAATTGGCGGTATAGAACAATGCTTAAGACAACAAAACCTATGCCAAGAGCAAAGGTCGGTTTGGAACGCATTGTCATGGTCACGGACCCGTGTCGGCGGCCGGCGCTGGCTGGGTCGCGGGTGGGGCGTCGGCGCGGGTGACGTAGGCAGCTAGCGTTAGGCTGGAGAGGAGGAGGAGGCCGGCGAGGAAGTAGGGGGCGCCGGGGAAATGGATTCGAGTGCTCGGGGAGATGGAGATGGCCAAGACTTGGGTGAAGAGGAGTGGGCCGATCATGCCGCTTATGGAGCGGATGCTGTTGATGGCGCCTTGGAGCTTGCCCTGGGAGGTGGGGTCGACTCGGCGTGACATTAGCGATTGCACGGAGGGGCCGGCGATGCCCCAGAGTCCGAGGAACGGAATGGCGGAGAGAAAAATCCAGCCGTGCGGGGCGAACGCGAAGCTTAGGAAGCCGATGCTGCCGAAAGTTAATCCGGCGAGGACGCTGCGGCGTTCGCCGAAACGGCGGACGAAAGGGCCGACCAGGATGCCGGAAACGATGCTGGTGCTGACGCCTACTACGGCCAGGGCCAGGCCGACGTCGCGCTCGGTCCAGGCGTAGCGATATTGCGTGTAGAGGACGAAGACGGCGGGGAGAGATTGCTGGGCGAGGTAGAAGAGGGTCATCACAGTGGCTAGGCCGAATAGTTGCGGGTGCGAACGCAGGAGCGTGAGAGAGCCTAGCGGGTTGGCCATGTGCCATGCGGATTTGGAGCGGCGCTCTTTCGGGAGTGATTCGGGAAGGACGAAGAAGCCGTAGACGGCGTTGGCTAGGCTTAGCGCGGCGGCGGCCCAGAAAGGGAAGCGGAGATTGATGTTGCCGAGGAATCCGCCGACGGCTGGTCCGATGATGAAGCCCATTCCGAATGAGGCGGCGAGATAGCCAAATTGCTTGGCGCGTTTTTCAGGGGGAGTGACGTCGGTGACGTAGGCGAAGGCGCTGGAAATGTTGGAGGCGGTGATCCCGGAAATTATGCGGCCGACGAGCAGCCATTTGAGGGAGGGCGCGAGGGCCATGAAGATGTAGTCGAGGCCGAGGCCGAAGCAGGAAATGAGGATGACCGGGCGGCGGCCGAAGCGGTCGGACCAAGCGCCGAGGATCGGTGAAAAGATGAACTGCATGAGGGCCCAGGCGAATCCGAAATAGCCGGTGATGGCGGCGGCGCGGGCGATGTTGCCGCCTTCAAACTGGATGATCAGGTTGGGGAGGACGGGGGCGACGATGCCGAAGGCCAGGAAGTCTAATAGGACCGTGACGAGAATGAAGATGAAGGCGGCGCGGCTGGGTTGCGGTTGTGGAATTGGGGTCGGGGCGGAGGACAAGACGGCTCCTGGGGAATGGAAGATTGTAGCGGGGAACTGAGGAAGGTGACAGAGGAATCGATCTGGAAGATGGTTTTTGTAACCGAAGTCGAGGACTCACTCGGCGCAGCGCCTCACTCGGTGTGACGTGCTAAAGCGCAGCCCCTACAACGGCTGGGCACGGATTACACCTCTAGGATTACGGGGAGGATTAGCGGACGCTTGGAGGTTTGTTTGTTGATGTGGCGTTTTAGGTCTATTCGGATTTTTTCTTTTATTACCGACCAGTCAGATTTTTCTTCGGCGTTGGATTGCTCGACGGTCTTTATGACTACGTCGCGGGCGCTGGCGATGAACTCGGTGCCGTTGTCGCTGAACATGCCGCGGGTGACGATTTCGGGTTGCGATTCCATGCGGCCGGTGTGTTTGTCGATGGCGATAATGGGGACGACGACACCGTCTTCGGAGAGGTGCTTACGGTCGCGGATGACGACTTCTTCGATTTCCTCGAGGGAGCCGGAATCGACGCAGACACGGCCGGCGGTTACGGGATCGCGGCGGAAAGCGCCGTCTTCGGTGAATTCGAGAGTGTGGCCGTCTTCGAGGAGCAGGATCTCACCGGAGACGCAGCCGAGTTGATAAGCGAGTGCGGCGTGACGGAAGAGATGTCGGTATTCGCCGTGAACGGGGATGAAGTATTTTGGCTTCACTAGCTGCAAGATGAGTTTCTGTTCTTCCTGGCTGGCGTGGCCGGAGACGTGAATGGTTCCGGCGGAGTTGTCGTAATAGACCAGGGCGCGGCGTCGGAACATGTGATCGAGCATGCGGAAGATGGCTTTTTCGTTTCCGGGGATGATGCGTGCGGAAAGGATCACGGAATCGTTTTCGTCAACGGAGACGAAGCGATGATTGTCGACGGCGATGCGGGAGAGAGAAGACATTGGTTCGGCTTGACTGCCGCTGGCGAGAATGACCAGGCGCTTGGGGTCGAAGCCGCGAATGTCTTGCGGGCGAACGACCATGCCGTCCGGGATGCGGAGATATTCGAGGGAGTGGGCGATTTCGACGTTGTCGACCATGCTGCGACCGACGAAGGCGACTTTGCGGCCAACGCGCGCGGCAATGTCGATTACTTGCTGGATGCGATGGATCGAAGAAGCGAAGCAAGAAAGGATCACGCGGCGGGGAGCTGCGCGGCAAAGCTCTTCGATGCGCGGGACGACATTGCGCTCGGAACCAGTGAAGCCGGGGCGTTCGACGTTGGTGGAGTCGGAGAAAAGGGCTAGGACGCCTTCGTGGCCGTAGCGGGCGAAGGCGTGCAGATCGAAGGGAGCGCCGCCGACGGGCGTCTGGTCAATCTTGAAATCGCCGGTGTGAATGATGACGCCGGCTGGGGTGCGAACAGCTAGCGCGACACAGTCGATGGTGCTGTGCGTTACGGGAATGAATTCGATTTCGTAGGGGCCGATTTCGACGAGGCGGCTGGGAATTACTTCGCGAAGAGTGGTGGATTGGAGTAGGCCAGCTTCGTCGAGGCGCTTTTTTACAAGGGCCAGCGTGAAGCGCGTGCCGTAAA
>Ga0137418_10007133_pt1 | contig 10269 bp, 9 predicted proteins | sample CZODoug3_1_2_16f_FD_122242 | JGI IMG/M metagenome (GOLD analysis project Ga0137418, IMG submission 122242) | Vadose zone soil fungal communities from Angelo Coast Range Reserve, California, USA - CZODoug3_1_2_16fungal (Hybrid Assembly) | ecosystem: Environmental > Terrestrial > Soil > Vadose... | reverse complement strand
CCTCCGCGGGATTCAATTCCGGCGCGTACGCGGGCAGCCGGTACACCCGCAGCCAGGCCTTATTCTCTTCGGCGAACTCGGCCAGGAGCATCCGCTCTCGGTGCAGTACCGCAAGCGCCTCGCCACGCTGATCTTCTGAGCTACGCGGAACAGCGTAACGCTATAGCGCATAGCGATGGCTACGCATGCTAGCGTAGGATAGTGCCCGAAACTCCGGTGAACCCGTTCCGGTACGGCGCCCTGGCGCGAATCCCGGTCGTCATCGTCGTTCTCGCTGGGATCTTGAGCGACTGGAGGACCCACGACGACACGCCTCCGCCAGGACTCCCGGAGATGGGCCCCTTCGCGACATGGATTGCGATAGGCGTGATCCCGCAGCTCACCCTCTGGATGGCGGTAACGGTCGTGCTGGGCCTGCTGGTCGCGGCGCCGGTGGCGGCGCTCTACTGAAGGGAAGTGCGAAATGGGAAGACACCGGGAATTTCGGTGCAGGTGTGCTCACGGCCTCCACCGAACTACTCTTTACAGTGATACCGGTTAAGTTCAGAGCCGACGGGATGAGTCAAGCCGGCAGGCAGGTCGCAGGCTTGATCATAGCGCACATTAAGCCTGGCGTAGAAATAGTCAAAAGCGTCTACGAGGGCAAGACGGTCTTGAACGGCGTGATCGCAGGAGGTCTTAAGTTTCAGGATCCCGCTGTGGCGGAAATCTTCAAACAGTACATCAACGACCAAGCACCGGAAAAAATGAAACTGATTGCAGTCCCGGTCGTTGCGGGCATCAAGTTTTTCCGGAATATGGGCATCGCGAAGGTGCAACAGATGGCAGCTCCACAGAGGATGCCAGCCATACATCCCGCAGCTGCAGTCGGACAGAAGTTTGTAGTTCCGGCCGCCATTCCGCACATCACGCCCAGCGTTGTGGACCTTGCGGTGTTTGAACAGTCTTGCGTAGCAGAATTCGGCATATGCAAAGTCCCGGCATAGATGACTCAAGGTCGAGCGCCGACTCGTGCGCGATTTACGTGATGTGGATCTTCAAAAAGAGCTTGCTGGATGCTTGGGGCACAATCTTAGCGATTCGTCCGACAGACTAGATTCGAGAAGTAACCGCTCTGAAGCACAAACGCGTTTGCTCCGCTCTCAAAATCAAGGTGCACGACAATGGGTTTCCCGCTCCCGCTGAGTGTGAGCGGTGTACGGCCGTCGGCTTGGAGAGCGTGCCATTCCGCGCTCAACGCTGAACCAGATGCGGTTACTTTCGCGCCGGGCGAAGACAGCAGTTTGATAATCGCCCACGGTCCTTGTGCGGAGAGCAAATCTGTTTCCTGTCCGCCTCCAGCTCGATAGCTGATCCTCGCCTCTTGAGAAACAGTCCCAGGCCATGTAAAAGTCGCGGTTTGAGACCCGCCGGGGTACTTCAACGTTTGTCCATTCAAAGTGAACGTGACATCAGTAATTCCGCCTTCAGGCAGAGTCGCGCGAACATTGAATCGGTACTGGAGCTGAGCGGGCCCCGCGGCTCCGGTGGGGTACAAAGATTGTTGAATAAAATGCGCCCTATTCAAGAAAGGCAGAAACGTGGGACCCCAATCCACCTTGGCGCCGGTTTTGACGGTGAATTGACTGCCTTGCGGAACCAGAACGGCTTGATTCGCTTGAATGAATGATTGCAATGCGCCCTTGTCAGGGCGGAAAAATCCTTCAAAATCCTGAAGTGTAATGTCTTGAACGCCGTAATTGGGATTAAAGGGATACTTGGGTGCAATTGGGGCAAAAGAATCACACAGTGCCCTTGCTCCTACTCCGGTAAGAACCGGTATCGGGATCGTAATGGGCGCCTCAAGAAGTTGCTGGACTGTCTGGTTGATGTGGCCGACGGAGTCCACACCAATTCCGGGCATGGTCTGAGTAGCAACAACCAGTTTAGCTTTGTTTGATACAGAATTGCACTGTTGCCTCTGGATGTCTTTTTGATCCGGAGGGGCCGCGACCAAGGTCTCCAGACAGTTTTGGAGCTCCGCCAGCGCGCCAACGTAGGGAATCAAGATAGGTGGGACGCTGTTCCCACACGCCGGGGAGGGAGCCACTAGCTGGACGGGTTTGAACGCTGTGTCCATATCAGCGGAGCGCCCGGTCGTGTTTTGAGAAGCATTACAAAACAAACTAAGTAATGGGGACTCGTTGGCTGAGAGTTTCTTGAGCTTGCGGACTTCGTCCTCGGGGCCACCGTATGGCGCAACTTTGGCGCTCTTTAGAAAATCCTGCCAATGCTTAATGAAATCATTTTGATACATGGCGCGTAGTTGTGTTTCAAGTTCGGCTCGATTGGCGATCGCTTCGCTTGCGCCACCAAGAACCCATTCCTCACCGCGAAAATATTGGTCGGAGTGGGCAATGGCGTTCTGCATGAAGTCCCAGCCGCCTTTGCTAAACGCGCCGGGGACCTGCGGCACAAATCGAATCAAATCGGTAGCATCCGGATGTTCGCCGTAGAAGTTGATTGGCGGATTCTGCTTTGCCGCCGCGTTCTGCATCGCCGTGTAGATTCGAGGAACAGCGCCGAAGTGGTTGAGGTAGTCCCGTGCATGATCGCGAGCCACGGCGTCGGTAACTGATAGGTCTGGATTCTGGACCTTGAGTTCGTCGGCATAAAAATCGAACTGCGCGCGAGCCAATGCCTGAGCATTGATGTCCGGGCTCTGGCCTTTTATCCGATACTTTTCGAGCACTGGTGAAAGAAACTCAGGAGTGCTTTTTTCGGGATTCGAGGTGGTGATCAAATAAGCTTTTAGTGTGTCGTAATTCGAGACATATTCGTCATTCGGGCCTGGAGTGGCTGGCAGGCGTCGCAGCGTATCCAATATGGAAGCCTGAATTTGGCCGAAGAGAAGTTGTCGAAAGCGCAGAAAGTAAACCCGCCGCGCTTCTGGATAAAAATCATGACCGGGATAGACACCCCAGTGAAGATGCAATGGGGCTCCGTTTCTTTCGTAACCGGTCAGTTCCGCGAGGGATTTCCGCAATGTCTCTAGTTGCTGCAATGACTCCAGCGAGGGTGGTTGGTTGGTGGAAGAATCAGGAACGCGAATATTCTTAGCTGCCCGCAAAAAATCGGATTCAAGTGCGTGGTTTGAAAAGTACGACGTAATCAAGCCTAAAATCCAAACAAAGCACAGGATTGCCGCTGTGACCAGCAAAGCGCGCCGCCAGAAATTCACCCGCGTGCTGACACTGCTCGCGCCAAGCGCCCCGCGGTCCTGCAGTAGAACTTGACTGAAGATGTGACTCGCGAAAACCCACGCCGTCACCTTGCGGCCTTCCGCGCCCTGAATCTGGGTGCCGGACTGCCAACTTGGCATGGCAGCCAAGTCCTCTTGGCGCAGAATACTTGTGGCATTGGAGACCGATGGGGGTGGGCCCATATAGTTGGTTCGCGCACCCATGACAGTCGGAGAACTCGCATTGCTGGCGACCGTGCGCACGCCAGTAAAGTAGAAACCGCGCAAGAATGGGCCGGCTCGCAGTTGGCTCGGGCGGCACAAATCCACCAGAAATTGAACGGCGGGCTTGGCAAGCTTGCGGAATTGCCGGGGGAATTCGTACACGCCAGACTGCTTTTCGGCGTTGCGCTCACGGGAAAGCAACCCTGGACGGTGGTCGGCCAGAGAGAAGAAAAGGGAGTTGAAGGCGGTGGTCAGGCGCTTCGTCTCGCGGTCTGCGTAAACGCTCGTTGCCGAGTCGAAGGCAATGGGGAGTGTGACACCAAAGACTTGAGAACTTTCCTCGTTCGTCATGCTGCCGACAAAATCATCGAAGAACGGCAAGCGATCTGCCCGTGTAAATAGAACGTAGACAGGAAAGCTGCTTCCGAGAGCTTGTGACATTTCCTCAAGGCGCGACCGCAAAGATCGCGCCGAAACCACAACGGAATCGGAAGCGTTCAAATTGGCGAGGGTTTCGCAGTCGAAACAAACCAAGGCCGCACGCTCGCCCTGGGTTTTCCTGCCAAGTACCGACCCGAGCCCTCGGGGTGTAAGGCGTTGGACTAAACGCACCCACAAACGAGGTTCGGACAGCAGATTATGTCCCGCCTCAACCAAAACGGATTTTCGCGCGAACCAGAAATTTGCCACCGGGGTAGGGGCCACGGCGCCTTCTTGAAAGACTTGTCCGGCGAGCAGTTCCGGGTCGAGCCCTGAGTGCAAGATGGCTGTCGTCTTGCCCGATCCAGCCTCACCAAGGACAAAAATCACGCGAAGGCTCGCCAGTTTCGCGCCATGCCCCAGGCGGGCGGATGCAACTTTCGATTCCGCTTCACGAATAAGGAGATGGATGTCCTCTGGAGCCAGGCCCGAGCCTGCGAAGGATGCTCCGGCTGCTGCCACACGAGCCACACTGGGCGCCTGCAGAGACGTCGATGGCTTCACGGGCTGTTTTGAGTGCGCCCACAGTAGGAAGCCCCCGATACAGGCGGCCCCGATTACCATGATTCCGCCGCTGAGTATCGCGCGATCCAATCCCGTCATATGAAACCAAGAGCCGGAAAACCACGCCAACAGAACGACCAGGACCGTTCCGCCGATTGCTACGAGATGTTCCCAGGAAAATCTCATACCGCTTCCCTACAATCGAAGAAAAACGGAAATTGCTCGAAGATCGGTTGTTCCCGCGCTCAACATGAGCCTAAAGCCCGCAAACAACAGCAGAGCGGCCAAAAGACATACCACCGCAAGTATAAGAAGCCTGCGAACCCAAGGATCCGGTCTTGCCGTAGCCACCGGCGCATCCGGCACGTTCCAGGATGGCGACAAGCCCGACAAAGGACCTCGTATGCGACGAATTCTGTTCATGATCGACTCGATTACGGGTCGCACGGCCTCCGGCCCAGCTCGCGCGTAACGGCCTCTGAAACCGAGAAGCAAGCAGAGGCCATAGAGTTCCAAGATGTCAGCGACATCCTGGGAATCGCTGCGGTTCTGCAGGCGTTCCAAATTCTCGAAGAAGGATTCTCCAGCAACGTTGTGGCCAAGCAGTTGCAGTGCCAATGGCATGCTGGACCAATCTGAAAATACCGGATTATTCGAGGTCAATATCGATTCGTCGAGAAACGCGATAACCGCTGTAGTCGTCAACTGCACATCTTCAGGTGTGTAACCCTTTCCAATGCCATCCCTCTCAGCGGATTGCAATGCTGCCTGGATGTGCGTGCGAAAAGCCTGCGAGTCGGTCACGGCCTGCCGGTTGGCCCGAACGCGGACGGTGGCCGTCAATACTTCCTGGTAAACCAAGGCGAGAGTTCCAGACCGTCGCGACCCGGCCGCGGCCGACGCCTTCAGGCTGGAGGCTCCGTAAAGCGTGGCTCCCATAAAGAATCCCTAGGACTCCAGAATGATCAACAATTCGAGTTTTGGGTTCGGGAAATCCCCGGGCACATACAAACCAACCTTCCGCGTCTGCACAATGTGTTCCCAACAGGAACCCGTCCTGCTGATCCCAAAATATTGAAAATCTACTTTTGGAGCGATGGCGGAGGGCGGGACTGGCAAGTGTGTCAGACCCAGACCCGGGAGCGCGGTTTTAACAAGCTCTGGGAGCAGTTCGGCTGAACAGATCTTCACCTGTCGCGGCGCTCGTGAAATCAAGTCCGCCTCCCCGACATTTGATTGCATGGCGAGAATCCAGCGTGCTCGATCAAGGCAGCGCTGGTCCGAAATCTCTCCCTCGCAAATATATCGCCCGGCGGGCTCGAGGGGGATGACGATACAGTTCGTTGGAACAACGAATTCCAAATGCCTTCGAATATGCTCATCTAAAGCGTGAAAGCACTTGTCCAAGTTGAGATGGTCGTACGCAGGCAGAGTTTCCGGATGCGAATCCATCCCAAATGTGCAGAGTGCGCCGCCCAGCCGCGACATTTCCGCATAGACTTGCTCGGGGTGTCCGCGTTCTGTTTTGGATAAATGCCGAAGGACTGTAAGATTCGAGTTGACAGTATGTACAAACCAAAAGCTCGCCACTTCGCCGGAAGAAAATCCGGCCTGAAATCTTGACGCCCCCCGGCGAGAGGGAGCAAGCGTTGCGCTCTTCTCGTCAAGAATCTCGATGAGCCTGTACAGAATCATCATCAGGCGCTCGCTGGCGCTGATTTGAAGGCAAGGCGGAATAAAGCTCGGATCATAAATGTAATGCCCCGCTCCATCCCGCATAATTCGAGCGATTGGTAGTACCGACAAGCCTTCTGAACTTTCATTTTCAAAAACATAACGTACATTCTTCCGTCCCAAGTGAACCGAACGCGGATCCGTTCCGGTGTTCTCATCGCAAAGGGGATAGGCTTCGGCGATGTACCTTGTGTTGGCCTCCGAGCCTTGTGCTGTGAACGTGCAGTTTGGCCCATCTTGCTTGTGGGGAGGGACTGCAAGCATCACCTTGAGAAATTCGCGGGTGGGCGGAAAGGATTCGTCAATCCTACGCGCGTCGGGGAGTGGGTCACTGTCCGGCATGTGAAAGACAAGCCCATCTGGAAAAATCCCGCGAGCATGTACCAGAGCGACTATACCGTTGCGCAAGGCCTCGGCATCGAGCTTGTAGCCGATCAAGCCGAAAGGTTCAAACCAGAGGTTCGAGCACGAAAAATGGACCAGATCCTCGAACGATTGTCTCTGCACCTGAAAATGATGCGGTCCAAGGTACATTCCCTCGAACCACACAACCTTGGAGAGGTGTTTCATCAAAGCAGACGATGAATGGTGCGCTGGATTAGAACCCATTGTCGGGACACACTATGGATTGCTCCCGCCACGGATGTCAAGTGCTGGAGATTGCTGAATTTACACCCAGATCGCCGGGTTGCAAACGCCCCTTGTGCACCTGGACGTCCGCCAAATTGAAGAGCTTCACCAACTCAAATGGCTTGGGGCAATAATATGATTAGTTCCAGCTGCGGCTTCGGAATGTCGCCCGGAACAACCGCGCTAAGATTGCGCGAACGGAGTATGCCCTCCCAGAGGGGGCCCGACTGGTCTAAGGCAAAATACTGGAAGGCCAACTTCACTGGAATTCCATCAGGCGGCTTGGGGGGGCGCGTCATTCGAATCCCGGGCAAGGCTCGGCCAACTAGTTGCTCAACTTGAGACTCGGAGCATACTTTGATCAGTTGGGGTGCGCGCTTGATAAGGTCGGCCTCTTCCATTTCCGCGGCTATGGCCAAGTACATTTTTGTACCTACAAGGTACTTATCGTCGTCGATCTCGGTGGCGTAGACCGATGATCGTACCAATTTCAGAGGTAGTGAAACATAGTTACTGGGAACGACTGTGTCAAGCAAATCGCGCAACTTCTCGTCCAAATCCGTAAAGCAACCGCCCAGGTCGTCATGATCGTAGGCAGGTAAATCGCGCGGTTGAATTTTCATAGAGAAGGTAGTCAACGCACCTGCAAGCGAAGTGAGAATGCGAAACGCACTGTCTGGATGCCCTTTCCGCGTTTCGTAGATATGACGCAGAACAGGGAAATGATTGTTCACTGTGTAGAGCAACCAGAAGTTCGCAATGTCCGCGGATGTGAAATCAGCCAGGTTCTGACTTTTCTGACTCCGCTTTGCCGATAAAATCCTGCTCTTCGCGGCGAGGATTTCGACAAGTCTGCGAAGAATGGAGACCAAGTAGTCGCTCGCCTCTATGTTCAGCAGGGGAGGAACAAATGTAGTATCCAGCTCAAACGCGCCCGCGGTTCGCCGCACCCGCGCGATCCTCAGGGCCGCGCTCCCCTCGCGAGACTCCCCCTCCAAGAGAAAGCGGAAGTTTTTCCGCGCAAATTGGATCGGTTTCTCGTTGGCGCCTGTATTTTCATCTCGGACATCCACGACCTCCGCGGAATAACGCGTATCGACATTTTGCTTTGTGACAGAGACGTTCATTCCCTTTTCGCGTTCGGACGGAACGGCCAAATACACGTCTACGCTTTGTTGGTCGGCATCAAAAAAATGGGCCAGTGGCTTGGGCGCGGGGGCCGAGTCGGAACCAGGGATGTCAAACAGTAGTCCGTCCGGAAAAATCCCCGCGGCCCGGGAAATAGCAAAAATGCCTCCTGACAGCAGCTCGTGCCGGACGCGCAGATCTGCGAAACCCCAAGGGCGAAAGTTGAGCGCTTCAAGACGGAACTGGAATGTACTCTCAATGAATCGGTCTTGCGTCTGCAAATGTTGGGGCGTCAGAAACGTCCCCTTTGCCCATATCACCGGCCGAAGTTGTCGCATATTCGCTTGTCAAGCTATCAATTGTCTCCCAGCTAAGTCAAAGGAGATTCTTGGGCGGTGTCTTCGGCGGAGTTTTGGAATTCGGTAGTGCCACTGACTTGAAGTTTCCGGGACCGTGCGGCGCAAGAAACGCAAACGATTTCGAGCTGCAGCGCGTGTGCCGCTGGTGCTGCCCACACGGGAGAATCAGCTATGGACGATGGACTTCACCCGGGACAGTCTGGCGAGCGGGCGGCCCTTCCGCACGCTGAATTTGATGGACGGGTTCACGCGAGAATCACCGCGGATCGAAGTGGACACTTCGCTGCCGGGGTGGCGCGTGGTGCGGATGCTGGAAGAAGTGGCGCAAGAGCGGGGATATCCGGAAGCGATTCAGGTGGACAACGGACCGGAGTTCATCAGCCAGGCGGTGGACCAGTGGGCGTATGCGCATGGCGTGGCGTTGCACTTCATCGAGCCGGGCCAGCCGGTGCAGAATGCGTTCATCGAAAGTTTTAACGGGAAGTTCCGGGACGAATGCCTGAACCAGAACTGGTTGGTCAGCCTGGAGGAGGCCCGGAGGATCATCGAAGCGTGGCGGGTAGATTACAACACGGTACGGCCGCACAGCAGCCTGGGATATCGAACCCCGGCGGAGTTCGCGGCGGAAATCGGCGGGGAAAAAGGCTGTGGAAAAGACGCTGCGGGGAAAAGTACAAACCACTTTTCCCCTGCGCTTGGAAATCCCGCAAACCCGGCGGGATTCCCACTTTCCCACAGCCCCGGCGGCGACGAACTCATCCCCCGCGCCGCCGAGCAGATTCAAAAGCAAGCCCCGAGTGCTAACTTATGACTGGACCAAAAACCGGGGGCAGGTCATGACGCCCCTTTGGTAATACCCGAAAACGCCAGATTTTGATTAGGCCACGACAGAATTCGAACGTCATCGTCATTGAACTGCACCTTCGCTGCCTGCACCATTGCCATATCCATATTCCAGTCGCTCGACTTCGCCCACGTTCCTGGGATTATGATTGTTAGATGACCGTCCGGGTCCACTCCATTGACAGGGTTATTCCTCACGTAGCTGTACAGGTTTAAACTCTGCGGGTTGTTTCTGTCTTGGTAGATGAGCGGGCCGTCCGGCGACATGAATCTGCCATACTGAGACGAATCGTACCTCGCTCCGAAGTTATCCAGGCCGGATTCTCCATCGCGTTCCTTGCCGGTGAATTTGTAGTGGTTTACCGTGGTCTGCGGGTTCCACTCCTGGCCAAAGGGGAGGAACGTGGAAGACCATGTCGGGTAGCCGTTTTCGCTCGTCATCATGCTTTCGGAGTCCAAGTAATCGCCGTGATAGCAGGTCGTCAGCACACTCGGATAAATCATGTAACTCGGACCACCTGCCCAGTGATTCACCTCATAGGTTCGCGTGCTTCCTGACGATCCGCTTACCCACAGCGTTATGCTTGATTCTCGATTATACAACGGTCGCACTGTTATACGTCCAAGCCTTGGGTCCAGTCCCATCATTTGCGTTAAGTGTTCGGGTCACAACTACGCGGGGACGGGTTATGCCGTCGCAATTGAAGATGTAAGACCAGGTGTAAGAAACCGTGCCCCCGTAGGTAGACCGATGCTCTGCAAATCTCCCCAGCTATAGTAATTGAATGTCCAACTTGCGCCGTTCGCCAGGGTAATACTCTGGAGAAACACCATGGGATAGGAATCGTTTTGGGCGAAAGCAGTGTCCGTAAAACCCGATGTCGCAGTGTAGTTCCCATAACAGAATGTTACGGGGGCGTTCGCGCCGGTCACTCCGGGGTAGTTCGTGGTCGTGCAACCTGCGCCTGGAGTACCATTCGCGTTCCTGGGGATGGTGATGGGCGGAATGCTTCTGCCCACTGAATCGGTTGTCACGTCGGCCGTCAGTGAATGCGTAATCGTATTGCCGTTTCTATCTTTCATCCAGCATGTGCTGTTAGTCGAGTACATGATCCCATTCCTATCGACTATCATGCCGGAAACGGA
>Ga0137418_10007131_pt1 | contig 10273 bp, 9 predicted proteins | sample CZODoug3_1_2_16f_FD_122242 | JGI IMG/M metagenome (GOLD analysis project Ga0137418, IMG submission 122242) | Vadose zone soil fungal communities from Angelo Coast Range Reserve, California, USA - CZODoug3_1_2_16fungal (Hybrid Assembly) | ecosystem: Environmental > Terrestrial > Soil > Vadose... | reverse complement strand
CCCGAAGCCGTCTCGCAACGTGATACTCACTCCGCGGTCACTCCGCTCGCGTTCGTGGGGTCAACCCACTCGCGCGTTCCATCGATGTAGTGCTCCATCTTCCAAATGGGGACACGCTTCTTGATCTCCTCGATCACGTAGCGAGTGCAATCGAACGCCGGCGCGCGGTGCGCGTGCGCGGCGGCGATCGCCACGCTGGTCTCTCCAAGAGAGAGAACCCCAATTCGGTGCTCGACCACCAGCGACGTAACACCGAAGCGGTCCGCTGCCTCGGCGACGATCTGCCTGAGCTCGGCTTCGGCCATGGAGGTGTAAGCGGAGTAATCGATGGCACTTACACCGCGACCGTCGCTCGTGTCGCGCACCGTTCCCGCAAAGAGCGAAATTGCTCCATACCCTGTGGATGCGATGCTGGCGATGAGTGCCGCCGGATCGATTGCGCGAGTGACGAGTGCTGCGCGTATCATCCGCTCACCCACCCGCCACAGGCGGGATCAGCGCGATCTCGTCGCCAGCATCAACGAGCTGGTCCGCGGAGACAAACTTTCGGTTGACGGCGACGCGGGGAGAGTCCGGAAGGATCGAAGCGCCTGGGAGCAGACGCAGATGGTCCAGGAGATCCGCAACTGTGCTGCCGGTTTTGAGAGGGAGTTGGAGCGTGGGGGCGCCGAAACTTTCGGCGTATGAAGCGAACAGCTGCACCGTCACTGTGGACACGTGCGGTCCCTCTCGACCTCTGTGAAGCTAAGTCCTTATGCTTCCGACATCTGCGACATGTCCACGCCAGCGACAAGGGCTCGCAGTTCCTTTGATGGCTTGAACACGGGAACAGGTCGCGCGGAAACCTCAACAGGAGAGCCGGTGCGAGGGTTGCGCGCCATGCGGGTTTTGCGATTCCGAATCTTGAAGGTGCCGAATCCCCTGACCTCGATGTTCTCCTGGGTCTGGAGCGATTCCTTGATCGCCTCGAGGAAAGCGTCCACGACGCGAGCGCAATCTTTCTTTGAAATCATCGGCCCAGCGGTACGCGAAATCTGGGTCGTGACACGCTCGACGAGGTCGGCCTTAGTCATTGAAAAACTCCGTATGGACGCGCGCCAGAGCGCGTAAGTGCTTTGAAACTATGGCTTTACTAATATGCTGTCAAGGCGATCTTGATGCTACCTGACTGCCCCCCTAAGGGCGCTGAGGAACTCCTGGAACAGGGGTCGAGCGTCGTGCGGTCCCGGTGCTGCCTCAGGATGGTACTGGACGCCGAATATCGGCAGGGTCCGGTGACGAAGCCCTTCGATGGTTCCGTCGTTCAGATTGACGTGCGTGACTTCGAGATCCGACGCACCTTTGACCGATGTCTCATCCCCTTCAACCGCAAACCCGTGGTTCTGGGAGGTGATGAGGACGCGCCCGCTCTCGACAGCCTTCACCGGGTGATTTCCACCCCGGTGACCGTAGGGCATTTTCACCGTCGAGCCGCCAAAGGTGAGGCCTAACAGCTGATGCCCCAGGCAGATCCCGAAGATCGGCACTCCGTTGGCGGTGAGGGTCCGTATGATCCCGGGAGCATAGGCGACTGCATCGGGGTCACCAGGCCCGTTCGACAGAAATATTCCGTCCGGCTCTTCGGACAAAGCTGCCTCGGCCGGTGTGTCGGCCGGAACTACAGTAACCCGGCAATCGTTCTCATCGAAGAGTCGCAGGATGTTGCGCTTGATTCCGTAGTCGTAGGCGACGATATGATGGCGCGATTGAGGATCTCCCCAGCTGTAACTCTCCCTGGTCGTAACGCGGGAGGCGAGATCCAATCCCTCCATCGAGGGGCAGGCCTCGAGCGCCGCCCTGCTCGCTTCGTCTGGTTCGACGCCCGCGCCAATGACTCCGCGCATCACTCCCACCGACCTCAAGTGTCGAGTGAGACGCCGAGTGTCAACGTCCTGAATGATAGGGATTTGCGACGCAGCCAGCCAAGCTCCTAATCCGCCGGTGGCGCGCCAGTTAGAGTAGGTGTCCGACAGCTCTCGAACCACCACTCCGGCGACCTGCGGTGCGTTGGACTCCCGATCCTCGGCGTTGACGCCATAGTTGCCGATCTGGGGCGCCGTCATTACGACGATCTGTCCGCGATAGGAGGGATCGGTAAAGACTTCCTGATAGCCTGTCATGTTGGTGGTGAACACCACTTCGGCCACCGCGGGCAGCAGTGCTGTGGCTGACCCGGCCATCCTGCCACGAAAAAGGGTTCCATCCTCAAGGAGGAGGAACCCCGGCTCAGTGATTCGAATCTCGGCCGACAACTTATCGCTTCGGAGTGGTAGCTGGAGGTTTAGCCGTCTTCGTTCCCGCGGGGGCCGTCGGCGTCGGTGCTGGCTCGAGCGGAACAGCCGGAGCTGAAGTCGGAGCGGGTGCCACGTTCTTTGGCTGAGTGGTCAAACCCTTCTCGAGGACGGAGCGCGGAGCCGACGTATGCGTCGACATGATCTGTAAAATGAAGCAAAGGCCGAGGAAAATTCCGCCGCCCCACCAGCTGATCCTGGTGAGAAGATTTCCCGCCTGACGGATTCCGATAAGCGCATCCGGAGAAGAGCTCGCGCCGCCGAAGCTTGCGGCGAGACCGGTGCCCTTCCCGCTCTGCAGCAGAATGGCCAGCATCAGAACCACGCAGTCTATAACGAGGAGTACGAGAAGAAACGTGTAAAGCATTGATAGAATTAAAGTTCAGTCTAGCCGTTGAATATCGACGGCAACAGGAATTCAGTCAAGTCTCGACGACCTGCCTGTTCAACGACCATTAGAAATGTCACGGCAATCAACTCTGCGCGATTACCAGCCATGAGGACACCTCAACGCTCGCGCCTCCGACAAGGAGCCCGTCGACTTCTGGCGCAGCGAGCAGATTGCCCGCATTCGTCGCATTGACGCTTCCTCCGTAAAGTATCGGAATCTCATCGGCCCGGGTTCCGATCATCTCTCTCAGCTCCGAACGGAGCACCGTGTGAATCGCCGAAGCATCGCCGGCTGAAGCAGTGAGGCCAGTTCCGATTGCCCAGACTGGCTCGTAAGCGAGCATGAAATCAGCGGCGATGAGATTCGACGTCTGGGATAGACCCTCTCGCAGCTGGCGGGTCACGAGGCGTTCCGTTTCGCCCGCCTCTCTTTGCTGGATGGTTTCGCCAACGCAAAGCATGAAGGCCAGCTTCGCTTTTGATGCGGCAGCGCATTTCTGCGCGCACTGTGCGTCCGTCTCGCCAAAGACGTGTCGCCGCTCCGAGTGTCCCACCAGTACCACTGCCGCGCCGGCGTCTTTGGCCATCGGTGCCGAGATCTCCCCGGTGAAGGCTCCCTTCTCCCCCCAGTGAATGTTCTGAATCCCCGCGAGAATGTCGGTGCGGCTTGACGCGGCGGTTGCGACGGTCGTGAGCGAGACCGCGGGCGGAAAGATGATGACCGTTCTGTCGGTCCGCGGCGGGTAGCTCGCGAGAAATGTGTCCATGAATGTCTTCGCCGCTGTCGGACCGTTATTCATCTTCCAGTTGGCGGCGAGAACGGGACGCTTCACTAGTCGGCCTCGTCGAGAATTTCCACTCCGGGGAGTTTCTTGCCCTCAAGGAATTCGAGTGACGCACCCCCGCCCGTGGAGACGTGACTCATCTTCGCTTCGAGTCCTGCTTCGGTCACGGCGGCTGCCGAGTCACCTCCACCAACGATTGTGGTCGCGCCCTTTGCCGTCGCGCTTGCCATTGCTTCCGCGATCGCGCTGGTGCCGGCGTCGAAGGGCGGCGTCTCGAAGACGCCCATCGGACCGTTCCAGATGATCGTCTTGGCCGCCGCGATTGCGCGCGAGTACGACGCCGCCGATTGCGGGCCGATGTCGAACATGGCCTGGTCTTTCGGGATCGCGTTGCGCGGGACTGCTTTTGCCTCCTTTGCTCGTTCGAGCGAAGGCGCGACCATCGCGTCATGCGGTAGAGTGAGACGCATGCCGCCGCGGGCGAGCAGATCCTTCGCCATTCCGACGCGATCTTCCTCGACCAGCGACTTCCCGGTCTCCAGTCCCATCGCGCGGTAGAAAGTGCACGCCATCGCACCGCCGATCAGCAACCCATCGACTTTCGGAAGGAGCTGTTCGATCACGTCGATCTTCCCCGAGATCTTCGCACCGCCGAGAATCGCGATGAATGGGTGCTTCGGGTTCGCGAGCGCGCCGCCGAGGTAGTCGAGCTCCTTCTGCATCAAAAGTCCGGCGACGGCTGGGCGCAGATACTCGGCGACACCGACGGTCGAAGCGTGCGCCCGATGCGCGGCGCCGAAGGCATCGTTCACAAAAAAGTCGCCAAGCTCGGCAAGCGCCCTCGCCAGCCGCCGATCGTTTTTCTCCTCACCGCCGAGGAAGCGGGTGTTCTCGAGGAGAAGAATCTCTCCCGCCTTGAGGTTCTGGCAGGCCTGGAGCGCCTCGTCCGAATCGGTCGACTCGACGAAGATCACGGTACAGCCGGCCAGCTCCTGAAGCCGATTCGACACGGGTTGCAGCGAGTACTTCGGATCGGGTTTGCCTTTGGGCCGTCCCAGATGTGACAGGATTACGGGGCGCGCACCGCGGTCGAGCAGCAGCTGGATCGTCGGAAGCGACGCACGGATGCGCGTGTCGTCGGTGATGTTCCCATCGTCGTCGAGGGGTACGTTGAAGTCGACGCGAACGAGAGCGCGCTTGCCCCGCACCTGCGCATCGGTGAGATCGCGGACGGTTTTCTTTCTCATTGTGCTCGTTCTACAGTCGAGACCCCATGAAGCGGAGCATGTCGACGCAGCGCGAGGCATAGCCCCACTCGTTGTCGTACCAGCCATGCACAGTGACCAGAGTGCCGTCGATGACATTGGTCGTCTTCGAGTCGAGAATGCACGACGCCGGATCGCCGATAAAGTCGCTCGATACGAGCTCCTCATCGGTGTAGCGAAGGATGCCCTGAAGTGGTCCCTCGGCCGCGGCCTTCTTGTACGCGGCGTTCACCGATTCCTTCGTTGCCCCGGTCTTCTCGATCTCGACCGTGAGAATCGTGTACGACACGTCGGGAGTAGGAACACGAATGGAGCTGCCGTCGATCTTTCCCTTCACCTCGGGAATGACGAGGCCGGTCGCCTTTGCCGCCCCGGTGGTGGTCGGGATTATGGACAGGGCAGCCGCTCGCGCGCGGCGCAGATCCTTGTGTGGGAGATCGAGGACTTGCTGGTCGTTGGTGTAACTGTGAATCGTGACCATCGACGCGTGACGAAAGCCGAAGTTGTCGCGAATGACTTTGACCATCGGCACGACACAGTTCGTCGTGCACGAAGCGTTGGAGACGATAGTGTGTTTCGCCGAATCGTACTTGTCGCTGTTCACGCCCATGACGATGGTGATGTCTTCGTCCTTGGCGGGAGCCGAGATCAGTACCTTCCTGGCACCCGCTTCGATGTGCTTTCTGGCGGCACCGGCGTCCGTGAAGCGACCGGTGGATTCCAGGACGATATCCACGCCGAGCTCTTTCCACGGGAGCAAGGCTGGATCCTTCTGGGACAGAATCTTGATTTCGTCACCATCGATGGTGATCGAGTCCTTCCCCGCGGAGACATCGCCCTGATAGGTGCGGTGCACCGAGTCGTACTTGAAGAGATGCGCGAGTGTTTTGGTGTCGGTGAGATCGTTCACCGCGACAAAATCGAGGTCGGCGACACCTTCATTCTTCGCCGCGCGCACGACTTGGCGGCCAATCCGTCCAAATCCGTTGATGCCTATCCGTGTTGCCATTCCATTAACTCCATTCGGTTAGAGCCGGTCACCACTGGCGTGGGCCCGGCCGAAAGTCACGTAGCTGATGATCCGCGCACCCGATTCGAACAGCACCTTCGCGCACGCGTTGAGCGTCGCGGCGGTGGTCACTACATCATCGACGATCACGACATGCGTCCCGCGCAATCGTTCGAGCTGTCGATCACCGCCTCGAAATGAGCCTGCAACGTTGTCCAGCCTCTGTTCGGGTGTCAACCTTGTCTGCGAGCCCGTCTCGCGCGAGCGCACGACAACGTCCTCCCATACAGGAATGCGCCACCGCAGCCCGAGTCCGCTCGCGATGAGCGCACTCTGATTATAGCCACGCTGGCGCTTTCTCGCTGATGCCAGAGGAATCGGCACGAGCGCTGCCCGCTCGTCGACCACGTCCGGAGGCCACGCGAGCCGACTCATCCGCTCAGCCATTTCAGTTGCGACCGCCGCCCATCCCTCGTACTTGAGCGCGTGAACGATGCTCGATGCTGGCTCGACCGGCATCCAGCACACCGACCTGACGGCGCGAATGAATGGCGGAAGGAGGTCACACCATCGACAACTCCCGCTGGAAATCGGGTGACCGCACCGCTCGCACCGCGGAGACGGGAGATACCGCAGGCGCGACCAGCACAAGCCGCAGACAATTCCCGTGTCGAGTCGCGATAGCAGCCGCTCGCAGGAAACGCAGGCGCGCGGCAGAAGAAGATCGATGGCACCAGTGAGATGGTCCCCGATCCCAAGCCGTTGGCCGATATGCGCTACAGCAGCGACTGCCGCATTACCTCGCGATCCGCCTCGATCCCGAACCAGCGATGGAACGAAAGCGCGCCCTGCTCGAGCAGCATCGGCAGCCCGTCCGCCGCGGGATTGCCTCTCTTTCGTGCCGCCTTCACCCATGGCGTGCCTCCTCCGCGATGATAAACGAGATCCATCACCGCGGCCGTCTTCGGAATGATTCCAATATCGAGAGGTTGCTCCGCCTCGCGTTGTCCGACGGGCGTGGCATTTACGACCAATGTCGCGTCTGCGACAGCCTGCTCGGCACTCTTTTCGACTCGCGCGACATCCCGAAAGCGTCGGGCCAGCTTTGATGCGCGTTCAGGGTTGCGCGCCACTATCGCGACCCGCGCGTCCGCCCATTGCTCCACCGCTGCTATCACTGCGGCGGCGGCGCCACCGCTTCCAAGAGGGCAGCCAACTGCTCATTCCGCAATATCAAAAACGGAGAAATCGATGGAAATCTCGCGTCGCGACTTCCTCCTGACAAGCGGAGCATCCGTTGCAGTTATTTCCGCCACCAGTGTGGTGGCCAGTGCAGCCGGACCGGGTTGGAAGCTACCTGCGAGGCAGCCTATCAAAACGCTGGAAAATGTCTGGATTCCACTTAAGGATGGGCAAAAGTTAGCCATGAGGCTCTGGGTGCCGGAGAGCGCCGATCGAAGTCCCGTACCCGTGGTGCTCGAATACCTTCCATATCGTAAGCGCGATAACACTCGTCGTCGTGATCAATCGTGGGGCGAGTCCTTCGCTCCCTACGGCTTCGCGTATGCGCGCGTTGATATTCGCGGCACGGGGGAGTCCGACGGTGTCTTGCTGGGCGAGTATTTGCAGAGGGAACAGGACGACGCCATTGAGGTCATTGCGTGGTTATCACGGCAGCCGTGGTGCAGCGGCGCGGTTGGCATGCGTGGCATCTCGTGGGGCGGCTTTAACAGTTTACAAGTAGCAGCAACAGCCCCGCCGGCATTAAAGGGGATCGTGACCCAATGTGCTACCGATAATCGCTACACGGATGACGCTCATTATGTTGGTGGTGCGTTGACTTATGACGATCTCGAGTGGGCGGCCGATTTCAAGAACGTTCTGGTTGCTCCTCCTGATCCGGCAATCGTCGGTGAACCCTGGAGAAAGATGTGGATTGAGCGGCTGGAGTCGACACCTCCGATTGCTACAGAGTGGCTGTCGCACCAACGATACGACGCATTCTGGCAGCACGGATCGGTTGCCGTTGACTACGGGAGCATTAAATGCCCGGTCTATGCGGTCGATGGGCAGATTGACGCTTATCGAGATTTTGTTTCGCGCGTGCTAGTAGGGCTCAAAGTCCCGCGCAAGGGTTTGATCGGCTCATGGGGTCATCGATATCCGCAGAAGCCGGATCCCGGTCCCGGACTGGACTGGGTTCAGGAGGAGGTCCGTTGGTGGACTCAGTGGCTAAAAGGGATTGACACCGGGATCATGAAGGGACCGATGCTAAGGGCCTACATGGAAACGGCGACGGCGTCCGAAGTCTGGCCTAAGGACGTACCCGGGCGCTGGGTGTCTGAAGACCTGTGGCCATCACCCGACGTTGCGTCCAAGACGGTCTATCTCAATTCCAGCGGGCTCGCAGACCGGAAAGAGCCCGGAAAAGTTCTAATCTGCCGGTCCCAGGAGACGGTTGGACTGACAAAGCGGGAATGGTACGTCAACGATCTGGGAGTCGATTTGCCACCGGACCAAACACCGGATGACAAGCGCTCACTGCTCTTCGATTCGCTTCCCCTAGAGGTCGATCTCGAGATCATGGGAAATCCCAAGGCTGTCATTCGTGTCTCGTCCGATCGTCCAGTCGCGAAGCTGGCTGTGCGTATTAACGAAGTAACACCAGACGGAAAATCCTGGAATGTATCCTACGGCGTGCTTAACCTGACTCATCGCGATGGGCACGAGAACCCAGCGCCTTTGATTGAAGGGAAGGAATACGATATCGGGATTTCGTGTTATTTCGCCACTCACCGCTTCAAGAAGGGCAGCCGCCTCCGCGTCGCCATCACTGAGTCTCTATGGCCTATGGTGTGGCCGTCGCCTCTGCCGGTAACGCTCAAAATAGCGTCAGGGGAATCGCGCCTCATTCTACCGGTGCGCACTCGAGAAACAACGGATCAAACGCCGCCCATACCGATTCTTCGCGATGTGGCTGAGATGCACGATACGGGTGATAAGAAGGCTCGCACAGCCGAGGTTTTTCAAACAGGTCCCGACACGAACGGCTTTGTGTCGATACGCAAAACTTTGCCGCAGCCGGCTTGGACGGTAGAAGATGTCGGTACGCTCGTTTCGAGCGACGGTGTTTGGACGCGATCAATCCGAGAAGGTGATCCAAATAGTTCGGTATGGCTCGTAGAATGGACGCGCCAAATGAAGCGAGGGGAGTGGAATATCAAAACTCGCTCGACCGTTGAGCTCACTTCGACGGCGGATGAGTTCAGGATGAAGGAGTCAATCGCTGCATGGGAGCGGGAGACGAAAGTGTTCGAACGAGCTTGGGACAAGCGAATCAGGCGTGACTTGATGTGAGCACAGAGATTACGCGCACGGTGTCGATTGCAGTCCCGAGAGTCGGCTTGAGCGCCGGCGAACCGATAAAGAAGTTAAGGTGACGACATTATCCCGGCGACACTTCCTGGAGCTCTCGGCGCTACTCGCCAGCGCCGCAACAGCGGCGCCCGCAGTCGGCGTGCGGGACCGAAGAGCGTGGTCGCTGCCGACCAAACGGCCAATCAAGACGATCGAGAATGCCTGGATTCCCCTTGAAGACGGGACACGTCTGGCCATGCGGCTTTGGCTGCCAGAGGACGCGGAACGAGTCCCCGTTCCGGCAGTGCTCGAGTACCTGCCTTACCGAAAGCGAGACGGCACACGCCAGGAGGACCAGTCATGGGCCGAGGCTTTTGCCCCTTATGGCTTCGCATTCGCGCGGGTCGATATCCGCGGATCGGGCGATTCAAGCGGGTTGCTCCTTGACGAGTACCTGCAGCAAGAGCAGGACGATGCGCTGGAGATCATCGGGTGGTTAGCGCGGCAGCCCTGGTGCAACGGAGCGGTCGGCATGCGCGGAATCTCATGGGGAGGTTTCAACTCCTTGCAGGTGGCGGCACGCGCACCGCCGGCTCTGAAAGCCATCATCTCTCAATGCGCGACCGACAACCGCTACACCGACGATGCTCACTATGTCGGCGGCGCATTGACCATGGACAACTACGATTGGGGCGCCGAGTTCAAGAATGTGCTGGCTGGCCCGCCCGATCCCGCGATCAGCGGCCCGGGTTGGCGCGACATCTGGTTACAGCGACTAAATGCGACACCGGCGATTCTCGCCAAGTGGCTTTCACACCAGCGTTACGATGCTTATTGGCAACACGGGTCGGTGGCCGTCGACTATACGCAAATCAAATGCCCGGTCTATGTGGTGGGCGGGCAGATCGATTCCTACCGAAACTTTCTACCGCGATTGCTCGAGCATCTCGCGGTACCGCGCAAGGGACTGATGGGGCCTTGGGGACACGACTACCCGCAGCTGGCCGATCCAGGTCCGGGTCTCGACTGGGTATATGAAGAGGTACGTTGGTGGTCGCATTGGCTCACAGGAGTCAAAACGGGAATCATGGACGAACCCATGGTGCGAGCGTATCTGGAAACTCGCACGGCTTCCCA
>Ga0137418_10007130_pt1 | contig 10274 bp, 7 predicted proteins | sample CZODoug3_1_2_16f_FD_122242 | JGI IMG/M metagenome (GOLD analysis project Ga0137418, IMG submission 122242) | Vadose zone soil fungal communities from Angelo Coast Range Reserve, California, USA - CZODoug3_1_2_16fungal (Hybrid Assembly) | ecosystem: Environmental > Terrestrial > Soil > Vadose... | reverse complement strand
CAACTCGACGCAAAGCCTCTGCAACGGTTCATCGAATTTCCCAATGGCCTTCTCCTCGTTGATGCCCTCGTAGCACTGCAAGCGTTCGACTATGGTGTCTGCTGCATCTGCGACTGCATATGCCAACTGAGTCTTTCCGCTGCCGGCGGGACCTTCCAGCAGCAATGGTTTATGGAGTCTCGCGGCTAGGTATACGGTCGTCGTGGCTATCGAATCAGCGATATAGCCGGTGGCACGAAGCTTTTCACCAAGTTCTCCGACAGATGAGAACACTCTCGCCTCCTGCGTGCAGGACCATCTCGATTTCTGTTTCGAGCGTGAAAAACCTAAGCCCAAACGAAATTTCGGTCAAATCCGCACTGTTCGTTCCGAAAGCCAGCCCACTGGCATTGACTGAATTCTTGGCTGAAGCTATTGCAGACACGGCTGAACGATCTGGCTGAGAAATATTCAGAGTCGATCGTGAAGCATTCTTTTGTGAACCTACGATCCATCATGCGAATGGCTCAAAGACTGAAATTCATTTCCGACAATCCGGGCGAAGAAACCAGGATGCCAGCGACAAGGCCGATCGAGCGGCCCACGATGACTCCGGAGCAGATTAATCTGCTCATCGAGGCCATCGCGGATCCGCACGACTTGTGCCTCATGTGCATCGGTTTGTTTTGCGCTACCCGGACCAGTGAGACATTCGGTCTCCAGTGGAAGTCGTACGGTGGAGACAGCCTGATGATCCATAGCACCGCCTATGAAGGAGAGTTGTATCGTGGACAAGTCAAGACAGGAGCGAGCCGAAACGCCGTGCCGATTCCCGACGACATTGTTCCGATCATTGAGGCTTGGCGGCAGATATGTCCGGACACATCGCCCGATGCGCTCATGTTCCCGACGCATGGTAAGGGCGAGCGTGCCGGAAGCAAAGTCCCCCGAAGAGCCAAGAGCTTTCTGAAGTGGCGGATTCACCCCATCGCCAAGAAAATGAAGATCCCAAGGAGGCTGGTCACGTTTCAGGTGATGCGGCGCACCCTGGGCACCGACCTTCAGCAACATGGAACCATCAAAGATGCGCAAGGAGTCTTACGCCACGCCAGCATCAAGACGACAGGTGACGTGTACGTGCAGCAGATACCGCAAAGCGTGCGAGCGGCAATCAACTCGCGAACACGGGCAATTTTGGCGCAGCGGCGGCCGGTTGGTGAGCAATCGGAACATGCAACGTGTCCCAAAACGTGTCCCAACGTGTCCCAATTGGAAGAGGTGGCCTGTGGAACTGCTTGAAAAGATTGGCTCCTCAGGTAGGACTCGAACCTACAACCCTCCGGTTAACAGCCGGATGCTCTGCCATTGAGCTACTGAGGAGTGTTGTTCGTCGCGCGGGAGCGCGACGTTAACGCTGTCGAGATTCATCATAGCATCCCGCGCCGACTCTGAAAACACCGGCGCGGACTCCCCGCCTTTAAGCCGCTAAGGGCACAGGAAAGGGCTCTTGTGATTCGAGTTTCGCGGATCGAATGGTGTCGGAACGGGGAGCAAGTCCTATTTCTGTTACGCTAACCTATTGTACGGGCGGCTCTGCCCGCCACCAGCCATGTTTCAATCGCCCAGGTTTTATTCAGCATGTGTTAATCAGCATGTTCTAATCAGTGAGGTGGATATGTCGGGAGGGTTGCGTTTGTTCTGGATGGTTGCATCTTTATTATTGCCGGTGTTATTACTGGCGGCGGTTAATGCGGCCGACGGCTCTTCGTCGGCGGCTCCGGTCGTCTCCTCGCAAGGACCTCCTTTGGCCGAGCCGAAGCCGTTGGCCGAAACCTTGCATGGCACCAGAATCGTCGACAACTACCGCTGGTTGGAAGACGGCAAGAATCCCGAGACGCAAAAATGGGTCGAAGCGGAAATGTCTTACACCCGCGTCGTGCTCGATCCTTTGCCGGGACGCAAACAGATCCACAAACGACTGACCGAGCTCCTGACCATCGGCAACATCAACGTGCCGCAGATCGGCGGCAAATATTATTTCTACACTCGCCGCGACGGCATGCAGAACCAGCCGGTCCTGTATGTGCGCGAAGGCCTCAACGGACAGGACCGCGTTCTGGTCGACGCCAATCAGCTTGCCACCGACGGCACTATCGCTCTTGACTGGTTCGAGCCTTCGGAGCACGGCAAGTACGTCGCCTATGGAACTTCTCCCAGCGGCTCGGAGATGAGCACGCTGCAGATCATCGAGACCAAGACCGGCAAGCTGCTGCCGGACACAATTGAGCGTACGCGCGCCGCGAGCATCGCGTGGAAGCTCGACAACTCCGGGTTCTACTACACGCGCTATCCCAAGAAGGGCGACGTAGCCGAGGGCCAGGAGATGTACAACCGTCACATTTTCTATCACGAACTGGGCAGCGATCCCGCCGACGATCCTCTCATCTTCGGCGACGGACGCGACGCCGAAGACTGGCCCAACGTGACCCTTTCCCACGACGGCCGCTGGCTGCTGATTCAAGTTGAGCAGGGGTGGACCAAGACAGAACTTTTTCTCGTCGACCTGAAATCTGACAAGCCGGCCTCGCGCGTGACCACGGGCAAGAATTTTCTTTACGACGGCCAAGTCTTTGACGGAAAACTGTTCATCACCACCAACGAAGACGCGCCGCGCTATCGCGTCTTCGTCACCGACGCAACCAACTTTGACCGCGAGAATTGGAAAGAAATCATTTCGCAGACTGACGCCGTTCTGCAAGGCACGGGCGTCTTCGGAGGAAAGCTCTTCGCCCAGTACGAGCAGAATGCCAGCTCGCAAATCAAACTCTTCGATCTCGAAGGCAAAAAGATCAGCGAGCTCGCACTGCCGACCATCGGCACCGTATTCGGGTCCGGCGGCAAGTGGGACAGCGACGAACTCTTCTACGGCTTCCAGTCCTTCACCGTCGCGCCTTCGATCTACCACTACGACTTGAAGGACGGCTCAACTTCGCTCTGGGCCAAGGTTGACGCGCCTTCCATCGATCCTGCTGCCTACGAAGTCCAGCAGGAGTGGTATCACTCGAAAGACGGCACGCGCCTGCCCATGTTCATAGTCCACAAAAAAGGATTGAAGAAAGACGGCCGCAATCCCACACTGGTTACCGCCTACGGAGGCTTCAACGTCAGCCTCACGCCCACCTTCAGCCGCACCGCCTATCTATGGATGGAGCACGGCGGCGTCTACGCCGTCGCCAACCTGCGCGGGGGTGCCGAGTTCGGCGAAGACTGGCACCGCGCCGGCATGCTCGACAAAAAACAAAACGTCTTCGACGACATGATCGCCGCCGCCGAGCACCTCATCGCCGAAAAATATACTGACAAGAATCATCTCGCCGTGCAGGGCGGCTCCAACGGAGGCCTGCTCATGGGCGCCATGATCACGCAGCGTCCCGACCTGTTCCGCGCCGTGGTCTGCCAGGTGCCACTGCTCGATATGCTGCACTATCAGGATTTCCAGATCGCCAAGCTCTGGATCCCCGAGTACGGAAGCGCCGAAAATCCCGAGCAGTTCAAGTGGCTCTACGCCTACTCGCCCTATCACCACGTGAAGCCGGGCGCAGAGTATCCCGCCATCTTATTCATGACCGCCGACACCGACACCCGCGTCGATCCCATGCACGCCAAAAAGATGGCCGCTCTGATGCAGGCCGAAGCCAAGAATGGATCCAGCCGCGACCGTCCAATCTTATTAAGGATAGAAACCAAGGCCGGCCACGGCGCAGGCAAGCCAGTAACCAAGCAGATCGAGGAGTTCACGGATGTGTATTCGTTCTTGTTTTGGCAGTTGGGAGTAAAACCGTAACGTGGGTTGTGGTCGGAGTGCATCCACCACAGAGTCGCAGAGAAATCAGAGTGGAAGACATCTGGCCTGCGCTCCAAATTTTTCATAACTCTCTTCCAACCCTGCTCACGGCGGTGTAGTTCTTCTGGCAGACAACCTCCGGAGGGTGTTTCCAGTCGGTACTGGGAAGCTCTGTGATTGGCACTGGCAGCAGCGTCGAGTACCAAGTTTATGAGACAGCCCCAACTGGCTATCGGGGCTGTTTTGCATTTCTGGCAGATTGTCTGGTTGGAATGAGCGGATCGCACTTCGGCTTCGCTCAGGGGCAGGCTTTTTCGCAAGGAACGCGCTAACAATAAGCCGCATCCCCACTTTCCCGGATCAGACCGTCTTCCACAATACGGAAATATCGCATTACTAAAGTCCAATTAGCTCATTGCTTTCAGTCACTTGCCAGCTTTTCCCAGATAGTCGACCATCTCTACATCACGCACCACGATTCGGATTTCGGGATTCGTTCAGGACGTCTGCTGAACGGACCCCGGCTGACGACACGCCGCTACAGGGCGGAACTGGTGCGATTCCACACAAAAAAAGGGGACACTTGATGCGAAATCTTATCGGCGTTGCCGTATTGGTTTGCATGATTTCGACTTTGGCAGTGGCTCAGGAACCGCCTAAGCCGGAAGTTTACGGAGGCTACCAGTTCACCAGCACCGACGGCGGATGGCATGCCAGCGGCTGGAACACTGCCGCGAACATGTACATTACTCGCTGGCTGGGCGCAACCGCGGATTTCAGCGGCGTATATCACTCTGGCTCGAATCTCTACACTTACACTTTTGGGCCAGTGGTATCGACCCACACGAGCAGCTTCTCGCCTTATGCGCATGCTTTGTTTGGCGGCGCCCATGCTGCCAGTGGTGGCATCAGCAACAGCGGCGTGGCGATGCTGTTCGGTGGCGGTGTGGACTTCGGAAAACGCAAGCTGGTTTTCCGCGCGGTCCAGTTCGACTGGATGGTGCTCCGTTTTTCGGGCATTACCGACAAGAACAATATGCGCGTGAATACTGGAATCCTGTACCGGTTTTAGTTTGCCGGTACCGGTTTTTAGTTCGTGCGAAAGCGCAAAAAAAGGCGGCCCAGGGCCGCCTTTTCATTTGGCTGTGGGGACGGAGACTCGAACCCGAATGCCTTGCGGAGACAAAATGACAATCAGCCGTATCGGCGAATTCCAGCATCAGCGGCTTCCGTCGTCTTGGAATTCGGCTCTCCACTCAACGGCGAAAATGCCATTTTGAAACACCGATTTCGGCAGCTTGAAAAAGGTGGTCAGTAAAAATATTTGTTCGCTCCACATGCTTGTTCACGACGGAACGATCAAACCGATATCGCGCCCTCGTAGTTTGCGCCGGAGTTATTTTCCCTCGTATGCCTCCTGCAAACGTTTGATGTCAATTTTGTCCATTTGCAACATTGCCTCCATGACCCTTTTTGATTTCTCAGGATCTTTGTCCCCTAACATTTTGCCCAGAGCAGAAGGAATGATTTGCCAGGACAGGCCGTACTTATCTTTGAGCCAGCCGCACCTCTCTTTTTTACCCCCTTCGGAAAGCTTCCCCCACAGTGCATCCACTTCTTGCTGCGTCTCGCAATTGACGAAGAACGATATAGCTGGCGTGAACGTGAATTGCGGACCGCCGTTTAGAGCCATGAATTCTTGCCCCTCGAGCTGGAACGTCGCCGACATTACCGTTCCCTTCGGTCCTGGCCCTGCTTCGCCGTATCGAGTGACCCTCCCAACTTTTGAATTCTTGAAAATTGAAATATAGAAATTCATCGCCTCTTCGGCTCTGCCGTCGAACCATAAGAAGGGCGTAATTTTTTGCATGTCGTTCTCCTCTTTTGCTTTCTAGTCTTTTAACGTTAGCATCTCCGCAAGCTTCTCGTAGCTCTCGACTTGCGCGGTGCTCCACGCGGGATATGAAAGACTGCCTGCGTTGAGGCTAAAGAGATTTTAGCCCGGTTACAAGTCTCGCGGCCCGCTGTCCAATTCGGTTCCAGGCGGAGCTTCCTTCAATAATTCGTGCAGGTCGAGCGGACGGGTGAACATGGCGAGTTGGCCGTTGGGCGTGCGCGGCCACATCTCTTGCGGCTTGTCACAATACAACTCGACTCCGTTGTCATCGGGATCGCTCAGGTACACGGATTCGCTGACCCCGTGGTCGGCCGCGCCTTGCAGAGGAATTTCCGCAGCCAAAATCCTGCGTAGAGCAGCAGCCAGTACCGAGCGAGTTGGGTACACGATTGCGGTGTGATACAGGCCTGTTGTTCCCGGAGCCGGCGGCGAACCTCCCAGACTTTCCCACGTGTTCAACGCGATGTGATGGTGATATCCGCCGGCAGACAAGAAAACCGCACCGTCACCATATCGCTGCGTCACCTCAAGCCCAAGCACGCCAGAGTAAAAGCGGAGTGCGCGATCGAGGTCGGCAACTTTCAAGTGTACGTGTCCGATGCGCACGTTCTGGTCTGCAGTATAGGGCGTGGTTGTTGCCGGGTTGTTGTTGGACGAAGCCATCAGTGAGATTCTTGCCGCCATTTCAGGAGTGGAGACGAGTCATGTCCAGATTATGGTTTCCTCCGCGATGGATCGGGCTGACGGCCATTTTACAGAATCGAGCGCACCACGCCTCCATCCGCCCTCAGCGCCGCCCCGTTAGTCGCGGAGGACAATGGACTACACACGAAAGCCACGAGCGCACCCACTTCTTCCGGCGTGGCGAAACGTTGCAGCAGAGATGTGGGACGCATACCGCGAAAGAATTCCTTCTCGACTGACGCGGCGTCTGTCTTCTGTTCTGCCGCCAACTGCTCGACAAACTTGCTGACGCCTTCAGAAGCCGTGGGTCCCGGCAACACCGTATTTACGGTCACCTTCGTGCCCACGGTCGTCTCGGCCAGTCCGCGCGCAATGGCGAGTTGCGCGGTCTTGGTCATGCCGTAGTGGATCATCTCCGCGGGAATCTGGACCGCACTCTCGCTCGAAATAAACACGATGCGGCCCCAGTTGCGCTGCTTCATACCGGGCAAATAATGGCGGCTCAGGCGAACACCGCTCAGAACATTTACTTCGAAAAAATGAAACCAATCGTCATCGCTGATTTGCTCGAAGGGCTTGACCTCAAAAATCCCCAGGTTGTTCACCAGGATGTCCAGCGCAGGAAAGCGGGCGATTGCTTGCTGCACCCCAGCGGCGCTGCCGAGATCGGCGGCTAAGCCTTCGACCTTACCGCGAGTTCCGGAGTGTTGCAGTTCCTGCAAGGCAGCCTTTACTCTCTGCTCGGTTCGCCCGTTCACGACGACCGATGCCCCTTCCTTTAGCAATGCTCCGGCAATGGCGAACCCAATACCAGCGGTGCTGCCTGTGACCAGGGCTTGCTTTCCTTCCAACTTGAGGTCCATGAAAGTTCGATGCTGCGGTTGTTCCCGATGATTCAGCACAACCGGATTCTGTGACCGTGGGAATCAGGACTCTCAGGACTCTCCCCACAAGAAGGTCATATACTTCTGAGGAGTTTTTTCTACTAGCGGTTCTTTCGTGTAGCCTGTTTCTCCTAAAAAGAATCGCTGTTCATTTTTTGATGGGAGGACATTCCGAATGCGAATGCGACTACGCCAGGCGAGCACCAGCACGACACAGATTTTGCTTTTGGCCGCCGTCTGTGTTTTTTATTCCCTACCTGTGCGGGCGGCGGAGCCTTCCTCGCGCGATTTGCGTTCAGGTTGGCAGTTCCGGATGACCGGCGGAGCGGACATGGCGGCTCACGCTGATCTGCAAGGATGGCATCCAGCGCAGGTGCCAGGTGTGGTGCAGACCGATCTTTTGCAGAACCATTTGATTGAGGATCCCTTCTATCGCGACAACGAATCGCGCCTGCAATGGATTGGCACGTCGGACTGGGAATATCGGACCACGTTTCAGATCGAAGCCGGAGAGTTGGCGCGTGAGCATGTTGATCTGGTCTTCGAGGGTTTGGATACGTTTGCCGATGTTTACGTCAATGATCATGCGGCGCTGCAAGCAGACAACATGTTTCGACGCTGGCGGATCGCGGCCAAGCCTCTGTTGCAGCCGGGCGCGAACATTTTGCGCGTCGTATTTCATTCTCCGATCACGAAGATGCTGCCCTATGTAAAGTCGCAGCGCTACGTTCTGCCCGCCATCTCGACCCAGAATGGCGGCAACGAAGAAAATATCGCGACTGCTCCCTACACGCGTAAAGCTCCTTATCAATATGGATGGGATTGGGGACCGCGCTTCGTCACGGAAGGCATCTGGCGGCCGATCCACGTCGAGACATGGGATTCACTTCGCATTGAGAACTTTCATATTCATCAGGAAAGTGTCACGAAAAATCTGGCGACGATTGCTCTCGAAGTTGAAGTCGAAGCCAGTCAGCCCGCAACCGCGAGTATTGTTTTCACACACGAGGAGCTGGGCGGCAAGCCGGTGAATGACCCCACGCAGACCGTGCCACTCGATGCCGGAACGAATCACATTTCTTTTCCTATCCGCGTCGCGTCGCCAAAGCTGTGGTATCCGCTCGGTTACGGCGCACAGGACCGCTACCGCTTCGCTGTCAGCGTCCGCGCCGGCAAGACTTTAGCCGCACATTCCGAGGTGAAGACCGGACTGCGCGCAGTAGAACTGCGCCGCGTCGCCGACGAATGGGGAAGGAGTTTTGAGTTCGTGATCAATGGAATCCCGATCTTCGCCAAGGGGGCGGACATGATTCCGTTCGACAGTTTCCCTACCCGGGTCACGGCTGAAAACTACCGGAAGATTTTGGAATCTGCCCGTGACGCGCACATGAATATGGTGCGCGAATGGGGCGGCGGACATTACGAATCCGATGTGTTCTACGACATTGCCGATGAACTCGGGATTATGGTTTGGCAGGAATTTATGTTTGGCGGAGACATGGTCCCGGGCGATGTCGCGTTTCAAGAGAATGTTCGGCGGGAGGCGGTCGATCAGATCAAGCGGCTGAGAGAACATCCCAGCATTGTGGTTTGGTGCGGGAATAATGAGGTGGAAACCGGATGGCTGCACTGGGGTGATCGCCAGGAGTTTCGCGATGCTGTGCCGCGCCCGGTGAGCGAACGCGTGTGGCAAGACTACATGGTGATGTTCGCAGACAATCTCAAGAGCGCGGTGCATGACTATGCCGATCCCGTACCTTACACGCCCAGTTCGCCGAGTGCGAATTTCGAAGAGCCTCCGGACCAGGATCACAACGGCGACATGCATTTCTGGTCGGTTTGGCATGCGCTGGCCCCGCCGACAGACTATTTGAAAGTGAAACCACGGTTCATGTCGGAATTTGGATTCCAGTCTTTCCCCGAAGTGCGGACTATTTCTTCTTTTGCCAAGCCAGAAGATTTGGATATTCGTTCGACGGTCATGCAAGCCCATCAGAAGAACCATGGCGGCAATGAACGCATCCTCACTTATATGCTGCGCGAGTACCGCGAGCCCAAGGATTTTGCTTCTTTCGTTTACCTGAGCCAGGTGCAGCAAGCCGAAGTGATCAAGCTGGGCGCGGAGCATCTGCGGCGCAACCGCCCGCGGACGATGGGATCCTTATATTGGCAATTGAATGACTGCTGGCCGGTGGCATCGTGGGCAAGCATTGATTATTTCGGCCGGTGGAAGGCACTGCAATATTACGCGCGTCGCTTCTATGACGACATACTCATTTCGCCGTATGCCCATGACGGCAAGGTGGACATCTTCGTCGTGTCGGACAAGCTGCAGCCTTTCTCGGGCAAAGTCCATGCGAGCCTGCTGGATTTTTCGGGAAATGTGCTGTTCGAGAAAACACAGGATGTTCAGATTCCGGCCGCGTCGGCCGCGATTTATCTGACTCTGGATGAGAACGAAATGTTTGCGGGCCGAGATTCCGCGAAGGCTGGCCGACGTGGAAGTTTTCTGGTGGCTGACTTAGAGGTGGATGGCAAAAACAGGTCACGCAATCTGTCGTTCTTTGGTGTCACACACAACCTGGAATTGCCTGTGACTCTGAACGTGGAAAGCAGCCTTGTGAAGAGGGCGGACGGTTATGCGCTTACGCTCCAATCGCCGACCCTGGCTCGCAGTGTATACATTTCCTTCGGCGACATCGACGTTCAGCTTTCTGATAATTATTTTGACCTGCTGCCGAAAGAATCTGCGACCGTCAATATCAAAGCCGCGGTCCCCCTGGAACAGCTCCGCCGGGCATTGAAAATAGTTTCACTTACCGACGCCTCCGCCAGCCGCGCAGTCAGCTATTGAGAGTGTGTGGTTCGAGCACATCGCGAAGGATACTCTAACCGGCTGCGAAACAGGTCCCCTTTCCCGCCCAGCCGACTATGCGGCCGGGAAGGTTGCTGAGGCAGCCCGATGCGCCGCTGAATATCGCTGAAG
>Ga0137418_10007128_pt1 | contig 10275 bp, 9 predicted proteins | sample CZODoug3_1_2_16f_FD_122242 | JGI IMG/M metagenome (GOLD analysis project Ga0137418, IMG submission 122242) | Vadose zone soil fungal communities from Angelo Coast Range Reserve, California, USA - CZODoug3_1_2_16fungal (Hybrid Assembly) | ecosystem: Environmental > Terrestrial > Soil > Vadose... | reverse complement strand
AAACTTGAAGCGGTCACAAAGATGAGCAGTGAATAAAGCGCGAAGTTTGCCGATAGGATTGCGACCGGAGAATCGGCCCCTCTCAAAACCGCTTGGACCAGACCGCCCGGAACAAGCAACAGGGAAGCCAACAAGTTCACGTAGGACAGGTGCAGCGTCAGAGATAACAACGCCGTAAACCCCGCGCCGCACAACGATGCGAATACGATCCGACGAACCATTCGATTGAATGTTTCATTGTAGGGAACGATAGGCAATTGTGTCTTTGCAATCCGATTTGCAAGGGGAGCGCAAACTACTGGGAAGCCGAGTAGGGTTGGCGATAAATCGCCATCGCACTCATTGACCTCGGTTTTGGCGAACAAACGGCGCAAGATTGTGCTAAGGCCTGATTGCGTCAACTGTCCCGCTTTACTCCAGCCTGAAACTAACAACGACCTCGATGTCGGAGACGACTGGGTCCGCCCCGCACATAGCGGGCTTGAATCTCCAGCTTTTCAAGGTTTGCAGAGTGGCGTCGTCCATAGAACGGGCTGCACTGCCAACGAGTTGGATATCAGCGACGGAACCTTCAATTAAGACAGTCATCGCAACCGTTGTGTCGCCCGTCAGTTTATTTTGGCTGGCAGACTTTGGGTACATCGGGTCTGGCGTCTTAACGGGCACCGCGTGCTTCATATCGGCACATTGACGGCGCTCAGTCGCTCCTTTCGGCGGGGCCAGCAGTGTCTCGTCGAAACTAGCCGTCGTCAGATTCTCCACGTTTGCTGAGATCACCCTGACCCCGTTCACGACCAGTTGAAGTTTGCGCGGATAGCGATGCCCGCCAAAATCAGAGTAATCTGTGTACTGTTCTCTCCGTCGCTCATCAGGCGGTTCCTGCCAGTCGTCGCTCAAAATCTCATGGGTTGCAGAATTCACGCAAAACTCATGCGGCTTACCCTTGACGTTCTCTCGCTCAACCTGTAAACAAGTCATCTCGACTCCATTCTCGACACGTTGCCTCTGCTTCCTCGCTATCAGACCCTCAGAGCCTTCCGCGAACTGGAGCAAACTGATGAGTTCTCGAACTCGCACTGGCGTAAAACCTATATTGCGGCTGGTGTAGAGCCTATCGCCGTTCCGAATCTCGATTTGCTCGAAATCACCCATGACAATCTTGCGCCACCAGCGGTCCCTTGCTTCCCGTTTAAGCGTGAGATGCCCTTGGGTAGGAACGTTAATTTGCGCGACGAAATCGACATCAAGTTGAAGTGGACTAGCCTGATCACGAAAAAGACTTGCCTGCTGCGTGGCGGTGACGAGTAATTGCTGTGCCGCAGGGTTGGTACTGGCTAGTAGCGGCGCGGGGATGCCAACGAGCAAAGTAGTCAGAGCAGTCGCCAAGATTAGCTTCTTCATGGACGGCCACATGGTAGCGCAACGTGCCCAGGTGTTCCCAGATAGTTGTTGAAAAATCGCCTTAGCACAAGTTTGCGCTTTCCTTTCGCCTGTTTTGGCGAACAAAAGGCGCAAAATTGCGATAACACCTGGTTACAATAGTTGGTCTGCGATATCCTAGCGAGAATGACTATGAGCATCCCTCTAAGATTTGTTTTCTATTTCGCGGTGAAGCCTGAAAAGTTCCACGACGATATCGATCTTGCTTGGGATTTCCAGTGCGTGCAGAATCCACGCACGTCGGAACGGTCCGCGCATAACCGCACAACTCGGTACTCGCAACGTGAGCGTCCGGCAGTGGCCGTCTGGACAGGAGTGTAAATGGAAGGCATGCTCTCGATGTGGACACAAGCGAGCGTGTCCACTTGGAGTGATGATGGACACATACACGCAAGGGGTGACACCTAAGCGGCAGTATCGAGGGTTGGCGGAGAAGCGACAGATTGTCGAAGAGACATTGGCGGAAGGGGCGTCAGTAGCGCTGGTAGCGCGAGCGCCATTTGATCGGGAGATGCGGCTGAGAGGATATCAGTTAACGCGGTACGCCGATGACTGGGTCATCACCTGTAAATCGGCTGCAGAGGCACAATCCGCAGTAGATGCGGCCGGCCGAGTCCTGAAACAGTTGGGCGTAGAATTACATCCGCAGAAGACGCGGATCGTTCATGTCCGAGACGGGTTCGAGTTCCTTGGCTACAAGATCAAGCGCGGGAAGAGGCAGCTGAATCTTCCCGCGAGCAAGATTCGTAGTCAAGCCCGACAGGGTGCGCTTTATGCGTATCCCAAGGAGAAGTCGATTCGTCGTTTCATGGACCAAGTACGGAACCGTACTAAACGGAGACTACCTTTGACCACCGCGGAGCTGATTGCCGGCCTTAATCCACTCCTGCGGGGTTGGGGCGCATATTACAAGCGCGCTCACGTCCGCACGCTCTTCCATCGTCTCGATGGCTGGATTCGGCGACGCATCTGGTCGCACCGCTACAAGCATTGGCGCAATGCCGGCTGGAAGTGGATGCCTTCCCGGATGCTATACCGCGAGTACGAGCTTGTGAACCTGGTTGGGTTGATTCCTTCCTTGGCATCTCGGAAGTCTCGAATCTTTGCGAAAGCTGCATGCGGGAAAACTGCACGTGCAGTTTGAGCGGCGGACGGAGGCTAGCGGGCCCAGACATTTTTGTTAGAAACGTACCGTGGTCGGCCATCTCTCCCCTCGATGAAAGTCAAAAGGCCGTCCCGTAATTAGAAGTTCAGCACCACTGCCTCACGACTGCCCCCACAAACTACACTGCCCCCGAGAATGAGGGTGCTCGCATGAAAACCAAGGACCTCACCCCGAAACAGATATTGTCCGTACCTTGTCCTACCTGTGGTGCAGCGATCAAGGAAGCTTGTGAACTATATTCAGGTGCCCTCCGCGCCGAGCCTCACCGGGACCGGAAACTCTCCGCAGCCGAGGCCGTGGAAGCGCAGCCCGGCAAACGACAACCAGCCTAACGCCCCTGCCACCGCAATCTTGGCGAACCTTTAAAACCTCTAACAAAACCTCTACTGCTAGAATTCTTGCCTTGACAACCGTGCCCGCAAACTGGCGCGGCATTTGGTGTACCTATCTTCATGGCCTATTAGCGTTCGCCTCCCCATAGTGGGTGTTTTCGAGTCGGCGATGTACCCGGCCCTTTCCTCGGAAAAAATCCATAAATCGTATCGGCTACCCGGGCCGTGCTGTTTGTAGCCCGGCCCGCCTGGTCGCCACTGATGAGAAATTCTCAGTTTGCGTGAGCCAATTCACGCTGGAATTGCACTTTATATAGGTGGGGGAAGCTAAGGGCGTTTGGCGTGGGACTTCGCGAAGTCGGGCGGGATGCTAATTGCAACGGTTGTGTGCTTTCACGGCTAGTTCTTGCGATTACGACGAGAAAGAATATTGCTTCGGAAAAAGGAGAACTTACATGGTGAGAACAGTTTTGCGCAGCCTCTTATGCGTGAGCCTGCTGGTATCGATGGCACACGCCGCTATTCCCCTGATCAACAGCGCAACCGTGAATTATGCGAACAACACCCTAACTGTCTCCGGTACAGGCTTTGGATCAAATCCCAAGGTGACGCTAGCGAGCATGGCACTGACAATGCAGACGAGCACGGCTACACAGATCGTGGCCGTGTTCCCCTCAAGCGCGTCCGGCCTTGCGCCAGGCAGCTATGTGCTGACGGTCGCGTTCAGCAACCAATTCCCCGCGCTCTTCCTGGTCGCGTTGGGCGCCCCGGAAAGCGATGTGGCTACGCTCAAGCAGCAGGTCACGGTCCTACAATTCGCCGTTGCAGCTCTGCAAGCAAGCAACAGCCAGTTGCAAGCGCAGCTTAGCGCCGTCGCGAGCAACTCGGTACTGGCGCTCAACGGCAAGCTCAACCTCGAACCCGACGGCACGACCGTGCAATTCAGCGGGGTCAATGTGCAGATCGTGAACGGGATGGGCGGCACCGAGACCACGAACGGGACGGGCAACCTTATCGTGGGCTACAACGAGGTAAATCCATGTGCAGATGTGAACTGCACGGGACCGTATGGACCCGCTGACAAGGCACCCCTGACTGTCTGCTCGGATGGCACCTACTTGAATCAGGCAAGTTGCACGGCCAACGGAGGGGTGTGGGCAGACAACCAGCGCACTGGATCGCACAATCTGGTGATCGGCGCGTGGCACGGCTACACCCAGTATGGCGGCATGGTGGTGGGGTTTAACAACGCGATCAACCGGAGATATGCAAACGTGAGCGGCGGAAACGTCAACGTTGCCAGCGGCCAGTACAGCAGCGTCAGCGGCGGCCAACAGAATAGCGCCAACGGGCTTTACAGCAGCGTCAGCGGCGGGTTCGTGAATAACGCCAGCGGCGCCGGCAGCAGCGTGAGCGGCGGGGCCGACAATAACGCCGGCGCTTCTAGCAGCGTCAGCGGCGGGCAGGGCAATAGCGCCGGTGGAGGTTATAGCAGCGTTAGCGGCGGGACAAACAACACCGCCAACACTTACGGCAGCAGCGTCAGCGGCGGGCAGGGCAATAGCGCCAGTGGAGCTTGGAGCAGCGTCAGCGGCGGGGCGAACAGGACCGCACCCAGCCAAGACAACTGGGCCGCAGGAAACCTGTCGTCGCCTAACTAGCCAAGGGCTTCGCCCTTGATATCCCTCCGGCCGCACGACGGAGTTGGTGCACCAGCCCAAACTTCTCCCGTTGGGGAAACGAATCGCTGTAGCGATAAACCGCTAAGACAAACTCAAGAGCCTTTTGCCAGATCCTGAGGTCACGGAAACTGTGGGCTGGAGGGCGATCAGAGGACATACCGAAGAGGCGTTCACGGCGTTAAGCTTCAGGTGTCTCACCACACTGGAGGTTGGCCATGAACGCCTTTTTCGAGCATCATCAGAATAACATCAAGTTCCACTACCGCTGCTTCGACCGCCTTCTTTTGAATGGCTGCATTCAGTCGTTCCTGGACGGAGCCCGAGCCCAGGGCTTTTTCTGGGTTTATCGGAAGATTTATCCGGTGAGCCGCAACGTTTTGCGGGACGTGGCAAACCAGTATCACAACTGGGCCGAGCGCAGCGCTCAGGAATGGGGGGTAGAAATCGTGGACGACCCAAAGGGTCGGCGCGACGACTTCGTAAACCCCTACTTTGAAAAGGCACAACCCGACCAAGTGGTGGTGATCATCAAGGCGCGCGAACCCGCCGGCATTATGACCGCCATCGGTGCCGGAGAAAAGTGGCATCTGGAAACCAAGTATCGCTGGGTGAAGCAATATAACTTTTATATCCAGGATGCCGAATGGGGACCGATGTTCGTTCGGGTATGTCCGTACTTTCCTTTCTCTACCCGGATCTGTCTGAATCAGCACCACTGGTTGGCCCAGAAGATGAAGCAAGCTGGGATTCGCTTTACCCAAACTGGCAACGCCTTTCGCCGCTGTAGCGATCCCGCGGCTCTCCAGGAGTTGGCTGATTCCCTAACGGCCAACGATTTCATCCGCTGTGGGCACAAATGGCTGAAGCGCCTGATTCCTTTCTTTAGTGGTCCAGAACGGCGCGAGCACGGCTGCTGGCATCAGTTGTTCTTCTCCCAAGTGGAATATTGCGACAACCTGATCTTTCGCCGTCGCGCAGCGCTCGATCAACTCGGCGACCGACTGCTTGACGCCAATCGGAACCTCGGCCGACCGGACAAGCTGACGGTGATCTTCGGCCGGCGGATCACCAAACAATACTCGGGCAAACTACAAACCGAAATCGAAGACTTGCATCTGGGAAACCCCGTGATGAGGAGCTATTACAAGAATGGTTTTGCCAAACATTATGTACGCGATCATGATGTGCTCCGATTCGAAACTGCCAGCAATGATGTGAAAGGAGACTACGGTATCAATAAGGCAGTGGAAAATCTGGTTCCCCTGCGAGAAAAACTCCAGGGTATCACTGAGCGCTATCAGAATGTGCAGCAGGACATCTTGGAGACGTTTCTGGATCGAGGAGAGCTCAGAAAGCTGGCGGAACCAACTCTGCGGCCCAATGGCAAGCGCATTCCCGGACTCAAACTGGACCATGCCCGGCAACTGGCCGTGATGAGTTCTCTGGTACGGTTCTCGCATGTCGCCGCGGGAGACACCTTCACCACCGCGGAACTACAAGTGGCTGCGGCCGAGGCCCTCGGAATAACTCCCGAACAATGCCCTCCGGGTGCACTTCGTTATGAATTGTGGAAGCTGCGTGCCAAAGGTCTGGTGGAAAAGTTGCCACACTCTCGTCGCTATCGGCTCCTGCCCAATGGATATCGCATCTGTCTGCTGTTTCTCAAACTCTTCCACAAGATCTACGCACCGCTCACCGCCGGGCTTCTTCATCCCTATCCAGGAGACCGAACCATGACTGCCGATCGGCTGCATCAACTCGACAAACTCTACCAATCTGTCGCTGCCGCCCTGGATGAATTGGTCGCTGCAGTCGGACTGAAGTTTGCTGCTTGATTCAGTCCTAACGAGAACAAAATTCTCGTTGGGGCCCCAATAACGGACTAGAGCCTACATGTTATTCCTGGCCCGCTGGGCGCGACGCTTGTCCTGGAAAGAAACCGCCGAAGCGTTTCGTACTTCCTGGGAAAAGGTCTTCGATGCTGTCGAGCACGTCGTCACCTGGGGCCTCGAACACCGGGTTCTGGGACAGATCGATGCCATCGGAGTGGACGAAATCCAATACGCCAAGGGCCACAAGTACCTCACGTTGGTCTACCAGATCGATATCGGCATCACCCGCCTTCTCTGGATAGGCAAAGAGAGAACCATCGAATCCTTTCAAGGATTCTTCACCGCCATGGGCAAGGACGTGATTTCCAAAATCGCCTTCATCTGCTCCGACATGTGGGAACCCTACCTGAAACTCATCCGCGAAAACTGCTCCGAGGCGCTGCATATCCTCGACCGCTTCCACATCGTCGCCAATATGAACAAGGCGCTCGATAACGTCCGTGCGGAGGAAACCAGCCGCATGAAACGCGAGGGCCGCGCCCCTGTCCTCAAGAAGTCCCGCTGGCTGCTGCTTCGCCGCGGCGAGAATCTCGGCGACGACCAGCACTTCCGCCTGCGCGATCTGCTCCGCTACAACCTCAAGACCGTCCGTGCCTACCTTCTCAAGGAAGCCTTTCAGCAACTCTGGGAATACAATTCGCCCGCCTGGGCCGGCAAGTTCCTGGACGAGTGGTGCCGCCAGACCATGCGATCCCGCATCGAACCCATGAAGAAGATCGCCCGTTCGCTACGCAAGCATCGCGAACTCATCCTGAATTATTTCCGTGCTCAAAAGCTACTTTCCAGCGGCGTAGTGGAGGGTTTGAACAACAAGGCCAAAGTCACCATGAGAAAATCCTACGGCTTTCGCACCTACCGCGTCCTCGAACTCGCCCTCTATCACTCACTTGGCAAGCTGCCCGAGCCGGAGTCCACCCACGATTTCTTCTGACCAGCCTCTTTTCCACGCACCCCAAACCATGAGCTCCGCCCGCAGCGGTTGTGCCCGAGAACGCGGCTAACCGCAGATGTGGTCCGCCCTCTCACCTTTTGCCGATTGTGCCCGGATCACGGGCCCGGAAGTACTGATGTTGTAGCCAGCGCTTACACTCAGAGCCCGGTTGTGAGCGTAATGGAGTCCATAATAATGTCGGTTCCCACGCCCCGATTAGACTTTGATGGCGAGAACCAACCAAAGGGCTCGGGAGTAAGGAGCCGAACATGATCATCATAGGTTGTGACTATCACCCGGGCTTCCAACGAACAAACTCAAACACTTCAATCACCTCTGCGACAGGGGTTTGTATTCAGCACCCTGCGAAAGTCATTGAATCGGAAGGTTGGGACTCCACCGACGGCAGGATAGGCAAGAGTCAACAAGCCTCCGAACTCGGTGGTCGAACTCCCTCCGAAGGTGTTGGTGGCCCCGGGGATATGAGCGCCGCCTAACTGCCACATACAGTCCTCACCTTCGTCGCTCGCCGTGGTTGTATACAAGGGATAGAAACTGGTCCCGGCCGGCGGATTCACGCAGTCCTGGCCTGGATTTGGGTCTGCAGGATTGGAGATATGGCGCTGACATGGCGGGTTCGTAGCGAATTCAATCCTGGGCAGGTCGGTTTCAAAGGCGACCCGACCATAGTTTCTTCTTTCACCTTCCCCGTCGCGGAACAGAGGGCTTGTAAATTGTACCGGCTGAGCATGCACCGACCTGTCCTGCTTCTTGTTCGTGAATGTTCCTGGCCAGACTAGCTGGTAGGGTACCCCGTCAAAGTCGTCGTCTTCGCCGAAGCAACCTCCGACCGGAATTAATCCAAGAGAGGCGTTGAAGGCTGCGTCGAAACAGCCCCGGTCATCCACATCTACGCCTCCTGGGTCGTTGATGCTGGCTTGAATGCAATGTCCGCCCTGTGCGCTGACCGCGTCGCAATACTCGAAGTGCCCGATTTCGTCGGAGAAGGCGATGTTGAAGGAATGGGCTGCCCACGGCACCCGTGTGTGCTCACTCGAGGTGGCATACATGGGATGGAAATCATAAGGGATATTGTGGGTCGTGAAGTCACAGTTGCTCCCGTTCGGATCAAACAGGATCTCGGCGAACCCATTGGCGGCGCTTGAGACCATGAATCCGCTTTGGCCAGTGGTCCGGTCCTCAACGGTGACTTTCAGTCCGTGCGCCGTGTCTTCAAGCGTCACTACCAGTTCATCATCAGAATTCATGAACAGGGTCTTGGAGTTCGTCGCGACAAACGGACCCAGTGGGCTCGGTGAACCCGGCGGGAAGGGCACGCCGTCAGTCTGGATGTACGCAAAGTTGACATACTCAACTGCCCCTCCACAAGCCGCATTGTTGCCCTGGCCGGTGTTGGAGTTTTGCGAAAGGCTGTCGATGTTCAGAGCGGCGCACCAGCGGGTGGTGTCACAACTGATGATCGCGCCCGGGGGGTAAAACTGCATCTCCATGAACGCTGTTCCTGGGTGCTTGCCAATGTAAGTTGGCTTGGTCGGGTCTGAGCCATCGAAGATGTTGCGATCGCTGTCCGGCGTGCAGAGGATGTTTGGACCCACCGAAGATCCTCCCGGGTTGGGCGCGGACTGATCGTCGCACATTGCCATACCAAACCAGAAGGCCGGATGAAGCTGGAAATTGAAAGTTCCGCCGGTGCCGTCCTGTTTAGGAAGAGTGGGCGGATCCTTGGGCAGGCGCAACCGGTAAATGTTGCTGTTTCCCGAGCCACGAACATTCGAGTAGAAGAGAACCGCAGGCTCGTCGTGCCCGGTATACGCGCCCTCATATCCGATAGGGTCAAACACCTCAGTACAGAGAATTCCGGTGCGGTCGCTGCAGTCGAGAGCGGTTCTCGGGAAGGATGGGGTGGTGGTGCTCTGGGCTGGGGCCAGGCAGCTCAGGAGCAAAAGAAAGAAGTACGGGAGAAGGCAAGCGAATTTGGGCATAGGCACCTCTTTGTCGGAATTGAAAGTGGGAACAACGCGGCCCCGAGTCCTCTCTGCCAAGGCTGGGAACGGGGAATAGCGGACGGAGCGAAGGTCGAGGCCCCGGACTTTAACTCCAAACAGTCCCGTCCGTCAAGACGAAGGTGATCGGGTGATTCTCACAGGACCTGCCAGCGCTGCCGTCGATACCGTGCGAGGCTCTGCGATGTCTTGTCCTTGATCGTTTACCAAAAGTTCGGCAAGGATGGTCATAGGTCCCCTCTTTCTTGCTTGGCAGATTCTTTGGATCAAGCGATCAAGCCAAGGTCAACAAAGTGCTGTCCCCCCGGAGGGATTGCGAAGAGGGATATTAGGAAGGGCGAGTGTGCCTCGTAAATACAGAGAGTAATGTAATACGAGCTACATGTTTCACCCGATTTTCAGGGCTACGATGGTCTTCTAGGTATGAATTGAGCTTATCTCGCGCCGATCGTTGCCGATATATGTTACGAGTAGTACGCCACGTTCGCCCGCTCCTCATACTCCCAAACGACCGTCTCCGGCACGTGCAAATCATCACGCGTAAGCGGCAGGATTCGGGGGTTGCTTCACCTGGGAGGCCGGAGACTCCTTTGCAGCTTTTCTTCGTCGAACTTGGCAAGGAGTTCGTGAACCAGTTCCATCATCTTTTCCGAATCGTTTTCGTTTTGGATTCGTCGCGCTAGTTCGCGCCAGTTTTCGTGTGTTCGTGCGGGCGCTTCGGACTGCATAAATTCCTCCAAGTAGCTCCACTCTGACGCGCCCAGCGGTCACTGAGCAAGGTTACGAGGGTAATGGAGGCTGGTGCTAGA
>Ga0137418_10007126_pt1 | contig 10276 bp, 9 predicted proteins | sample CZODoug3_1_2_16f_FD_122242 | JGI IMG/M metagenome (GOLD analysis project Ga0137418, IMG submission 122242) | Vadose zone soil fungal communities from Angelo Coast Range Reserve, California, USA - CZODoug3_1_2_16fungal (Hybrid Assembly) | ecosystem: Environmental > Terrestrial > Soil > Vadose... | reverse complement strand
TCGGGGGATCGGCCACCTACGGCGGCAGGTGGATCGGCGGCGGGTGGACCACTTCGGTAAGCACCTACCGCGCGACCGAGCGTGTCTCCGGTGACGCGCCGTTCGCGGATTTCAACGAGTTAGCGATGCGCGTTCTGGCCTTCGCCCAGGACGAGGCCCAGCGCTTCAATCACGCGTACATCGGCGCGGAACACCTGCTTCTCGGCTTGTCGCGCGAGCCGAACGGTGTCGCTGCCGTAACTCTCGAATCGGTCGGAGCTACGTTGCCAAAGCTGCGAGCCGCAGCAGAGTCGGTAATCGGTCGTGGCCAGACCACGGGCGAGAAGGTCGATTTCTCCGAGACCGCAAAGTCCACGATCAGTAAGGCACGGTTTGAGGCGCGCAAGCTCGGACACTCACACATCGGCACGGAACATCTCCTCCTCGGCCTCATCCGCCAGGGTGGAATCCCTATGGCACTTCTGCGCACGCTCGAGATCGAGCCCGACCGAGTTCGCGACGCGGTCATCGCGACGATGGGCCAGCCGCAAGGGGAACCCAGCTTCGACCACCTCGACACCGATTCGCGAAAGGTCATGACGCTGGCGCGTCAGGAGGCGATCCAAGACGGCCACTCGTACATCGGTACCGAGCATCTTGCGATCGCGTTGCGTCTTCACCGGACGCCCGCGCTCGACAAGATCTGGGACCAGGTTGCTGTCGACCCAGAGGCACTTCGGCGGCGGATCGAGGTGGCAGTCCCGCCGACGATCGGAGCCACGATGCCGACGCGCCTGAGAACGACCCCGCGCGTCGGCACGATCCTCACAATGGCCAGACTGCTCGCGGCGAAGCGGAAGCAAGAGCAAGTCTCGCCCGAGATCTTCCTGATGGCGCTGGCTGATGAGGGCGGTGGGGTCGGAGCGCAGGTCCTCGCATCGTTCGGCGCGACCGCGGAGCGGATTCATCAGATCGTCGACGGCCCACCGTCGTGACATCCGAAATCATCGCGGTCGCGCTCATTGCGGGCCTCGCCGGCGGTGCGGTCAGCGCGGTCGTGCTGGGCTCGGTCCAAGCGTGGATGGCCCGCGGGCGGGGCGGACGCGTCGATTTCGCCATGCGCCACGGACCGCCTCCGACGGTCACGCGCCGGGCCAGCGCGTCGGGCGGTATGGGGCCGTTCGATCGCTTCAACGAATCCGGCAAACGCGTCCTCGCTCTGGCGCAGGACGAGGCCATCCGACAGAACCACAACTACATCGGAACCGAGCATCTCCTGGCGGCGCTCCTCCGCGACGGCGACACCGTCGCGGCCCGCGCGCTCGCGTCCATGGGCATCGAGCTCACGAAAGTGCGAAAGGCGACCGAGTTCATCATCGGACGCGGCGATCAGACAACCTCGCCGAGCGAGATCACGCTCTCGCCGCGCACGAAGAAGGTCATCGAGCTCGCGATCGACGAATCGCGCCGCCTCGGCCACTCCCACGTCGGCGCCGAGCACATGCTCCTCGGGGTGATCCGTGAGGGGGAGGGCATGGCGTCGGGCGTGATCGAGTCCCTTGGCGTGAGCCTCCCGACGTTGCGCATGAGGGTGATCCAGCTGCTCGGAGAGTCCGGCTTCCAACCGCCCCCGACGCGGACCGAACCGCCGCAACGGCAGGTCCACGGAGGGGGGCCGTTCAATCGCTTCACTGCCCGATCCAAGCGACTCCTCGCGCTCGCGCAGGACGAGGCGATTCGCATGGGCCACACCTACATCGGTCCCGAGCATCTGCTCCTCGGACTCGCACGGTTGGCCGATCTCGCTCAGGCAGATGTGTCAATGAAGCGGATATTCGACGCGCTCGGGCTCACCCTGGACCAGATACGCACGGAGCTCGGAAAGGTGATCCCGCCGAGCGGACAGCCGACCGCGCCGTCAGAGATCACGCTCAGCCCTGAGACGAAAGAAGTCCTTCAATTCGTCAACGAGTCCACCGGGGACAAACACGTCGAGCCCGAGCATTTCCTGCTCGCGATCGTCCGCGACGAGCAAAGCTTCGGAGCGCAACTCCTCACGCGGCTCGGCGTTACGGCCGAACGCGTCCGGGCGGTTGTCGGTCTTTGATACGCCGCTGTCGTGGCACGGCGCGGCTCATTTTCGACACTTAACGCATGTATCCGACCGCGGCCCGCCAGGGCTCCCACACCGGCGCGATGGTCTTCGTCGGGGCAATCGGCCTCGTTCTGATCGTGGTGTTCGGCGTGTGCGGCGGTGGCTCGGCGCCGAAGGCGCAGGCCACGCCGACTCCGACTCAGGCGCCGCTTCCCAAGCCGTCCGACCTGGACAGCGCGTGGATCGACCAGAGCGCGCCGGCGCAGGTCGCGATCGGGGCCGAGGCGACCATCACGTTCAAGTTCCGAAACACGGGAAAGGTCGCGTGGACTCGCGGCACCGGCTCCGAGGCGAGCCTCGCGTTCGTCGGCAGCAACGCGAACTTCGATCCGAAAATGGCGGTCAACTGGCCGCAACCCGGTCGGCCGGCCGTGCAGAGCGAAGCGGTCGTCGCTCCGAACGACGTCGCCACGTTCACGTTCAAGGTGAAGGGCATTGCCGTGGGCACGTATCGCATCGACGTCCGTCCCGTCGTCGCAGCCGTGGGCCCCATGCGAGACCAGGGCGTGTACACCGAGGTCGTCGTCCGCTAGCTGGCATCCAGTCCGCCTCCCCCAACGTAATCCGGGTGTAAAGTCCGGGCGTCTGGCACGGGGTTATTGGGGAGGCGGACATGATCCCGGCATCCTTCGAGTACGCGGTCGCGCGCGATGTTCCCGACGCGATTCAGCTCCTGGCAAGCTCTGGTGGAGAGGGCAAGGTGCTCGCGGGAGGCCAGAGCCTGATCCCGCTCATGAAGTTCCGGTTGGCGCAGCCGGCCTTGCTGGTCGACGTCAACCGAATCACCGGCCTCGCGCGGATCCGGGAGAACGGCGACCTACGAATCGGCGCCCTCGTCCGCGAGGCCGACCTCGACACGAACCCGATCGTGCGGGAGCGGTATCCGATCCTCGTCGACACAACTCGGGTGATCGCGGACCCGCTGGTGCGGAACATGGCAACGGTGGGCGGGAACCTCGCGCACGCCGATCCCGCGAACGACCACCCCGCGACGATGCTCGCGGTCCGCGCGTCGATCGTGGCTCAGAGTCAGAAGGGTGAGCGGGTTATACCGATCGACGAATTCTTCGTCGACACGTTCACGACAGTGCTCGGCCCAAACGAAATACTCACCGAGATCCGCGTCCCGAAACCGCCCGCCCGAAGTGGCGGCGCGTATCTCAAGCTCGAGCGCAAAGTCGGCGACTTCGCCATCGCGGGAGTCGCGGTCATGCTCACCCTCGACGACAAGGGCCGGGTGGTCGCCGCGGGCATCGGGGTGACGAACGCAGGCCCGACTGCGATCCGCGCGCGCAAAGCGGAGGACATCCTCCGGGGCCAGACCCCCGATGACAAGACGATCGCCGCGGCGGCAGCGGCAGCCGCGGGTGAGTCGAAGCCGTGGTCCGATCTGCGCGGCCCGGCCGACTACAAGCTGGACGTGATCCGCGTGCTGACGCAGCGCGCGATACGCAAGGCCGCCGCGCGCGCGACGGGAGGGAAGTAGACATGGCGGTCCAAACCGCACCCACCACCAGCCGAGGACAACGGACCCTCAAGATCAACGTGACCGTCAACGGGGCGCCCCACGAGGTCGAGGTCGAGGCGCGCATCCTCCTCGTCCACTTCCTCCGCGAGAACCTCGGGATGACCGGCACGCATATCGGCTGCGATACGACGAACTGCGGCGCCTGCACCGTGTTGCTCAACGGCCGCGCGGTGAAGTCGTGCACCGTCTTCGCGGTGCAGGCCGATCAAGGAACAGTCGCGACCGTCGAAGGCCTCGAGAAGGACGGCAAGCTCCATCCGATCCAGGAGGGTTTCCATCAGGAGCACGGCCTGCAATGCGGTTTCTGCACCCCCGGAATGATGATGACCGCCGTCGCTTTCCTCGCGACGAATGCAAAGCCAACGGAGCTGGAGATTCGCGAGGCGATCTCGGGGAACCTCTGCCGCTGCACCGGCTACGTGAACATCGTGAAGTCGATCGACCATGCGGCGCGAGTGATGCGCGAGCCCGCGGAAGGGAAGGCCTAGATATGGCTGTCGAGATCGGCGGCATCGGCCATAGCGTCAAGCGCAAGGAAGACGCCCGTTTCATCCGCGGGAAGGGCAAGTACGTCGACGACGTGAAGCTCCCCGGCATGCTCTATATGGACATCGCACGTAGCCCGCTCGCCCACGCACGCATCAAGAACATCGACACGTCGAAGGCGCTCAAGATTCCCGGCGTCGTCGCCGTCATCACCGGCAAGGACCTCGTTCCGCTCAACCTGCATTGGATGCCGACGCTCATGAGCGACAAGCAGATGGTCCTCCCGACCGACACGGTCCTCTACCAGGCGCAAGAGGTCGCCGCGGTCGTGGCAACGGAGCGCTACATCGCCGCTGACGGCGTCGATGCGATCGAGGTCGACTACGAGCCGCTGCCCGTGGTCGTCGACCCGATCAAGGCTCTGCAGCCGGGCGCGACGATCGTTCGCGAGGACCGGGAGCAGAAGGACAACCACATCTGGCACTGGGAGGTCGGCGACAGGGCCGGCACCGACAAGGCCTTCGCGGACGCGGAGGTCGTGGTCAAGCAGGACCTCTACATCCCGCGGATCCACGTCTCGTCGATCGAGACGTGCGGGATCGTGGCGAGCTTCGACAAGATCGAAGGCAAGCTCACCGTGTACATGACGACCCAGGCGCCGCACGCGATCCGCACGGTCATCGCGCTCGTCGCCGGCCACCTGGGCCTCGCCGAGCACAAGATCCGCGTCATCTCGCCCGACATCGGCGGCGGATTCGGCGGCAAGGTGCCGGTCTATCCGGGATACGTCCTCGCGATCGGCGCGTCGGTCCTCACGGGAGTGCCGGTGAAGTGGATCGAGGACCGCGCCGAGAACATCCAGGCCGACTCCTTCGCGCGCGACTACCACATCAGCGCCGAGCTCGCCGCGAAGAAGGACGGCACGATGCAGGCGCTGCGCGTCAAGACGATCGCCGATCACGGCGCGTTCGACGCGGCCGCGAACCCGTCGAAGTACCCCGCGGGTCTGTTCCACATCATCACCGGCTCGTATCCGTTCCAGAAGTCGTTCGTCGAAGTCGACGGCGCGTATACGAACAAGCCTCCGGGGGGCATCGCCTACCGCTGCTCGTTCCGTGTCACCGAGGCCGCGTTCACCATCGAGCGCCTCGTCGACGTCCTCGCGCTCGAGATCAAGAAGGACCCGGCCGAGCTGCGGATGCAGAACTTCATCCCGCCGACGGCTTTCCCGTACAAGTCCGTGCTCGGCTGGGAGTACGACTCCGGCGACTACGGCCGCGCGCTCAAACTCGCGATGGACACGATTGGCTATGCCGAGCTGCGAAAGGAGCAAGCCGAGAAGCGCAAGCGCGGCGAGCTCATGGGCATCGGCATCTCGTCCTTCACCGAGATCGTCGGCGCAGGTCCCTCGAAGGACTTCGACATCCTCGGCATCAAGATGTTCGACTCCGCTGAGATCCGCGTGCACCCGACCGGCAAGGTCATGGTCCGGATCGGCGTGAAGTCGCAGGGCCAGGGCCATGAGACGACGTTCGGGCAAATCGTCGCGGAGGAGCTCGGGATTCCGGTCGCGGACATCGCCGTCGAGGAAGGCGATACCGACACGGCGCCGTACGGCCTCGGCACGTACGCGAGCCGAAGCACGCCGGTCGCAGGCGGGGCCACGGCGATCGCGGCGCGCAAGATCCGCGAGAAGGCGAAGCTCATCGCGGCGCACCTCCTCGAGGCGAACCCCGACGACATCGAGTGGAAGGACTACAAGTTCCAGGTCAAGGGCGTCCCCGCGAAATCGAAGACGATGCAGGAGGTCGCGTTTGCCGCGTACACGAACCACCCGCAGGGCATGGAGGCGGGGCTCGAGGCCGTCGACTACTACGACCCGCCGAACCTCACCTTCCCCTTCGGCTCGTACATCTGCGTCGTCGACATCGATCGCGGCACCGGCGAGGTCAAGATCCGCCGCTTTGTCGCGGTGGACGACTGCGGGACGATCATCAACCCGATGATCGTTGAGGGTCAGATCCACGGCGGTCTCACGATGGGTCTCGCGCCAGCGCTCTACGAGCAGATCACCTACGACGAGCAGGGCAACATCCAGGGCGGCACGTTCATGGACTACCTCCTGCCGACCGCGATGGAGACGCCGAACTGGGAGACCGCCAAGACCACGACCCCGTCGCCGCATCACCCCATTGGCGCGAAAGGCGTCGGCGAGTCAGCGACCGTCGGCGCGCCTGCGGCGATCGCCAACGCGGTTGTCGACGCCCTTGCACATCTGGGCGTCCGGCACATCGACATTCCGATCACACCGTGGAAGGTGCAGAAGATCCTCAAAGACAACGGCGTGGCGGAGTGACGTAGCGCCAAAAATGCGTTTCGAGGGCAAGCTCGACATTGACGCGCCGCGCGATCGGGTGTGGTCCTTCTTGACCGACCCGGCGCAGGTCACGACCTGCGCGCCCGACGTGCAGAGCCTCGAGGTCACCGACCCGCGCCACTTCAAGGTCGTGGTGCGGGCCGGGGTCGGCCCCATCAAGGGAACCTTCTCGATGAATGTGGAGTTCACCGAGCTTCAGGAGCCCGGTCATGCCTCAGTGGTGGCGCGTGGGCAGGCGCCGGGCAGCGCAGTGGAGATGGTCAGCAACATGGATCTCGCCGAGTTCGACGAGACCCACACGCTCATGGAATGGTCGAGCGAGGTGACCGTGTCGGGGATGATCCAGCAGGTCGGCGCGCGGCTCATGCAGGGCGCCGCCGACAAGATCACGCAGCAGGTCTTCGCGTGCATCAAGGCGAAGCTCGAGGCACCGGTCACCGCGTGACGACCTCCACCGAGAGACAGACGCGCGGCTACACCGATATCGGCGGCCATCGGACATGGTTCGCGGACTCTGGCGGAGCCGGCGAGCCGGTTCTCCTGCTGCACGGCGGTCTGAGTGACAGCGAGCTGCTGCTCGAGCCACTCGAACCGGCACTCGCCGACCGTTACCGGATCCTGGCCTTCGACCGTCGCGGCCACGGACGGACGGCCGACACCGAGGCCGCATTCCACTACGACGACATGGCCACCGAAACCGTCGCCGCCATCGACAAACTCATTGGCGACCGCGCGCATCTCGTCGGTTGGAGTGATGGTGCGATCGTTGCGCTCCTGGTCGCGCTTCGACGGCCGGAGCTCATCCACTCGCTGGTTCTTATCGGCGCCAACTACCACTTCGAGGGGAATGTGCCGACGGAACCGGGCGGATCCGGATTCAAGATCATCAAGGAGCGGTACGCCGAGCGCTCCCCCGACGGCGCGGACCACTTCGCCGTCGTTTTCAAGAAGTCCTTGGCCATGTTCGCCACCGAGCCGACTCTCATCACAGACGACCTTCGAAGGATCACGGCGCCCGCTCTGGTCATGGTCGGCGACGACGACCTCATGACGCTCACGCACACCGCCTCTCTCTACGAATCGCTGCCCCATGGTCATCTCGCGGTCGTCCCCGGGACTTCTCACGCAGTCATCCTCGAGAAGCCGGAGTATGTCGGCCAGCTCATCAGAGACTTCCTCAGCGCGCCGGGAACTCCGGAGACGTACTTCCCGGTGCGGCGGAAACCTCGGGACGGCGCGTGACCGGAGCGCTCGGCGACGAGCGCGTCGCCCGCAACCTCCTGATGCTCCCGCGTCTTCTTCGGCGAGCCGGAGTCCATGTGAACGCGGAGCGCGCTCGCGTCTACCTGCTGGCGATCACGGAGATCGACCTCGAGCGCCCCGACGACGTGCGCGCCGCCAGCCGCGCGGCCCTCGTTTCCAGGCAGGCCGACCTCGCTGCGTTCGAGATGACCTTCGACCTCTTCTGGTCCCTGCTTCGCGGCGGGAGCCTCTCATCGCCGGTCCCGAGCAACCGCCGGCCAAAGGCCGACGCCGGCCACATCGAGGTGCCGCTGGGAGACGTGCCGAGCCGAATCAGCTCGCTCGTACAGCGCACCGTCCGGGTCACGGCGAGCCCGATCGAGCTGCTGCGCAGCACGGACTTCTCGGCGATGACGGCTGCCGAGCGCACGGCGGCCGCGCGATTCCTCGAGCGCCTCCAATGGTCGCCGGGCCAGCGCCCTAGTCGGCGATTCCGCTCCTCGCGAGATGGGTCGCGGCTCGATCCGCGCGCAACAATGAGGAAATCGCTCGCCTCGTACGGCGAGCCCACCGTCCTCGTTCGCCGCGCGCAGCGGACCAAGCGCAGGCCGCTGGTCATTTTGTGCGACGTCTCGGGGTCGATGGAGGCGTACACCCGCCTGCTGCTTCACATGTCGCACGCACTTGCCCGCGGGTGGGGCCGCGTCGAGACGTTCACGTTCGGCACGCGCCTCACGCGCATCACCCGACAGCTTCGTGAGCGCCGGCCCGATGCGGCTCTCGCGCATGTCTCGCGCGCGGTCGCCGACTGGTCCGGCGGAACGCGCATCGGCGACGCGCTGCACGAGTTCAATCTCCGCTGGTCGCGACGCGTGCTGGGCCGCGGCGCCATCGTTCTGCTCGTCACCGACGGATGGGAGCGCGGAGATCCCGCATTGCTCGAGCGTGAAGCGGCACGCTTGCAGCGCGCCGCCTACCGCCTCATCTGGCTCGACCCGCTCTCCGGTACGCGGGACTACTCACCCGACGCGCGCGGCGCGCGCGCTCTGAGCGGTCACGCCGACGACCACCTCGCGGCGAACACGCTCGATGGACTGGCGCGCATCGCCGAGCTTCTCGGACGCGTCGGCCGCGGCCGGCCCGTTCGCCGGTCGGAGGCCGCGTGAGCGCTTCGTTCTTCGAGCTCGCGGCCGAGCTCCTCGCGCGACGCGAGCCTTTCGCGACGGCGACCGTCGTTCGCGCGGACCGGCCGACGTCCGCGAAGCCCGGCGCGAAGGCGATCATCACGCCCGACGGCAAGCTCACCGGGTGGATCGGCGGGAGCTGCGCGGCTCCGGTGGTAATACGCGAGGCGGTCGCCGCGATCGCCGACGGCGAGACCCGGCTCATCGAGATCTCGAAAACCTCGGCGGCGCCGCGACCTGGAGTGCGACACTTTCCGATGACGTGCCACTCCGGTGGCACGCTGGAGATCCATATCGAACCGCTTCTTCCGACCGAGCAGCTCGTGATCCTAGGCAAGACGCCGGTCGCGCGCGCCCTCGCGGCGCTCGGTTCGGCGCTCGGCCGGTACGTGGTCGTCGCGGAACCGAACGTCAACGCCGTCGACTTCCCCACCGCGGACCGCATCACGACCGATCTCTCGGATGTCAATGTCGACAACCGCACGTCGATCGTGATCGCGATGCGCGGCGACGCCGACGAAGATCCCGCCGAGGAGGCGCTCCGGACGCCGGCGAGCTACGTCGGCCTCGTCGCAAGCAAGACCCGGGGCGACGTTATCCGCGACACCCTCAAGCGGCGCGGACTGACCGCGGCGCAGGTCGAGCGTCTCGTCTATCCCGCGGGGCTCGATATGGGCCACGCAAGCGACGAGGAGATCGCGCTTTCGATCCTCGCGCAGATCCTGATGCAGCGGCACGCGCGAGAGACGATGGCCGCTTCACTACCTGAGACCCATCGCAACTTCCAGCCGATGGCCGCACCAGCCGAAGCCGTCGATCCGATCTGCGACATGATCGTCGCGATCACGCCGACCGCGCTCCGCGCCGACTACGAGGGCATCACCTATTACTTCTGCGGCGAGGGGTGCCGCCGCCGCTTCCTCAAGGACCCCGCCGCCGCGCTCGCGGCGGCGCGATGAAAGAGGTAGCGGCCGAGCTGGAGCAGTGGCTCGCCCCCGGCGAGGCAGTCGCAATGGCAACGGTCGTCCGCATCACCGGCTCGGCGCCGCGTCCCCTCGGCGCGACACTCATCGCGCGGATCGGAGAGAAGATCGCCGGCTCCGTCAGCAACGGATGCGTCGAGTCCGCCGTGTACGAGGAGGCCATGGCCGTCTTGAAAGACGGCCGGGCTCGCGTCGTGAACTACGGGATCAGCGACGAGTTCGCGTTCACTGTCGGGCTGTCGTGCGGCGGCTCGATCGACGTGCTCATCGAGCCCGTCGGGGCGCTGCACCGCGCGGCGCTTGACGCGGTCCGGTCCGAGCACCCCGCGCTGCTCGTGCGGA
>Ga0137418_10007119_pt1 | contig 10283 bp, 7 predicted proteins | sample CZODoug3_1_2_16f_FD_122242 | JGI IMG/M metagenome (GOLD analysis project Ga0137418, IMG submission 122242) | Vadose zone soil fungal communities from Angelo Coast Range Reserve, California, USA - CZODoug3_1_2_16fungal (Hybrid Assembly) | ecosystem: Environmental > Terrestrial > Soil > Vadose... | reverse complement strand
CAAGCATGGTGTCCTAACCAAGAAGCCGGGTACACTGACCAACGACTTCTTCGTCAACTTGCTCGACATGCGCACGTCATGGAAAGCGACGTCGGATGCCAAGGATGTGTTTGAAGCGCGCGATGCCTCGACCAACCGGTTGGAATGGACCGGCACCCGCGTGGACCTCGTGATCGGATCGAATGCCCAACTCCGCGCTCTCGCCGAGGTTTACGCGAGCGCGGACGCTCAGGCGAAGTTCGTACAGGACTTTGTCGCTGCGTGGAACAAGGTCATGAATCTGGATCGCTACGACGTCGTCAAGTAGGCAACCAACTGCCCTAAACCTCGCCCGGGAATCCGTGCGCCGCAACCCGTGCGAGGTACCGCTGGGGTAGGGTGGGCTTCGACCGCTTCCCTAATGCGTTGCACCATAACATTATCAGTTTGTGGTCGGGCCGAATCGTCGATTGATTGAGATGTACGATACAACCGTCGACCGGCACGAAATTCTCATCATGCAAAGAGTCTCCCCCGCGTTCAGCCTAGTGCTTGTATTCGCGCTCAAGTGTGCACAGGGGCAGGACCTGCCCGCCATGAAGGCCTGTACGCGACTGGGCGACGGCGCGGCGCGGTTGTCATGCTACGACGCCGCGATGGGCGTACCGAAGTCCGCGTCGGGCGCAGCGAAACCGCTGTCGGCACCGCCTGCCGAGACAGTTAGTCCAGATCCCCAAGCGAAATTTGGCGATGACGGCCGACTCCACACCGTGGCCAAAACCCCTCCTCCTAAAAATCTATCGGCGCAGGTGCGGGAAGTGGCCCTCCTTCCCGCCGGACTGTACCAACTAACTCTGGACAATGGCCAGGTGTGGGATACCACCCAGGCGGATTCGGCGCTCGCTTTCAAGGCAAACGACGCAGTAACCATTTCCCGAGGGTTGTTGGGCGGTTACAAAATCTCCTTGGCGGGGCACAACACCAGCGTCAGCGCAGCGCGCAAGCAATAGCGATCCGGCTCACCGCGAGATGTCGTGGGTTACCCTCTCCGTGATTTCGAAGCGTCGAGTCCGCGAGGTCTGATTCGATTGGTAGAGCGCCTTGAGGAAGGCGGCGTCCCAACTGCTGAGGCCAGAAGGTTGATATTCTCCGGACGGAGCGAACAATTGCAAGATTGAAGGCGCGCTTCCAAGATCGGCGTCAAGATCGACGTTGGTCAATCCCGTCATGGCTACATAGTCTGCCAGTTGCTCCAGCGTGCAGTGCTCCGTCCGATCGGTGTCGATGATGGCGAAGATGGAAAAGAAATCGAAAACCGTATTCGCGACGAATGCCGACGATTCGGCTCGAGTGTTGCTTGGGATGAAATGGCCATTGCGCATCCCGGACTTCCGGCCCGTGTCGATGTTGTACCAAACGCGCACTGGTCGGGACTGAGAACTCTCGCGGAATTGGCGAATCTGTGCCGGCGTCGCATCGCCGAAAAGCCGGCTGTCCCGCGCGTGCCAGGTATCGAGAACCCGGTCCGGCTCGGAGGTCGCGACGATGATGAAGTTAGGGTGACATGGCGCCCGGGCGAGCGGTGCACCCGCGGAGGAGCTGATCTGCGATAGCCGGTCCGACATGATTTTGACTTTTTCTGCGGTCAGTCCCGCTACCAACAGGCAAATCGGCGTATTCCAGCGAACGAGCGAATCGTCATCGGACAACCCGGGATTCCGCGTGATCGCGTGGACGAAGGCGTCCACACGGCGCTCAATAGCGCTTCGAGCCGCTTCTGCCGTGACCTGTCGCAGGGGTGGAGGCGATTCGGTTACAGCGGGTGCGGGTGCCGTCTGTGGATCGGTATTCGCGATGTTCGAGCAGCACAACGCAACAAGCACCGCAATGCCGGAGGCCGCGAAGCAGCGTCCAATCGATCGGCTGAATATGCCGGCCTCCGGAATTATCTTCCCGGCCACGGAAGCGCCGTAGCCCTCAAGCCCGCATCAATGAAAAATCGGCAATGACGCGCGCAAAGCGTCGGACAAATCCGTGCGCCCGGTCTGCTTCAACTCATCGCCGGTGATCGTGACAGTTCCGGGAGTCGGCAGCGACTCGCTCATGCCGGCGGCCGCATGCTGCCGCGGTGGCGTCACCGTCGCACAGGCAGACAGCGCAAGAACAATCAGGCAGAACAACGATTTCATAGTGGTACTCCGGCAGATTCAATCAGCGCATGTGCTCCCCACGCAGTGGCCCAAGGCGGGTCCATTCAACAAGTCCTTGGATTTGACCAAGTGGTGCTTCTGATCCTGGATCTGCGCGGCAGTGAGGCAAATTCGCGTCGCAATTCGGTTCCCGGTGATGATTTCGGTGCGGCAATAGAGGACCTGATCGTGACGTCTCAGCACTGAATACCCTTCCTTGACGAGGCTGGCATCGACGTCGCCGGCCGGCGCACCTCCCGCGGCGGACGCGTGGTTCGCCGCGGCAAGGGCCTGCGATGCCGGTTGCGGTTGCGCGGCGGTTCCCGCCGCAGGTTCAGCGGTGCGTGGAGTTCCCGAGCATGCCGCCGCCAAGGTCGCGATGATGACTAAAGTAATCGGCTTGATTTCAGATGGCATGCGTCACCATTCGTGTCCGTCGCTTTAGAATTTCGCCGTAAACGCAACGAATAACTGCCGGCCGAACATATCGTAGGCATCCGAGGTGTTAGCGTTGCCGCCCGCTATTATCCCCGTCTGCGCCACCAGCAGCGGCGGGTTCCTGTCGAGAACGTTGTTGGCACCGGCACGGACGGTGAGAATCTTGGTCGGATGCCAGGTCGCCTCCAGATCGATGTAGCTGAAGGAGCCGATGCGTGGGTTGTATTCGTCAAACTTGTAGTTCGGATTCGCCAGCAACGGGTTGCCGGTGTTGGCATCTTGGCCGACCGCGCCAATGTAACGCCAGGTAAGCGATGCCGACGCGTCCCAGGGCGTGTTCCAGGTGGTGCGAAAAATATGATGCCAACGCGGATTCACCGTCTGGCAGGTGAACCCGAACAAGCCCGCGCAGTCGTAGCTGGGGCCGCCGGGGACCGGGGTGGTGATGGAGTGCTGCAGCCATGTGCCATTCATGTCGAAGTGCACGTTGCCGAAGCCGGGCGGCAGGTCCTGGGTGTAAGCCAGCTGCATGTCGATGCCGCTGGTCAATACCGAACCTAAGTTTACGTTGGTCTGCACGATGTAACCGCCGGTCCCCAGGCTGGACCCTTGGAGTCCTCCGGTCGCCGGGGCGCGAACAATGGCACTGCAATACACTGGATTGCCGCTGTTGGCACAGCCGCTGATGATATTTGCCGCCGGCAAGACATTGACCTCGTGCTCGACCAGGATGTGCCAGTAATCGAGGCTGGCCGTAAATTTAGGCAAGAAGCTGGGTTGAAAGTTGACGCCGATGGTGTAGGTTTCACCCTGCTCCGGCTGCAGTGCCGTGTTGCCCCCCGTCAATTGCGAGCACTGACCTGCGATGCACTGCGGGATGGGATTCACGCCGTTGACCGCATGGCCCGCAACGCTCGAGGCGTACTGAGCGGCCGAAACTCCCAGGTGGGCGCACTGCGCCTGGGAAAATGTGACCGGCGGCGCGCACGGATCGTTGCCCGAAGCAATCAGCGCGACGAGTTCCGGGTTGTACAGTTCGATGACGCTCGGTGCGCGAATGGCCTTGTCATAGCCTACGCGCAGTCGCACATCCTGTATGGGCGCGTACTGCACTTCGAACTTGTAGGTGTGTGCCTCGAATCCAATCTGATTCGAGCCGCTGACGGTGCTGTAGCTCGAGTATCGGTAGCCGGTGTCCAGCAACAGTTCCTTCGCTCCGGGCATATCCTGCATCAGGGGCGCCCGTATCTCCGCGAAACCTTCGATCACGGATAGACTCTCGTCAATCGGCACCGCCGCGCTGCCAAAGCCGGACAGCAGCTGATTCTCCTCGGCATAATCAGGCAGGTAGAACTCGTGGTCGTTGCGATGCTCAAATCCCGCGTTGACCGCAACCCCGTCGTGGGCAAACGGTGAGGTGACTCCCCACGTGCCCAGCTGCGCCGTGAGTTCGGCGTGCTCGGTGCGCAAGGTAGAGGCGCCGGTGCTCAAACCGTTGATGTAGAGATAGTTCAACGCGCTCTGAGTCACTCCGCCGTCCTTGAAGATATTGTAGGGGACGCACGGCGGCCCGCTCACGCAAGTGGGCGTTCCGGCGTTGTTGTACACCTGGAAGGAATTGTCGAGCGCCTGAAAATTGAAATAGTTCAGGTTGCTACTCTCAAAGGTGGTGTAGTAATACTGGGCGTACAGGTCGTAGGTAAGCGCCCCGCCTTCGATCAAGTCGCCCTTGGTGCCCAGCACCGCCCGATAATTCTCGTGCTCGAAGTCTACGTGCCGCGGTACGCCCTCCACGTTGCGGCGTCCGATCCCGAGATCCACACAATTGGGCGATAGAACGCCCCCCGCAGCCAATGTGCAGGGCGCGCTCGGATTCGCGTTGGCGGCCGCAATTTGCGCCGGCGTGCACAAGGTCGACTGCTGCTGGGCGCTCAGAAACGGGTTATTGCAATTGACCGGGTAGCCGCCAGTCTGGGTTGGATCGAATGGATTGGCCCCGAAGAAAGCCGCGGCAGGCGCAACGGTTTGACCGGTACGGTCGTCCATGAAATAGAACTCGGTATAGGGTTGGAAATAGTCCGTCACCTTCAGATGCCCGAGTATGGCCGCATTGGCACGGTCGTCTTCGCGCGTCATAAAAATAAAGGGCTGCGAATTGAACGCGGCCGGCGGGTTGGTCCCCGCCGTGGGGAAGGGCACAAAACTATGGCCGAGCACGGAAAAGGCATTGCCGGCCTGCGGACCCGTATTCGGTGAAAAGAGATTGGAGTTTGCCGACCCGTCGCAATGCGAGCCCACCACGGTATTGCCGTGCGACGTGGTCGCATACGTCGGATAAAGCTCGCAGCCGCCAAAGTCATAGTCGCTGCTCGGCACCGCATCGGCGTGACGATAACTCAAATACCCCGTGACATTGCCGTCGCCGTCCGCAAAGTTCGTCCCCATCAGCACATCGAATGAGCGCTGCCGGCCATTCGTCGTGGTTCCGGTCTGCGGCGTATAACCAAAGCCCCTGACCAGGTTCTGCATGTAAGTGTTGTCGTTGCTATGCATGTTCTCGTTGTACTGACCGTCGAACTGCACGCCCTGGAAGTTCCTTTTCATGATGAAGTTGATGACGCCGGCAATGGCGTCGGAGCCGTAAGCCGCCGAGGCTCCGCCGGTAACGACCTCGATTCGATCGACCAAACCGGCCGGGATCTGGTCTAGATCGGGCGCCGGCGATTGAATCGCGGTGTTGGGGGATCCTTGCCCCAGACGACGTCCGTCGACCAGCACCAGCGTTCGGTTCGGCCCGAGCCCGCGCAGGTCCGCGGTGGCAACGCCGCCGGGTGTGGTCAAGCCGCTCGTCGTGTTGCCAAGGTCCTGCCCCAGCCCGTTGTTGAGGTTTTGCGGCAATTGTGTGATGAGGTCGCTGATATCGGTCTTGCCGGTCGTTTCTATGGACTCGGACGATATGACTTGTATCGGGCTGGTGCTGACCGCGTTCGGCGCAGCGATGCGCGAGCCGGTGACGATGATCTCTTGCAGGGGTTCTTCGGCAGCAGCGACTTTCGCCTGTTGCTGCGCGAGAGCGGACACGCTGGCTGCAGCGGCCAAGACCCCCACAAAAAGCTGCGCTTTCCAAGCGGTAAAAAAATGAATGCGCGATTTCTCCATTCCGAAACTAATACTCCACATGTTGAGGGTCTCCCTAAAGGGTAATGGACACGACGTGTCTGACCAGAAACGCGCTTTCGTTGCGGGATCACAACCATCCGTTTCATGGTCTAATCGTTTGTGGTCCAAAAATACCCGCAGAGCGATCTAACGGGAAAAAATGTGACGAGTCGTCTCGACGGTGTGATAAGGCGACCGGCTACGTGACGAACTCGTGCGATGGGCGTGCACGGCTCATGGGTGGGTGATTCGAGTCGCCGACGGGACCGTCCACGGTCCAGGTCACCGTTCGCGTACGAACGACACCGGCGCGGCAACTTCCTCGAAGATGCGGGACTCGCCAAAAGAGTTGACTGCCTCGCCGTACGAGGTGTCCCCGCACGTGATGAAGCCTTCGAGGCCGCCGCTCGAACCCTAAGCCTGTGCCGCTGGAAGGGGGATACTCGGGTATCAATGGCGCGAATACTTCCGTATGGGCCAGGAGCGGGGCTTTCCCCGACCTTGACCGTGCTCGGTTGAGCCGCTCGAGCATGAGCGGCCGGCGTGGCAGGCCCGGACGGGTCGCGAGCAGCAAAAAGAAGATCAGCATCACGGGGATTTCGATTGCAATCGTGCCAAGGGCGTGGCGCGCGACGGTAGCTCTCTGCTCAGGGGAGAGTGCCGTGTTCGCATAATACTCGGCCCACGTACGCTCATATCGGAAGCGAAAGCAACGGCGCAGAATATCCGCGTCGCCGACACCATGATCAAAGACGCTGATCGTCGGTCGATCGGTGGCATCTGGCGCAGCCGGCGCTTCGCCTTCCGGAGTGTCGAAATCGAAATACGCCTCCATGCTGCTGGCAAAGACGTCTAAGTCCGCGTCTCCGTTTGCCCAAAATGTCCTGAGCAATCCGCGGCGTCCTGTGGCGGAGGATTGAATGAGAGCGCCGCGACGACCCCCGACGATCGATTGTTCATCGGTTTTGAATCCATAACGGGTGAGTTCGGCAAGCCAAGGCGCTTCGCACCATTCAACCCAAACCCGCTCAGCCGGGACATGCAGCAGGTCGGCGCACGCCAGGGTGCGCGTCCCCTTCGAGTAGGCAAGTGCCGCGCATAATCGTGTCAGATCATCGCAGAGCACATATCGAGTCGGACACGCAAGGATCTCATCCGCGAATGTTGCCGCGCCGCTCAAGTGCGTAATGGTGCCGTCTTTCGTGTTCTGCACGATGAAAGGCATTCGGCATTGCGTGATGCGGTCGGCCAACCTCATGGTTGGTACGATTACACAGCTCGTGGCGTGCGGATAATTTGTGGGATGGAGCACGCCCTGACGGGGAGCAACCCCGAGATTCGGGGTATGAGCATCGTGATCGCGGATCCGCGGTTGCTTAGGCGCGAATGAGTTGCCTGTTCGTGAAAGATGTATTCAGAGATCCGCTCCGGCTCGACGATGATGCCACGGCAATAAGCTCAAGATCGCGTCGCGGTACGTCTTGCTGGAGTACAGGCACGTTCCAGAGGAGAGCGTGAAGGCCAACGTTCCGTGACCCACGGGTTCCGCAAACTCTACCGCCCGAATGTTCAATAGAATTGAGCGATCGATCCGCACAAAACCAAAAGCGGCGAGGTCCTCGGTCAGGCGCTTTATCGAATCTCGGCTGATGTATTCCGCATTGCCCGCCCGGATGGTCACGTAATTGCCGTCGGCTTGAATGTAATCGATCTTCTCGATGTCCAGCGGGTAGAGTCGATGTTGTCGCTCGCCGACCAGAATTTTGGGCCGCCTTCCCAGAAGTCCGAGGATTCCTCGCATCAATCGAGCTTGTGCGGCCTCCGCGATAATATAGTGCTGCCGAACCCGCCCGATCGCGTTCTCGAAGCGATGCGCGCTGACCGGCTTGATTAGATAATCGACCGCGCCTTCCGCAATGGCACGATCGGCGAAATCCGGCTGATGTGAGGTCATGATGCCAAGGGGTCCCGAGTTGCCGGCGCCGCGTAGGACGTCGAACCCGGACATATCGGGCAAGGCGACGTCGATGAGCATTACATCCGGAGACAGGCTCTCCGCGGCATCGATGGCCGCGCCGCCTGACTCCGCCTCGCCAACCACATGCAAATCGCTGACCCGAAGACACAATTGGGCGAGTTCGGAGCGCACCGACGGCTCCTTGTCGACAATAAGAAGCGTCATGGGGCGCGGACTTTGCGGAGCGAGTTTCTCGTTTGCCGTCATATGGCGCCTTAAAATTTCGCCGTGAATGCCAAGAACACCTGGCGACCGAAGAGGTCGTAGGTGCTGTAAGTGTTTGCAGCACCGCCGGCGACGATATCCGTGTTGACGAGGGGCGGATCCTTGTCGAGCAAATTGTTGGCGCCGGCGCGGATCTGCACGATCCCGTTGACATTCCACGTGGCCTCGAGGTCCAGGTAGTTGAACGCCGGGATTCTGGCGTTGAGGTAATCGTATCCATTGAATGTCACGAAATGCAGCGTCGGATCGGAGCTATCGTTATCCTGAGAGACCGCACCGATGTAACGCCAGGTGAGCGAGGCTGACACGTGCCACGGGGTCTGCCAAGTCGTGCGCACCAGCTGGCGCCACCGAGGGTTGATTGTTTGACAGGTGAAGCCGAACAGTCCGGCGCAATCGTAGGTACGCGACCCTGGCAACGGCGTCGTCTCGTTATGCAGCAAGTAGGTCCCATTGAGTCCGAACAGCACATCACCGAAGCCCGCAGGCAGCTTGAACTTGTAGTTCAGCTGCACGTCGACGCCGCTGTTCACGGCGGTGCCTAGGTTGTAATTCTCCTGGATGACATAGCCGCCGCCCGAAACGCTGTTGCCGTTCAGGCTTCCGGTTTTCGGCTGGCGCACGATCTGGTCGCAGTACAGCGGGTTGCCGGTGTCGGCGCAATTCGACAATACCAACAAGTAGGGGATGACGCCGATCTCGTCCTTGATCTGGATATGGTAGTAATCGATGCTGCCCGTGAGATGTGGAATCCAGCTGGGCGCGAAATTCACGCCGAAGGTATAGGTATCCGCCTGTTCGGGCTTGAGGTTCGGGTTGCCGCTCGTTTCCTCCGACAACTGCGCCGCCGTCCCTTGGGGGATTGAGCCGTTGTTGTACTGTGTGATCGTCACTCCCGTGCGCTTGCACTGCAGGAAGGTGTAGGTGATGGGCGGGGCGCAGGGATCGGGAACGACCGTAGTGATCCCGACGATGGGTGGGGTGAATGCCTCGGCGACGCTCGGCGCGCGAATGGCGCGATCATAGGAGGCACGAATCCGGTAGTCCGCGACCGGCGCATATTGCAACTCGAACTTGTACGTGTTGGTCACGCCGATCGTCGAATAGTCCGAACGACGGTAGCCGGTATCGAATAGCAGCTCCTTTGTGCCCGGCTTGTTCTCCACCAGCGGCGCCCGCAGTTCCATGAATTCCTCCGCTACCGAAATACGGTTGTCGATGGGCGCCACGGCGCTGCCGAATCCGGACAGCAAGCCGCTCTCCTCGGCGGCGTCCGGTTGCAATAGCTCGTGATCGGTGCGGTGCTCGAACCCGATATTTACCCCCACGCCCTGGGCCGCGAGCGGCGATACGACGCCATACTCTTCCAGTCTGCCGGTGATATCGGCATGCAGAGTGCGCAAGGTGGAGGCTCCCTGGGCGGTGCCGAGCTCATAGAGGTATTTGAGCTGTTGCTGCGTGACGCCGCCGTCCGAGAAAATATTGTACGGGACGCATCCCCGTGTAGCGCCTATGCACCTCGGGTTGCCGGCAGTACCCGTCACCAGCAGAGCATTGGTGATGCTCTGGAAGTTCAAATACTTTTGATTGGAACTGAAAAATGCCGTGTAGAAATATTGACCATAGGCATCATAGTTCCACGCGCCCGCGAATTCGCCCGCGGCGCCGAACACGGCGCGATAGTTAGTATGCTCGAAATCGGTATAGCGCGCGCCGCCTTCGATGTTGCGGCGGCCGATGTTCACCTGCGCGGTCGCCGATCCAGGGTTCGCCTTGTCGGCGGCGATCTGTGCCGGCGTGCAGAGGATTGTCTGCTGCTGTGCGCTCAACAGCGGATTGCTGCAGTTGACGTAGTAATCGCCTGCGCCCGTGGGATCGAGGGGATTGGCGTTCTGGAACAGGGCGGCTGGCGCCGCTTGCTGGCGCGTCTTATCGTCCATGAAAAAGAACTCGGCATATGGCTGGAAGAAGCCGGTGATCTCTTCGTGAGCCATAATGGCGGCGTTATAGCGATCGTCTTCGCGCGTCAGGGAGATGTCCGTCTGACTGTTGTAGGTGGCCGGCGGCGTCGTCGCGACCATTCCCCAGGGGACGAAGCTGTGCCCATTCACGCTGTAGGCGGTCCCCGTGTCGGGCCCCGTGACCGGCTTGAAGAAATTCGAGTTGGAGGAGCCGCCGCACGCAACGCCGATGACATCATGGTGCGCGTCTTGGATTGGGTTCAATTCGCAGGCACCGTAATCGCGTTGACTGCTCTGGACTGGATCGGCGTGGCG
>Ga0137418_10007117_pt1 | contig 10284 bp, 10 predicted proteins | sample CZODoug3_1_2_16f_FD_122242 | JGI IMG/M metagenome (GOLD analysis project Ga0137418, IMG submission 122242) | Vadose zone soil fungal communities from Angelo Coast Range Reserve, California, USA - CZODoug3_1_2_16fungal (Hybrid Assembly) | ecosystem: Environmental > Terrestrial > Soil > Vadose... | reverse complement strand
TTTGGTGTTACAAGAAATACTTGCTCAGAGATCCTGATGCAGAAGGATGGGACTATTGGACGAACGTTCTAAATTCCGAAGGCAATTATGGTCATATCATTGAGTCGTTTCAAGTCTCCGGAGCGTACCGTGATCGAAATTTCATTTAAGTGATCCCCATAGTAGTTTGATTTGAGGAAATTACATGAAGCCGAAAACAATTGCAGCAGTAATCGTGGCTACGATTCTAGCCATCGTCTTTATTGGCCGGGTGAAAGCCCAGGAGCAGGAAGATCTGGCGAAGGTTGCTGATAAGGTTAGTCATCAACTTCAAATCAAGATGCCCGGTTGGAAACATAAACACGGAGAACCGATGCTCGGTAGTAAGAACGTGATCGAGGATTTCTGGTCGATTCCAAACCGGATTGTGAAAATATCCATCCTGCCCCACAAATCTGCCAACGAGGCCAGAGAAAGACTACGCGCATTCGTTCAATATGATCGCGAAAAAGAGGAACTAAATGGTCTGGGTGATGAGGCTTACGCTTGGGGCTACGGTTTATCAAATATTGCCTTCAGACGCGGAAGATTTACTATCTATGTCGGTACGACTGCGAATGTTGATGGTGACGCTGATGCCCGAATACTTAGCGAAAAAGAAAGAGGCGAGCGCGAGCAGTTAGAGATGAGGCGACTCAGCAGAGAATTCGCAAAGCACGCATCAAATGCCATTGATCTGCCGTAAATTATTTGACGCTAATGCGCACCGTACTTAATGCACAGGTCTTTCGATGTTAGGATTAAGAATGCGTTTGAGCAAGGCCGTTACCGTCTGGGCAATATCGCTTATACCGCTGCCGCTTTGCGCTCAGAGCAAAATCGCTGAGCACCCTTTGCAATATCCGACCGAGGAGCAATTAGCTGCCAATAAGCGGTTAGAGGAATTACTAAAACATCCGACCTTCATTACCCTTCGCCTTGTCTCCGGCCCACGTACCTGGTTCCATGAAGATCCCTCCGATGCTTCCGCGCCTTATCTCGTAGGCGATGTGATTAGCTTCCAATTATTCGTAACCCAGTCTCTACCTGAGCTCCTGAAGTTCGCAAGTCAAATGTCAGCCTATTACGAATACCGTCCCGAGCTATACAAGAATGGAGATCTTGTGCCGTTTTCCCCGCAAACGAGCGAGCACGTTAACTATGCGCAGGAAAACCCGTGGTCTATAAGCGAAAGGCCGGTTAGTCTCGTTCCAGGGGAAGAATGCCCATGGACCACGCTCAGTATTGAGGATTGGTACGACCGCCTCGGTCCCGGCCATTATCAATTGAGTATCAAAAAGCGATTTAGCTGGGATGGCGACTGGGTGCAATCGAATGCCGTAATCTTTGATGTCCAGCCGCGAAGGGTGGCGGCACCCGTCCTGGATGGCATTACAATTGAGATGGTTCCTGAGAACTTTCAAGGCCAGCCAAAGCAAAAGGTTTACCGACTCAAGGACGACACGTTTATAACTGTCGTTGTTCTTAATAATTCAAATGGGCAATTGAACATTCCTGTTATTGACCTCTATTACGGAAATCGGCCGCAGCTATTCAAGGACGGGGTAATTCTTCCTTACAAGGAAGACATAACTAAACTGCTGAGCTTTAAAGATGAGAATCCCGGTTCCGTAGAAACCACCTTGAGTCTCTCGGTTGCGGCGAAGACGCGCTCGCCTTTAATGAACTTGAACTTAAACGATTGGTACGGACCATTGCTGCCGGGACACTACAAACTGATCAATCGCCGTCGTTTTGAAATCGATGGTCCTTGGACGGCGGAGTCCACTGAACTTTGGTTCGACATTGTTCGATAGCTTTGCCAACGTTTGTTGCACGTTTGATCAATGCGAACGCAGTGACCCGAGGGCTCGGTAAAAGGCAGGAAGATGCGCTGCGCAATTCAAAATATATTTTCCTCGCAAAGGTACGACCCCTTCATTTCTAGTTGAGGAGGAAAAGTTGAAAAGCCTTTTTCTTTGCATCTTATTTTCATTGGCATTAGTTCCGCTACAGGGGCAGTCTAGCCCCCCTCCACAACGAAATACTAACGCCCGACCCGAGCCAGTTGTTACGACACAAGCCCAGCCAGAATCTCCGCTGATAATTACCACTAAGCCACGTTGGTTCGATGAGAAAATCTTTGAGATATACGTCATTGTCAAGAACGTCGGGGACAAACCGGTTACGGCCTACGCAACGAGTTGGCTTGATCTGTCGTTACCTAATTCAAATAAGGCGTGTTTCATTTACAGCTTTCCTGGACCAGGCAAAATCCTGCAACGAGATAGGAGCGATGGCAAGAGTCATTGGAGCAACACGAATAGCGAAAACAAGCCGCCGCAGCTTGAATTTGCGACTGACTTTGTCGAGTTCGCTGATGGCAGTACGTGGGGAATGGATTATTGCCAGGCGAAAGAGCATTTGGACGGATACCGCGCTGGGGCTCGGGCGGCCCGCACATTGTTCAAAAGCACCGTGAGTGAAGTGGGGGATGAACAATTCATTGCCGAGATCAGTAAAGGACCAGTAAAGATTGATGTACCTGTCGGGCATTCAGATCGTTGGATGGATTCCTTCAGATCGGGAATTGAAGGAATGCGCAGCAGCGTACTTCGTGCATACCAAGAACGCGGCTTGCCAGAGATTGATATAGAGTTGAATAGACCGATTGATGCTTCTGAAACTGAAGTGAGATGAGTGAAACAGTTCTAAAGGCCACCGTTGGGGTGGCCTTTTTCGTTTGGAGACTATCTATTTGGTTGCGTCTGCGGACTTTGATTCGGCCTCAGGCTGTTTGAATCAATCTTCGGAACAGCGGTCGCGCCTTCTTGCGCTTTGAAGTACGGCTCCTCTTTGAATCCAAACAGCTTCGCGGAAATGACCGTGGGAAAGCGCGCGCGTGTGGTGTTGTAGTCCTGCACGGCTTCGTTGTAGTCCTTGCGCGCGGTGGCGATGCGGTTCTCAGTTCCCACCACTTCGTCCTGCGCTTTCAAGAAATTCTCGTTCGACTTCAACTGCGGATAATTTTCCTGCAACGCAAGCAGCCGGCCAATGGTGCCGCCGAAACTGTTCGCGGCATCGATGACGGCCTGCTTTTGTTCCGGAGTTTTGTCCCCTCCTTGACCCTGGGGCGCCTGCTGTGCAGCATTCAGCAACTTAGATCTCGCCTCGGCAATCTTGCCGAATACTTCCTGCTCCTGCACGCCCGCGAGTTTTGCGGTTTCGATCAAGTTGTTGAGCAAGTCGCTGCGACGCTGCAGCTGCGCCTCTACGTTCGCCCATTTGCCCTTCACGTTTTCATGTTTCGTCGTGAGCGTGTTGTAGCTGCAACCGCTGGCGGTGGCGGCGACAAAAATAACCAGAGCCAGTAACCAAAGTCTTCGTTGAGTCATTTCAATCTCCTGATCGTGCTTGATCGAATTCGTCTACTACCTGGATGACGCGATCGATTTGTTCCAGATAAGCGCCAAAAATGTCGTTTGCTTCTTTCTCAGTTGGAGGCAAATAATCACTGGCGCGAAATGCGAAAATCTTTTCAAAAGGTTCCGGGTCAAGCCGAAACCGCCGGGCAGTAGCGCGAACGCATTCAGGTTTCGCGACCGGCGCGTCTTCACCGTGCAACATCAGTACGGCGCGAAACAATGCCGCAAAGCTCGCCAGGCTGTCGCTCATCAAGTCGCATAACTTCTCAATTGAAACTGACGCCGGAATGTACAGGCGGCGAAGCTGAATTAGTTTACTGCGCAGTTCATATTCCGTTTGATGCCGCAAATTCGCATTCGATAACTTCACAAACTCAAACGGATCTTTCCCGTAAAGCACAACGCGCGCCTTAGCCATTTGATGAAACTCTATTGGAAATACGTCCGCGGCGTCTGAGAGTTCCTCGGTAGTGAAATAAACCGGAAGCGGATGACCGAGCCGCTGCCATTCGCGCATCGGCGCCTGCGCCAAACGCAAATCTTCCGGAGTAATGCGATTTAGAGTTATCAGCAGGTTGTAATCCGAACGCAGCTCAACGTGATCGCCGGCGGCCGCCGATCCGTACAGCACGACCGAAGCGAGGTTATCGCCGTGCGTGGCGCGCAGGTCTCCGATGAGACCATTTAGCGCTTCCTGGACCACTGTCTTTGCCATCGCTTTGTCTCGAATACTACCAGAATTCCACGTTCAGAACAGACAGGCGGGAATGCCTTGAACTGTCTATCCGTGGTAATAAAGTTTCCAAAGCGGACAGGCAGGAATGGCCTGTCCTACTACCAACCACCACCAGCGCCACCGCCTCCAAAGCTCCCGCCGCCGCCAAAGCCACCCCCGAAACCACCACCACCGCCGCCGAATCCGCCGCCGCCCCAACCGCTGCTCGAGCCGCCCCACCCCCCGCGACTGCCGCTATTGAGCAGCGAGCTCAGCAGAAACATATTGAGACAACCCCCGTCTCCTTTGCCGCCTTTTCGAAGAGACGACAACACCAGAGCCACAATAAAAAGAATTATGATTAGCGTGCAGCATGAACTTGAAAGCCCTCCCGGCCCGGAACTGGTTGCAGGCTGGGTGGGTGCTTCGCGATAAGCGTAGCGCTGATCGATACCGTCGATGTTAAAGCCACGCTTCTCTGCCAACGTAGCCACGTAAGTCTGAACCGTATCGTAGATGCCCTGGCTGTAGTTTCCCTTTTTGAATTGTGGCACCAGCCGCGTGCGCTGAATCTCACCTACTAGTCCGTCGTTCAAATCACCTTCGAGGTGATCGCTGACCTGCGTAAAGTATTTCCGATCCTTAATCGCGACCAGCAGCAGAAAGCCGTTTTTCTCTCCTCCTTTCGAGCCGATTCCCCAACCGCGCGCAACTGCCAGCGAGTAATCGAAAATATCCTGATCGCCGGTGGTGTCTACGGTAGCAACCGCAAACTCAATATCCGCGCGTTGTTTTAGGTTTATATAGATCGATTCCAGCTTCTGCTTCGTGTCGGCGTCAACGACGTGGGCGTAGTCGACAACGGGAGTAAAAGGCGTGGGAAGTGGGATCGGTGATTCCCCATGCTGAGCCTGCGTCGCACTGTGGAAGGCTAGCAGCAGGATGGCGCAGGCGAGTGCGTGGAGAAACGAACCGCGCTCGGTAATGCAAGTTTTGTGGGACTTCTTAATCAATTATTGAGAACTAGCAGCTTGATACAAGTTTTTCAATGGTGGATTCAAGTTCGAAGTGCAACCGTTGCGGAACCGCGAGCGGTAGCGACCGGATGCTAGCATTCAATATTGAAGGTTCCTCAAATCCTGTATTTCATCGTAGACCGTATCATCCGGTCGCTACCGCTCGCGGTTCCGCATCGAGCATTTCTAATGAAGACCATCTAAACGTCCACTGAATCGGGTCAGAATTAGCTGTTGCGTTAAGGTTGAATTCGCGACTGACAATTGAAACCTGACCCTATCCTTCGATCACCAGATGCAACAAATAGAAAAGCGCCACACCTACAAAAACGACAATCGAGACCATAGGGTTTCTTTCTTCTTTGCGATTCACCTCTGGAATAAGATCGCTCGCGGCGACATACAAGGTAACCCCAGCGGAGAAGGGAAGAGCGTAACCAACGGCGGTGTGCACCCGTGCGTTCAAAAGCGCAACCGCTACGACGCCAGCAAGTGTCGCAGCTCCGATGGCAATCGTTGCCCATAGTGCGGTTCGCGCTGAACGACCTGAAGCAAGAATGATCGAGGCAACTGTAAACCCCTCAGGCATCTTGTGCAGCAGGATTGCAATGAATACAAGCAAGCCAACGCGAAAATTCACCAGGAAGGCAGCGGCGATCGAAACACCGTCAAAGAAAGTGTGAATCCAGAGTCCGCCAACCGCCGCGTATGCTGCCGAAGGTCGCATGAAAGATTCCGGATGCGTTTCCGCGCCGAAGTGAAAGTGTGGAGCGATAGTGTGTTCGAACAGTTGAATGAGCAGATAACCTGCCAGGAGAAGCGTCATTGCGCCAATGATGGCTTCCGCTGCCGTCTTGCCCGCAAGATTCGAAGTCCAAATGCTAATGGTCTCAGGCAGTATCTCAAGGAAAATAGCAGCCAGCATAAAGCCGGCGCCGAGGGCTACCAGATACTTCAGAAAGCGCTCGCCGAAGCGGTGCGCTCCCGACTTGATAAGGACAAATCCGCCGACAAGGTTTGCGGCTGCCGCCAGCACGCCAAAGAAAAGGAGTGCGACAAAGCCTCCGGAATCAAGATTCATTGTTTAGTTTGGAACGCGCTCGTTTCCCCCCAAACGGGCGCGCCAATATACATCAGGCCGTGACAAGCAGCTATTAAGTCGCTTCCGTGCAGGTCGGAAAACCGAACCAGAGGGCCGACAAGAGGCGAACAGTAACTTAGGCGCCAAACGACAAAACACACAAAAACTTAAGGTTTTTGCGGATATTGGTATTGACAGCCAAAATGATGGAGCGTAGTATCCGGCGTCGGGTGGTCAGAAGTGGTCGGAAGTGGGTCCAACCTCGTAGCGAACCGATCATTAGTAACTTTTCCTGAAACGGCCACCCGTCAAACTATTGATCGGTCAACTCTATGCTTCGGGGAAACTACACGGCCCGGATAGACGCCAAGGGTCGGCTAAAGGTGCCGACTCCATTTCGTCGGTTAATCGACGAGAAGCACGGCGGCGAATTCTACATAACTAGTCTTACAGGTGACAACGTTCGGATTTACCCCTTGCCGGAGTGGGAATCGATAGAGCAGCGTCTTTCGCTGTTGCCAACGATGGACCCGGCCCGGCGCAAGTTCCTTGATAGGACGAACTACTACGGACAGCAGGCGACGATCGATGCCCAGGGACGTCTGTTGATTCATCCGCTGCTGCGAAAAGCTGCTGGCGTAATGGGCGACGTTGCGGTGCTGGGTTATCTGACTTATCTCGAAGTTTGGGAGTTGGATGTTTTCAAAGCGCGTTTGCTTGCGGATCCTTATACGGAAGACGACGAGGCGGCAATCGCGAAGCTGGGAATCTAGTTCGTAAATCGTAAATGGTAAATCGTAAATGGTAAGAGACGACGATTCACGATTCACGATTCACGATTCACTAATTGAAAGTTCTTTGCACGAGATCACGGGGCGGTGGTGATGGCTGCGCCTTTGGGGGGCATGGGCGCGCCCCATCGCCCCGTGCTGCTTCGAGAAACGATTGAATTCCTCAAGCCTGAACGAGGAGGTCTCTTTCTCGACTGCACGGTGGGACTTGGTGGACATAGCGAAGCGATCCTTGAAACTTCAGAAACAACTCGCGTGATTGGATTCGATCGCGACGGCGCAGCACTCGCGGCGGCAACGCAGCGGCTGCTACGGTTTGGCGAGCGCTTTCAGCCGGTGCATGCCGATTTTCGCGACGTTGGTCGCGTGATGCGCGAACGCGGCGAAAACCAGGCGGTGGGTATCCTCGCCGATCTTGGCGTGTCATCGCTGCAGTTCGATTCGGAAACGCGCGGGTTCAGTTTTCGCTTTGACGCGCCACTTGACATGCGTATGGACGCAGCCGGCGACGAAGCCACGGCCGCCGAGCTTTTGCTGCGACTCTCGGAAGAAGAAATAGCTCGAATAATCTTTGAATACGGTGAAGAGCGGAACTCGCGCCGCATCGCCAAATGGATCGTTGAGCATCGCGAGCAAGGGACGCCAATAACTACCACCAAAGAACTGGCCGACTTGGTGGCACGCGCGGCCGGCAAAAAAAGGCACCAGCGCATTCACCCGGCAACGCGCACTTTCCAGGCATTACGCATTGCAGTCAACCGCGAATTGGAAGGTTTAGCTCCATTCGTTGAAGAAGTCGTAGATCTTTTAGAAACCGACGGCCGATTCGTTGTCATCAGTTTTCACTCGCTTGAGGACCGGATCATGAAGCGCGAGTTGCGCCGGCTTTCGGGACAGTGCCAGTGTCAGCACCGAACTGGTGTTTGCAATTGTGGAGCGCGACGCGCTGTCAAGTTGTTGACGAAACGTCCGGTTACACCGGATGAGTTTGAAATTGAAGCGAATCCCCGGGCCCGCAGCGCCAAGCTGCGAGCTTGTCGCAAGCTAGCAGCTTAGATTTGAAATCCGAGTGAAATTCAGGCTCTCAGGCTTCTGATTTCAGATCTCAAATTCCAGTTCTCAGAAGGTCGCAAACAAAAACCTAATTGACCCGGAGTTCCCCGCAATGAACAGAGTTCCCTCGAAGCAGCGCAACGCTAACATTCGCCGCGATCGTGATGTGCGCGCCCTGACTCGTCTGGCGCTATTGTTTTGTTGTGGACTGGTGTTGGCCGGTGGTTTCGTTTTTGCGGCACGCCAGTATTTCACCGCCATTCAGTATGGCTACAAAAGTGAAGCTCTTCGTCGCGAACGTGACAAGCTGCTCGAGGAACAGCAACGCCTGATGTTGAAGAAGGAGCAGGCCTTCGCTCCGGGCCGACTTGAAGCTGAAGCGCGCGAGCTGGGCCTGAAGCCTTTGTTGGCCAGCCAGGTCGGAACGCAGAAGGCCGGCAAAAGCAGCCAATTGCCAATCGCGCCGGCTTTGATAAATCCTTCCGCCTCGTTTCAGCGCTAGTAATCTTTAGCGATTCGCAGTTCGTCGGGAAAATTGCGGCCGAGTTGCTTCTCCCTCATCAGTTAGTAAGAAGGGAACACCAAGGGAATGTTGGCGCGCTGTTTCGCTCAATCAGAACCACAATCCGACGTTTCGATTCGCCGCACGCTGTTTGTTGCGGCGTTCGTAGTTTTCTGGATGCTGGGCATCAGCGCGCGGCTGGTTTATTTGCAGGTTTCAAGTCATGACCGGCTGGTCGAGCGAGCACACAAGCAACAGCAGGATGCGATTGAAACAGCGCCCCAGCGTGGGCCGTTGCTCGATCGTCGCGAGCGGGAGCTGGCGCGCACGATCGAGACGACCTCAGTGTTTGTCGCGCCCGACGAGTTCAAAACCGAGAAGAAAGAAACCGAGGGGCAAACGCTGGGAGAGATTGACTGCACCGCAGACAAACTTTCTGCGGTGTTAGGTCTGAACCAGAAAGAACTTGCCGGCCAAATCATTGAAGCGAGAAAGAATGGGCGCGGTTTTCTTTGGATCGCACGCCGCATAGATCCTGACCGGGCGCACGCCCTGGAAGCAATGGAACTGCCTGGCGTGCACACGCGCAAAGAGCCGAAGCGTTTTTACCCCAACGGACCGCTGGCCGCGAATGTACTCGGCTTCGTCGGCCTCGATGGCAAAGGACTGGCAGGCGTTGAGCAGGTTTTCAACGAAAAGATTGTTGGCGAACCGGGCAAACTGTTTATCGAAAAAGACTCACGTGGTTTCGCTTACGAGAGCACGGAAATTCCCGGCCGCCCTGGCCAGACGATTGTGCTGACGATCGACCAGTCGATTCAGTACCAGGCAGAAGCAGCGCTGACGTCAGCAATTGCTGAGTCGCATGCCAAGTCGGGAACCGCAATCGTTATGGATCCGCATACGGGAGAGGTTTTGGCACTGGCAAACGTTCCTACTTTTGATCCCAACAACGTGGGGGTCGCGCCGCCTGCTGCTCGTGCTAATTGGGCGTTGCAAAATATTTACGAACCCGGCTCGACCTTCAAAGTTGTCGCTTACTCTGCCGCTATCGAGAAGGGACTGGCCAAACCTGACGATCACATCGATTGCCAAATGGGCTCGATCACCGTCGCCAAGCGCGTGATTCACGATCACCATCCCTTCGGAAATCTGACGCTGACCGAAGCGCTCGCGAAATCAAGCAATGTTGCCGCGATCAAACTTGGACTCCGCGTGGGTGATCCGACGATGTACGACTACATCACGCGCTTTGGTTTTGGTTCGCGCACTGGAATTGAATTGCCGGGCGAAACTGCCGGCATGATTCATCCGGTTAGTCGCTGGCTGCCTTCATCCATCGGCTCGATTGCCATCGGCCAGGAAGTTGGCGTGACACCTTTGCAGATGGCAGCTGCGTATTCCGCGTTGGCAAATGATGGCGTACGTGTTGCGCCGCATGTCATTCGAGAGATTCGCTCGGCAACAGGCACCAGCATCTATCGGCCCAACCCGGAACAACATCGAGTGATCAGCAAAGACACAGCCCGCGCCCTACGAGGAATGTTGGAAGGCGTGACCTTGAACGGCACCGCAAAGAAGGCGCAACTGGATGGCTACACAGCTGCGGGCAAAACAGGAACGGCCCAAAAGATCGATCCAAAAACAAAGCGGTATTCGAACACCAAATACATCGCATCGTTT
>Ga0137418_10007116_pt1 | contig 10284 bp, 8 predicted proteins | sample CZODoug3_1_2_16f_FD_122242 | JGI IMG/M metagenome (GOLD analysis project Ga0137418, IMG submission 122242) | Vadose zone soil fungal communities from Angelo Coast Range Reserve, California, USA - CZODoug3_1_2_16fungal (Hybrid Assembly) | ecosystem: Environmental > Terrestrial > Soil > Vadose... | reverse complement strand
CCCGAGCCGCGCGAGGAATTTGCCCCGGCCGCCCGCCGGGCCGAGCAGCCAGGCGTAGAAGCCGAATGGCGTCTCGGCCTGCGCGACGGCGGCAGCGCGGTCGATCAAGTCGGCGGCCGCCGCGATGGCCGGATCCTGGGCGGCCTTGGCGGCGAGCGCCGCGCGCAGCGGCCCGGTGCGGTCCCAGGCAAGCGCGAAAAGCTGGTCCTCGTCGAGGCCGAGCAACGGGCTCTTGAGCGCGACCGCGAGCGCCAGGTCGTCGTCCGGCAGCAGCAGCGCATCCGCCAGCGCCATCATGTCGACGACCGCGATATGGTCGGTGAGCACCAGCCGGTCGGCGCCGGCGACCGCGATGCGGCGTTCCTTCAGCGCCCGGATGATCGCCTCGAACAGGGCGCCGCGCTGGCGCACCAGCACCAGCACGTCGCCGGCCGTCATCGGCTTGCGGTCGCGGCCGAGCGGCTCGCGGTTGCGGATGCCGGCGTCGATCGTCTCCGCGATGCGTTGCGCCAGGCGCACCTGCGGGCTGGTGAGCGCGAGCGCGTCGAAGGGAGCGTCCCATCCTTCTGTTTCGCGGCGCTCGGGCGGACGCATGAGCGGCCAGATCTCGACCAGCCCCGGCGCCGCGTCGGGCAGCGAGCGATGCTCGGCGATGCCGACGTCGTCCGAGGTCACGCTGGCATAGACGTCCCGAGCGCGGAGCCTGCGGTTTGCAAACTCGTGGATGGTCGGCCTTCGCCGACCATGACGGAATAGAGAGCGAGGCTCGTGGCCGCAGTCCGACAGTCGTGGACTTGTGCCTGGCAGGAACGTCACCTGGCCGGGCGGAGTATACCTCGCCCAAGCAGTCCTCCGATCACCAGGATGATCGTCACCGGCACGAGATTGATCGACGGTGTGCCGACGAATTTGGCGACAAAGACGCTGGAGGGCCGGTCGTAGATCTCCTGCGGCGTGCCGACCTGCAGGAGCTCGCCGCCATTCATGATGCCGATGCGGTCGGACAGGACCAGCGCCTCGGCCTGGTCGTGGGTAACGTAGACCGTCGTCACGCGCAGACGCTCATGCAGCGCCTTCAGCTCGGTCCGCGTGCGCTCGCGCAGCTTGAGGTCGAGATTGCTGAGCGGCTCGTCCATCAGGAAGATGTTGGGACGCCGGATCAGCGCCCGGCCGAGCGCGATGCGCTGGCGCTGGCCGCCCGAAAGCTGGCTCGGATATCGGCCGGACAGCCAGTCGAGTTGCACCAGATCCAGCAATTCCTTGACGCGGGCGCGGATGGCGGCCTCGTCCTTGCGAACCGCGCGCGGCTGCACCCGCAGGCCGAACGCGACGTTCTCGAACACCGTCATGTGGCGGAACAGCGCGTAGTGCTGGAACACGAATCCAACCTGACGCTCGGCGGCGCCGCGGGCCAGCGCATTCTGACCGTCGAACGAAACTTCGCCGGAGTCCGGCCAGTCCAGCCCCGCGATGATCCGCAACAGCGTGGTCTTGCCGGAGCCCGATGGCCCCAGCAGCGCCAGCAATTCGCCGTCGGCGATCTTCAGATCGACGCCGTCGAGCGCTGCAAACGCGCCGAAGCGCTTCACGATATTTTTGACTTCAATCGCCACGCGAGGTTTGCCCTTCGTCCAGATGCCGCTCGAAAATGGTTTTCGCCACCAGCGTGATGAGGGCCAGCATCGCCAGCAGCGAGGCGATCGCGAACGGCGTCAACGGGGTGGAGGCCGAGTTGTGGTATGCGCCCCCCGGGGACGACACGAAGCTTGCCCGTCTGGCTCGGCCCGCCTATACTCACGCCACGTTACGCCCCCTGAGGAGAGGCAGAGGGGTCTCCCCGGAGGGCGCCTTTGAGTGCTCCCGCCTCGACCGTTACGTCCACGACGATCCGCATCGCGCTCCTGAGTGACAGCGCCCTTTTCCGGTCACCTCGCCCTGGTGGACGACGCGGGCTCTTGGGAAGAATGCTCTTCGAGGACTCGGCTTGAATCGTCGAACTCAGTGCAGCTACGAGATGGAGTTGACCGAGGCAGAAGCGCGGGCGCTGCTCACCTACGCCACGAGCCACGAGTTGCTCCACTTGGAGCGGGACCTTCGGCATAGGGAGGGAGGTCAGAAGCCGTGACCACACTCCTCTCTTGTAGGCTCGCGCGGCGCGTCGTGGCACATCTTGCTGCTTGACGCCGCGCAGGTCCGGCGTGAGCGTGCGCTTATCCGTTGGGAGTCGGTCGGAGGAGGCCACTGGAGTCACGCCCAATGAAAGAGAGCACCAACGTGTCGCAGCAGAGAGTGGCTCATCTTCAGCAGGTCACGTGGCAGAACGTCAATGAACCGGGCGCCTATGTCGAGACCGGGACGGGTAATCTGTACCGGTTTCCTCCTGAAGCGTTGATCGCCGGCTCGTCGCCGGTGGTCCGCCGGGAGAACCAGGATGGAGGGGCCCTGGTCCAGCTATCACGAGACCCGTTCATCACGACGTTCGAGGCGAGGATGTTGGCCGCTGAGTCCAACATCAAACCGAACTTCTAACCACGAGCGTCTCTGTTCACGATCTCCCGTCTCACAGACCTTGGACCGCTAGCCGGCCCCACTTGCCCGACTCCCAACGGATCACGGGGCTGCGTTGACCTGGGCGCGACGGCAGAGCGGCAGGGGAACGTAGGAGCCCGAAGGGGCAACCTCAAGAGGCGACCCATCCCCCTTCAGGCGATTTGCCGGGCGCGGCTAGGGCCGCCACTTAGGGCTAAAGTCCAATAGACCGTCGCCCGCGCCCGAGCGCCGCAGACACGGCTTGCTCCGTTCGCTCCGGCGTCCTGCACTCGCGATCTCGATGCGTCGCAAGAAGCCGCCGACTGCGACTGAACTGATAGAATAGACAAGGCTGTGTGCAACTCCTGTTCTTTCAAAAAATACTCAAATTACTTATCCTACGATCTGACCTACCAGGAACGCTCATAGCTTAATGTGGGCTCGCCTTTCCGTCATTCCTTCCCTTTTTTGTTCATTTTTCCATTGTATCTATAGCACCTCGGAGTTTTCTTGTGCTGTCGTGTTCTGGGACGCTTTCTAGTTTGGATACGCGTCCGGATGCAGTGTCTGATTCCATCTCTAACCGCCTCTTGCATATCTCGCGCCGCTCACTGTTACTTTCTACTCCCGCATTACACGTGCTGCTGTGTACATCCTCGCTATTCGGCTATTGACATATCTACATCCCCGGCGCATCTGTTGTACTTGTAGCGGATCTTTGCCTCGCTTCCATTTGCTCCGTCGCGAGTCACGTTGTGCTATTACTATCTAGCCACTGCCGGGCGCCGTGCGCTCACGGATGGCCACGGTATAATGACATTTGACATCTATGTTTCGGTCAGAGCCTGGCACGCACTGGCCGACAAATGGTTCGTTTCCGGGTTCGAAATGGACATGGCGGGCGGCGTCTGAGTGTAGCGCGCCGGCGGGAGCGGCGCCTCGATGCGCGCGCGAAGCGCGGGATCCACATCGATGCCGATAAAGCCGCACAGGCGCTCGATCGTCGCCTGCGGCGCGCCGATGAGCTCCGAATATTCCACCGCCGTCCAGCGATCCGGGGGCAGCAGGGCCAGGTCGTCGCGCACGATGCGATTGGTCGAGTCCCATTGAAAAGCCGCAATTTCCTCGAGCGGTCGCCCGCTCAGCGCGCGCCAGCCCGGCGGCAGCACCATTGACCACGGGCCCTCGAAGCCGTCGAGCTCGGGATAAGTCTGCCAGTCGCCGGAGCGCCACGCCTCCATGAGGCTGCTCAGGCTCTCGCGTGGGTCTCGCCACAGGAAGATGAACAGGGCGTCGGGAAAAACCCGGCTGAAGAGCGGGATGCGCAGGGAATTCTTCGGAGTCTTTTCCAAAAGGCGCCGCCCGTCGAGCACATCCGCCGGGCGCCCCGCGGAATCCACCAGCCGTTCGGACAGCGAGGCATGCATGCGGCGAGCGAGCTCAACCGAGTAAGCGTCGGCGCTGAGTCGATTGGAATCGACACCCGGCGCGCCGACGCGAAGCTCATCGACGCTCTCGACCAGCCAATGAGCTTCGCCGCCGACCGTAACGAGCTGGTCGCTGGCTGCGAGCGTTTCAAACAACAGCGTGCTGCCGGAGCGCGGCGCGGCCACGATGAACACGGGGCGCTGCAGGACCGGAGGCGGACTGCGCGAATCCTTCGTGCCGGTCTTGCCGGGGGCTGCTTCGGTCGTGAGCATGGGACGCAGCACGCGGCCTTCGAGAACCACGTGGGCGGCGACGCGGTTGGTGCGCAGCACGAGACCCTCGCCCAGTGCCTTCGAAACTTCGCGGACGCCGTCGCGCAGATTCGCAAATTCGGACCAGCTGAGTTCGCCCGCGCCGTGCAGCAAGTACAGCTGGCGCCAATCCTTGCAGAAACTCTCGAGCAACGCGTGATATCGCGCGAGCTGGACGGCCGCCGCCGCCGGCGCGTCACCCGCAACGAGTTCTGATCGCAAATCTCGAATCAGCATCTCGACCTCGGCGGGATGCATCACCGCCGCCAGCATGGTCTGTTCGGTCATCAGAGTCGTCGGCCGCTGCGGATCGTATGCAAATGCCAAATCCTTGCTTTCCGGTAATTGGCTGTTCGCGACGAACTGCCAAAAGCTCGAGCTGCCCGATGTATCGGCAACCAGATGTATTCGCTCATGGCCGCCGGCATTTTCTACTCGATGCAGACGCCAATTGTCGAACAGCCAAGCTTCGCCGGCGGCCATGTGCACGGCTTCGTCGCCGCAAAAAAAACGGACCTCTGGCTCCGTCACGATGGGAATATGCAGCCGGACCCGGCTGAACCAGTGATAATTGACGTCCGCGTGCTGCGGCACCGAGGCCCCGGGTGCGAGGCGCATGAGGCGTGAGCGGCCCCACACCACGCCGAAACTGCAGAGAATCTGACGCAGATACGGCGATTTTGCGAGAGTCGGCGTCATGGCCATGCGCCCGTTGACGTCGTCGTTCTGGCCACCATTGACGCTGATCAGCCGAATCGAGCTATTGCCCGGAATGTCATTCGGATGCGCGGCCCAAGCCGAGAGCGGCATGCGTTCGATCTCTTCGCGCATTCGATCGGCATCGAACCGCACGCTCAGGCGCTGAAAGGGCCGCGGCAGGCGCATCTACGGCAGTGCCTCGACTTCGTGGCGGAAGTCTCCGATATTTTCGATCACGACCGCCAGGGCCGCGCGTTCGGCTTCGCTCAGGTAGGGACTCCACAGGTCGAAGATCAGCACGACGCGCGTCTCGCCGCTGCGGTTCCAGGCTTCGTGCTCGTACGTATCGTCGAAGACCACGACTCTTCCCTCCTGCCAGCGATGCGGCTGGCCGCCCACGACCAGCTGGCAGTTGTCGGGCACGATCAACGGCAGGTGGGCAACGACGCGGATGTTGGTGACGCCGCGATGCGGCAGCAGGTGCGTGCCCGGCGTGAACACGGAAAAAAGCACTTCCGGACCGTGCTCGCGGATCCGGCAGAGGGGGAGCGAATCGAGCGCGGCGGCTGTACGGCTGCACCGATCGCAGTTATCGTTCCGCCGTTCGCCGTGACGGTAGAAGTAGTAGCCGTTCCAAGTCGGCGGTTGGTCCAACCCCCGCAGATGATTGGCTTCCAGAGCGGCGCTGCCGAATACGGGCTCGCGTCCGTCGGACCCGGGCAACAGCGATAAAAGCTCACGGCGGATGTCGAGGGTCTTGGCTTCGAACGAATCCACCCACGGGAACAGCTCCCTGTTCAGGTAAGGGCTCACGGGAATGTCCGGGAAGTGAAAGAAGCTCGGCCGTTGTCCGGACTCGGGCAGCGCCGCGGCCTCCTCGTTGAAATACACCCGCAAGCTCTTATCGACCCGGCGCATCGAGTCGCGGCCGTAAGCTCTGATCAGAGGCTCGAGCAGCCGTGCAATCGTGGCACGCCGGCCCTGTTTGACTTGCAGAACCGCATGTTCGACCAGGGGCCGAAGGCCGGCGGGTGTGGATGCCTCGTTGAGCCAGCGGCCGTCTGCCTGCGCATCCTGCAATACCCGCGCGTAGGCGAGCATCGCTTGATGCGGTTCACCGGAACGCTCCAGCGCCCGGCCCAGATAGAGCCTCGCAGCGAACAGATTCGGCGCAACCTTAAGAGCAGCTCGCTGCGCCGCTGCCGCTTCCTCGTAGCGCTCCGCGGCGTCCAGAATTCGCCCATGATTGTGCAGCGTCAGCGGGTTCAGAGCATCCACCCGTAGCGCCCTTTCGATCAACGCGAGAGCGGAACTGAAGTCTGCGCTGCGCTGCGCCACGAGGGCCATCACGTTCAGCGCTTGGACATGGTCAGGTTCTTGGGCCAGAATTGCCGCAAATGCACGTTCCGCCTCGGCAATCCGGCCTTCACGCAATAAGAGTTGCGCCTGCTCGACGGACATCATGAGTTCTTCTCTTTCAACGTCTATGCTCTGCCGGTCTTCCGCACATCTGGCTCAAGGTTCATTGGAGGCCAATTGCTGAGCGGCGCCATCCAATTCGGCCAATTGTCCCATTACGTCCGCGCTTATGATCAAAATCTCGATAAGGCTCTGTGCGTCCGCATGATCGAGTCGTTTGCCGGACTCGCCCGCTTTCAGCGGCCGAACGGGCGCGGCATCAGGCCCGGACTGGAAGAGTCTGCCTGGACCGAGCTCAACGTCACGGCGCTGTCCGATGCTCACTTCCTCGGGATGTTCCGCAAATTTATCGACGAGGCGCTGATTCGCTACAACCATGATATCGGACTGCCGATAGCCATCCCAGCCACCCCGCTGATTTCGGAGTTGGTGATGAAACGGTATCGTCCGGGACAGGAAGAGCGGTTTCAGCTGCATTTTGATGCCATCAACTACGTCAGCAACCGCTATCTGGTGATGATGTGGTACTTAAACGACGTCGCCGTGGGCGGTGAGACCGAATTTCCGCATCTTGGGTTAGCGGTCAAACCCGAGGCGGGGCGGCTGCTGATTTTCCCGCCGTACTGGATGTATCAACACCAGGGTTTGCCGCCGGTTTCGGGGGACAAATACATACTGTCGACCTATTTGCTGTTTGAAATGGCCAAGCCGGATAATCCAGCACCGCGTGCCTGACCAGCGGATCGCATAGTACATGCAACCCGGGCCATCTTCCGGCACACAACGGCTGTTTGCCGCCGCCCTGGCGGACCATCAGGCCGGCCGCTTGAAGGAAGCGGAAGGGCTCTACCTGCGGATACTCAAGGCTGATTCCCGCCATGCCGATGCTCTGCATTTCCTAGGTGTTCTGAACCATCAGTTGGGAAATTCAGACGTCGCAGTACAGCTGATCCGCAAAGCCATTGCGCAAAATCAGCGGGCGCCGGCGTTTCACAATAACCTCGGCATGATCCTCTTCGCGCAGGGCAAGCTCGACGCAGCGGCGGCTGCTTACGAACGCGCGCTCGCCCTCAAGCCCCACTACGCCGAGGCACATTACAACCTTGGCGTCGCGCTTCAGGCACAGTGCAAGCTCGACGCCGCGGCGGCTGCTTATGAACGCGCCGTCGCCCTCGAGCCCCCCTATGCTGAAGCGCACACCAACCTCGGCATCATCCTTCTGGAGCAAGGCGCCTTGGATGGGGCAGTTGACTGTTTCGAGCGGGCGTTGGCTCTCAAAGCCGACCACGCGCAGGCGCACAACAATCTGGGCAATGCCCTGAGGCAAAAAGGCAAGTGGGCGGAGGCCATCGCGTCGTACCAGAACGCCGTGTACCACACTCCCGCCTATGCCGAGGCGCACCTCAATCTCGGCACCGTCCTCATCGAACAAGGCAAGTCGGGTGAAGCCGTCCCGCACTTTGAGCGCGCGCTGCTGCACAAGCCGGATCTGGCCGAGGCGCATTGCGGCCTCGGCACTGCCCTCAAGGAGCAAGGCAAGCCCGACGCGGCGCTCGCCGCCTACGGACGGGCACTGGCTCTCCGGCCCGACTGCGCCGAGGCGAGGCTCGGCATGGCTATCGCGCTCATCCCGATCTTCGCGGACGATGCTGCCGGCAGCAGCGCTGCCGCTGAGAAATTCATGCGCTCGCTCGACGTTTTGGCGGCGTGGGCCGCGGTCAATGCCGAAAAGCTGGGAAAGTGTGCCGGCAGCAACCAGCCGTTCTATTTGGCATACCGGCCGGGCGACGTTGGCGCCGCGCTTTCGCGCTTCGGGGATCTGTTATGCCCGGCAGCCGCCGCTTACTGGCAACCCGATGCGCGTAGGGCTAGCGTGCAGCCAGCGCCGCCGGCTCGAACGCGCCTGCTGGTGGTGAGCGGCCACGTGCGGCAGCACCCGGTGTGGGAGATCATCTTGCGCGGCATGATCGAACATCTCGATCGCGGCCGGTTCGAGATCATTGTCTACCATACGGGCGTGACGTGCGACGCGGAGACGCTCTGGGCCAGAGCCCGCGTGGACCGCTTCGTGCAAGGTCCGAAGCCCGTGAAAGCGTGGCTCGATGAGATGAGGCACGACCTTCCCGACGTGATTTTCTATCCCGAGGTCGGCATGGATTCGGCTACCTCGGCACTCGCGGCGCTGCGCTTGGCGCCGCTGCAAATCGCCTCGTGGGGACATCCGGTGACCACGGGCCTGCCGACCATGGACCTGTTTCTCTCGGGAGAGCTCCTGGAGGGCAGCGGAGCCGAGCAGCACTATCGGGAAAAGCTGATCCGCCTACCCGGGGCCGGCGTCTGCACGCGGATGCCTGCCCAAACGGCGCAACCCTGGGAGGGACCCGCGCGTGCAAGGAACATCGCCCGCTTCGTGCTGTGTCAGCAGCCCATCAAGTTCGACCCGGCGGACGACGTACTCTTGACCCGGATCGCGAAGGAAGTCGGCCGGTGCGAATTCTGGCTGGTGACGCCGGAAAAACTGCACTGGGCGGCGGTTAGATTGCGCGATCGGCTGGCTGCGGCGTTCACGGCGGCAGGCCTCGAACCAGATGTCTATCTGCGGGTCACCCCATGGTTGCCGCGCGAGCGAATTGCCGGCTGCTTGAGCCTCCTTGAATCGATGCTCTCTGCCTGGACAAGCACAAGGCCCGAGTGGTGGATCTACCGGGGCCGATTTCGGCTCTGGTTGCTCACCGGCGGAACCAACATTACTCGAAGCGAAACTTGCTCGCCGCTAAATATTCTTCAACGCTCTCGCTCGCAAGCCAGCGCCGATTCATCCTTTCCGAGACAGCTCCAGTTGTGTTCGATCCAGCGAACGGGTCGTAGACAATGTCGCGGTCGTCCGTCAGCAGATTGATGAAAAACTCAGGAAGCGCCGCCGGGAATCGAGCTGGGTGAATTTTTGCGCCCGTTTCCTTGCACCGTTTTGTATAGGTGTCGTTCGCCGCATTGTTCCCAAACTTCAGCATCGCTTCCGCATCCGGCTCCTCAACGACGTTCGGTGGAATCGAGCCTCCAGAACCGATGTCGGTGAAACCCGCGGTAATGTTGTGTCCTGATGGCCGCACTGTCTCCCTGACCCCGCGTTTGTTCAACCGGATCATATCCGCACTGTAGGGCCGCAAAACTCGACGATTATTAGCCTTTGGGAACGGAGTCTTCGAAAACCACCAGACGTACTCCACCGAATCTTTCACTCGGATTCGTCGAACCGTCACCCACTCGGCCGGCATCGGCATTTTTGCTGGATTGTACCAAAAGCATTCCTGAGCGAGGTGAAAACCAATCTCCTCAACCAATGCCACCATCAACTTGAAATGGTAAATGGATCGCGTTGGCTCTCCCTCGTTGTAGCTCCCGCCGATGTTAAGAACCAAACTTCCGTCCATGGACAGGACTCGGAAAAGCTCCGCGGCGAACGGAAGAAACCACTCGACATAGCCGTGCTTTTCCGTGTTGCCGTACTCCTTCTTGAAGTGGAGGGCATATGGAGGGGAGGTCACCACGGCATTGATCGAGCCGGCCGGGATCGCGCGGCTGTCGGGTCAGTCGGTGACCCTGAACCATACCGCATGGCCCGCCGACATCCTGTTCGACCAGGCCGCCTACGTCTTCTCGATCAAGTGGATCCCGGGGATGCTCGGCATCAACGTGCGCGCGCTGACCATGAGCCGCGATCTCGTCCGGACGACGTATCTGCCCGAGGGAACGGGAGAGACGTTCGATGCCGGCGAGTGGGCCTACGGAATTTCCTACGCCAGGTCGCTCACGGACAAGTTCTCGGCGGGCTTCTCCGCGAACTACGTTCAGACCGGGCTCGCGGACGTGAAAGGGAAGTCGACGACGTTCGATTTCG
>Ga0137418_10007112_pt1 | contig 10288 bp, 7 predicted proteins | sample CZODoug3_1_2_16f_FD_122242 | JGI IMG/M metagenome (GOLD analysis project Ga0137418, IMG submission 122242) | Vadose zone soil fungal communities from Angelo Coast Range Reserve, California, USA - CZODoug3_1_2_16fungal (Hybrid Assembly) | ecosystem: Environmental > Terrestrial > Soil > Vadose... | reverse complement strand
CGAGGCCCGTATCGAAAGCGACTCTGTTCTATGGTCCGTAATCACAAAGGCTTGTAACGTCTCCTCCTTCGAAGAGCTCATCCCCATCGCGAACGCTTCTCCGCCAGCCGATTTCTCGGCTATTTTCCCCGCCGTACTCACCTCCGCCGAGCAAGGCGACGCGACGTCGCAGGGAATACTCGAACAAGCTGGCAGGGAACTGGCAGAACTGGCGGCAAGCGTGATCCATCGCCTTTTTCCTCGACGCGAGCCCGCCCGTGCAAGCTCTGGTCAATCGGTTGATGCGGAACATACTGTCCCGGTGGCGATGGCCGGGGGCGTCTTTCGTCACGCTGCAGTGGTGCGACAGACTTTTTACAATGAAGTTCGCAATCGATGTCCTGAGGCGGCGCTGAATCCGCAAGTCGTGGATCCGGTCCTAGGCGCACTGCAGTTGGCGCGAAGAGACGCGAAACACGCAACACTCGAATGAACAACACGGCACCAGAGCCTGAAATGCAATTGTCCGTCAAAAGCTCGCGCCCTGAGGACAAGACGCGAGGTTTCATCGCTAAAGACAAAGAAAGCGATCTGGAACAGGTTGCCGACCCGACTCTTACAGAAGACCTTGCTCTGGCTCTTCTTGCTCGCAATACCTTGTCAGTCGAAGCCATCGAGGAACTCAGCAAGAATTCGAATCTCTCGAGTGCCCGTAAGGTGCGGGTTGGCATGGTTGTTCACCCGCGCACTCCACGTGGTATCTCCCTGAAGTTGCTCCGGCAGTTGCATACTTTCGATCTCATGCGGGTTGCGCTTCTGCCTGTGATGTCAGGAGACTTGAAGCGTGTAGCCGCCGAACTGCTGGTTTCGCGTCTGGCATCGATCACCCTGGGCGAGCGGATTTCGCTAGCACGCCGAGCACCGGAAACCGTCGCAGCCGCTCTGCTGCTCGACCAAGAGCTCCGCGTTCTTCAGGCAGCGCTGGAAAACCCTCGGCTCACCGAAGCCGCCATTGTCAGAGTGCTGGCAAGACCCGGAGCGAGTACGGCCCTGGTCCAAGCGGTATGCCGCCACGGTAAATGGTCACCGCGACGCGAAATTCGCCTGGCCCTCGTGCGCCATCCGAAGACGCCGCTGGCTCATGCCCTTGGGTTCGCGCATTCAATGCCTCCAGCGCTGGTGCGCGACATTCTTCACGGCTCCCAGCTGTCTGAAAAGGTGAAGACCTGTCTGCGAAAGGAACTTGATTTGAAGGTCTAGGAGTTAGCGGAGCCAACGGGAGCGGCCGTACCCACCGCTTTCACCGCGTCGCGCTGGCCGTGCATCAGCTCTACGACGGCCTGATACAGTCGGGCACGGGTTTCGTGCCGCTCGTAGGCACGGGTGATGTAGCGCACGTTTACTTCGATGCCCCCGCCAGTCGGCCGCACGTTGATGCCGGGCACGGCAGAAAGTGCTTGCACTTTGTATCGCGTGGTTGTGTGCTGCCACTCTTGTTGCGCTATCTTGGAGTTGGCGGCAGTTTCCTTTTCCACTAGCTTCTGGATTCCGTCGATGATGGGGTACGGATCCTGCGCAGCTGGAATCTCGACCTGCAATTCGTCCCACATCCATTGACCCGAGGTGGAGAAGTTAAAGAAGTGTCCTTCGATGGCAAAGCCGTTTACAAATGCCACCCGGCGCCCCGTGGGATGGCCCGAGTCAGTCCAGTTTCCGGTCTCCAGCAGCACAGTACGCAGCAGGCCGACCTCGACCACTTCGCCCGAAACGCCATTGATTTCCACCCAGTCACCCACGCGGATGCCATTGCGGCCCATCAATACGAACCAGCCGAAAAATGCCACGATGAAATCTTTCAGAGCGACGGTAAGCCCAGCACCGGCTAATCCTATAATCGTTGTCGTCTCGCTGGGCATACCGAAGATGACGAACACAATGGCAATACCACCCAATGCTTGCACGGCAAACTTGACTACAGTTTGAATCGTGCCCAGGCGCTTGTTTTCTGCGGCAAATCCGGCAAAAACAGCGTCAATCACCCGGCTGGCCAGATACACAACCAGCAGAATCATCAGAATCCAAAGCATGGTTTCGATGGTACTGTGCAACGCCGCGCGCTCTCGGGCTTGTACGAATACCAGCCAGTTGCCATAGATGTCCCCGAGTTCCTGCTCGTCTTGGATGCGTTTGTCGAATTCGGCCAGATTTTTCTGGTCCTGAGAATGCTGTTTCAGGGAGGTGAGCGTTGCCTTGGCAGTGGCTTTCGATTCTGCGCGGCTCGTGCTTGGGTTGCCTCGCGCGAAACCTTTGGCTTGCTGCTTGACAGATTCGCGTTCCGGTCTCTCCGCGTCAGCGCGCTTTTCAAAAGTCTCATGTTGGTGGTTAAGTTTCTGGACTTCCGCGGCTGCTTCCTGCCGGGCGGCCGCGATTTGCAGGTGTTTGGAGTGCAGCTCGCGCCAGGCCCGGAAGACGTGGAGGAGTGTGTGCGCCTGATAATTCTGCTCGGCGGAAATGGCCGCCGGCGATGGGGCGCTCTCCGGCTCCTTATCGCTGGCGTCGTGCTCCGCCTTCAGTTGCCTGATCCTGGCTCCGGGATCGGCGCCGACGCGCGCCAGATCCTCCGCCGCATCGTCGACTTCATATTGGTCAAGTTCAAGCTGTCCCTTCGCAACTTCCAACTGGTCCTGCAGATTCCCTTTTTGTGATTCCGGAGCCGTCGCCGACGTCCTGGTAAGCTCTGCGACGCTGTCCTCATCCATCTTCACCGCAGCTTCGGCAGAGGCCTTTCTCGCGGCAAGCTCTTTGGTCTCAGGCGTGGGGGGAGGAAGATTTGCACCGGCGTTACGCTCGGCACCGTAAAACGCGAGATCGAGTTCGTGGTCGGCGAGTTTCAGGGCTTGATGGGAAAGATCTTTCTCCTCCGGAGATGCGGCCAGAGCGGCCAGTCTGCGCGCCGTTTGCAGTGGACTTTGGTCCACCAAGGTTTGACTCGCGGTCCCTACATTCGCGCTCGCGACCTTTCCACCCTGAGGCTTGCGAGTGCCGTCAGCGTTTCCCGAAGGCTGGCCCAAGTCGCGGGTTAACACCAAGCCCACAATGGCCAATGCCAGCAGCACGACCAGCGTGATCCCCGTAATCCAATGAAAAGACTTCATCAGCCTCCAAAAACATCAGCATCCGTCGAGACGCAGCTTGCTCGGTCTCTCCCGCCGCCTTTCCAGCATCCCGGAGAAGAGTGCAGACCCGGCTTCGGCGACTGGACTCAAACCAATGTAACAATAAACTCTCCTCGGTGGCGCGCGCATCTAGGTAAATCTCTGAACGAAATCTGAGTGTCAAGGGACTAACTCAAGCGGCGGTAGCATCCGTGTGTGGAATCAAACAGTTGCAAGCGCCACATTAATGAGGCAGAAATTTGACTTTGTCGAATCAACGATTTGAAAGCGGCCGGGAGTTGGGTTCACGACCAATCCGCAAGTTAGCGTCTGCACGCAACCCCGGACGTTAGTAACTCAGAGCTATATTTCCACGCGGGATAGCCTACAGGCCGCTACTGTGCGGTTCAACCCGGTCCGAGCCCCTTGGGATCCACGTTCGACGAGGTCGTCGACTGGGGATTTCTGTGGGCTCATCGACAGTTCTGCTGGGCCGCCGAGCCGTCGATTTTGCCCCGGAGCAAGATTCACAGAGTTATCTCATAGATAAGCGCCAGGGAAATCAGTGTCTCCATAAACTTTCTATTGTGAAATCAGCTACTTACGAAAGTGGTTCCTGATCGCCTCCGCCTGGCCGCGGGTCACCACCGCCGCTAGAGCGGAAGCGTCGGCATGCTTGACCGCTTGTAAGCTTCCAAAATGTTCCAGTAATCTCCGGGTGGTGCTGGCGCCGACCCCCGGGATCTCCAGCAATTCGCTGGAGCGATCGCGCATCTGACGGCGTTTGCGATGGAAGGTCACGGCAAAACGGTGGGCTTCGTCGCGGATGAGTTGCACGAGATGTAAAACAGGGGAGTGATGATCAAGAGCGATGGGATCGTTCTGTTGCCCGTGGACGTAGATGATCTCTTCGCGTTTGGCGATTGCAGCCAAAGGCTGATTGATGATCTCGAGTGACTCTAGCGCTTCAGCGGCCGCGTGCAATTGCCCAAGGCCGCCATCGATCAGCACCAGGCTGGGCATTGCTTTTTCTTCCTGCTGCAGTCGCTTGTAGTGGCGCGTGACCACCTCGCGCATAGAAGCGAAGTCATCGACACCTTCCACGGTTCGAATGATGAACTTCCGGTAGTCCGACTTCTTCATCTTTCCGTCTTCCCACACCACCATCGAGGCCACTGTCTCTGCGCCCTGAATGTGCGAGATGTCGAAGCATTCGATGCGCCTGGGCAGATCGGGCAGGCTGAGCGAGTCTTGTAACTCTTCCTGAATCGCCTTCGTGTTCGGCTTCAGAACGCGGAAGCGTTGATCGTAGGACTGCTTGGCGTTGGTGCCTGCGAGATCGATGAGAGAGCGCTTGTCCCCACGTAAGGGCACAAGAATGTGAACTTGAGCCGCGCGCGGGTTACCACTCGCAACTTGGTCAGAGAGTAAATCGTCGAGAGCCTCCCGGTCTTCAAAATCCACTGGCACGTAGATATTGCGCGGGACATATGGCTGTCCGATATAGAGCTGCTTCAGCAGGCTGGAGAAAAATTCACCGGGCACGAATGAACCACTACCGAAGGCGTCCGTAGAGACGTTCTGAGAAACGTCTCTACGCTGGATGTCCGCATCGTTACCGTCGGAACATTCGGACGGCGGCATTTCGGGCCATGCGAACTGCGGCAGTTCCTCCCAGAAGAATTCACGCCGATCAAGCACGCGCCCACCGCGCATGTGAAACAGGTTCACGGCGAGCATCCCTTTCTCGCAGTGGTAACCGAATACATCGGCATCATCGCCTTCCGCGGCGGCGATGCGCTGCCGCTCCTGCAGTTGCTCGACGGTGGAGATCAAATCGCGATACCTGGCCGCGCGCTCGTACTCTTGCGCCTGGGCGGCCTGCTCCATGCGCGCCTCCAACGATCGCGTCAGATCGGTGGGACGGCCTTCGAGAAACAACTTCACATCCCGCACCGCTTCCTGATAAGCCGCAGGCGTAGTCAGTGCTTCGACGCACGGGCCCAAGCAGCGCTTGATGTAGTACTGCAAGCAGGGCCGGGGATGGTAACGCGTGAGATCCACTTTGCATGAAGGCACCAGAAAGTTGCGGTGGATGAGATCGACGATGCGGTAGGCGAGGTTCGCCGGGAAGTACGGACCGTAGTAAGCGCTGCCGTCTTTACGGAGGCGGCGCGTGACGTACACCCGCGGAAAGCGCTCGCCCAGCGTCAATTTGACGTAAGGATAAGTTTTGTCATCGCGCAGCAGAATATTGAAGCGCGGCTTACGCTGTTTGATGAAGTTGTTTTCGAGCGCCAGCGCTTCCTTGTTGTTGGCGACGACGATGTAGTCGACGTCGACCGCCTCGCGGACCAGCGTGTCCGTTTTTGCGTCCTGCTCACGGGCGGCACGAAAGTAGCTCGCCACCCGGCTGCGCAAGTTCTTCGCCTTACCCACGTAGATGACATCGCCTTCGGCGTTTTTGTACAGGTACACGCCGGGCTCGGTGGGCAAGGTGCGGATTTTCTGGTGGAGATCCATTCGCAAGCGGTGAATTTATTCTATTCGATGATCCAATGGCCGCTTGTGGCACAATGGCTAACAGTGCATCGCTCACAGGGGACTCTCGCGGGAATGAATGCGGCGGCGATGTTTTTGACACGATCGGTGCCCAGGCTGCTGGCGATTGGGTATCTTTTGATGGCTGCGGCTTGCGGCGTTTTCGTAATTGTCACTTGGGCGCAATCGTCACCGGCCAACCCGTCCACTCCTCGACCGGCCGAATCCAAACCTGCTCCGGAAAAGAGTCGGGAGGCTCAGTCCGCGGCCAAGGCCAATGCCCATCACTTTGACCGTGTTCTTATTATCGTGTTAGAAAATGCAGACTACGAGGTTGCCGTTGGCGACAAAAACCTTGCGGAGCTAGCCACGCACGGCGCAAGCTTTTCCAATTTCCACGCGCTGTTTCACCCCTCCTATCCAAACTATCTCGCTATGGTGGCGGGTACCGACTTCGGCACCCATCGCAGGGCTCGGATCTTTGGTGACAAGCAAGTCAACTTTCCCGCGGACGCGGCGCACAAGACGATTGCCGATCGCTTGATCGAGGCCGGCCTCGATTGGAAAAATTATGCGGAGGAATTGCCCGATGTGGCTTGCCCCTTCCGCATCTACTCTCAGCACGTAGCCAACAGCAAGAAAGGCGATTATGCCCGGAAGCACGTGCCTTTTTTGAGTTTCCAGGAAGTCCAGCAGAAGTGGTGTGACCACGTAGTGCGGGTCGATTCCGGCAAGAGCGACAACTGGTTCGCCCAGGATGCGAAGAAGGGACTTGTCGCGTATTCGTTTTTCAGTCCAAACATGGACGATGATGGTCACGATAGCAGCGTCCGGATTGCGGGGGAATGGTTGAAGGATTTTCTCGACAAGAACCTCCCTGAGAAGGTGCGTCAGGGGACGCTGGTGATTGTGACCTTCGATGAGTCCGACGGAAACAGTGACAACCGGATCTTTACGCTTTTCTTTGGCGACATGGTGAAACCGGCCGGCGAGCAAGATCCAAAGGTGCTGGGGCGGCACTACAATCACTACAACCTGCTGCGAACGATCGAGGAGAATTTTGGGCTGGAGCCGCTCACGGAAAATGACAGGGAAGCGGCGCCGATCACCGACATCTGGAAGTAAATCCAGACGCGCGCCTCGGTCTGAAGCTGAGACCTGCCTGATTGGGTCGGAGTGTATAAAATTTCCATTGCGGGTGTGCGGTTTGCGTTGCCCCTGGCGGCGGAAATTGTCTGACACCTTCGCTTGGATACCGCAAACCATTGAAACGTTATATACTTACCTACGCCCGAGTGGGTAGGAGAAACTGGCACGTCCCGTGCAAAAGCACAGCTTGGGACTTAGGGCACGTAGGTTTATTTCCCAGGTCTTCAGTACGGACATTTGAGCGCGAAAGCTATGAAACGCGCCGAGACAATGAGATTCAATTTAAGGAGCTCCTCTCTATGACCCGCACTTCGTTAGCGATTTTCCTGGCGGCGAGCATGATGGCCACCGTCGGCTGCGCCAGCAAGAACTATGTAAAGCAACAGACCACCCCGCTGATCAACAAAACCAACGAACTGGACGACATGACGGCCAAAAACAGCAAGGACATCAAGGATGTTGATGCCCGGGCACAGGCCGGTATCCAGGCGGTTCAGGCCAAGGCTACCGACGTGGACCAAAAAGCGCAGGCCGCCGGTCAGACCGCAGCCTCAGCGCAACAGACAGCCGACGCCGCCAATACTCGCGTCGGTGTTCTGACCAATACGGTAGCCAATCTCGACAACTATCATTCTGTCTCTGAAGCCTCTGTGAAGTTTGGTTTCGACAAGGATGCGCTGACGGCGCAAGCCCAGGAAGACCTCGACAAGCTGGCCGCCGGCATTGCAAGTACCAAGGGCTACCTGATCACTGTAGAAGGCGGCACGGATTCAACCGGCCCGGCAGATTACAACTACGATCTAAGCCAGCGCCGAGCCAATGCTGTGATTCAGTATCTGGCCTCGAAGTACAGCGTGCCTGCCCACAAGATCTACATAATCGGGTTGGGCAAGGACAAGCCGGTCGAGTCGAACAAGACCGCTCAGGGCCGGCGTGAGAATCGCCGTGTCGATGTGCACCTGATGAGCAACACGCAGGGCAGCGATCAGAGCACCCCGACCACCGCCGGACAGGCTAATCCGTCGTCGATGTAGAAAGAGTTTCCCCTCCTCCCCGGAGGACTTCGCCAACCCAGGTCACCTTTTCTAAAGGTGGCCTGGCTTTTTTGCATCCAACAAATCAGGGTTCCGCTGATAAATTTCACCCCTACGCGCTAAAATATGACTATGTCTCGTTTTTTAATTGCCATTTGCGCGGTGCTGTTAATGGCAGGGTATGCATCGGCACAAGTCGAAAAACTGCCCCAAGCGGGTAAAGAGCCACCAAAAAGCCAGGCTCCGCCGCGCTCCGAGCCTGACCGGGACTCAAGCATGAGTTCCAGCAAGAACACCCAAATTGATATAAGTCCGCCAGCGGACGACGCCAAGAACCATCCCGACAGCGGCTCAGCCATCATGGATAGTGAATCCGATGACAGCGCTGATGTGCAGGAGATGCACCCCTGGGACCCACACCGGGCAGCCAAAAATAGTGAGGTTGGAGAATATTATTTCAAGCGGAAAAACTACCGTGCCGCACTGGCCCGCTATCAAGAGGCACTTGAGTTCAAGCCAAATGATGCGGAAGCCAACTTTCGTATGGCTCAGTGTTATGAAAAGCTCAACGATCCGGATCAGGCTGCGAAGCACTACCAGGAATATCTAAAAATCCTGCCTCAAGGCGCATTTGCCCCAGAAGCCCACAAAGAACTGGACAAGCTGGGGAAAACTCAAGCCAGCCAGCAGTCGGAGAAAACCGAGCCGAAGTAGCTGTTACTTTTCTATACGGATGAAATCTCCGTTGGAAGCATCCACTTCCACACGCAGTTTCGGATTGTTGCCACCGTACACCACATGCCAGATGAGTTTGTTGGTATTGTGCTCCCAATTCAGCCGGTAATTAATCGGGGTGTCGGCCGCCGCAGTAAGGATTTTCTCCCCGCCATGTTTCTGCGCAGTTTCTAAAGCTTTGTCGGAATCAACTTTCAGGAAAGCTGGATCAAAGATTTGCGTGCTGGAATTGTTGGGATTGTAGTTGTCTTCGCTCCCCGGATTCACGCCGCGCGATGGCGCATCTTGCGCATCGGTACCGGACCAGGAGTAGGGTTTGACGCCGTGTCCGGAAGGCGAAGCAAATGCAGCGCGCCACACTGCGGCCTTTCCATCTTTACCGGTGGAGTCGCTATTGACCTGCGATTCCAGCGAGAAGGGCTGTGCATCGCGGGCCCAGTTATGCGCGGGAATGAGCATTTTATAAAAAGCAAAGCGGCCAGTCAGTAATTCGGTTGCTTTCGGTTTGGGCTTTTCGGTTTCCGCAGGCTTTGAAGGTTCTTCGCATCCAGCCAGGAAGGTCAACGCCGCAATCAGGATGAGCAGCAGGACCACGGCCGCGACTGCGATGGCGCGCATGTCGGGCCCCAGCCGGCGCAGCAGCGCCTCGGCCTCCGCGCGCTCGGACTCCGGCCCGGCTCGCGCGGCCTCGGCCGCCAGCTCCCGCGCGCGGCGCACGTCGCCGGCCTCCAGCGCCCAGCGCGCCTTTGCCAGGGGCGTCTGCGGCTGCAGCGGTGAGGCCGCGGCCGCCGGCAACTTTCCTTTTTTCGCCATTCGGGGCGCGCACCTTACACCAACGCTGTTAGAAGGAAAGCGGATGGCGGGCACTTCCGAGCTGATCGAATTCCGCCGCGCTTTCTTCTGGCTCCTCTGCGGCATGCTGCTACCTAGCGTGGCGCTGGTGGCCTTCGGCGTGGTGGCGGTGGCGAACGAGCGCGCCGCCGTCGAGCGCCGGCTCACGGAAGATTACGACGCGCGCCTGCGCGCGCTCGCGCTCGACCTGTTCGCTCGCCTGGACAAGGCGGCGGACGCGGTCGCGGCCGGGGGGACCGATCCCCTGATCGCGTCGGTGCAGTCCCTGGATTCTCCGTCTTCGGAGCTGGCGGTGGTGGCTCGCCGGGCGGCCACGCTGCCCATCGGCGGGCACGTCTTCGCCACCACGGAGGTCGGGAACGAACGCCGGGCTTATGCGCTCTTGCGGTCGCTGGCGGCCGGCGGCGAGCGCACGCTTCTCGCCCAGTATGACCTCGCGGCCGTGGCCGATTCGATTCCGCGCATCGCCGAGGCGCGGTTCCCGCGCGATCGCGCCGCCTTCCGGGTCGCCCCGCCGCGCGAGTCGGTGCCGCCCCTGATCGCGCTCCGGCGCATCGTAGCCGAGGCCGGACAGAACGCTACTGTCGTCGCCCGCATTTCCCTCGGGCCGCCCCTGGAAGGCTTCGCGCTCGCGGCCGAGCTGCCCGGCGATCCTGCCGCCCCGCTCGCCTTCCGCAACCGCACGCTCTACATCGCGCTGCTGGTCCTGCTCTACGGCGGCATCGGCGTCGGCTTCGGCCTCACCATCCGGGAGATGCGCCGGGCGTACAAGCTGTCCCGCCTGAAGACGGACTTCGTCGCCAACATCTCGCACGAGCTGCGCACGCCGCTCACCAGCGTCCG
>Ga0137418_10007111_pt1 | contig 10288 bp, 11 predicted proteins | sample CZODoug3_1_2_16f_FD_122242 | JGI IMG/M metagenome (GOLD analysis project Ga0137418, IMG submission 122242) | Vadose zone soil fungal communities from Angelo Coast Range Reserve, California, USA - CZODoug3_1_2_16fungal (Hybrid Assembly) | ecosystem: Environmental > Terrestrial > Soil > Vadose... | reverse complement strand
AATCCACAGTCGGAATTGCGCCCGTTGCCCACGGTGCCGGGCCTTTGCATGAGAGCGACATGTCTCGCGCCAACGCGGCGCAGATAAAGGCAACCACATGGACCGCCGCGGGGCGGCTCTTTTCATTTGGAGAAGGGCCGACCACGTTGCCACGGGGCAGCCGGCGATGGAGGTAAAGGGCTTGTAGATTCGTTGTTGTTTACAACGAATCCATCCTTGCGGGGGCCGCGGGGCTCACTTGCACGCCGCCGGCTCCTTGATCTCGAGCTGGCTCATCTCGCCGGCCACCACGAAGTCGCCATAGTCGAGCGCGAGCGCCCGCGAGATTCCGTTCTCGTAAAGCTCGAAGCTGATCGAGTAGACCGGCGTCTGCTCGCCGTTGTTCTTGGTATCGGCACGGTCGAAATAGCTGATGGTGACGGGCCAGCGCTTGAGGCCGGCGAGCGCGGCCTGGCCGGCGGCGGCGTCGGTCGGCACCTTCTGGTCCGGCGCGATCTCGCGGCCGATCACCGTCATGGTGCTGTACATCTTCTCGCCGGTCTCGGAGCCGTCATAGACCGGCAGCTCCAGGATGTTCTTGCCGGCGAGCGCAGCCTCGATGATGCGGCGCATATGCTCGGTCGGAAAAACCATCGCGGGTTCGAGATCGAAGGATTTGTTCTTCGGCTTGGCGAGCTTGACCACGACATGGTCGTCGTTGCGCGCGGCCTCGCCGTCGACCGCATCGACCGCGCGCTGATCGATGAAATTCTGCGAATTGAACCGGAAGCTCTTCGCGCCGCCCTCCTCCCAGGTGGTGGCGCGCAGATCGCTCAGCGCCACCTTGCCTTCGCCGGTGTCGAGCTCGGACACCTGGCGGAAATTGAGCACGTAGCCCGCGCAGACGCTGCCGGAGAAATCATACAGGATGCGTCCGCGCACCGCCTCGATGGACCGCCTGCCGCGCGAGTGCAGGAGCTTGAGGTCATAGACCGCGCGGTGCGGCGTCAATCCGATGCCGGCAGCCTCGGCCGGCGGCACCACCGGAGTCGCGAACAAGGCCGCAACGGCGGCCGCAGCCGCCAGGAGACGCGCGCGTGTCATCATCGAATCTCGCCTTTTCGTCCCGCCCGTTGCGGAACATAAGGGCCGAATCTCCCGGCCGCAACCTCGCGGACCCGTGCACGCAGCGCGGCTTTGACCGTGCGGCGCCGCCATTGTGTGGCGGCGTGATTGTAACTACGTCGCACACCGGGTATGAGCTTCCGCCCGGCCGCGCCGGATGGTGAAAACTTCGGCAGAAGGCGGCGGCCGGGCAGGATTTCGGGACGGATTCGGAGGACAAGGTCATGACCGGAACAGTCGAAAGCAAGCTGGCGGAGCTCGGTATCGTGCTGCCGACGCCATCGGCGCCCGTCGCCAATTATGTCGGCTTCGTGCGCACCGGCCGGCTGCTCATGGTGTCCGGCCAGATCTGCACCGACCCCGACGGCAAGCTGGTCGCCAAGGGCAAGCTCGGCGCCGGCGTCTCGACAGATGATGGCCAGAAGGCCGCCCGCGCCTGCGCCGTCAACCTGCTGGCCCAGATCAAGGCCGCGCTCGGCGACCTCGACAAGGTCACCCGGGTGGTCCGGCTCGGCGGCTTCATCAATTCCGACCCCGGTTTTCTCGACGGACCGAAGGTGATGAACGGCGCCTCCGATCTCGTCGTCTCGGTGTTCGGCGACAAGGGGCGCCACGCCCGCACCACTGTCGGGGTCGCGGTGCTGCCGCTCGATGCCGCCGTCGAGGTCGAGGGGCTGTTCGAGGTGCAATGAGGCCAAAGGGGCAATGAAACGCTCATGGCGGCGCCCGACTGGCTGACATCCCGGCCGATCGCCCATCGCGGCCTGCATGATCTCGCGCGCGGGGTCGTGGAGAACAGCGCGAGCGCCGTCGCGGCCGCGGTGGCCGGCCGCTACGGCATCGAGGTCGACCTGCAGGCGAGCGCCGACGGCGAGGCCATGGTGCATCACGACGATGCGCTCGGCCGGCTCACCGAGGGCCGGGCCAATCTCGCGGAGCTGAGCGCGGCGGAGCTCAAGCGCGTCCCCTTCCTGGCGACCACCGACCGCATGATGACGCTGGGCGAGCTCTGCGATCTCGTCGGCGGACGCGTGCCCCTGGTGCTGGAGCTCAAGAGCCGGTTCGACCGCGACGACCGTCTGGTGGCGCGCGTCGCGCGCGTGCTGGCGTCCCATGCGGGTTCCGTTGCGGCGATGTCGTTCGACCCGCGCCTCGTTGCGGGCTTGCGGCGGGCCGCCCCGCACGTCATGCGCGGCATCGTGTCGGAACGCCGCTTCGACCATCCGGAATGGCGCGCCTTGACGGCCTGGCAGAAGCGCGGCTTGGCCCATCTCCTGCATGCCCCCTGGTCGCGCCCCGATTTCGTCGCTTACCGGGTCGATGATCTTCCGGCCCCGGCCACGCGCCTGGCGCATGGGCTGGGATTGCCGGTCCTCACCTGGACGGTGCGGACACCGGCGCAGCGGGAGCGCGCCGCCCAATGGGCAGACCAGATGATTTTCGAGGGCTTCCGGGCGTAACATGAGATTCCACTTGAACACGGGTCGGCGCGACGTGCGGTGCAAGCGGTGGAATTTGCGCTGTGGGCGCGGTAACCGGCTCTTGGATCCATGAGCGGCGATCTGCGCATCCGCGTGCTGCCGTCGATCGGCGAGGTCCCGGCCGACATATGGGATGGCTGCGCCAATCCCGAGGTTCAGGGAGTTTCTTCACTTCCTGCCTTCAACCCTTTCATATCGCATGATTTTCTCTCAGCGCTCGAAGAGTCGCGATCGGTCCAGGCGCGCACCGGCTGGCAGCCTCAGCACCTGCTGGCCGAGGACGAGAGCGGCCGGGTGCTCGGCGTGGCGCCCTGTTATCTGAAGTCGCATTCGCAAGGCGAATACGTGTTCGATCGCGGCTGGGCCGAAGCCTATGAACGGGCGGGCGGCGACTATTATCCCAAGCTGCAGGTCTCGGTTCCGTTCACGCCGGCGACCGGCCGGCGGCTGCTGGCGGCGCCGGGCGCGCGCCACGACGAGGTCGCGGCGGCGCTCGCCCAGGGCCTAGTCGAATTATGCCGGCGGCGCGAGGCGTCCTCGGTCCACGTCACCTTCATGACCGAACCGGAATGGCGCGCGCTCGGCGAGCGCGGATTCCTGCAGCGCACCGACCAGCAATTCCACTGGGAGAATGCCGGCTACGCGACATTCGACGATTTCCTCGGCGCGCTGGCGGCGCGCAAGCGCAAGACCGTCAAGCGCGAGCGGCGCGAGGCGCTGAGCAACGGGATCGAGGTGCAGTGGCTGACCGGCAGCGATCTCACCGAAGCGGTATGGGACGATTTCTTCGCCTTCTACATGGACACCGGCTCGCGCAAATGGGGCCGGCCCTATCTGACGCGGGAATTCTTCTCGCTGATCGGACGCAAGATGGCCGACCGCATCCTGCTGGTGATGGCGAAACGCGCCGGCCGCTATATCGCGGGCGCCATCAACTTCGTCGGCTCGGAGACAGTGTTCGGGCGCCACTGGGGCGCGATCGAGCATCATCCCTTCCTGCATTTCGAGCTGTGCTACTACCAGGCCATCGACTACGCGATCGCCAAAAAGCTCGCGCGGGTGGAGGCCGGCGCGCAAGGCGAGCACAAGCTCGCGCGCGGCTACCTGCCGGTCACCACCTATTCGGCCCATTACATCGCCGACCCGGGGCTGCGGCGGGCGATCGCCGACTACCTGGTGCGCGAGCGCGCTTACGTCGAGGCGGCTGGCCGCGAGCTCGGCGCGATGGCGCCGTTCCGCCGCGACCTCGCGGCCGAGGACGTGTGAGCCGCGCTTGACGCGGCAGCGCGCGTTGCCCATGAGATACCGGCAGGATGCGGCGCATCCGATCGGGAGGGCACGATGCCGAGCTACGATCCGAACAATGTCTTCGCCAAGATCCTCCGTGGCGAGCTGCCCTGCCACAAGGTCTACGAGGACGATCGCGCCTTCGCGTTTCTCGACATCATGCCGCGCGCGCCCGGCCATACGCTGGTGATCCCGAAGGCGCCCGCGCGCAACATCCTCGACGTCGCGCCCGATGACCTCGCCCATGTGATGGCAATCGCGCAGAAGATCGCCAAGACCGCGCTCACGGTTTTCGGCGCCGACGGCATCACGGTCCAGCAGTTCAACGAGCCGGCCGGCGGCCAGGTGGTGTTTCACCTGCATGTGCACATCATCCCGCGCCGCGAGGGCGTGCAGCTCAAGCCCCCTGCGAGCTTCAAGGAGGAGCCGGCGACCTTGTCGGATCACGCATTGAAGCTCGCGGCCGCGCTCAAGGGCGCATAGGCGCCGTCTCGAATCCCGCGGCGGTCCAAATTGCATCCGATGCGGGACTGCGCAGCGCCGCCAGGAAAGCGGTTGCGGCATCGCGCGCCGTGCTGCCAGTGAGAAGACCGGCCGAGAAACCCTCGACGCCCAGGAGCGGCGGCGGCAATGGGCCGGCCACCTTCAGGCCCGGCGTCGAGACGATCGTGCTGATGAAGGTCACGCCCAGCTCGGCCTCGCCGCTGGCGACGGCCGCGACAATCTGGTGACTGCCCCGCCGCAGCACCGCCTTGGCGTTGACGGCCTGCGCGATCCCCATGCGGTCGAGCTCGCCGGCGAAATAAGTCCCGAAGGCGCCGCCGCTCTTGGGATCCGTATAGGCGACCGAGCGCGCCGCCAGCAGCGCCGCGCGGAACTGCTCGATGGTCGCAATCTTCGGCGCCGTGGCTCCCTCCCGGATGGCGACGCCGGTGCGCGTCGCGGCGAGCGGCATGGGGTCGGACAGCTGCCCCAGGCGATGCATGTCTTCAGCCGCCTCCGCGGTCACGATGACGACGTCGGCACGCTCATGCGCCGCGAGCCTTTGCCGGATCGCGCCGACGGTGCTGTAGGCGATCTGGGCCGAATGGCCGCTGTCGCGCGAGAAGCTCGCGCCGATCGGACCGAGCGCGTCTTGCACCGCCAGTGCGGCAAGGATTTTCACCTCGGCCCCCTCGCCGGCCGTCGCCGCCATGACGGTGATCAGAACAGCCAATACGGATCGGAGCATCGCGCGCTCTCCCGGCATGAACATCGCTGGATCGGTGGATACGGGCTTTCGGGCCATCCAGAGGACCGCTACCATGCAGAGCAATCGAAGGCTCGTCCACTGTCGTCGCACACATGATCAACCGGCGGGGTTTTCTGCGCGCCATCGTTGCAGGCGGCGCAAGCGCGAGCGTGGCGCGCCCGGCGGCGGCGCAATCCTATCCCAGCCGGCCGATCCGGATCATCGTGCCGCTGCCGCCGGGGGCAACCGCCGATACGCTGCCGCGCCTCATCGGCGAAAAACTCACCGCCAAATGGGGCCAGCCGGTCGTGATCGAGAACCGGCCGGGCGCCGCGCAAAATCTCGGCGCCGAGATGGTCGCCAAGGCGGAGCCGGACGGCTACACGCTGCTCGCGACCCCGCAAGGCCCGCTGACCATCAGCCCGTATCTCTATCCCAGGCTCGGCTTCGACCCGGCCGCCTTCGTGCCGATCACCATCATGGCGGCCTTGCCCTATGTGCTGGTCACCCATCCGGGCTCCCCGATCGCGAGCCTCGAGGCGCTCGTCGCTTACGCCAAGGCGCATCCGGACAAGCTCAACTATGCGTCGCCCGGCGCCGGCAGCTCGAACCAGCTCGCCATGGAATGGCTCAAGAGCCTCGCGGAAATCAGCCTCACCCATGTGCCCTATCGGGGCGCGGCGCCGGCGCTGACCGATCTGCTGGCCGGCCATGTCGACATCATGTTCGACAATGCCGGCAACGTCGTGCAGCTGATCAAGGACGGCCGGTTGAAGGCGCTCGCGGTCAGCGCCAAGACCCGCATGACGGAATTGCCCGACGTGCCGGCGATCGCCGAGCGCTTTCCGCAATTCGTCGCCATGAGCTGGTTCGCGGTCGTGGCGCCGCCGAGGACGCCGGCCGCCATCGCAAGCCAGCTTGCGGACGCGATGATCGAGGCTCTGCGCATGCCGGACGTGGCCCAACGGGTGCGCGACTTGTCCGCCGCCGTGGTCGCCACCACACCGGACGAGACCGCCGCCTACCTGCGCAAAGAGACCGAGCAATGGGGCCGGGTGATCGCCGCCGCCGGGATCAAGCCGAGCGACTGATCCGTTTTGCTGCAGAACATCAAGAATCATGAGGGCCTGATGCCGAGGAAAATCCGCCGCGTGGTCACCGGACACAACGCCGCCGGCAAATCGATCTTCTGTTTGGACGGGCCCTCGCCGCATGTGTTCAGCCGCGGGACCGGCAGCGTGGTGGTGACCGACCTGTGGGAGACCCAGCGCACGCCGGCCGACAACCGCGGCAACGCGGATTCCATCAACCGCCCATTCCGGTTGCCGCCGCCCCCGGACGGCAGCGTGCTGCGCATCATCGAATATCCACCCGACAAGGAGCGCGTGCCGGCGCTGGCGCAGGAGCGCGATGCTCCGGCCGACGGCTCTGGACGGCACGAGGCCCTGGATCGCGGCAATCCCCGCCATCCGGGCTTTCACAGGACGAACTCCGTCGACTATGCGATCGTGCTGTCCGGCGAGATCGTGGCGCTGATGGATGAAGGCGAGGTCGTACTCAAGGCCGGCGACGTGCTGATCCAGCGCGGCACCAATCATGCCTGGAGCAACCGCACCGACCAGCCTGCCACGCTGGCCTTCGTGCTGATCGACGCCGAGCCGCTCGGCGACGGTTAGCACGCACGCGGCACGACGCCGACGTTGAGAACCCAATCCGCCAGGGCGGATTTATTGCGCCAGATGAAGCGGCGTGCTGTTCGGCTGCTTCATCCCGATTTTTTCGCAGTTGCCGAGCGACTGGGAGAAGTTCAGGTTCACGTTGCCGTTGGTGTTGAACGTGTTCGTCACGATCTTCGTGCATTTATAATTGTTGCTGGCCGCGATTCCGCTCATCACGACATCGGCGTAAGGCAGATAGACCACGCCATCGGCATTCAATGTCGCGCCCGGGCCCCATTTGTCGCTGACATTCGCGGTCTGCCTGGGGTCCTGGTAAAGCGCGACGCCCTGCCACGGATTGCTCGCCGTCAAGGGCGGCGACAACGACAAGGTGGCGCGCTGGCCGTTGCCGTTCGGAAAGTCGATCGCGCTCGCGCCGGTCGTATTTCCGGTCATAATGATTACGGTGCGAAGCGTCGCCACCGAGGCGTTGTTGCTGACCGTGAGGGCGCCGTTCTCGATAATGATCGCACTGTCGCCGCTCGGGGAGCTGCCGAGCAAGGTACCGGTTCCCGAGAGGGTCAGGTCGCCGCACACATGGTATTCGGTATAGGTGTCCTTGGTAACGGTCTGGACCCCCGACGGAATCCTGGTCGAGCCGGCGTCCCATCTTACGCCGCCGCTGGAGCCGCCGCACACCGTCGAAATCGAATTGGCAAGCTGGACATAGATCGTGTCCGGGACCACGCTCGCGTAGGATTGGGGGTTGCTGCAGACGACCGCCGATCCGGCCGCAATCGAGGCCGTCGCTCCGCCACTGTGGCCATTGCATGAAAGGCTGGTGTTGGAGCGCACCGAGCAGCCCGACAGCGCGATGCTCGGCGCCCCGCCGAAGTTCATCGAGACGTCCGAAAGGCCTTTGCCGTGGTCGAGGCTCAGGATGCACGACATGTCGGGGTCGGGGGCGATGGCGTTCGACGTCGCGCTGACGGCGATGGACGCAATCGACATGTAGGCCAGGACGGAGGTCGGGACGCCGAGGGTGACGCGCCCCGAAAAACTTCCACCGCCGTTGGAGACGAAGGTCGGCGTCGCGACAAGACCGTCAGCCGAGGCATCGAACACGTTGAGCGCGACCTGATTCCAATTGGCCGTGCCGTCGCGGGCTCCCGCCAACACCGCCGAATCGAGAGCCGCCTGGAGCTTCGCCCGAACATCCGCAGCGCGGCCATAGTCGATCGAGGCCCCCATGAGGCCCAGGATGGGGAAGGCCGCGAGCGCGAACAGGGGAAGCACCGATCCCTCCGAACGCTGATGGAAGCGCGCCGCGAGGCGACACACGCCATAGATCCGAGCGAGCATGATCGATCTCCGACAGCAGAAGCGACAACGCGTGAAGAGCCGCGAGCGGAGAATTTCGTCCAAACGTCTTGCGATGATCTCAACCTGGGCATCGAAAAGCCGGTTGCGATCTTAACTCACCGTGAACCTTGAAGCGGTGCGCGAACGCCCGCTTGGGAATTTGTCGATCATTGATCGCCGAACGCCAGGACGCCGGCCACGATCGCCGCGGTCGCGGTGGCGACGCCGGCGAAAACCGAGCGGCGGATCAGCAGAAAAGCAACGACGCCGAGCGCCGCCGCCCCGATCCGCACCGTGACCGGCACGGTCGCGAGCGCGCCAGGCGCAAAAATCGTGATCTTGCCGACCACGCCGGTCAGGATCGCGGTCGCGACCGCGCGCGCGAACACGATGATCTCCGAGTCCTCGTCGAGGCCGCGCGCAAACGCCAGCCCGAGCATCCGCCAGACCTCGTTCGGCAGGAAGCCGACCAGGATCAGCAGCACATAGGGCGCCAGACCACCGAGCGCGCTCATCGCAGCGCCTCGCGCAGGCGGTGGGCCGCGAAAGCCACGCCGCCGCCGATGAGTCCGGTCCACATCAGATCGAGCTCGACGCCGCGCCAAGCCAGGAGCGGCGCCAGCACGAGGCCCAGCACGAGCGCGACCCGGTCGGCGGTGACGCGCGCATTGCGCACCGCCGAGATCAGGAACGACATGGGCGACAGGAACAACAGGGCGGCGACCAGCAGGCTCGGCAGCGCCTGGGCGAGCCGGAAGCCGATGACCGACGCCACCACGGCGCCCGCCATGAGAGCCGTGCCGAGACCGTTGGCGAAGGGGATGCGGCCGGCGCGCGGCAGCTTCGGCAACAGCCGCAGCGACTCGATCCACATGCTGATGGCGGTGAAATGGGCCGGGACGATGAGATCGCGCGCGCGCGTCGCCGGCGTCTTCAACAACGGCATCAGCGCCACCACCATGGGGAGGAGCCGCATGCCGCTCAAGCCGACCGCGAGCGCCACCTCGAGCGGCGGCGCACCCGCGCCGAGCGCCGAGATCAGGATCAGCTGCGCGGGCGCCGCCCAGATCAGCAGGCTCGACAGCACGATCCAGAGCAGCGGAAAGCCGAGGTCGTGGGCGAGCGCGCCGATGCTGACATAGGAGCCGACGATCACCACCATGAAGACCGACGTCGCGCCGGCGCGCAGCCCGCCCAGAAAAGCGGAGCCGCGGGGCAGCGCAGGCGCATCGGTGGGCGGAACGGACATGAGGGGCGAATAGTAAGTGGCGCGTAGCGAATAGTAGTTCGCCTATTCGCTATCCACCACTCGCGACTCGCCATGATCGACGATCGGCAACCCGCCGATGGAAACTAGACCCGCACCAGCGGCACCTTCGGAACCGAGCCGCGGCCGGTCGGCCCGCCCTTGGGCTTGGGCGATTTGCGGCGCGGGCGCTTCGCCTTGGGGGCGCCGGGGATCGCCTCGGGCTTCGGCATGATCGGCCCGTCGAGATATTCGAAGGCGAGCTTGCGGGCTCCGCCGTCTTCCTGGACGAGGATCACCTTGACGTGGCCGCCGGACTTGAGCTTGCCGAACAGAACCTCGTCGGCGAGCGGCTTCTTGATGTGCTCCTGGATCACCCGCGACATCGGCCGGGCGCCCATCTGCTCGTCATAGCCGTGCTCGATCAGCCACTTGGAGGCTTCATCCGACAGCTCGATGGTGACGTCGCGGTCGGCCAGCTGCGCCTCGAGCTGGAGCACGAACTTCTCCACCACCTTGGCGATGATCTCGGGCGTGAGATGGTTGAAGGTGATGATCGAGTCCAGCCGGTTGCGGAACTCCGGCGCGAACATCTTGTTGATCGCGTCGGTGTCGTCGCCTTCGCGTTTCTGGCGGGTAAAGCCATAGGCCGCCTTGGCGAGGTCGGCGGCGCCCGCATTGGTGGTCATGATCAGGATCACGTTGCGGAAATCGACCTGCTTGCCGTTGTGGTCGGTGAGCTTGCCGTGATCCATGATCTGCAGCAGCACGTTGAACAGGTCGGGGTGCGCCTTCTCGATTTCATCAAGCAGGAGCACGCAGTGCGGATGCTGGTCGACGCCGTCGGTCAACAGGCCGCCCTGGTCGAACCCGACATAGCCTGGCGGTGCGCCGATGAGGCGCGAAACCGTGTGCCGCT
>Ga0137418_10007110_pt1 | contig 10289 bp, 5 predicted proteins | sample CZODoug3_1_2_16f_FD_122242 | JGI IMG/M metagenome (GOLD analysis project Ga0137418, IMG submission 122242) | Vadose zone soil fungal communities from Angelo Coast Range Reserve, California, USA - CZODoug3_1_2_16fungal (Hybrid Assembly) | ecosystem: Environmental > Terrestrial > Soil > Vadose... | reverse complement strand
ATTTCCCGGGCAGTTGAAGCAAGCAAAGTAAAGGCTCAACCCGTCCTTTGAGATAAACGGATTCATCTCGGCAAAGGCCGAATTCACCGGCGGGCCGAGGTTGACCGGCGCCGACCAGTCCGAAAACCGGGGCGCGTCTTTATCGTCATCATCTGTCCTCGCCGATGCTACCAGCAGGGAAGCCAACACAAGCAACATCGTGCAGGTCAACCCCGCAGCGGTAGCTTGCTTCCTGAATCGCATTTTCATGGTGTCCTCCGTCACGCCCATCCTTCTTGGATCCGCGTGCTTGTGGGCGACTGTTGCGCGGGCCACTGCGCGAATCAATGGACGGCGGCTGACTTGAAGCTGAAGTATTTCTAACTGGTTGTATCCTGTGCGTTCCCCGAGGATTACGGCCGGTTGCGCAGGAGACTCGCTTTGGCCTGAAGCCGGATGTAAACTCCAGTTACAGCCAGCCGGCCATGACTCAGCCTCTGCGGTCACGTCGCATCGTTCGCTTCGGTCCTTTCGAAGTGAACGCACAAGCCGGCGAACTGCACAAGCAGGGACACAAGACCCGGCTGCAAGAGCAACCGTTCCAAATTCTTCTTCTACTTCTCGAGCGTCCGGGGGAGGTCGTGACGCGAGAAGAATTGCGTCAGAAACTCTGGTCCGCTGACACCTTCGTGGACTTTGAAGCTGGCCTCAACACTGCGGTGAAGAAGCTGCGTGATGCGCTCGAGGACTTAGCCGATCAGCCCCGGTTTATCGAAACCCTGCCGCGCCGTGGCTACCGGTTTATCTTCCCGGTGGTTGGTGAGCCAATCGCCACCGACGTGCCCCAACCCGCCGCTTGGCGGCGTGCGCGTTGGGTTGTCGGGTCGCTGGGCATCGTGGCCATGCTGGGCATCCTGCTGACTGCTAACGTTGGCGGGCTACGGGAACGCGTGCTTGGCGCACGAAATGTTGGGCCGATTGATTCGGTGGCTGTTCTGCCTTGCAAAAACCTGACCGGAGATCCTGGACAAGAGTTCTTGGCGGATGGCCTGACCGATGTCCTGACGACCCAATTGGCCCAAGTCAAATCACTGACAGTGCCCTCGGTGACGTCCGCCATGTACTTCAAAGGCGAGCATAAAAGGCTCTCCGAGATCGCGCGGGAATTGAGAGTGCAGGCCATGATCGAGCCCAGTGTGCAACGCTCTGGGGAAAGGTTTCTGGTCAACGTCCAGCTCATTCACGTGCCAACAGATCGCCATCTGTGGGCCAAGTCGTACGAGGTCGATCCCAAGAATGTTCAGGCGTTGCTCCCCGCGGTAGCGCGTGAAATCCTCGAAGCGATGAACGTGCAAGTGACGCTCGAAGAAAGATCCCGCCTCTCAAGTTCGCGAGAGACAACTCCGGAAGCTTACGAAGCGTATATGAGGGGCCGCTACCACTTAAGGAAGGGCACTGAGACAGACCGGTTCAAGGCGGCGGAACTGTTCAAAAAAGCGATTGAAATCGACCAGCGCTTCGCTCCTGCTTATGCGGATTTGGCTGTGCTGCTTGCCCACGGCGGGGCATACCTCGTTGGAGCGGAAGTAAGCGACCGCGCGCTTGCCCGGAAGTGGGCCGACAAAGCGCTGGAGCTGGACGCCAAGCTCGCCCAAACGCACGCCGCCTTGGGATGGATTGATTCATCGGACTGGAACTGGAGGGGTGCGGAGGAGCATTACAAGCGCGCCATCGAACTCAACCCCAGCTATGCCACGGCGCACACCTGGTACTCTCAGTTCCTCGCAAGTATGCGGCGCTTCAAGGAAGCTTTCGCTCAGGCTGAGATCGCTATGCGACTCGGACCTGCGGACCCGGACACGATCACCCACGCGGCCTTCTCTTATCTTGCGGCCGGCCGAGTTGACGAGGCCATCGCCTATTGGCAAAGTGTGCTGGAACTCGATCCCAACTACTGGGGCGCGCACACTTTCTTAGGCCGAGCGTATGTGAAAAAGGGGATGTACAAAGAAGCCATCGCAGAATTTGAAAAGACGATCGAATTGCGCGGCAGGGACGGCACCGCTCTGGGCACGTTGGCGCATGCCTATGCGAAAGCTGGGAGGCGGGACGAGGCATTGAAACTCGTCCGTGAACTGGAGGAGCGAGCAAGAAAACGCGGGGCTCCCGGAGGCTACGGGCTGGCGGTTGCCTACGCCGGCCTTGGCGACGGAGAGAAGGTATTCGTGCTGCTGGAGAAATCTTTTGAGCGGCATACGGGCATCATCTTCCTTCTCAAATCCGAGCCCATGTTCGAACCCCTTGATTCCGACCCGCGGTATCGCGACCTCTTGATCCGCATCGGCCTGCCCCCCGAGAGCCTGCCTCCGTTGGCCGCCAGATCGGTGGCCGGGCACGCCGAGATGCAGAAGAAAACACAAAACAAAAAACAGTAGCGACCAGATCGGCATCAAAACGAGACACGCAGGACAAGCTGCCAGGAACTCGGCGTTCCGAGCGCAAAACTCCCACCGCCGAAGCCCGCGCGGTTGGGGCGGCTGGCGCGCGTGGTGCCGTTGAGCGAGCCTTCCGCCCCGGTCAGAATCCCGCTGAGCTTGTTTCCGGGCAAGTCGTAGTTGGCCACGTTGAACAGGTTGAACCACTCAAGGGCTGGCTCGATGGTGATTCGCTCTCCGCGGAGCTTGAACGGGCGAGCGATACGCACGTCCGTGGTGATGAAAGAGTCGAGGCACACTTGGCCGTCAGGTGCTCGCGGGACCATCGGGCTAACGGCACCCAGTCTGTTCAACTGAGATTCCGTGAAGAGTCCTGCGTTCACCAGGGCTTGCCCTGCAGGCGTTAGTTTGCCGGCCTGCGCGCCGTTGTAGGCGTCAATCACGCGGTTCATCGCCCCGGCGCCGCAGCCGAGGCTGCGGCCGTAGCCGCCGCGGTTGGTGCCCGGCAGCGGGTCAGCGCCGAGTCCGTCCCCGTTGAAATCCGTCTGGAAAATCTCGGCCGCACCGCCGGAAACTTGGGGCACGAAGAGCGTTTGGGGAAGAGCGCTGAACGCCCGCCAGATACTGTTTAGCCGGACCCCACCCGGAATTGTGAACAGACTCGCCAAACTCAGCATGTGTGTGCGATCGAGTGTCGCCGGTCCATGGAATTCTAACGGCTTGTCATTGGAAATGTGATCGGCGAAGTTGAGCACAGCCGCATCTTCGTACGTGCCCTTGGCTTCCAGGCGGCTCAGAGAATAAGAGGCCACCACCGTATGGTCTTTAGCCAATTTGCTTAGGTTGGGCAGACGTCCGCGGAGTTGCACCTGCAGCGCGTTGTAAGTGGACGTCCCGCTCATGCTGAACAGGTTCATGAGGTTGAAATTTGGATTGACGCCGGAGAAAGCAAAAGTACTTGGAAGCACGGGCGTGGCGTTGGATCCGCTGCCCAGCCTCTGAGCCGCGTAAGTAGCAATGGTGACGCGCGGGGCGACCGGGGAAGCGATGGCGCAGTCCACGCCGGCAGGCCCGAGCGGGCATCCAAGTGCGCGGTGAACCGCGTTCATGGCCGCCAGGGCATTGGGGACGTTTAAGTTATCGGCTGCGCCGACGCGGTTCTGATCGATCTGAAGCAGAAAATGCACGCCGCGATGGCGTACGTAGTCCACCGAGAGCATCAGCCCGGTGCGAAGTTCGCGCTGCATGCCGGCGCTGAGCTGAAAAGAATATGGGGTCGTGTATTGGGAGCCAAACGTTGAGCAGTTTCGACGCAGTTCGCAACGCGTCGGACCAAAGGGGAACTTATCATAGGCCAACTGGTAGGCCGCCTGAAACGCCTGCTCGGCAGCGACGAGGGCATCAATCAGCCCGGGAGTTCCCAGCGGCCGTCCTGCCCAGTTCACTCCGGGTGTAATCTGAGCCGGAGGAGTCGAATTCCGGCCATTCAGATCAAAAATAACGTTGTTAGTGATCGGGTCGCGCGGGACTTGGTTCAACTCTTGCGTTATGCCCAGCGGCAGGTTGTTGATGCGCTCGAAGATGACGTGCTTGAGCAGGTTGGTGTCAAAGAAGACCCCGGCCCCGGCGCGCACCACCCACTTTTCGCTGCCGGTGGTATCCCAGGCCAGACCGAGCTGCGGGGCAAAATTGTTCATGTCCCGCCGGTTCGAATTCGCTCGCCCCGGCAAGAACTCATTTTGTACGGTGGGCTTCTTCAGGTCGGGGTTGTCTGGGCCGGGCTCGAACACCCAGCGGACGCCGAAATTGATGTTCAGCCGCGGAGTCGCGCGCCAGGAGTCGCCCGCATACCAATGGACGCGGTCGTTCTTGATGCCCCCGTAAGGCAGGCCGTGCGAAGGCACCTCGGTCCAGAAGCCCAAGCCGTTGCCCATCCTTGCCGAGGCGACCGGGTAGCAAAGCACGTCGCTGCCACATGTTGTCCGCGTCGTCGTGTTGGACAAGAGGCTTACCTGCGGCCCGTACGCATTGATGCTCGCGAACCAATTGATCCGGATGATATTCACCACTGCGCCCCAACGCACGACATGGCGGCCAAAACTGAAGCCGCCGTCATAACGGATCTCATGCGTATCGTGAAAGCGGCGAACTGGGGCATTATCTGGAGGGCCAATCACGGCGTCACCGGCAAAGTTGCCCCCGCCACTCAGGCCGAAAGTGACGGTCAGAGGGCGCCCTGCGGGGTCGAGAGTCTGCGGCAATCCAGGAACCGCGTTGCCGGCGCTATCCGAGTTGTTGTCATAATTCTGGTAGCCAAAGCGGACCGAATGCGTGAAGTGGCCCGAGGTCGCATCCAGTCCGACCGCAGTCTGGTTGGCATTGTTCTTGTCGGAAAGAGGCGAAAGCTTGACGCCGCCCAAACTGCCGCTGGCAATCCCCGCATTCGAATTGTGCGTGAAGCGAAAGAAGGTGTGGAGCGCGCGGGTCAGGTTCGCATCCAGCCGCCCCAGCGCCATCTGTTCGTCATAGGGAAGAGGCCAAGTGCCAGTGAATTGTGGAAAGCCCGGAATGTTGGTGGCCGCGGCGGCGTCCTGGTTGTTTCGTTCGTAGCTCATAAACCAGAACAGGCGATTACGCACGAAGGGACCGCCGAGGCTGAAGCCGGCCTGCTCGCGGTCGAAGGGAGCGGGCTCCTGCCCGATGCGTGCAGCGAACGCGTCATCCCTCCAAAAGAAGAAAGCACCACCGTGCACTTCGTTGGCCCCGCTCTTAGTCACGATGTTGACGGCCCCACTGCCAGTCAGACCTGTGGAAACATCCGAGGTGGAGCGGCTGATCTGATACTCCTGAATGGAATCCGGGGAAATGTTTTGCGCCACCGTGCCGAAGTGTTCGTCGCTGATGTCCAGCCCGTCCACTGTCACGCGCGTGGTGATGCCCGATTGGCCCGCCACGCCCAGCATGGAGTAGGCACCCTTAAAGGTTGCCGTGTTGACTTGTACGCCGGGTTCGAGCTGGCCGAGGTCGAGGAAATTGCGGCCGTTCAGCGGCAACTCTCGAAACAACTCCTGTGTGACAATCCCCTCCAGCGCCGTCTGCGTGAGATTCACGTGAACTCCGTTCGCTTCTACCGTCACTGTTTCGGTAACCGCGCCCACTTGCAGCAGCACGTCCGCCGTGACCACCCGCCCGACTTCAACCGTTAACTCGATGACGTGTCTCTTGAATCCCTTTGCTTCCACGCGTAGCTCATAGAGGCCCGGCAGAAGCCCGGCAGCGCTGTACATGCCCGCACTGGAGGTGGTTGCCCGCGTCGTGGATTGGGTGGGTTTGTGAACGATCGTTATACTGACTCCGGGAACGATTGCTCCCGAAGGGTCCGTGATCACGCCGGTGATTGCACCTGTGGGCTGCTGAGCTCGGAGGAGGCCGGGCAACAAGAAAACACAAACCACGCAGGACAACCACGATAGGGGTCGTAACGCCATGGCTAACAAACCCCGGAATAAGAACTACGGAGATTGGCTCAATCTAGTTCAAACGAGACAAAAGTTCAATCCGACACATGAGGAAGGATCGTTTGCTTGGAGGAATCTGCCGAGCGGCTTCGTTCTAACTGCGTACTCGGAAACCGTGGACCTTGTCGCATTACGCATGACTCTTAGGAGTGTCCTCGGCCCGCACAAGATCGTATTGGAAAGTCTTGTTCCACAATGGTGCTGGACTCGACTGGCTCCTGCGACGGTGAGCGTCGGATGGCTGTGGGAAATGCGCTCGGCGATTGTGGCCAGAGTGCGTGACCGCAAGCCGATGGAAGTTGCCGATGACTTAGGGCACCGTTTTGGGCGATTACTTCCGTATGGCTAAAAATAACCGGTCCACACTGTTTGACACCGCAAGTGTCATAGAATCAAACAGTTTGGCCGGTTATTTTCGGCTTAACTGGTCCAATCCGTGCACGCACCTTCAAAGTCTAGATTGCGCAGGAGTTAAACTCGTGCGGGCATCACGATTGGCCAGTTAAGCCGGCCACTCGGGATCTGTATGAGCAATTCCTTTTGTCGCAGACCGCGCGATGCGGTCCGTGGAACGACTGCGCGAATTTGTGCCTTTAGGTCCGCAAAGGCTGCCCCTGACTCGAGGATCGAAACGAGGAGCCAGCAGACGGTACCGGACAGCCCCGTTTGACGCCCCGCCAATGGGCGGCACAGAAGATGCTTGATTCCCCCTACGCCAAGGCAGAAAGGAGTTGGAGCGGGGCAGGGTGAAAATACATCCACTGGGGTGCTATTGCGGCCACACGCTCGTAGTTTGCTTGGCGTTCAGTACTTCGCGGACTTTGCGAGCCAGCGTATCCATAGCGAAGGGCTTTTGCAGGCGAAATCCGCCATCGTAAGAGTCTTGGTCAGGGGCCGCGTATTCCGCGTAGCCTGATATATAGAGTACGCGTACGCCGGGGCGCAGGACCACCATACGCTTGGCCAGTGCGTGACCACCCATTTTCGGCATCACTACGTCGGTGAGCAAAAGGTGGATTTCTCGCTTATATTGCTTGGCAATCTTAAGCGCCGCTTCGCCGTCACCGGCTTCCAGGACCTTGTAGCCCATGTCTTCCAGGAACGGCCGAGCCAGGTCCCGGATGCCCTCTTGGTCTTCAACGAATAGGATCGTTTCGGTTCCGCGGGGACACGAGGGGCGTGACGCGCTGGAAGTGCCCCCCGGTACAACCTGCTCGATTCTTGGCAGATAAATCTTGACTGTCGTTCCGCGCCCTAGTTCGCTAAAGACCCAAATCCAGCCGCCGCTCTGCTTAACGATGCCATAGACCGTTGCTAGGCCGAGGCCTGTGCCCTTGCCTGGCCCCTTGGTAGTAAAAAATGGCTCGAAGATGTGAGCTTGCGTCTCCGAGTCCATTCCAATGCCTGTATCTGTCACGGCCAAAGTGACGTATTTTCCCGGTTTCAGGGGAGAATGCAGGCGAGCATAGCTTTCGTCTAAATCGGCATCTGCAGTCTGGATGGTCAGTTTTCCGCCTTGCGGCATGGCATCACGGGCATTCACCGCCAAGTTCAGAATGATCTGATCGATTTGATTTTTATCGGCCTTCACCAGGCCCAAAGACGCTCCCGGAACAAGGACAACTTCGATGTCCTCGCATAGCAGCCGGGGAAGCATTTTGACGGTGTCTGACAGAATACGGTTGAGGTCCAGCACGCTCGGCTGGAGAACCTGCATGCGACTAAATGCCAGCAACTGACGAACCAGATCCGAGGCTTGGTCGGCCGCCTTTTTGATTTGGCTGACGTTTTTGTGCGGGGGCTTGGCCGGGTCAATGCGATCGAGAAGCAGCTCGCTATTCCCGCTGATGATGGTGAGGAGATTATTAAAGTCGTGAGCCACCCCTCCTGCCAGCCTGCCGATCGCCTCCATCTTCTGCGCTTGGCGGGATTGTTCTTCCAGGTGCTTGCGCTCCGTGATGTCAACTACGGTTCCTTCGATGAGAGGTGGTGCATTACCATCGCCGTCGAGCAGACTAGCGTTTTCCAGAACCCACACGGGAGAACCGTCTTTGCGACGGAAACGCATCTCCAAATTTGTCAGAATCTTCTTTTTCTGCAGCTCGGACGTGAAGCTCTCGCGTTCGGAGGAACCTGAAAAGAATTCTTGCGCGCCTCCCGGCAGGGCGAGGACCTCGTCGCGAGAGGCGTATCCAAACATTCGGGCGAAAGATTCGTTGCAATCCAAGATGCGCCCGTCGAGTGTGCTGTGGAAAAGACCAGCAAGATTGCGGTCGAAAAGCAGCCGGTAGCGCTGTTCCGATTGCCGCAGAGCTTTTTCGGATTGCTTCAAATTCGCAACCAGGGCTGCCATCTCACACGCTTGTCGTTCAGCGGAGCGGCGGCGAAAAGCGAGGTAAATGCCCATGAGTATAAGAAGGACCAGAGCAAGAGTGGTTGCGATTAGCTTGTAAGGGGGAAGTGGGCGGAAATCAAAGTCAACGGAATCCCGGGGAATCAAGCGGTAGCCGGATTGCGAGGGCCCGCTTCCGGGCTGGGCATAATTTAGGACACCTATCATTGAGGCGAAGCGCCCTTCAACCAACTGCCGGGAAAGCTGCGGATCGTGCAAGAGCAAGCTTCCAACGTAGATGGGAATTTCTCCGGACCTGTCAGTGAGGGTTATTTCAGTGTGTCCACCAGAGCCTTTTCTAGAATGAACGATGCCTTCGGCACGGACGAGTTGTCCGAGGTAACGAGCGGCAAGAAGGTTGGTAACAAGCACGTCCCGAGGAACAGGAAGCTTGCCCGGCCCCAGGCGATCTATATGCCGAATGAGAATTCCGGTTTGCCCTTTATACTGCTGAATGGTTCCGGTAACGCGCAGTTCGTCGCCGCGGTGAAAGCCCTTGAGCAAGGCGCTATTGGCGCTGTAAAGCGTGATGCCGCCCGTGGAGTCCTGAAGATCGGCTAGCATTGCGCTGGGACCAAGGGGAATCGGCCCATCGATGATTATTCCCTGGACTGTTACAGTTTGACCGAGGCGACCAGATATCGGCTGGTCACCTTGATAAGCAGTGGCCTCTCGGACTGAGAGGGTTTTTGGAATCTGCGCACTGGCCGCAGGCTGGCTGATTAGAATCTCGACGAACAAAAGGGCAAGAAAAACTGACGCTCGGCGAATAGGTGGTGCAGGTCGCCTGCGACATGAAAACCCAAGGTAGGCCGCTAAGACCAAGCCTTTATCCTCTCTCCGGAGAGCCACCGCGAAGACTCATGGGGACCGATATGACGCAAGGACCACCTATTCTGATCCACACTCAAGTGCGACGAAGGGCGGTCCACACGGCGCCGGAGCCCAGTTAGTTCTTTCGAGTGTCAGATGGCGAGCAGCAAGGAAGCAAGGTTACTTTCGTACTGTTTCCAGACCCGCAAAGGGCTATGCCATGCCCGGGTAGCTCTGCAGGTGACGCACCACTGATAGCCTTCACTCTGACCCTTGCTTTGCCGATCTGTTGCGACACATGGGCTCCCCGCTGAGAGAATGGGAAGCAAAAACGAGAAAGCAGTAAATGCAGCCTCCCGGAAGCTCCATCTGGAGCTATCCCACGATTGTGGGCGGGTGACGGGCTACTCTTCCACAATCCGATTAGGGAAGACTGGCCGACCATCCGGGGTCGATCAAGAGCGCTACTTCTTCTCGTTCAGTATCACTGCGAATCCCCAGGATCAGGCGGCGGACGCCTGGGGCTGCCGCTCCTTCGCACCCATGAAGATGAGCCACAGCATGATGGCGAGTTCGCCGAACATCACCGGGAAAACCCAATTGGAGACCTTCTGTTCGTATTGCGGCCATAATATGCCACTGACGCTCGTAGCCAGATAGGCGAAGCAGTTGAGCATCAGCCAAACGCCGAGGATGCGCGGAAGAAACCGCGACCTGTACACCAGCAGGCCGAAGGGAAACAGCCAGAGTCCCCAAAATACCTCGTTCGCAAATATCCCTTGGCCATGCATCCGAAGGAACACCATGACGAGGGCGTCGCGCTGCGGCTTGTCGAAGGCAGAGAGGAAGTCTGCCCCACGGGCGAGCAGCAGCGCAGCTGCGTCATTGATGGTGTTGAGGAAGTAGATGGGCGTCACCATCAGCGCGCCTAGGATTACCACCAGCCGAGCCAAGCCCTGGTCCACTCCCTTGAACAGCCGGTAAAGGGCCAGTATGAGAAAGATGGCCATGGTCGCGGTGAACAGATCGCTGAGGATGCCGAGGCGGAAAAGCGTCTCGTGCGCAGCAATATTGTTGGCTGTTGCGCTCGCATTCCCTGCGACAAACAGCTTGCTGGGAATGTAGATGAGGCGCAGGGGTGCAGTCAGGAGT
>Ga0137418_10007109_pt1 | contig 10290 bp, 6 predicted proteins | sample CZODoug3_1_2_16f_FD_122242 | JGI IMG/M metagenome (GOLD analysis project Ga0137418, IMG submission 122242) | Vadose zone soil fungal communities from Angelo Coast Range Reserve, California, USA - CZODoug3_1_2_16fungal (Hybrid Assembly) | ecosystem: Environmental > Terrestrial > Soil > Vadose... | reverse complement strand
GGGGGCTCGTTTCCCGCCGCGGTGGTGTCGGCTTTCGCGCCGCTGTCGGGCGCGATGCTCGCGACGCTCGACAACCCCACGTCCTTGTTCGCCGCGAGGTCGCCCGCGCCGCCGTACCCGATGAGCACGCCTCCCGAGCGAACCCATGCCTTGAGTTTCTCGACACCATCGTCGCCAAGCTCGCGGCGCATTCTGCCGCCGTTGCCGTCGGGGATGATCAGGACGTTGAAAGTCTGCAGGTCGTCCATGCGCCCGATTGCGCGGAGCGGCACGGGGGTGAACGCCACGTTGAGCTCACGCGCGAGGTAGTACCAGAGCCAGCCGTAGCTCGTCTCTGAAATGCCATCTCCGGCGGCCACCAGGATCTTGGGAGCGTGCAGTCCCGCGACGTCTTCCGAGCCAATTCCCGCGTCGCCCGTGTCGGGGAATGCCGTCTGCAAGGGGAAAACGGGGACGCCCAAGGCCGGCCCCAATGCCGCGATGCGCTCGTGCAGGCTGGCCGGGTTGCGCTGGGCCCGCGCGACGAACGATCCACGGGGATAGGTGCGACCCCCAGTGAAGATTGCTTGCCGCGTGACCGCGAGCCTGAAGTTTTCGGCTTCGAGCGCGAGAGCGAGCCGCGCCGCCCCGGGCCTATCATTGATGAAAACGTACGCACTGGCACCGCGCGTCGGTGCGGTGGGAGGGGGCACGATGGTGTCCGTGACTGCGTCGCCACCTGGTCCGGCATCTTCCGTCCAATACGCGTCGAGGTTGAACGACAGCGGCAGCGACCACGCCGTGATGTCGTAGAAGCCGTAGTCCTCTTTGTCCGCCTCGTCGCCGCGCCGCCGGTTGCGCTGGAACTTCCCGATCTCCCGCTGGACGAATGACCGGTCCATGCTCGCCTGCGGCTCGAGCATGCCCTTTGCCAGACGCCGCTGCGGCTGGTTCAGGTCGATCACGTAGCTGCCGGCGGGAAAAGTCTGCGCGGTTGCCGCCGTGCCCGGGCTGATGTAAGGGTGTGCGATGCGGGACGCCACCGGCTGGCGCAGCCGCGTGACCTCGATCCCATTCCGGAGCAGCAAGCCGATCACATGCGCTGCCGACTGCGGGTCGCTGCCCGGCACGATCACCACGCGTTTCATGCGATCGGTCGCCGCTTCCGCCATCGCCGAGCGGCGGAAATCATAGTAGTCCTGCAGCCGGCTCTGCCGGTTCTTGGCCGTCGTTTCCAGCGTGGCCAGGGAAGCCACGAAGTGATGCGCAATGCCGTCGAGGAATGTCGTGATACTGCCGTCGTCACGGCGCTTGCGGAATTCCGGGCCACCGTCGGTCTCGTACGTCATCCCGGAGGCGCCCTGAAACGTGGTCCATTCGTCCCAGTAGCCGACGTAGAAAAAGTCGAACACCCCGCCCACGTAATACTGCCAGCCGTAGCGGTCGAACGCGGCGGCGTTGCCGCGGCCGTAGGTCGCGAACCACTTGGTCGTCTGCGGCGGCAGGTTCATGTTCACCGCCTGCGCGACCGGTGGGAAGAAGAACGACGACGTCGTCGAGTGATGGTCGACGAACACCTGTGGGTGCCAGCGCAGGATGCCGTCCATCATCGCCCGCACCTCGGGCTGGCTTTGCGCGAGCAGATCGCGGTTCATGTCGAAGCGGTAGTGGCTGTAGCGGCCCGTGATGCTCCAGGGCTCGTTCTGCTCGAACGCCCACGGGTGATCGGCGCCGACGCCCACGGAGTTGTACCAGGCGGCGAACCGCTCATGACCATCGGGGTTCGCCGATGGGTTGAGGACAACGACCACCGACTTGAGGATCTCCTGGGTCTGCGGCTCGTCCGACGCGGCGAGCTGATAGGCGACTTGCATCGCCGCCTCGAATCCCGCCGGTTCGTCGCCGTGAACCGAGTAGTTGAACACCGCGACGGCCGGGCTCTGCGACGCGATCGCGGCCGCCCGCGCCGGCGAGGTCTTGCGCGGATCCACCAGCTCCGCGATACCGGCACGGATTTGATCGAGTTTGGCGAGGTTCGCCGGATCCGAAATGATCAGCGCGCGGATGGGCCGGTTCTCGCTCGTGCGTCCCCACGTCTCGATGCGCACGCGGTCGGTGGCGGTGGCGACCAAGGTGTCGAGATAGTGTTGCATCACTGCGTACATGGTGTGCTGGCTGCCGGCCGCGTATCCGGTGATGGCTTCGGGGCGCGGCACGGCGGGGCGATAGGGGCCGCGGGAGTAGAAGTCGAACGGCTCCTGGGCGCGGAGCGATGTCGCGAAAAACAGCGCGGTGAGCAGCAGCGGGCGCATGCTGGGATGTCCTTCAGGACTGAGTTGGCCGAGCCCACCCTTGAGGGTGGGAGGGATTACGCGCGGCGGCGGGCCGCCGGGAGCGCTTGATCGAAAGAAGCGAACTCGAACGGCTTGGAGACGCAAGGCCGCCCGGTCCCGTCCAGGAAGCGCCGCATCTGGTCGTTCACGAGGTCGCCCGTCGTGAAGATCACGCGCTCGGCGTGGGAGGGGTCGTGGCTGCGCAGCCGCTCGAACAGCTGCTCGCCGGACAAGTCCGGCATACGCATATCCAGGATAATGGCATCGTATTTCGATGCCTTGAGCCGAACGAGCGCGTCTTCGCCGCTGGCGGTCGTCTCCACCTCGTGGCCCTTGCCGGCGAGATATCGCTGTAATGACACGCGGACCGATGCTTCGTCGTCCACGACGAGGACCCGCAGGCGATCGCTCCCCATAGGGGAGGCGTGGGGAACGGCTGTGTGCTCACCGGAGGACCGGGGCTCGGTGATCGGGATCTCGACGACGAATCGGGCTCCCGTTTGCGGTGCGTTTTCCGCCCAGATCCGGCCCTCGTGTTCGCGCACGATGCCGAGCGAGATCGAGAGACCGAGACCCGTTCCCGAACCGGTCGGCTTGGTCGTGAAGAATGGGTTGAAGATGCGCTCGATCAGGTTGGGCGGAATGCCGGCGCCGCTGTCCTCGATCTCGATCCGGATCGAGTCGGCGTTTCGCCGGGTGCGCACCGTGAGCCGGTGATGGTGGCCGTCCCGCTGCTCCATCGCCTGCTCGGCATTCGTGATGAGGTTCAGGAAGACCTGCTGCAGCTGGTGCGCGTCGGCCATAGTGTCCGGGAGCGATTCGTCGTATTCACGCCGGATGTCGATGCCGCGGACCCGCAGCTCGTAGCCGCGCAGTTCGAGGGTGTCGTCGAGCACTTGGTTGAGTGCGGTTTGGACTTTTTCCGCTTTATGCTGGCGCGCAAAGGTCAGCAGGTTCTGCACGATACGGCTGGCGCGGCGCGCCTCGCTGTAGATCGTCTCCGCCGCCGTGCGCTGATCGGGCGGGAAACGCTTCTCGGCGAGCAGCAGCTGGGCGAACGCGGAGATGCCGGCGAGCGGATTGTTGAGCTCGTGCGCCACGCCGGAGACGAGCTGGCCGATCGCGGACATTTTTTCCGACTGGATGAGCTGCTCCTGCAGCATCTTCTGGTCGGTGACGTCGCGGATCAGGCACAACACTTCCTCATCCTTCTGCGGCGTCGAGTATGTGATCGCGATCGTGCGGACTTCGCCATCCTTGCGGTAGAACTGCGACTCGAACAGGCCCGTTTCGCCGGCCAGCGCCTGCTGGAAATGACCCAGCGCCTTCGGGAGGTCGTCGTCGGGCAGCATCGGGGCGAACCACTGCCCGACCAGCTCCTCGCGTTTGTATCCGGAGATGTTTTCCGCTGCGTGGTTCACCGTGGTGAAGCGGCCGTTCGCGTCGAGGGTGACGATTGCGTCGGACGCCGATTCGACCAGATGGCGGTAGCGGGCTTCCGAACGTGCCAGCGTCTCCTGGGCGCGCTTGGGTTCTGTGATATCGCGAAGGGTGGCAACGGTACCGATGATCTCGCCCTGCATGCGGAACGGCCCGCTCGAGACCGCCACGTCACGCTCTTCACCCGTGCGGTGATTGACGATCCGTGTCTCGTACCGCTGCGTCTCACCTTCGAGAACGCGGTCTTCGCGCGAGGCGACGTGGGATCGCTCGCCCGGTGACACGTTGTCGGCGATCGCCTGGCCGACGATGTCGCCCACCTGCCAGCCCAGCATGTCGGCGCCGGCCTGGTTCGTCGCGAGAACCCGCCGATCCGTCCCGGTGACGACGACGGCGTCCGGCAGCGCAGCCACGATGTCGGCTGCCGTCTGGAGCAAGTCCACCAGCGGACTTTTGCCTGCCGCAGTGCTTGCCCCAGTTCCTCGGGTCGGCGAGACGCGACGAGCTTTACTCACGCGTGATAGGACGCCTCCATGGAGACCTTCATCAAGCTCAGGCTTTCCAGTGCCACGTGTGTGACCTTTTCGGGGGTGTCGCCGTTGCCCCGCTTGACGCAGTCTTTGATGATCTCGAGCGCATGGATCGGATGCTCATCGTCGTACTTGGCATGCTCCTCGAGCCACCAGCGTCCGCGCGGACCGATCTTCTCGTTCTTCGCGAGCCCCCGCAATGCTTTTTCCGAGATTTTCTGCGCGACCCCTTCAACCGCATAGTTCGTCGCCGAGACCGCCTGGCCGAACTCGGCATTGCGGCACATCTCGGTCAAGTAGGCGTGGAACTTCTTCACCGCCGGGATCATCGGCTCCGGTTCCTGGAACCGCTTCTTGTGAACATTGAAGCCGTCGCCCATAGCGCGCCACATCGCGTCGTGCCGGCGCTCCACCCGAATATTGTCCGTGAAGAACTCACGCCCCATCGGGGGCGAGCGATCCAGCAGCATCTGTAGCCACTGGGGGAAGTCGCGAATGATGGGATAGAACCCGACCAGGAAGTTCTGGATCTGACCGTCCACCAGCTGGTTCTCGGACGCGTCGATGATGACCGGCGTATCGAGGATCGCTTGGCGGCTGGGCTCCAGCGTCGAATCCAGCTCCGCGACCCAAGACGGGTGCGGGGTGACTTGCACAGACATTGCGGCTCCTCTCCCGGGCGCGGGCGTGGATACGTGGGGATCCAGCGTGGGCTGCAATGTACGGGTGGCCATCGAACATGCAAGCGTAAGTCGGATAGTGACTTGGCGCACATCCGGGAAAATTGGGGTCTTGACAAGATATATCGTCCAAGAATATCGTGACGTAACATCTCACAAGAGGCGAAGATGGGTGGGAAGTCCGGCTGGGACGCATTCGGTTTTGGGTTTGGTCCTCGGGGTTGGAGCTTTCGTGGTCGCGGTCCACGGGGATGGCGACGCCAGTGGTTCGGCGCCGGCGACATGAAATACGTCATTCTGAAGCTGCTGCGCGATAAGCCACGTCATGGATACGAAGTCATGAAGGATCTGGAAGAGCGGATGCACGGCTGCTATTCGCCGTCGCCGGGCACCGTCTATCCGACGCTGCAGTGGCTCGAGGACGAAGGACTCGTCGTCTCGCGCGATGTGGAAGGCAAGAAGGTCTACGAAATCACCGACACCGGACGGGCTTTTTTGGACGAGCACAAGGACATCGTCGAAGACATCTTCGATCGCGTGAGCGAGACCGTCGAGCGCACGGTGGGTGGCTCGATGGCCGAGGTCAACCGGGCGCTAGGGCATCTCGTGAAGGCAGTCTACCGGACCGGCTGGAAGGCCGAGAGCGATGCCGCGCGCAAGAGCGTGGCGGAGATCCTGGCGAAGGCTACGGCGGAGATTGAGGCCTTAGCAACGGCGCCGGCGAGTAAAGCCTAACGCCGCCACACCCAGATCGTCCCCGCGGGGCATGACGATCCCGTCCCGAACGACGGCGATGACGGCGTGATGCTCCAGGGGACGATGCTGGTAGGTGAGCGCGGACGCCCACCGCGGTAGATCTCGACCGCTTCAACTTGATCGGCGGGAATTGCTGAGAGCGGCCATCCCTGGCCGTTTTGCCCATCGATATAGATGGCGTACTGCCGCAGCTCGGCCGGCCCAAAGCCCCGCCCCATGGCGGAGGGCGCCCGCGCCAAGGCGAGATCCAGCCGCAACTCCCGGAGTTCTGCGAGCTCTTCACGGGGAATAAAGACGGAGTTTCCCCCGCTGCACCGCACCCGCCGTGATGCATGAGCGTCCCACGCCGCGTCCAGGGTACCGCCAATACCCGCCAGCCGGCTGATCCGCCGATTGCTCAACCCCTCCGGCACTGGGCCGAGCAGCAGCGAGACATCCAGCGCCTCGCCCACGGGCAACGTCACCGCGTGCCGCAACGCGAAGTAGCCGCGCTTCCGGACCATCAGCATGAACGTCCCGGCTGTGACAGTCGGCAGGCTGAAGCGACCCAAGCTGTCCGTCGTCGTCGCGACCGCACCGCCCAGCACCACCACTTCCGCACCCGCGATCGGGCGATCGTAAATGTCCGAAACCGTGCCAAGCACGCCGCTGCGGCGGCCGCGGATCACGATCGGTTTCAGCTCCTGTGCCACCGGCGTCAAGCGCGCGGTGACTTCCGCTCCGGCGCTGTCGACAAAAATGGTGACTTCGACGGGATTGAAGCCGAGCCGGCGGAAGAGCAACCGCTCCTCTCCTTGCTCCAGGCTATCGATCTGGAACCGGCCGTCCGCGCCCGTCAGCGTCTTTCGCCCGGCCGTCATGGCGAGAACCTGGACCTGATCGATCGGTTGGCCCGCAGTGTCGCGCACCATGCCTTTGGCCGTGCGCAGGTTGATTTGCGCCGGGAGAGCGCGAGCGGGCAAGAGGACAGCGACGGCCGCAAACGCGAGCGCGTAGCGTGACATACGAACGATTTCTACACGCACCTGGTGATTATGCTCCCGCGCGATCGCGCAGCTCCCGGAGCGCACGAGCCACATAGACGCGGGTCATCTGCTTGCGCCAGGACAGATCGAAATCTGTGTTGTCCATGGGCTTAGACGGTCGGTAGGCGGCGTCAGCCGCGGCCGCGATCGCTTCATCAGAGAGTGGTGCGCCCTGGAGGGCAGCACCGGCTTCCGCGACTTCCTGCGGATAACTTGCCACGCCACCCAGGACAATGCGCGCAGCGGCGACATTCTTTCCCTTCCACTGTATCCAGGCAGCAACGCCGAGCACTGGAAAATCGAACGAGCCACGCCGCCGCAGCTTGTGGTAAACCGCATTCCAGCCGTTGGGTGCGGGCAGACGTACGTCGACCAGGATTTCATCGGGCTGCTTGGTGAGATAGTTGATCCCGTCGTTCTGGTAGAACCGGCCTGCGGGGACCACACGCTCCCCCTGGGGTCCCACCAGCCGGTAGTCGGCGCCAATCGCGACCATCACCGGGGCGACGTCCGACGAACTGACCGCCCAGCAGCGCGGTGACGACGGCGCCACCCAGCAGATGTGGCCGTCTTTCTTCATGCAGAAGTCGATCGATTTCCGCCACTCGTAGCTCTGATTGTAGTAGTTGCAGCGCGTGTCGAGGCAAAGATTCCCGCCGAGGGTGCCCATGTTGCGGAGCAGCGGCGTGGAGACGAGGCGGGCGGCGGTACTGATGACGCCGTAGGACTGTCGGACCGTCGGACTGTCGGACAGGGCGCTCAGCGTCACGCACGGTCCGACCGTCCGACCATCCAACCGTCCGAGTTCCGGTATCCCCATCAGCGAAATGACGGTCTTCGGTTCCTGATGGCGACGCTTCATGTTGGGATAGAGGTCGGTACCGCCGGCAACGAACATTCCGTCCGGGCCGGCGTCGCGCTTCATGGCGAGCGCGTCGGGAAGGCTCTTCGGCTGCAGATAGGAGAACATGGGGAGCCGGAGCATGACGCACCTTACTCACCGGCGTTCGGGCCGTCCAGTCAGGGCGGCTGACTTCCGGGCGCGCCCTTCAGGAAATCGACGCGCAGCAGCCGTTGCTCTTCGTGTCCTGTCACCGGATGCCGTGACCGCGTCTTTGCCTCGGAGGTGGCGGCGATGTGCACGGGCACGGTCATCGCGGGAAACAGCTCGCCGAAGGCGACCGTCACCTCGAGGGCGTTCAGCGACACCACGGCGCGCTCGGGACGCGTGAGTCGAAAAGTCAGCTGCCGCAGCTCGTAAGTGCTCGAGTCCAGCCACGCGCTGCCCGCGACGTCGGGCGCCTTCAATCGCTCGGCGGCGAGAAAATCCACGCGCCATTGAGACTCGCCGTCGATGTTGTCGACCCCGGCAAAGGAGAAGCAATGCGCTTCGTGAAACACGGAGTCCGCCAGGTCGATCACGGTGGGAAGGCGGAGCATTCGCTCAGCCCTCCCGCTCGGGCCCGCCTGCATGATGATCAGACCGCCGGGTTTGTACGCGAAGTGCGCATCGCTTCTGAGCTCGAGCGTGTCCACCACGACCGAGTCGCCGTGGCTCCGTGGCTCATCCCACACCCTGCGCTGGATCCAATACCGAAACGGATATGCGTCCGACAGCAGCCGATAGCGCGCGGCGTTCTCGCGCAGCTGGTCGAAGATCGCCGCCAGCTCGGGTTCGGAGTCGCGAGCGGGCGGCCCTGGGTGGACGCACGCGCGGCGGGCGACGACCGTCACGGGTGGCAGCTCGATCGCCAGCGGCCGGAGCGCCACATGTAACACGATCGTGTCTCCCGCCACCGTGATCACCGAATCGAACGGGAGGTAACCGATCGCCCGAACGATGACCCGGTAGTCTCCCCGCGCGAGATCGTGGAATGCAAAGACGCCGGAATCGTTGGTGAACCGGCCCGTGACACCGGGTTGGAGCACCACGGTGCTGAAGGAGAGGGGGAGGTGCGTCTCGAGCGCACGGACATCTCCCCGCAGGGTCTGAGCGGCGAGGGTAACCGGTCCGGCGAGCAGGAGACCAAGCACGAGGAGCCGCGACATGAGGGTGACCTTACGTCGCGGCTCCAGGTCCGTCCAGCCGTTAGTGCATTCCGTCTCTTCGCGCCAGACCGATCCCGCGCACCGTCTCCGCCAACTTCACGAACTCGGCGCGATATCCGTCCGGGTCCTGCCCGCGCGCCTCGCGCGCGGCCGCAATCACGTGGCCGAGATCGGCCTTCCCACGGAAGTCGGAATTCCGTAGCAAGAGGCCAAACTCTGCGACCGCTGCCTGGAACTGAAAGTCCACTGAGGGTTTCTGGTCGGCGTCCGCCAGCACGGGTTGCGACAGCAAGCGGCTCTCGTCGCCGTCGGGCCGCTTATAGCGCACCTTCACAAACAACAGCTCGGGCCCAGAGGCAGTGGTCGGTTGGGCATTGCGACGCTGATACCGGAGCGAATCCGGCATCCGAATCGTCACGTCGGTATTGACGCCGACCGGTACCACTTCGTAGAGCGCCGTGACGGAATGCCCGGAGCCGACCTCGCCGGCGTCTTTCTTGTCATCCGCGAAATCCTCGTTGCGCAGCAGCCGGTTCTCGTAGCCGATGAGCCGGTACGCGCGCACCCGCGCGGGATTCCACTCCACCTGGATCTTCACGTCCTTCGCGACGGTGTAGAGCGTGCCGCCGAGCTCGTTCACGAGGACCTTCTGTGCCTCGGCGAGGTTGTCGAGGTACGCGTAGTTGCCGTTCCCCTTGTCGGCGAGCTTCTCCATCTTGGCCGCCTGCAGATTGCCCTCGCCCACACCCAATACGGTGAGGAAGACACCGGTGCGGCGCTTTTCCTCGATGAGCTGGACCATCTCCGCATCGCTCGACGGCCCGACGTTGAAGTCGCCATCGGTGGCGAGAATCACGCGGTTGTTGCCGCCGTGGATGAAGTTGGCAACTGCTTCGTCGTAGGCACGGCGAATCCCCTCGCCTCCGGCGGTGCTGCCGCCGGCTTCCAGCCCCTCGATCGCGTCGAGGATCTTGGCCTTCTGGTCCCCCGGTGTGGAGGGCAACACGAGGCCCGCGTTACCGGCATACACGACCATCGCGACGCGGTCCTTGGCGCGAAGCTGATTCACGAGCAGCCGCAGCGCCGATTTGACCAGCGGCAGCTTGTCCTCCTCCATCATCGAGCCGGAGACATCGAGCAGGAACACAAAGTTGGACGCGGGCAGGTTCTCGACATTGATCCGACGCGCCTGCAGCCCGATGCGGACCAGCTGATGCTGCGGCTTCCACGGCGCCGGTGCGACCTCGGTGTGGATCGCCAGTGGATCGTCGCCGTCGGGCTCGGCGTAGCCGTAGGGGAAATAGTTCACGAGCTCTTCGATGCGGACTGCGTCGCGCGGCGGCAGCTGCCCGTCCTGCAGGATGAAGCGCCGCATGTTGCTGTACGAGGCGCGATCGACGTCGATCGAGAACGTGGAAAGCGGATCCGCGGCGACGGCGATGAACTGATTCTCGACGATCTCGTCGTACTGCTCGCGATTACCCGGCTGACGTTGGTA
>Ga0137418_10007108_pt1 | contig 10291 bp, 8 predicted proteins | sample CZODoug3_1_2_16f_FD_122242 | JGI IMG/M metagenome (GOLD analysis project Ga0137418, IMG submission 122242) | Vadose zone soil fungal communities from Angelo Coast Range Reserve, California, USA - CZODoug3_1_2_16fungal (Hybrid Assembly) | ecosystem: Environmental > Terrestrial > Soil > Vadose... | reverse complement strand
CGCCGGGCTCGCGGCCTTCGACGCGGAGGCGGCCCGGCGCTTCGGGAAGCCCTTCGTCGGGCTCGACGCCGGCCAGGCCGAGACGCTGTTGACCGACGTCAGCCGCTACGAGGGCGTCACGACGAAGCCGGAGGAGGCCGCGCGGGAGGTCACCCGTTACGACCAGCCGACGCAGAAGCCGGTGCTGGTGGAAGGCCTCCTCGGCGACATCAGCCGCTTCGACCCCGACCGGCCGCGGCCGCCGCTGGAGGCCTTCTTCGCCACCACGAAGCGGGCCACGATTCATGGCTACTACACCTCCGAGATCGGCATCCACAAGGAGCTTCGCTACAAGGGAAACCAGATCCTGGCCGAGTTCCAGGGATGCCTGACCCAGGACGGCAAGGATTGCCCGCACTGCGGGCAGAAGGCCTGAGAGGACCCCATGCCCGCCGACCCCACCCTCGACCTGGACCTCGCCGCCGTCACCGACGAGTCCCGCAAGCTCGCCGCGTCCATCAAGCCCGGCCCCGCGCCGTGGGAGGTGATCGTCGTCGGCAGCGGCGCCGCCGGCGGAATGGCGGCGTTTCAGCTGAGCATGGCCGGCGTCAAGGTGCTGATGCTGGAGGCGGGCCGCATGCTCGACCACCGCAAGGAGTACAGGACGATGGAGTGGCCGTACCAGTCTCCGCGGCGCTTTCGCATGCCGCCCGACCACCGCCCGATCGCGGTGGCCGAGTACAACTTCCTCGACCGGCCCTACGGCAACAACCCGGTCTACGACAAGTACAAGAAGGTGACGTCGTACGCGGGGAACAGCTTCACCCGCAACTGGGTGGTCAACGAGAAAGAGCATCCCACCACGGGCACGCAGTACTCCTGGGTGCGGGCCCGCGTGCTGGGGGGCAAGACCAATTTCTGGGGCCGGGGCGCGCTGCGCTACGGACCGCTGCAGTTCAAGGCGGCCAGCCGCGACGGCTACGACGTCGACTGGCCGATCTCGTACGAGGACGTGTCGCCGTACTACGACAAGGTCGACGTGCTGCTCGGCTGCTCCGGGACGAACGAAGGGCTCATGCAGGTGCCCGACGGCGTGTTCCAACGGCCGTCGAAGCTCAATTGCGTCGAGGTGGCGTTCAAGCGATCGATCGCGAAGATGGGGCGCCACTACATTCCGGGCCGCGCCGGCGTCACAACCGATGGCGTCCTGAACAACAAGTACCGGGCGCGCTGCGCCGGCCGGGGCCGCTGTGGGCGCGGCTGCGACATTCAGGCGGCGTTCCACTCGCCGACGGCGCTCATCTATCCGGCGCGCGACAGCGGCAACATGACGGTGCGGCCGTACTCGAGGGTCTCCGAGGTGCTCGTCGGCGAGGCGTCGAACCGCGCCACCGGCGTGCGCGTCATCGACGCGAACACCCGCGAGGTGATGGACTTCACCGCGCCGGTCGTCGTCCTCGGGGCCGGCGCCCTGGATACGACGCGCATTCTGCTCAACTCGCGGCCGGGCGCGCATCCGACCGGCCTCGGAAATTCGTCGGGAGTCCTCGGCTGCTACCTGAGCGAGCACATCATGGGCATCCGCGGCAGCGGGTACATCCCGGCGCGGATCGGCACCGAAGCGACGCTCGACGATGGCCGTCCGGTAGCGCCGTACATCCCGCGGTTTCGCAACATCACCGATCGTCATCCCGACTTCATCCGCGGCTACCATTTCCAGGGCGGCGGAGGCTGCGCCGAATTCCCGTCCATGGCGCATGACATCCCGGGTTACGGGAAGTCGTTCAAGTCGAGCGTGCGCAAGTACTATCCCGCGATCATCAGCCTCGGCGGGTTTGGCGAAGTGCTGCCGCGCAAGGAAAACCGCGTCACGCTCGATCCGGCGGTGAAGGACGCGTGGGGCATCCCGGTCCTGCGGTTCGACTACCGATTCGGCGACAACGAGCTGAAGATGGCCAAGGACATGGCCGACTCCCTCGAGGAGATGCTCACGGCCGCGCACGCCGAGGACATCCAGATCGAGCGCGAGCCGCTGCCGCCCGGCTGGTCGATTCACGAGATCGGCACCGCGCGCATGGGCGACGATCCGCGGACGTCGGTCACAGACCGCTTCTGCCGGCTGCACGATGCGAAAAACGTGTACATCGCCGACGCGGCGCCGTTCGTGTGCGGCGGCACCCAGAACACGACCTGGTCCATTCTCGCGATGGCGTGGCGGACGATGGACTATCTGAAAGAGCGCCTGCGCGCGGGCGACGTGTGATGGATCGCCGTGCGTTTCTGGAGGCGCTCTCGATCGCGCCGTTGTGGAACGGCCTCAAAGACCGTTCCCAAGCGCATATCGATGCAGGACTCGAGGGCCGTTCCCAACCAGGTATCGGCAGGGGACGGTCTTCAGACCGTCCCGACCCTGGTGGGCGCAAAGCCGTCCTCATCTCCATGTTGCCGAAGGATGTCTCCTACGCGGAGCGCTTCGCAATCGCGCGCGACGCGGGCTTTGACGCCGTCGAGATGCAAACGATCGCGCGCGCAGACGAGGCGGCGGAGGTTCGTGAGGCAGCCCTGAAGAGCGGGCTGCGGATTCACTCCGTCATGAACGCGGATCACTGGCGTTTCCCGCTGTCGAGCAGCGACCCCGACGTCGTGAGCCGCAGCGTGGCCGGCATGGACACATCGCTGCGCAATGCGGCGTTGTGGGGCGCCGACGCCGTGCTGCTGGTGCCGGCCGTCGTCGACCAGACGACCTCGTATCGTGAGGCGTGGACGAGGTCGCAGCGGACCATCCGGGAGCGGCTGCTGCCGCTCGCGCGCGAGCTGAAGGTGATCGTCGCCGTCGAGGAAGTGTGGAACAAGTTCCTCCTCAGCCCGCTGGAGTTCACCCGCTACGTCGACGAGCTCGACTCGCCATGGCTGAAGGCGTACTTCGACGTCGGCAACATCGTGTTCTACGGGTACCCGCAGGACTGGATTCGCTCGCTCGGCACTCGCATCGCGAAGGTGCACCTCAAGGACTTTCACCTCGATCGACCGAACGGCCGCTTCGCCTGGACGAACCTCGGCGACGGCGACATCGACTGGCGCGAGGTGTTTCGCGCCTTCGACGACGTCGGGTATCGAGGCTATTTCACAACGGAAGTCGCGGGCGGCGATGCCGTGTACTTGAAGGATCTGGCAGACCGTGTTGACCGGTTCCTGTCCGGTCAGAAGCCGGTCTGAGAGGCTCGGCTGAAGCCTTCGCCCTGACGATTGTTGCGCGAAGCCTTTTGGGGGCGTGGCTCCGATTGCCGCGCGACCCGGTAACACTCTTGCGCGACACCATGTTGAGAACGCTCAGCGATCCTGGTGATATCTTGAGCCACACCATGAGCATCAGATCGGTTGTGACGAAGCAACGCGCGATCCGGCTGGTCGTGGCGAGCGCGGCGGCGCTGGCGATCGGCGTGCCCGGGGGCGCGCAGACGGGGTATCGCCCGAGCGCAGCGAACCTGGTGGCGCGCGAGTGGTTCCAGGACGCGCGCTTCGGCCTGTTCGTCCATTGGGGCGTCTACAGCGTCCTCGCGGACGGCGAATGGGTGATGAACAACAGGAGAATCCCTGTCGCCGATTACGAGAAGCTGCCGGCGCAATTCAACCCTGTGGCGTTCGATCCGGCCGAATGGGTCGCGCTCGCGAAGGCCGCAGGCATGAAGTACATCACGATCACGAGCAAGCATCACGACGGCTTCGCGATGTTCGACTCGAAAGTGTCCGACTACAACATCGTCGCGCGCACGCCGTACAAGAAGGATGTCCTCAAGGCGCTCGCCGAAGAGTGCCGGAAGCAGGGCGTTAAACTGTTCTTCTACTACTCACAACTCGACTGGCATCATCCCGACTACTTTCCGCGCGGCCGCACGGGCCGCGATGCGGGGCGGCCGGAACAGGGCGAGTGGTCCCGGTACATCGAGTACATGAACAGCCAGCTCCGCGAGCTCCTGACCAACTACGGCGAGATCGGCGGCATCTGGTTCGACGGCTGGTGGGACCAGCCCGACGCGCCGTGGCGGCTCGACGCGACCTATTCATTGATCCACCAGCTCCAGCCGCAGGCGCTCATCGGCGCCAACCATCATCGCCGTCCGTTCGCCGGCGAGGATTTCCAGATGTTCGAGAAGGATCTGCCGGGCGGCAGGACGGCCGAGTTCAACAAGGATTCGGAGATCGGCGACCTGCCGCTCGAAACGTGCGAGACGATGAACGGCGCGTGGGGATTCAACATCACCGACCGGCGGTACAAGTCGACGCGCGACCTGATCCACTATCTCGTGCGGGCGGCGGGATCGAACGCGAATTTCCTGCTGAACGTCGGTCCGATGCCGAACGGCCGCATCCAGCCGGAGTTCGTGACACGGCTGCGCGAGATCGGGACGTGGCTGGCGAAGAACGGCGAGGCGATCTACGGGACGCGCGGCGGACCGATCGCGCCACATGCCTGGGGCGTGACGACGCGCAAGGGGAATCGCGTCTACATCCATGTCCTCGACGCGCCGGACCGGGCGTTGCTGCTGCCGCCGCCCGGCGGCAAGGTTCGCGCTGCCCGGTTCCTGGGCACCGGACGCGCTGCGGCGTTCTCCGAGCACGACTTCGGCGTCGTGGTGACGCTCCCGAAGGACGCGGTCGATCCGATCGACACGATCGTCGTCCTGGAACTCGCTTCGTGATGTCTCGGGCATCGCACGCTGCTGCGAACTGATGGACGATCGGATACATACCCTCGTCGAGAAAATCTGGGACTACCATCATCTGAATCACCAGCTGTCGCATGCGGATGCGATTCTGGTCCTCTGCAGTCACGACAAGGTCGTGGCGGCGCGCGGCGCCGAGCTCTTCCTGCAGGGCTGGGCGCCGCTCCTGATTTTCGCCGGCGGGCTCGGAGCGATCACACGGCGCCTGTGGCACGAGCCGGAAGCGGACCAGTTCGCGGGCATCGCGATCGAGATGGGCGTTCCGGAGGACCGGATTCTGATCGAAAACAGGTCGACCAATACCGGCGACAACGTCCTGTTCACGAAACAGCTGCTGGCCGCGAAGGGGCTCGACCCTCGGGCGTTCATCGTCGTGCAGAAGCCGTACATGGAGCGCCGGAGCTATGCGACGTTCAGGAGGGTCTGGCCCGAAAAAGAGGTTCTCGTGACGTCGCCTCGCGTGTCGATGGACGCGTATCTGCGCGAGTGCTCACACGACGCGCTCTCGACCGATGACGTCATCAGCATCATGGTCGGCGATCTGCAGCGGATCCGCGTGTATCCGGCGAAAGGCTTTCAGATCCACCAGGATATTCCCGACGACGTCTGGCGGGCATACGAGGAGCTGGTCGAAGCCGGATATGACCGGCACCTGCTCACCGCTTGACGCGATCGGCGAGCTCGGGGATTTTGTCCGATCAATCCGCGATGAGCGGCAGCGATACCGGCGTGCCGCCAAGCTCCGCCGACCTGTCCGCCGCGAGGCAGACCTCCATCGTGCGCTGCGCGTCGAACACCGTGATCGAGGTTTCGCGGCCGTCGAGCACACAGGCCACCAGATCGTCGATCTCCGCCTGGAACGGATGGTGCGCCACGTCGGCCGAGCCGGGCATCGGACAGACGATGCGGATGGCCGGCCGGCCGGCGGGATCGGTGGCGGCCGCGAGCCGGACGTCCGGAAACGGGTTCGCCGCGGCCAGCCGCCCCAGATCGATCGGCGTGTCGAGCGACTGCAGGAGGTCCTGCCGCAGCGTCGCCCGATTGCCCATCAGCTCGACGAGAAACGTATACGGCAGCATGAAGTCGGTCGAGCTCGTGACGTGCCCGAGCGCCGAACCCTCGAGCGTCATGTTGGCCACGATCGACGTCGGCCATTCGTACCCCTCGGTGAAGTGCGTGTGAAGCGCGCTCACCGACGTCGGCTCGAGACCCGAACACCAGCGCAGCGCATCGACCGCGTGGCAGCCGGCGGCGAGCAGGTGACTGCGACCGCTCGCCCGCGTCCGCACCCAGGACCACCCGCTGTACCAGTCGGTCACCCGCGACAGGTACTGCGTGCGCGCGAAGCGGATGTCGCCGAGCCAGCCGGCGCTCCGCAGCCAGCGCGCGAACGACAGAAATGGGTTGTATCGCAGCTCGAACGAGACGATCGTCCGTACGCCGGAGCGTCGCACCGCGTCGCGAATGCGCACGAGCTCGGCGACATCGAGGCCGGTCGGCTTTTCGAGCAGCAGGTGTTTCCCCGCCTTCGCCGCCGCCACCGCCTGATCCGCGTGCAGATGGTTCGGCGTCGCGATCGAAACGATGTCCACGTCGGAAGCCGCGAGGACGTCCCCGTAACGGGTCGTGATCCGCGCGTCGGGCAGCGCGACGTCGTACTTTGAGAGGTTCGCGCGGGCGCGATCCGCGTCGCGCGCGCACAGCCAGGTCACCTCGGTGCGCGGGTTGCGCAGAAACGCCGCGATGTGCTGCGATGCGCACCAGCCGACACCGCAGACGGCCACGCCAAGTTTTCCATCGGTAGTGGGCATTCGGCGCTTCGTAGCTTAACCGCGGAAAGCGCTACTTTCCCTCCGGCAGCACGAACCCGAACAGCGCGCCGCCGCCTGCCACCACGACGTACTGTCGGCCATCGAGCTCGTACGTGATTGGAGAGTTGCCGACGGTGCCGATCGAAGAATGCCACAACGTCGCGCCGTCAGCGGTCCGAAGCGCGAGAACATTCCCGGAAGAATCGCCGGTGAATACGAGTCCGGAAGCGGTGGTCAGCACGCCGGCCGCCGACGCGCCGTTGCCGAGATCGTGCGTCCAGCGCATCGCACCGGTCCGATAGTCGATCGCCCGCAGAAATCCACGGCCGAAGACGCCGTAATCAGCGCCCGCCCACCCGTACGCGCCGTGCTCGGGTTTGAAGAAGTAGATCCCGTAGCTGTCCTGCGCGCTCACGATGAAGAGGCCGCTCGCCGGATCGAAGCTGGGCGAGCGATAGTTGGTCCCACCGCCTTCATTCGGCGCCACGAGCCGTCCATCGCGCGCCGGCTCCTTCTGGCGATTCGGAATCGGCCGGCCCGCCTTGTCGAGGCCCGTGGCCCAGTTGACGGTGGCGAACGGAACGGTCCGCAGATTCGTCCCGTTCGCGCGATCGAGCACGAAGAAATATCCGTTGCGAGACGCCTGCATCAGCATCTTCCGCGGCACGCCGTCGAATGTGCCGTCCACGAGGACCGGTACTTCGGCCGCATCCCAGTCGTGCGTATCGTGAGGGGTCGCCTGAAACCCCCATTCGAGCCTTCCCGTTTCGGGATGAATCGCGACGATGCTGCACGTCCAGGGATTGTCGCCAGGACGCGCGTCGCCGTTCAGCACCGGAGTCGGATTGCCGGTGCCGACGTAGACGAGATCGAGCTGCGGATCGTAGGTGCCGGTCATCCACATCTGGCCGCCCGTGGCGCCCCCGCTCGTCGCGCCCGGCGTGCCCGGAGGAGGCGTGCTGTAGAAGACCCACTGCGTCTTGCCGGTCTCGGGATCGATCGACGTCAGCATGCCGGGCAGATTGTCGAAGTCGCCGGCAACTCCCACGAGCAGGTGATTGCGGACGAGCAGCGGCGCGTTCGTCGACCAGTAGCCTTTCTTCGCGTCGGCGATCTCGACATTCCACCGCACCGTGCCGTTCCGGGCGTCGAGCGCGACCAGGTGAGCGTCCGGCGTGGTCAGATACACCGAGTCTTTGTAGACGGCGACGCCGCGGTGTCCGATGTGGAAGCCGGTGTTGTCTGGATATCGGTACTGCCACAACTGGCGCGCCGACCGCGCATCAATTGCCCAGAGGTTATCGGGCGTGCTGACATACAGGGTGCCGTTGATGACGATCGGCGTGGCTTTGATTTGCGCGCTTTGTCCGGTCTGGAACGCCCAGGCAAGCGTGAGCTGCGAGACGTTCGCTGGTGCGATCTGCGTGAGCGGGCTGTGGCGCTGACCGGAGTAGTCGCCGTGGTAGGTCGGCCACGAATCGGCGGCAGGTTTGAGGAGTGCCGCGGGGTCGAGCCCCTGGCCCGCACTGCGGCCACCCAGCGCGAGCACGGCCGCAGCGCCAAGCAGCAGACGAACGGCTGACCGTAGACGCGTCATCTTCGTCGCTCCTCTCACCGTAGCGTCTGGAGATACGCCAGAACGTCGTGCATGTCCTCGTCCGTGTACTTCCCGAGCTGCGCCCGGTGCGCGTCGAGCGGATCGTCCACGCTAAACCTGACCTGTCCGGTCGGCCACGAGCGGTGCCATCCCGACGCGTCGGTCAGCGCGATCGTGAACTCGTCTCGATAGGCGAGGTGGCCCGTGACGGTTTCACCGGAACGCGTCGTGACCGTGACGGTAGCGGGATTCGGCTTTTGCCCGCGACCGCGGCTGGGGTCCAGCATCCGCTGCAGCAGCCCGAGCCCTTGCAGCCTTGTTGCGACGCCGGCGAGGTCGCCGTCGGGCTTGTGGCATCGTGCGCAGCCGCCGGCGCCGTTGAAGTACGCCTTGCCCGCCTCGGCGTTTCCCGTCTGCAGATCGGTGACGGCGACGCTGCGCCGCCGTCCCGGCTGGGATTCCGCCTTGCTCTTCTGGTCGTGAATGAACGTCACAATCGCGGCAAGATCGCTTGCGCCGAGCGCGAACGCCGGCATGCCTTTGTCGACGCGCCCGTCGCGGATGACGGGAATGAGCGTGTCTCCGCCGACGTCCTTCGCGACGAGCGCCGAGGTCGTCAGGTCCGGGCCGCTTTCACCGCCTGCCGCGTCGCGGCCATGACAGAAGCCGCAGCGCGCGGTGAAGAGCGACTGGCCGGGCTGCGCGGCGTCACGATCGCCCGGGGCCTGCTCCGCCAGCGGCAGCGTGTGCATGAAGAGGGCGATCGCCACGGCAGACATTGTCCGGACCGCCCGCCCGTGAAAATGGCAATGCTCGACAGTCATCAGAGCGTCCTCGGCCGAATGGAACAGGTTTCAGTCCCGCGCGACAGAGAGTAGCGCCTCGGTGCGCGGCGCGCAAACGGTTCGCGGGGCCGACGAAACGCGGCCTCCAATCCACCCGGGACATCGTTTCGCCGATTGACAGGGCGACGAACGGATGCTACAAGCGGCGCGATGCGGAAGATGATCTTGACGCTCGCCGCCGTCGCCGCCGCCGTCGCAAGCGCGTCGCTGTCGCCGCGCGCGGCCGCGCCCGTTCGGGTGATGCTGCTCGACGGCGCGAACAACCACGACTGGAAGTCGACCTCCCCGGTGATCAGGAAGATTCTGGACGAGGCGACGATCTTCACCACGACGACGGTCACCGTCGACAATGCCGACCTGAACGCCTTCAAGCCGGACTGGTCGCGCTACGACGTCGTCGTCTTGAACTACAACACGGGGATCGCGGGCGATGCGCCGGGGTGGCTGCCCGAGACGAAGCGGTCGTTCGAGCGCTACGTGTCGACCGGCGGCGGCCTCGTATCGGTTCACGCCGCCGACAACGGATTCGCGGGGTGGCCCGAGTTCAACGAGATGATTGCGGTCGGCGGCTGGGGAAACCGCGACGAGCGCAGCGGGCCGTATTGGTATTTCAAGAACAACACGCTGGTGAAGGACGAGTCGCCGGGGCGCGCGGGCACGCACGGTGCGCGCCTGCCGTTCCAGGTCGCGGTGCGCGACGGCCGGCATCCGATCACCAGCGGGCTGCCGGCGATCTGGATGCATCACAACGACGAGCTGTACGCGACGCTGCGCGGGCCGGGCAAGAACATGACGATCCTGGCGACCGCGTATTCCGACCAGACGGCGCGCGACGAGCCGATCTTGATCGTGGTCACCTACGGCAGAGGCCGGATCTTTCACACCGCCGAGGGCCACGATGTCGCCGCGATGAGCTCGATCGATTTCGTCACCACGCTGCAGCGCGGAACGGAATGGGCGGCGACGGGAAAGGTCACGCAGAAGATTCCGGCTGCGTTTCCGAGCGAGCGCGATGCGGTCGTCTATCGAGCCGACCTGCTGCGGATGGATCGGAACGTCGGGCGCCAATGAATGGGCACGAACGGGTCGCGGCATGGCTGTCCTAGGCATCGACGTCGGCACCACCGGATCGCGGGCGCTCGTTCTCGACGAGGCGGGCCGGACCGTGTCCGGGTCGGCCGAGCACGAGGCGTTCCGGTCGCCCCAGACAGGATGGGCCGAACAGGATCCGGATGATTGGTGGCGGGCGTGTCAGACCGCGGTCCGTCGCGCGCTCGACGCTGCCGGGACGAGCGTCGCCGCGGTCCAGGCGATCGGCCTGTCCGGCCAGATGCA
>Ga0137418_10007107_pt1 | contig 10291 bp, 11 predicted proteins | sample CZODoug3_1_2_16f_FD_122242 | JGI IMG/M metagenome (GOLD analysis project Ga0137418, IMG submission 122242) | Vadose zone soil fungal communities from Angelo Coast Range Reserve, California, USA - CZODoug3_1_2_16fungal (Hybrid Assembly) | ecosystem: Environmental > Terrestrial > Soil > Vadose... | reverse complement strand
GGCTCGGCCTTTCCGGAAGCGATCTCTCACCTCTTTTCCTGAGGCTGAGCCTCAGGAAAAAGTCATTAAGAAGAACTAAGCGGAAAGCCATAGGCATTCCGCACTGTGCGGCGGCGAGCCGCAAACTAATCGTTCCCCGCGTTCCAACACCTTAGGTCTTTTGGGCGGAGCCCTCGGTAACGGCATTCCACGTGATACTCAAATCCTTGCATGTACCTCTCACTCCTAGCAGTATTGAAACGACTTGCTAGCTAAGATTCGAACCACTTAGACTCCCGCGCATGCATTCAATTGCTGATGCCCTCACATCGCTGCGGGCGCACTTCGGCTTCGCCGACTTCCGTAGCGGCCAACGCGAAGTGATCGCAGCGATTCTGGAAGGCAAGAACGCCATCGTCGTCATGCCTACGGGCAGCGGCAAGTCGCTCTGCTATCAACTGCCGGCGCTGATGTTTGACGGCGCCACGGTGGTTGTCTCTCCCTTGATTGCGCTGATGAAAGACCAGGTGGATGCGCTGAGGGCGCGCGACCTACCGGCGACCTTCATCAACAGTTCTGTCGACGAGAAGGAACAGTGGTCACGTATTGATGCCTTGCGTCGGCGCGAGTTCAAGCTCGTTTACGTCGCACCGGAGCGCTTTCGCAGCAGCCGCTTTCTTGAAGCGTTAAAATCCATCAGCGTCTCGCTCTTCGCAGTTGATGAAGCCCATTGCATCTCGACCTGGGGCCACGACTTCCGGCCCGACTATCTGCGCTTGAAAAACGTCGTCGACCTTCTTAATAGTAACGGTCGTGCCGCGCAAACCGTTGCTCTTACCGCGACGGCGACGCCCTACGTTCGTTCCGACATCATCCAACAACTCGGCTTAACTAAGCCGGAAACATTCGTCAGCGGTTTTGACCGGCCAAACCTGACTATCGATGTCGTGCACACGGAAAAGGAGCGCGAGAAGGTCGCGCGCATCAAGCGCCTGGCGAAAACGCACGACGGCTCGGGAATCGTCTACGCTGCGACTCGCAAGGCGGTGGAACAGGTGGCGCTGCAATTACAGGGACAGGGCTTAAGTGTCTCGGCCTATCATGCGGGCATGGGCGACGCGGCACGCGTAAAAGCGCAGGAAGATTTCATGACCGGTCGCACGCAAATGATTGTTGCAACCAATGCGTTTGGCATGGGTATCGATAAGCCGGACATTCGTTTTGTCGCCCACTATCAGATGCCGGGATCGATCGAGTCTTACTATCAGGAGATTGGACGCGCGGGCCGTGACGGGCTGCCGTCATCCTGCGTGTTGTTATTTAATTATGCCGATAAGAATACGCACGACTTTTTTATTGAAGGCTCATATCCCAGCGTTGAAATTATCCAGAACGTTTACAACGCACTGGTGTCAACCGGCCTCAAGCGCATCGAGTTGTCAGCTTCCGAGCTGGCGAAGCGTGCCGGCGCGCGAAATGAAATGGCTGTCCAATCGTCGCTCTATCTCCTCGAGCGCGCGGGCCACATACAACGCGTGGCTAATACCGGCGGTCGCGGAAGCGCTGGCGATCCTCCCTGGAACTTGAACACTGGGACCGCTTCTACTGGGACCGCGGGCGTCTCGCCCGCAGCGTCTACCACACACTCGGCCGGGCAGAAACCAGCACGCGGTCCTCGTGCAATCCTGATGTTGGACAACGTATCCGCGACAAAACTGCGCGTCACTCCGGCCGACGTCGAACGCCGCGCAGGACTGGAGCGGCGCAAGCTACGCGAGATGATCGAGTTCTGTTACACCGAATATTGTTATCGCGCCGCCATTCTTGATTACTTCGGCGATCGACATCACCCGCGCAACTGCGGCACCTGCGGAAACTGCGCGCCGCATAGCGTTGCGAGAACACCTCTTGCCGGCGGGGAAATGTTAGACGAGACGAAAGCCAGCGGCCGGAACCGCGCAATACTCTCCAGGCCCGCAACTCCGCGCGATTTGAGCGACGATGAGTATCTGCGCGTGCGAAAGATTTTGGCGTGCGCTTCCCGCATGAAGGGGCGCTATGGAAAGAACATGCTGGCGGGCGCGTTACGCGGCTCAGCGGCGAAGAACGTAATGCAGGCGCGTTTGCATGAGCTCTCAACCTACGGTCTATTAAAAGACATGCGGCAGGACGACATACTGCTTTACATAGACGCGCTGTGCGCCGCTCGCTGTTTGCGCGTCAGCTCCGGCGAGTACCCGACCATTTCGATCACTGACCTGGGCGAACGCGTAATGCGCGAGCAGGAACGCGTGCAACTCGCGCTAACGGAAGATGGAGTGAAGACTGCGAAGTGATTTGTAGGACAGGCATTCCTGCCTGTCCATCTATTCTGAGAACAGACAGACAGGAATGGCTGTCCTACTGAGGCATAGGTTGCAGAACAGCTCGATTCCCGCGGTGACCTAAAATAAAGAACACAGGGCCTGTAATTGTCGTATCCAGAAACAAGTTCCTAATAGGAGGATTTTATGTTCTGCCCGAAATGTGGCGCTACGCAAAGCGACGAGCTGAAATTCTGTAAATCTTGCGGCGCGAATTTATTTGCCGTGCGTCAGGTAGTGGATACTCGAGAGACAGCCGAAGGGTTCGATTGGAGCAAGACCTGGGTCGCCGAGATGTTCATGTCCCCACAGGAACTCAAGAGGCGTAAAGAAGAGCTTGAGCGGCAACGTGGCATCACGCCAGAGATTAAGCGTTACAACGAAATCAAAGCCGGCATAATCACGGGCACTGTCGGTATCGGGATGGCGATCTTTCTCTACGTCTTTATGCAGGGGATCATTCTAAGTGGCAACGTCACACCAAACTCTGCGGAAATCCTCAGTCGGTTGTGGATTGCAGGTGTTTTACCACTGTTCGTCGGAATCGCCCTGATAATAAACGGCGTATGGGTGGGCAAAAAACTCGTAGAGATTGCCAGACTTAATTCGCTGGACGCGCCGAACAGCCTGGAGGAGAATGTAAACCCTCAATCCCTGGACCCCGCAGACGCAGCCGCATTCGTACCTCCGGGCTTCAGCGTCACGGAGCAGACCACGAAGCACCTGACAAGTTCCGGCCAAAAGCAATAAGGCTCACCGGGAAATCTTCAGCGCATGACGCCGCTGATAGGACTCGAGGCGCTGGCGTACAAGCGTTTCTGCATACGACCGGCAACATAGGCGAGGCGTCCTGCCTCGATAGCGAGTTTCATTGCTTCAGCCATCTTTTCGGGGTCTTGCGCTTCAGCGATTGCAGTGTTCATCAACATCGCATCTGCCCCCAACTCCATGGCGATCGCCGCGTCGCTCGCCGTTCCCACACCCGCATCGACAATGATCGTCGCATTGGGGAGTTGTTCGCGCATAATGCGGAGGTTGGCCGGATTCTGGATGCCCATCCCTGATCCGATTGGCGCCGCCAGCGGCATCACCGCCGGACAACCCGCATCCAACAGCTTCTTCGCCATGATCAGATCGTCTGTGAAGTAAGGCAACACCACAAAATTTTCCTTGACCAGAATGCGGGCCGCCTCGAGCGTCTGCTCGTTATCCGGAAAAAGCGTCGTCTGATCGCCTATAACTTCAAGCTTGATCAGATCCGTTTGCAACGCTTCGCGCCCCAGCCGCGCCGTGCGTACTGCTTCTGCGGCCGTGTAACAGCCGGCGGTGTTGGGAAGGATTTGCAAGGACGGGTTGAGATGATCGAGAAACGATTCGCTGCTGCGATCGAGCGGCACACGCCGCACAGCCACGGTGACCACCTCGGCCCCGGACGCGTCATGCGCTGCCTTCATTTCCGCAAAGCTGCGGTACTTGCCAGTGCCAATGATCAGTCGAGACGTGAAGGTGCGATTTCCGATCCGAAAACTCTCGCGTTGAGCTGGTGCTGCGGTGGACATGATTGAATTATATTCTCGCGGCCCGCGGCTGCCTAACTGCAACCGCCCTTGGGTAGTGGGTAAACTTCGCTGCCAATGTCCGATAAACTTTTAGGAAGGTCTGAACAAGTCAATGCAGGCTGGCGTTTCCAAACCCGCGTAGCGGGCGGGAGCATAAAGCCTGGCGTGGAGCGGAGCGGAACCCCAGGACGACGATAGTTAAAAACCCCGAACGCGCGAAGCGTGCGATAGCGCAAACCCTGCAATTTACGCGTCATAAACGGCTGTCGCCCACTTCGTGGGCTCTTCCCTTCTTACTTGAACAATCCTGGGGTTTCGCTCCGCTCCACCCCAGGCTTTATGCTATCGCCGCGCTTCGCGGGCTCAGTGCAAACTCTTCACCAACTTGTTCAGAGCTTCCTTTAGTTTGTCGCGGCGTTACGACAAGCTAAAGCTTATCGGACACCGCCCCGCCCCCAACGAAATGCACGATCTCAACACGATCGCCGGGACGGAGCTTTGTTGCTTCCCAGGCCGAACGCCGCAATACTTCATGGTTTAACTCCACGGCGATCTGATCGGCGCGAAGCTTCAGGCGAGTTATCAGCTCCGACAGCGGCAAACCTTCGCTGACTTCTTCCTGCTCGCCGTTGATTTGAATTTGCAAAGCCCCAGTTTACCTTGACGGCTGAATTACTCGACGCGTTTCGCATGAACCACCCGCTGCGTCAACATGAATCAGCACGCCAGCTCTGCCGGAATTGAACTCCGGAATCTCGGCGGAGACAGTTGCGACTCCATGCCGGTTAGTAGTAACCGAATGCAGCAGGGGTCTAAAGGCAGTTCCCAATATTTTTACTGAAACAGCAGCATGAACCACAGGCTCATCCTGACCTCCGGTTCGCTGTTGCACCAGTATATTGATGGTGACGGATTGCCCCGCGCGAAACGCTTGCTCATCAATCAAAGACACGACCAGGCCAGAATCCTCTGCCGGCTTCTCGCCAAGCGGCGAACGGCGGCGAGAATCGTAAACCGTATAAGCCGATTCGGGCCTTGTTAAACTGCTCTTCGCAGGAATTACCTCTTCCGCCGGAATAGGTGCCCTGGTTGCTTGCGGCGCAGCTACCAATTCTTCTTCAGCAGTGGTGACAGAACCAATGCCGTCAGCCTTGGCCTCGGATGCAGAAACAGCAGTCGCTGAATCGTCCGCGCGTTCGCCCATACGCTTCAAATCATCGATCCGTCCGGCATTTATCGCGGCGCAAATCAGGCGGTGCTGGCGTTTCAACCTTTGGGCAAGCGCAGCTTCGTCAAATCCCGCCGCAATCAGATCTTCATAAGGCGAACGTTTGCTGGCGAGGATAGCGCCGCCCGAATAAACAAGCGAAAGAATCAAGGGAGACTCAATCCCCTTGTCTTCGGTCTGCACGTGATAGATCACGCCATCATGTTCGATATCTGTATTGAAGCCAGTTATCACGATCTTAGGTAAGCAAAGACTGCTGGTTTGGAACGAATAAGTCGCGCGCCTGATTCGAAGTTAACATAGCGGTTTTTTCAGGGTCAATTAGCAATTTTTTCCACGCTTGCTTCACGATAAGGTTGCTTGACACCCCAGATCACTTCGTCTACGATTCCGCTTGTACAATGATTCTCAATCTTCGTCAGGCATTCTGCAGTCGCTGAAGTGGGAGCGTCTGCGCATTGATCTGATTTGAGTGGACGATCGAGACAATGGCTTTTCGCCTTTCAGACTATCTGCCGATACTCCTGATTTTCATCGTCGCTGCGGGCTTCGCCGTCGGCAATATTTTTATTTCGCAATTTATCGGTCAGCGAAAACGCACGCGAACCAAGATGATGCCGTACGAGTGCGGCAAAGATCCGGTCGGCAGCGCTCGTGAACGTTTCTCGGTCAAGTTTTACCTGATCGCGATGATCTTTATCTTGTTCGACATTGAAGTCATCTTCCTTGTGCCCTGGGCAGTCGTGTTCAAGACACTGGCCAGTCCTGCTTTTGGTTTGCGGACCCTGATCTATGTAGAGATGATGGTCTTTGTCGGGCTTTTGCTGGTGGGCTACGTCTATGTGATCAAGAAAGGCGCATTTGACTGGAACGAAAGCGCGCGGCGTGAAGCAGAAGGCGAAGCCCGGCTGCTGGCTGACATGGACCTGCGTAAGCGGCAGCAGACTCGCAACGCTGCCTGAAAACTTCTATGGGACTTGAAAACATCATCGCCGAAGCACTGCCTGAAGTGTTGACTACGCGCCTCGACTCTTTGATCAACTGGGCGCGCAAGTCCTCGCTTTGGCCGGCGACGTTTGGTTTGGCCTGTTGTGCGATTGAGATGATGAGTGCAACGTCGTCGCGTAACGACCTGGCGCGGTTCGGCTCGGAAGTTTTTCGTGCCAGCCCGCGACAGGCGGACGTGATGATCGTTTCGGGTCGCGTTTCCCGCAAGATGGCCCCGGTTCTGCGACGGATCTACGATCAAATGCCCGAGCCCAAGTGGGTGATCTCGATGGGCGCCTGTGCGACTTCAGGCGGTGTTTTCGACAACTACGCCATCGTGCAGGGCGTGGACAAGATCGTGCCCGTCGACGTTTATATTCCGGGGTGCCCACCGCGTCCAGAGATGTTGATACACGCCGTCATGATGTTGCAGGACAAGGTCATGAAAGAGTCGTCTCGCGATCGGCGGGACGTACCTGAACGGGAGGCACGCGAAGCCTTCGTTCCCGGCACCTTGCCCATTACCGATGGCTCTACCGCAGAAAGCAGTCTACCCCCTGAAGCCCGGCCCTACTCCATAGCTTCCCGGCACGAAAGGCGACGTTCTTCCTAAGCTCTTTACAGAGATCGAACGTTCGGCACAACTCTCAATGACAACTGGGGCAAACAGCGAAAACAATCTGCCGGAAAACGCGGCCACTGATCCATCGCAAAACTTGACGCCGTCTCCACTGTCCCCATTGCTGGCGGCGTTGCAGCAGGTGAACAGAGAGTGGATCACTTCAACCAGCGAGGCTCTCGGCGAGACCACCGTAATCGTGCCGCGTGAGCACATAGTTGATGTTTGTTCGCACTTGAAGACTGCGCCTGAAGCACGCTTCGATTTTCTTGCGGACATTTGTGGCGCGGACCGCGGCGTTGAAGAAGAGCCGCGCTTCGAAGTCAATTACCACCTCTTTTCAACAACCAAACATCATCGCCTGCGCTTGAAGATCGTGCTTAACGAAGAAGACGTTCACGTGCCAACGGTTACAGGTGTGTGGCGCACTGCCAACTGGCACGAGCGCGAAACGTTTGATCTCTTTGGAATAATTTTTGATGGACATCCGGACTTGCGCCGGATTCTTTTGCCAGACGACTGGCAGGGATACGCGTTGCGGAAGGATTTTCCTTTGCGTGGCTATGAGCCGTATAGCTTGAAATAGTGAAAGGTGAAGAGTGAAGAGTAAACGGCAGATGCTTTTCTACCACTCACGATTTTTTACTCTTCACTCTTCACTTTTCACCTTTCACTGAGTTTATGAGTTCCGCCGTCAACATTCCGCCGCAATTTGAGGTCGTCGATCGTCCGCTCGACACGCAGATGACGATCTCAATGGGCCCGCAGCATCCGTCAACCCACGGTGTGCTGCGTCTCGAGCTGGTGCTGGACGGCGAGATGGTAGTCAAGGCGACGCCCGACATCGGCTATCTCCACACGGGGATGGAAAAGCTTTTTGAATATAAGAAGTATCAGCAGGGCATAGTCATCACCGACCGTATGGATTATCTGAATCCACTCGGCAACAATCTCGCTTACGTGATGGCGGTGGAGAAACTGCTCGAGATCGAGATACCGGAACGCGCGCAAACGATCAGGGTTTTGACATGCGAGCTGCAACGCATTGCGTCGCATTTGGTGTGGCTGGGAACGCATGCGCTGGACATCGGCGCGATGACAGTTTTCTTCTACTGCTTCCGCGAGCGCGAAAAGATAATGAATCTTATTGAAGCCGCTTCCGGTGGCAGACTGACGCCCTCGTATTTCCGCATTGGCGGTTTGATGATGGACTTGCCGGCCGGTTTCGAGCGGCGCGTGCAACAATTTCAGGACGGCTTTCTAAAGTCAGTTGATGAGTTTCACACATTACTGACTGGCAACAGAATTTTTCAAAAGCGCACGCAGGGTGTTGGCTACATCTCAGCCGAAGATGCGATCGACTGGGGTTTGTCTGGACCGTGTTTGCGCGGTAGCGGCGTTGACCTCGACATACGTCGCGCCAATCCCTACACCGGCTATGAGAAGTACGACTTCGAAGTTCCAACCGAAAGCGAGTGCGACGTATGGGCGCGCTACATGGTGCGCATGCGCGAGATGAAGGAGTCACACAAGATTGTGACGCAGGCGTTGTCGCGTTTGCGGCCGGGACCGGTGAAAGCGGATGCACCGAAAGTTGTGCTGCCCGATCGTGAAGCAATGAAAACGCACATGGATGCGTTGATTCATCACTTCCTGATTGTTGCCGAGGGTTTTGACGTGCCTGCCGGCGAAGTCTATCAGCCGATAGAAGCTTCAAAGGGCGAGCTTGGCGTTTACGTGAAGTCCGATGGTGGGCCTAAACCCGCGCGCGTGCATTTCCGCGGGCCAAGTTTTGTAAATCTGTCGGCGCTGCCGCACATGTCGGAAGGCTGCATGGTCGCGGATATCGTGGCAATTATCGGATCGCTGGATATTGTGCTGGGAGAAATTGATCGGTAGCGGTGAATTGCAATGCGGGAAAGTACTCTGACGATTCCTGAGATAGCCCTAATCGGAGCAACTCGTGGCGCGCTCGGTGCCGGAATTGCGCTCCTACTTGGTGACAAACTTGATCGGAAAGAGCGGCGCGCGGTTGGTTGGACTCTTTTCCTCGTTGGAATCGCTACGACGATTCCCCTGGCGTTGGTAGTGTTTGGTAATAAGCCTGCAAAACATTTGCCGGGGCACGAATAAGTTTATGAGTCAGCAGCCGATCCAAATTCAACCGCTCTCGCAACCGGTGCAGATGCCGGACGAGGTCGTTACTTTCTCGACCGAGGTCGAGGAAGAAATCGATAAGCATCTGGCAAAGTATCCGGTGATGCGTTCCGCGATTCTGCCATTGATGTTTATCGTGCAGCGCGAGCGTGGCTACCTGGATGCGCCGTGCGTTGCTTATCTCGCCAAGCGTTTGCGTTTGCGCATCACCGATATTTGGGAAGTCGCGACGTTTTATTCGATGCTTAACACCGAACCGGTGGGTAAGTATCACATTCAGATTTGCAAGACACTTTCCTGCAAGATCATGGGCGAGCCCGGCATCACCGATCACGTTTGTCAAAAACTGGGCATCAAGCCCGGTGAAACGACTGCAGACGGCAAGTTTACCGTGTCCCTGGTTGAATGCCTTGGCTCCTGCGGCACCGCGCCAATGTTTCAGATCGGTTTTGATTACCACGAGAATCTGACAACCGAGAAAGTTGACCAGATTCTGGATGCTTTGAAGTAGCACAGACTTAAGTCTGTGATATGACGGGGGAGATGCACAGACTGAAGTCTGTGCCACTAGATGTTCATCGGCGCCATCGGATGTAAACCGCTTCAGCTCGCGAGAGTTCATCTGGAAAACTCGCGCTCGCTCGACGTGTATCGAAAAAACGGCGGCTACGAAGCAATCAAGAAAGTGCTTGAGTCAATGTCGCCCGACGACGTCATCAATGATGTGAAGAAGTCGGCGTTGCGTGGGCGCGGCGGCGCGGGCTTCCCAACCGGAATGAAGTGGAGTTTCGTCCCCAAGGACTCACCAAAGCCCAAGTACGTCGTCTGCAATGCCGATGAGTCCGAGCCAGGCACGTTCAAAGATCGCTACCTGATGGAGCGCGATCCGCACATGCTGATCGAGGGCATGCTGATCGCTGCCTATGCGTTGGGCGCGAAGACAAATTACATCTACACGCGCGGCGAATACAGATACTTGATCGACATCATGGACGTGGCGCTTGATGAAGCGCGTGCAGCCGGGCTAATCGGAAATAAAATCCTTGGCACTGACTTTTCCTGTGAGATCTACACGCACAGCGGCGCCGGCGCGTACATCTGCGGCGAAGAAACTGCGCTCTTGAGTTCGCTCGAAGGCATGCGCGGCCATCCGCGTATGAAGCCTCCCTTCCCTGCCGTCTCTGGTTTGTATGCGTGTCCCACGGTGGTCAACAACGTCGAGACGCTGACGGCCGTGCCTGACATCATCAAAATGGGCGGCGAGGCTTATCAGAAACTCGGCACTGAAAAGAGCGGCGGCACAAAAGTTTGGTCTGTGTCCGGTCATGTCAATCGCCCGGGAGTTTATGAGTTGCCAATGGGCTACGACGACATGGAAAAGTTCATCATGGAAGACTGC
>Ga0137418_10007106_pt1 | contig 10291 bp, 8 predicted proteins | sample CZODoug3_1_2_16f_FD_122242 | JGI IMG/M metagenome (GOLD analysis project Ga0137418, IMG submission 122242) | Vadose zone soil fungal communities from Angelo Coast Range Reserve, California, USA - CZODoug3_1_2_16fungal (Hybrid Assembly) | ecosystem: Environmental > Terrestrial > Soil > Vadose... | reverse complement strand
CGCTTCGGACTCGACCTTGCGCACGGCCTCCTCCAGCGACAGCCGCTCGCGGGTGATTTCGGATTCGCTCAGCGGTGGATCAACGCTGCGCAGCTGCGCGATCAGCGCGGCGCGCGCCCGTTCATAAAGCGCGCGTCGGCTCTCGCCGGGAGCACTGGGGTCCAGTCCGGCAATGGCGCGGGCGATCAGCGGGTAGTAATCAGCCATATCTCTCTATCTGGACGCTTTCCGGTAATATCGCGTTAAGCCTCGAACGGGTTTTGTACCAGAATAGTATCCTCGCGTTCCGGGCTGGTGGAAAGCAGTGCGATCGGGCAACCGACCAATTCCTCGACCCGGCGGACATATTTAATGGCCTGCGCCGGCAAATCCGCCCAGGAGCGGGCGTTCGCCGTCGGCTCCTTCCAGCCCTCGATGGTCTCATAAATCGGCTCCACGCGGGACTGCGCGCCCTCGCCGGCCGGCAGATGGTCGATTTCGCCGCCGTCCAGCCGGTAGCCGGTGCAGACCTGGATGGTATCGAAACCGTCCAGAATATCGAGCTTTGTCAGCGCCAGGCCGTTGATGCCGCAGGTCCGTACGGTCTGGCGGACCAGCACCGCGTCGAACCAGCCGCAGCGCCGCGGGCGGCCGGTGTTGGTGCCGAACTCGCGGCCGCGCTCGCCGATTTTGCGGCCAAGTTCGTTGTCCTGCTCGGTCGGGAACGGCCCCTGCCCTACCCGTGTGGTGTAGGCCTTGCAGATGCCCAGCACATAGCCGACCGCGCCCGGGCCCATGCCGGTGCCGGTCGCCGCCTGCGCGGCAACAGTGTTGGACGAGGTGACGTAGGGGTAGGTGCCGTGATCGACGTCGAGCAGCGCGCCCTGCGCCCCCTCGAGCAGCACCGACTCGCCCCGCTGCAGCGCCTCGTACACCACGCGGCCGGCGTCGATGGCGATCGGCAGCAGTCGGGGAGCGAGCCGGTCGAGCAGGCCCACGTGCTCACCGGAGTCGGCGCGCTCGGGCGAGCCGAGCAGCTCGAGGAACTCGTTCGCCGCCCGGACCCGAATGCAGACGAGCTCTTTGGCGCGGTCCAAGTTCCGCAGGTCGCCGACCCGCACCCCGCGCCGACCGTACTTGTCTTCGTACGTGGGCCCGATGCCGCGCCCGGTGGTGCCGATCTTCTCGCGCTGCTCGCGCGCCCGGTCGAGCAGCTTGTGGTAGGGGAGCGTCAGATGGGCGCGGTCCGAGACATAGAGCTTGTGCTCGGTGCGAATGCCGCGCGACGTCAATGCGTCGAGCTCGGTGAAGAACGTCTCCGGATCGAGCACCACGCCGTTGCCGACGACGCACACCGCCCCCTGGATGATCCCCGACGGAATCTGGTGCAGCACGAATTCGCCGGCCCCGGTGTCGACGGTGTGTCCGGCGTTGGCGCCCCCCTGGTAGCGGACCACCAGGTCGGCGCGCTCGGCGAGCACGTCGACGATCTTCCCCTTGCCCTCGTCGCCCCACTGGGCGCCGACGACCACGACGCAGTGTGTCTTCGGTCCGAACATGGCGCTCCCAGCGCTCCAACAAAAACGCCCCGGGGAACGGGGCGCCGAACTATCCTCTGGGGGAAGCTAGACCAGGCATCGGGTCACGTCAACGAGCTCGCTCCCACCCTGAAAGGGTGGGCTCGGCCGTCGCTGCCCTTAAGGGCAGTGTCTCGCCGAGCCCAGGCTTTAGCCTGGGGACCAGACGGCCGCGACGGCCCGCGCCACTTCTCTCACCCCCTCCAGCGTCAGCCGGTCGGCGGTATCCCGCGGCGTGTGAACCACCCGCGCCGTCTCCCAATCGCCGCGCATCACCGTCACGCACTCCCGCGCCACGGCCGCGAGGACCAGCCCGTCCTCGACGATCGGCAGCACGCGGGCGCGCCGCGCTGCCAGGGCGTGCACGACCGCGTCCACCAGCGGACCGCCCCGATGCACGAGGGCGAGCGTCCGCCCGCGATCGTCGATGCCGTCGAAGTTGATGAGCGCGGTGTCCTCGAAGAGGTGGGCGCGCTCACGCACCAGCGCCCTCGCGCCGACCAGCCCGTGCTCCTCGGCGTCGGGAAAGACGACGCCGACTCGGGCGTCAGACGGCAGCGCATCGACGATCGCCAAGACGGTCAGGACGCCGGCGCCGTTGTCCACGGCCCCGGGAGAATCATCCGAGATGCGGCTCAGCGCCACGAACAGTGCCACGAGTGCGGCCGGGAGTGCGAGCACGAGCGTGGGGGCGCCGGCGAGTCTGGCGACGAGGGCGGCGAGGAGGCCGGCGACGACCACACCCGCCAGCACCAGACGTGCGGCCATTGAAATCGCCTGCCCCTTAGAGTCGTAGTGCGCGGTGAGCCAGGCCGTGACGCGGGCGCGCGGCCGGACGGCGATCAGGTTGACGGCGTCGCTCGCGGCGCCACCCCACAGCGGCGCGCGGGGCCGCGTCCGGAAGTGCTGCTCCAGCACCACGAACCCCCGCGCCCCGAGCTCGCGCTTCAGGACCTCGCGCACCCGGGCGTGGTGCGGCGTGCCGACCAGCCGCGCGACCGAGATCTCCTCGAGCAGAGCACGCGGATCCGTCACGCGCACACGAGCTGCGCCACGCGCTCCCGGTCGGCCGGGGCGAGCGGCGCGAGCGGCGCCCGCACCGGCCCGCCGTACAACCCGACGGCATCCATGGCGGCCTTCACTCCCGCGGGGCCGAGCTTCCCGACGATCTCCTTGTCGATCGGTCCGAGCCGCTCCTGCAGCGCCCCGGCACGGGCCTTGTCCCCCGCGCGGAACGCCGCCAAGATGTCGGCACAGCGGCGCGCCGCGTAACACGCCACCGCGAGCACCCCGCCGTCGCACCCGAGCTCCAGCCCAGCGAACAACAGCGAGCCCGACCCTGCCAGCACGGTCCACTGCGGCAGCGCGTCCCGATACGCCGCGAGGTTCTTCACGTCGCCCGAGGAGTCCTTCACGCCCCGGATGTTCGGATGGGTGGCGAGCTGCTGCAGCAGGCTCGCGGCGAGCGCCAAGTGCGTGTACTTGGGAATGTTGTACACGAGCACCGGAACGGGACTCGCGTCGGCCACGGTCCGGTAGTAGTCGGCGAGCGTGGCGGGAGAGGTCGCGTGCGCGAAGTAGCTGGGCGGGCGCACCAGCACGGCATCCGCGCCCTCGGCGGCCGCCGCCCGCGACAGCGCCACTGCCTGGCGGGTGGACTCGGCACCGGTCCCCGCCACGAGCCAGCGCCCGTCGGGCAGCACGGGGCGCACCCAGCCGACCAGCCGGCGCTGCTCTTCGGGGTCGAGCATGGCGGACTCGCCCGTCGAGCCCGCGACGACCACGCCGTCCAGGCCCGCCTCGAGCAGGTGCACCACGTTGTGCCGCAGCTGCTCCGGCGCCACGTCTCCCGTGGCAGCGTCGAACGGGGTGGTGACGGGGGCGAGGACCCCCGCGAACAGCCGGCCGCTCACCGCTTGCGGGGCGCGCTGGCCTGGGCCGCCTCCGCCGGCTCGGCCGCGCGCGAGCGGCGTCGCAGCGTGCGCATCTGGAGCTCGAAGTCGGCCGGCTTCGTGGCGGCGGCGAGCGCGGTTTCGTACGTGATGACCTCGTCCCCCACCAGATCCATCAGGTGCTGGTCGAACGTCTGCATCCCGTACTGCTCGCTCGCTTCACGGATGTAGTCGTACAACTCGGCGGCGCGGCCCGCGTCCCGAATGATGGCGCGGGCGGCCGCCGTGCAGATCAGTACCTCGACCGCCGCGGCGCGCCCGTGCCCGTCTGCCCGTGGCAGCAGCCGCTGCGCCACCACGGCCTGGAGCGTCTCGGCGAACCGCAGCCGGGCGATCTCCTGCTCCTCGGGCGGAAACATCGCCAGCACGCGGCTCACCGTGGTCACGGCGTCCGGCGTGGGCAGGGTCGAGATCACGAGATGCCCCGTCTCCGCCGCCTTCATCGCGGTGTCGACCGTCTCGACGTCCCGCATCTCCCCGATCACGATCACGTCCGGATCCTGCCGCAACGCCGCCCGCAGGCCCGCCCGGAAGTCGTCGGTGTCCACCCCGATCTCGCGCTGGGTGATCGAGGAGTTGATGTCGCGATGCAGGAACTCGATCGGGTTCTCGAGCGTGACGACGTGCTTCTGGTTGTTCTGGTTGATGTGGTTCAAGATCGCGGCCATCGTCGAGCTCTTCCCCGACCCGGTGATCCCGGTGACGAGGATCATCCCCCGTTCGGCCGCCGCAATCGTCGTGAGGACGGACGGCAGCTTGAGCGACTCGAAGGTCGGGATGTCGAACGGGATGACGCGCATCACGATCATGAACGACGAGCGCTGCCGCAGGATATTGACGCGGAAGCGGCCGACCCCGGGCACGCCCCACGAGCAATCGTACTCGTGCAGCTTGTCGAGCCGGTTCCGATCGTCCTCGTTCGGCATCAGGCGCAACGCGATCGCGCGGGTCTGCTCGGGCGTGAGCCGTTGCTTGGTGAGGGGCACCAGCTTCCCGTCGATACGGGCGCGAAACACGTCACCGGCCTTGATATGCAGATCGGAGGCGCCGCGATCGATCGCCGCCTTGATGATCTGCTCGACGCCGCGCGGCTGCGCGTCGGCGGCGCTGCCGCGACCGCTGCGGGATTTCTCCTCCACTAGTAGCCGGCCTCCAGGTCGACGACGTTGGCGAGGGGCGCCCCTGCAAGATAGCGTCGGACGTTCTCCACGATCAGCCCCATCTCGCGCTCCCAAAAGCGCGTCGTCACGGCGGCGACATGGGGACTTACGAGCACGCGGGGGTGCCGCCACAACGGATGCCCGGCGGGCAAGGGCTCGGTGGCGAAGACGTCCAGCGCCGCGCCGCGCAGGCGAGCTGCGTCGAGCAGGTCGAGCAGAGCCGTCTCATCCAACAGCGTCCCGCGAGAAACGTTGACGACGATCGCGTCCGAGGGCAGGCGCTCCAGCACCGCCCGGCTGACTACGCCGCGCGTCGCGTCGGTGTGCGGCGCCGCGATCACCAGGCAGTCGCTTTCGGCGGCGAGCCGCCCGAGGTCGCCCGGCGCCCCGACCCAGCGCACGCCCGGCGCCCCGCCGCGCTCGGGACGGCGCCGCACTCCCGCGACGCTCATCCCGAGCGCCAGCGCGCGCCGACCCACGGCCGTGCCGATCCCGCCCAGACCGTAGACGCCGACCCGCAGCTCGCCGAACTCCCGCACGGGGATCTCCAGCCCCGTGATTTCGGGTTGCGCCCAATGCTCTTCCGCCTGGAACTCGCGCATCCGGTCGAGGCCACGCGCGAAGTACCCGATCGCGGCGATCGTCCAGTCAGCGATGGGATCGGCGTGCACCCCGGCGGAGTTCGTGAGCACGACGCCGGTTCCCCGGACCTGCGGCACACTGGTCCCGACGCCCGCCGTGCTGGTGTGGGCCCATTTGAGGGTGCCGCGCGCCGCCTGGACCACGCCGGCGGAGACGCCGTACCCCAGGTAGATCTCCGCCCCGCGCGCCGCGGCTGCCGCCGCCTCGGTCCCCGACCCGCCGTCCCCGTCCGACGTCGCCGGCGCCTGGACCTGGACCACCTCCCAGCCCGGGCCCAAGGCGTCCCGAACCGCCTGCACCGCGCGCGGCGGAATCCGCCAGGCCACCCGCGGCGAGGCGAGGTCGACCACGAGACGCCGCGTCACTCTCCGGTGGAGACGGTGCGCACGCCCGGGTGATTCAACAGCGCGATCATCACCTGGTCGTGCAGCCGCTTCGGCCCGCGCAGCGTGAAGTCGATCACGAGATCGACGTTCTCCCGGCGGCTGGCCTGCCGCTCGATGTGGAGCCCGGTCCGCCGGACCACCGTCTCCAAGTCCTCGAGCAGGTTCGGATCGGGCCGGGCATGCACCGATAGGCTGCTCTCGGTCGTCTGCCGCTGCACCACCAGCTCGATGCGGCCCAGTCCCTGGAGCACGAGCAAGACGAGCAGGGTGGTGCCCGCGGCCTCCCAGTAGAAGGCGGCGCCGAGGGCGACACCGATCGCCGCGACGACCCAGATCGTGGCCGCGCTGGTCAGGCCCACGACCGCCCCCCGGGCGTGGAGAATCGTGCCGGCGCCGATGAACCCGACGCCGGTGACGATCTGCGCGGCCACCCGCGTCGGGTCGGCGGTCCCGGCGGCCATCGTAATCGACAGCTTGGTGTAGAGCACCGAGCCGATGCAGATCAAGATGTTCGTCCGCAGGCCGGCCGGCTTGCCCCCGAGCTCCCGCTCCAGACCGATGGCACCGCCGAACAGCGTCGCGAGCGAGAGCTGGAGGAACAGCTCCAGTCGGAACGTCTGAATCATCTGCCCGAGGAAATGCTGCATCAGGCCTCCGCTCCCTCGAGCAAGCCCATGCACTGCCGTACCCGGGCCAGGGTGGCGCGGGCGAGTGCCCGCGCCTTTGCCGCCCCCGCCCGCAGGGTCTCGCGCACCCGCCCTGGCTCCGCCCGCAGCTCCTGCGCGCGCTCGCGGAGGGGGGTGAGCGTGGCTATCATATTGTCCGCGAGCACTCGCTTGCAGTCGAGGCACCCCCAGCCCGCGGTGCGGCAGTTGTGCGCCACCTGCTGCTGGGTCGCGGGCGGCGAGAAACCCTGGTGGATCGTGAAAATGTTGCAGATCTCCGGGTTGCCGGGGTCCTTCCGCGTCACCCGGGCGGGGTCGGTCGCCGCGGGCTTGAGCTTCTCCCAGATGGTCTCCGGGGTATCGAACAGGCCGATAGTGTTGCCGAGGCTCTTCGACATCTTCGCCCGGCCGTCCAGCCCGAGGACGCGCTTCGCTGTGGAGAGGAGCGCCTGCGGCTCGGGAAAAGTGAATCCTGCGCCGTCGGCGAAGCGGGTGTTCCAGCGCCGCGCGATCTCGCGCATCAGCTCGAGGTGCTGCAGCTGGTCCTCGCCCACCGGCACGAGCGTGGCGCGATACAGCAGCACGTCGGCCGCCTGAAGCACCGGGTAGTTGAGTAGCCCGGCCGGGATGCTGTCCTGGCGCTGCGCCTTGTCCTTGAATTGGGTCTGGCGCTCGAGCTCACCGAGCGGCGTCACCGTGTTGAGCAGCCAGTTGAGCTCGCTGTGCTCCGGGACGTGAGACTGCACGAACACGATCGCCCGCTCGGGGTCGAGTCCGACGGCCAACAGCCCGACGGCCATCTCGCTGGTTCGCTGGGCGAGGCTCGACACGTCGTACGGTTGCGTGATGGCGTGCAGGTCGACGACGCAGAACAGGCAGTCGTGCTGGTGTTGCAGCGTAACCCAGTTCTGGACCGCGCCCAAGTAATTGCCGATGTGCAGCTCGCCCGAGGGCTGGATGCCGGAGAAGACGCGCGCCATGGGCTGACAACCTACGCCGGGGGAGTGCGGCGCCGCAAGGTGCGAGAACTCAAAGACTTAGTCGACGTGGCGAAGGACGCGGCGGCGCGCGCCGCGGGCTATCTGCGCGGGCTCACTCCGGCTGCGCCGAGCGACTGGACCGAGAAGGGCCGGCACGACTTCGTGACCGACGCCGACCGCACGGCGGAGGCGCTGATCGCGACCACCCTCACGCGCGGCGTCCCAGGGTCCACGGTCGTGGGCGAGGAGCTCTCCCCCGGCGGTACACGATCGGGTGACGTGGTGTGGATCGTCGATCCGCTCGACGGCACGACCAACTTCCTGCACCGCTACCCGCAGTACGCGGTGTCGATCGGGTGTGCGGTGAACGGGGCGCTGTGCGTGGGGGTGATTCACGATATTCCGAGGGACGTGGTGTATTGGGGGGCAAGCGGGGCGGGGGCCTGGGAAGGTGAACACCGCCTCCGGGTCTCGGGACTCACCGAGCCACGCCACGCGCTCGTGGGCACCGGGTTCCCGTTCAAGGATGTTGGCCAGTTGCGGCGCTACCTGGACCAGTTCGCCGCCGTGATGGGCGCGTCGAGCGGCATCCGCCGCGCCGGCTCGGCGGCGCTCGACCTCGCCGACGTGGCGGCCGGGCGGCTCGACGCATTCTGGGAGTTGACGCTCTCGCCGTGGGACGTGGCCGCGGGTGTCGTGCTCATCCGCGAGGCGCAAGGAGTCGTAACGACGCTCGATGGAGGAGACGATGTGCTGCGGCACGGCTCCCTGGTGGCCGGCAGCCCGACGCTGCACCGCTGGCTGCTGGAACTCTTGAAGAGCGCGTGAAAGGACGGGAATGCCTGCCCCGCTAGTCGAGTGCGTCCCCAACTTCTCCGAGGGTCGCGATGCCGCGACCCTCGACGCGCTCCGGGCCGCCATCACGAGCGTGCTCGGAGTACGCCTGCTCGACGTGCAGGCCGATGCGTCGCACAACCGTTCGGTGTTCACGCTGGTGGCCCGTCCCGACGCGGCCGCGGAAGCCGCGTTTCGCGCGATGCGCGTCGCCACGGAGCGCATCGATCTCACCAGACACCAGGGGGAGCACCCGCGGATGGGCGCCACCGACGTCGTGCCATTCGTGCCCGTGCGCGACGTCACGATGGACGAGTGCGTGGCGGTCGCGCGTCGGCTCGCCGAGCGGGCGGCGACCGAGCTCGCGATCCCGGTCTACCTCTACGCGCGGGCCGCGACCCGGCCGGAGCGGGAGCGCCTGCCGGACATCCGGAAAGGGGAGTTCGAGGGTCTGCGAGACCGGATCGGACGGGATCCCGCGGCGGATCCGGACTTCGGACCGAAACGCATCCATCCGACCGCGGGGGCGACCGCGGTCGGCGCGCGGCCCTTCCTGGTGGCGTTCAACATCTATCTCGACACGGGGGACATCCGTGTCGCCAAGGAGATCGCGCAGCAGATCCGCACGTCGGGCGGCGGGTTGCCGGCGGTTCAGGCTTCCGGTTTCGCGGTGGGCGGCAAGGCCCAGGTCTCGATGAATCTGCTCGACATCGACACGACCCCTCCAGCCACGGTGTTCGCGGCGGTGGAGTCGCGAGCCCGAGCACGGGGCATCGAGATCCAGAAGAGCGAGATCGTCGGACTCGTCCCAGAGCGGGCGATTCTCGGCGCGGGCGCCGCCTGCCTGAAGATTCCGGACGCGGTGGATCACATGCTGGAGCAGAAGATCCGCGCCGTCGAGGGTCCCACGCTCGACGGCTGGCTCGAGGAGCTCGCGGGTGGAGCACCGGTGCCGGGGGGCGGGAGCGCGTCCGCCCTGGCGGGCGCGCTGGCCGCCGCGCTCGTCGCCATGGTGGCCCGGCTCACGACGGGCCGGAAGGCGTATGCCGGCGTCCAGGAGCGGGTGGCCGCACTTCTGGCCGAAGCCGACGCGCTGCGGGCGCAGCTGCGCCGGCTGGTGGATGATGACGCCGCCGCGTACGCGCGGGTGAGCGAGGCGTACCGGATTCCCAAGGGAGACCCCGCCCGAAGACGCGCGGTCGATCAGGCGTTGGTGGGCGCGGCGCAGACCCCGCTCCAGATGGCACGGGGGGCGGTGCGGCTGATGGCTCTGGCGCGCGAGATCGGGACCATCGGCAACCAGAACGCGCGCTCGGACAGCAAAGTGGCCGCCGCCCTCGCCCGCGCCGCGCTGGCAGGGGCCGTGGAGAACGTCCGCGCCAATGTGACGGCGCTGTCGGAGCCGGGGTTGGGGAAGGCGCTGCTCGACGAAGCGGAGACGCTGGAGCGGGACGTCAGTCCGCCGTCGTGAGGATGCGGGGCGGTCCCCCGTCGGGGAGCACCGCCACCGTGTGCTCGAAGTGGGCGGACAGCGAGCCGTCCTGGGTCACGACCGTCCACCGATCGTCGAGCGTCCGGATCTCGGGACCGCCCAGATTCACCATCGGCTCGATGGCGATCGTCATACCGGGCATCAGGCGGGGGCCACGCTTCGGCTTGCCGTAGTTCGGCACCTGCGGCTCCTCGTGAAACGACGAGCCGATCCCGTGCCCCACGAGCTCCCGCACCACCGAGTACCCCGCCGCCTCCGCGACCTGTTGCACGGCGTGCCCGATGTCGCCCACGTGGTTGCCCGCGCGCGCCTGGGCCACGCCGGCGGCGAGCGCTTCCTGCGTCACGTGGAGTAGCCGCTCGGCATCGGCGCCGACTCTCCCGACGGCGAAGGTAGCGGCCGAGTCGGCGTGCAGGCCGTCGAGCCACACCCCCACGTCCACGCTCAGCAGGTCGCCTTCCCGCAGAATCCGCTTCGCCGAGGGAATCCCGTGAACGACCTCGGCGTTGATCGAGGTGCAGAGCGTGGCGGGGAAGTCATACAGGCCCTTGAACGACGGGCGCGCGCCCGGATGCGAGCGGATGAAGTCTTCCGCGAGGCGGTCCAGCTCCTCGGTGGAGACGC
>Ga0137418_10007105_pt1 | contig 10292 bp, 8 predicted proteins | sample CZODoug3_1_2_16f_FD_122242 | JGI IMG/M metagenome (GOLD analysis project Ga0137418, IMG submission 122242) | Vadose zone soil fungal communities from Angelo Coast Range Reserve, California, USA - CZODoug3_1_2_16fungal (Hybrid Assembly) | ecosystem: Environmental > Terrestrial > Soil > Vadose... | reverse complement strand
GATGCTTAGCCGCATGGCGCCGTGGCGGGCCCACGCGCGCTAACTTCCTCGAAACGGCATTCCTCTTGGCGCGCCACAGCAAGAAGGGTCACCTCATACGCTGGCTGCTCGCCCAAGCGGGAGGTGTTTACCGGGGTCGGGCTTCTGGCCCACGGACAACTGCCGGAATGTCGACTATCCGGAAACAAAAGAAAATCGTTTTGAGGATTGTGAACTAGACACTGAACTGTCCATGGTCCTTAACTGTGACGTTCCTTTTACACGACACTGACAACTTCTCTGCGAGCATGGTTGTATTTAATTTTTAATAGACCTGAAAACCAGACTTTGGTCGGCAAGTAAAGAGAACTAATTGGCGTATGAATTCGACTCGGCACTCTATAACGGCGTCATGGGCCTGCAACATGTCAGAGACGTAACTGGTAGGGCCGGCTTCTTCAAGTGGACGTGATGGGGAGACCCGGCGCTGGAGCCTTGCCGCCATAATCACGGCGTTTTATTACGAACACGAAAAAGGGGGCCTTTCTAACTTGCACGACGACTTCGTGATGTTCTCGGTTCAGCAATCGCCGGCAAAGCGGACGCGCAGCGGGAAGCATGAGTTCTATAAGAAGATCCCTGACAATCCTGAGTTCCGAATGATGAGACCTGGCTTCGTCAGTACTGTAGGGGTCCACGGGAGGACAACGGTTCTGTCTGCGCTACTTTGTTTGGCGGTTGCGCTTCTCGTTGCCTGCGGGGGTAGAGAGACTCCGCCAATCAACAGCGTGGATCTCGCAGTGGAGGGTCAGACAGTTACAAAGGTGCGCACCGTGGGTAACGAGGTCGTGGTTCTCGAGGAGCGACTTACATCCATCTTTGAGAACGGTCCACAGCGTACGCTAGCGATACTACAAAGCGACGGCCGCATGGTGCGCCCCTACGTGCCCCCGCCGGGATGGTCAGTAGTCGACTTTGCGCTACATCCGTCCGGCGACACTTCAGTGATTCTCACCACAGCTGCGGAGGTGCGCATCGTGCGGCTCGATCCAAATGGTTCGATTCGAAGCGACCAATCATTTCTCGACGCCTCCGCCCCAACCGATCCATTTTTTAACTATGCCGGAGGTATCAAGGATGACAACGGTCTTCAGCCTGCACTGATGCATGACGCCGCGCGCCTCGCCCCGCTCGACGAAAGCTTGGCTGTCGTATTGCGCACCGGGCGTAACGCGATCGTTGCCTATCGTCTCGACCCTGACGTGGGCGGCGCATATCGGCGCGCCTGGCGGACGCTCGTAGAACCCGGCAGTTCGATCCTCGGGGAGGGCATCACGAGTGGCACTTTCGACGTGTTCGGCCAGCTCGAGAACCATCTGAGGATTTATGTGGATGTGGATCCGGATGCACCCGCTACGCTCGCTGTCGGTGTCGTAAATGCCCCGATGCTCAACTTCACGTTCCGAGCGCACGCAGAGTATTTCAGCGAACCCATTGCAGCATCGACAGGTGTCTTGCTTACGCGTGTGGCGAGCGCCGACGGCCGCCGCCTGGGAAGCACTGTGATCGACACTCACGACCGTGCCGAACTGCATGGCGTGCGCGCTGCGCCCGGTGGCTTCGTTTTAGTGGGCCGAGTTCTTTCCGAGTTGCGATCGGACGGAGGTGGTTGGAATGCGTTCACTGCCCTTGTCGGGCGCGATGGCGCTCCCGGCCCCTACAGTGTGGTCGATATCGATCGAGGAGACGTGTTGTTTGACATTGCAGCGTTGCCCAGCGGGCGATATCTCGCGCTGGGTACCACCGGCTATGTACAGAACCCATCCGGGGCGAGTATATCCGAAGCTGCACAGCCATTGTTGGTGCTATTAAACAGTGACGGCTCGTTGGCTCAGAACCTCGGCTACATCGGGGGCGCCCGCCACAACCAGCTGACTACGATCGTGTCTCTAAACGGCCGCTGGCTTCTTGGGGGAATGATCAATGGCCCCGGAACGCATTCTGGCGACGCTGACCACGAGCTCATCGTCGCCGATGGATTCTTGCGGGAGGGATCCAATTTGCCGGCCGAGTGAGCTGCGTTTTTTTGCCCCCAAAGCTTCCTTTACCGACCATAATTGCGGTGGTCTGTGCCAGGATGTTTATCATCGTCCTTGAGGGGCCGCTCGGTACAAGTTCGCTCCGACTGAGCAAGAGAAGAACAGTTTTCTGGCTTCTGAGCGAACCCCAGGCGCCGTCGTACCACATTAGAACCCTTACTGTCCGAATGGTCGGCAACTCGGAAGCTGTCCCTCGACTGCCGTTCCGCGATTCGTTGACACTAATTTTGACCGAAGCGTATAGTCGAGCTACAAGCCGTTGTTGAGTGACCTCTCCTGGGTGTGCACTTTCGCAAGAGAAAGTAGGGAGATGCAACGAAGGGAAGGATGCGGAACTCATTGCGATTCCCGCTTACTCGGCGCACGTATGCTCGTCTTTTAGGGGCGCTGTTGGCCGCGGCTTGCGCTGCTTGCCAAGCCCAAGCGCAGGACGCTCCAGCCAAGTCTGAAACGCAAGCCCCCGCCACTAAGGCTCCTTCTGCGACAGCTCCCGCAAACGAAGCTTCCGAAGTCTCCACCCGCGACACTCCGCCAACATTTCGCGTCCGTGTGAACCTGGTTTTGGTTCGCGTGGTGGTCCGAGACAGCAACGGACAGATAGTGACCAATCTTAAGAAAGAAGATTTCCAGCTTTCCGACAATCGCAAGCCGCAAGTAATTTCCACGTTTAGCACGGAAACTCCGGAATCGCGCAAAATGGAGGCCACCACCAAGCCGACGCAGTCGGATGCCGAAGGAAACGATTCGGGCGATTCAGCGGCCGCCATCGCCGCCTTGCCCCAACGCTTTGTAGCCGTGGTATTCGATGATACGGACATGCTTATGGAAGACACTGTGTGGGTGCGCAGCGCGGCCACGCGATTACTTGCATCGCTCGCACCCACCGACCGTGTGGCAATCTATTCGACCTCCGGCCAAGTCACCCAGGAATTCACCCAGGAACGCGAACGCCTCCAAAGTTCCCTGCTCAACGTTGTGCCCCGGCCATTGACCGGCAGTGGCAGCGGAATCCATGAGTGCCCGGAAATCGGCTACTACCAGGCCGATCTGATTCAGAACAGGCACGACACGCAAGCGTTGGCGGTGGCCACCGAAGACGCGCTACAGTGCGCTTTCCAGGGCGATCCGACGATGAGGGCGCAAGCCCAAAACCTGGCGGAATCGACCAGCCAGCGAGCGCTGACCAGCGGCGACACACAAACGGACTATGTCTACCGGCATGTCGAGCAGATTATCAAGCGCCTGTCAGGCATGCCCGGCCAGCGCGTAATGGTGTTCGTGTCGCCGGGCTTTCTCATCACCTCCATGCTGTCGCTGGAATCATCGTCGCTGATTGATCGCGCCAATCGCGCCAATGTGGTCATCAACACCATCGACGCGCGCGGCCTTTATACGCCGGACATGGGCGACATCAGCGATCCGCCGCACGATTCGAAGAAAACTTTCGGATTCAAAAGCTCCTACCGCATCCAGTCGCAAATGGCGCAATCGGATATTTTGGCGCAACTGGCGGACGGCACCGGCGGAACTTTCTTCCATAATCGCAACGATATCGATACGGGATTACGAGAGGCGGCCGCGGCGCCTTCGATGTCCTACTTGCTGGGATTTTCTCCGCAGAACCTGAAGCTTAACGGCTCGTATCACACGCTGAAGGTTGCGTTGGCCGGCAAGCAGAAATTCAGCGTCCAGGCGCGCCACGGCTATTATGCGCCGCGAACTATTGCCGATCCCGCCGAAGCCGCGAAAGAAGAAATTCAGGAAGCGCTGTTCTCGCAGGATGAGATCCACGATTTGCCGGTGGAGCTGCAAACGCAATTTTTCAAAAAAGATCAGTCGGAGGCTCGGCTCGCCGTCCTCATGCATGTAGATTTGAAAGGGATTCGCTTTCGCAAAGCGGAGGGACGCAATCGCGACAACCTGACCGTGGCCACGGCAATTTTTGACGAAAACGGCAATTTCGTCACCGGTGGAGAGAAAATCGTCGAAATGAAATTGCTCGACACCACCGTCGACCGCCTCAGCCGCTCGGGATTCACCTTGAAATCGAGTTTTGACGTTAAGCCGGGAACCTACTTGGTGCGCCTGGTGGTTCGCGATACGGAAGGCGCACAGATGGCCGCACGCAATGGTGCAGTAAGCATTCCGTTCTAGTTTAGTCAGTTGGGGGAACACATGAACATTCGTGTACGCAAACTTGCATTCTTTGGATTTGGCGTAACGCTGCTCGCTCTTTCCGGCGACGCAGCCAATTGGGCCGCGCAAGCAACGCCCCAGGAACAGGCGGCGCCACAAGCGGCGGCACCCCCAGAAGCCGCACCCACTGAGGCGCAAACCTCGCCGGTAGTGATCAAGAGAGAATCGCGGCTCGTGCTGGTCGATGCGGTGGTCACCGACAAAAAAGGTAATTATGTACGCGACCTGGCGAACAAGGATTTCAAGATTTACGAAGACAACAAAGAGCAGCCGGTCGGTAGTTTTTCCTCGGGCGCGGATATTTCCGTGCAAGCCAAAGGACAAAAACACTATTTGATTCTGTTTTTCGATAATTCGTCTATGGCCGCTCCTGACCAAATCCAGGCGCGCGGCGCGGCCGCAAAATTTGTGCAGGCCAATGCAGGGCCGGATCGCATGATGGCGGTCGTCGATTTCGGCGGCAAATTGCGCATCGTGCAGAATTTTACGGCCAACCCGGACGCGCTGACCGCGGCGGTCAAGGGAGTGAAATATTCGTCGGTGGATTCGAACGCCGCGGATGCATCCAGTTCGCTTGGCCCAGTTACAGTCGCTTCCACCGGACTTTCCTCGCTCAACAACGCGGAGGCCGATTTTGGCGCGCGAACCATGTTGCTGTCGGTGCGCAGCCTGGCCAAGAATTTGCGCACCGTGCCGGGGCGCAAGATGCTGGTCCTTTTTTCCGCAGGTTTCGCGGTCACGGCTGAGAACGAATCGGAATTGACCGCTACCATTGACGCCTGCAACAAAGCCAACGTTGCGATTTATTCGCTGGATGTCCGCGGCCTGAAGGCGGCGCAGAACGGATTTGCTGCGCAGGAGCGCAACACAGCGCAAAACGTGAAGTCCCACGCTAGCGGACCTGCGCGATTGGTTTTGACTTCTTACTCGCTTCCCGATCCGCAGCGTCCCGGCGGAGGCGCGGGTGGCGGTGCGGGCGGCGGCGCTGGCGGAGGCGGACGCGGCGGCGGTGGCCCCGTGGGTGGCGGCCCCGCTGGCGGTGCGGGTGGCGGAGCTGGAGGCGGCGGCCGCGGCGGAACAGGTGGAACCGGAGGAACCGGCGGTGGCGCTGGCGGAGCCGGCGGCAGAGGCGGCACCGGAGGAACCGGCGGAGCAGGTGGCGCCGGAGGCAAAGCCGGCGGGGGAGGCAACGCGGGAGGAACAACCGGAGGAACCCGCGGGGCGGGCGGCGGCGGCAATTACAACAATCCTTATGCGAATCCGCTGAACAATCCCTACAACCAGTCGCGCACGATCGTGCCGCAATTTCCGCCTTCGGTAGCGACCAACCAACAAATACTTGCGGCTCTGGCCGATGGCACTGGCGGATTTTCCATTTTCAACACCAACGATCTGCTGGGCGGCCTCGAGAAAATTGGGCGCGAGCAAAGCGAGTTTTATATTTTGGGATACGTGCCGCCGGAAACTCCGGAAGGCAGTTGCCACACCCTGAAAGTGAAATTGAATCGCGGCGGAATGAATGTGCGCTCGCGCAGCGGATACTGCAACGCGCGCACGGTGAATCCACTGGACGGCAAACCGCTGGAAAAACAAATGGAATTGCAGGCGGCGGGAGCAAGCATGGGTTCGATCCATGGCGCGCTGCAGGCACCCTATTTTTACACTGCGCCAAACGTAGCGCGGGTGAATCTGGCGATGGAGATTCCGCCGGAATCGCTGAAGTTCAACAAAGATAAGGGCAAATACCACGCCAACGTGAACGTCCTGGGCATCGCGTACAAACCGGATGGATCGGTGGGAGCGAAATTCAATGACACGGTAAATTTGGATTTGGAAAAAGATGAGTGGAAAGAATTCACCAAAAATCCGTATCGCTACCAAAATCAATTCGATGCCGCGCCGGGCACCTACAAACTAACCGTGGTGCTGAGCGGAAGCAGCGACACTTTCGGAAAATTTGAATCGCCGCTGCAAATTGATTCCTATGACGGACAGCACTTCGGCCTGGGCGGCGTGGTATTGACCAATTCGATGACGCGAATCTCCGATATTCCCAGCGGGCTGGATTCCGCCCTGCTGGAAGACCGCACGCCGCTGGTCGTGAAGGGTATGCAGGTGATGCCCTCGGCCAGCAACCGCTTCAAGCGCTCGGACAACGTGGTTTTGTACACCGAGATTTACGAGCCCGGGCTCGTTTCGGAGACGCCGCCGCGTGTGGGCTTTGCGTATCACATTTATGAACGGGCGAGTAATAAGGATGTCTTCTTTAGCGGATTGGCGCCGGCGGATGATTTCATTCACAAGGGCAACCCGGTGATTCCGGGCGGCTTGATGGTGAAGGTGAAGGACCTCGCGCCGGGAAGTTATCGCCTGGTGGTGCAGGCGGTGGACAGCGCGAATCATCAGGCGCCGAATCGCTCGGTTGATTTCGACATTACCGAGTAGCTGGACACAATTTGCAGTTTGCGGTTTTCGGCCCTTCACCTCGGCCTTACGGCCTCGCTGGGATGCGCTGAAGCGCACCCCTACAACATCGTCCATGACGCGAATCACGCGGTGCGCTCACTTGGCGCTTGCTGGCCGGATTCGGCTAGGAGACTGCGGAGGACGAACCAGCAATTGGCTGGACGTTCTGAGAGGCGGCGCATGAAGTAGGGGCACCAGTCGGTGCCGAATGGGACGTAAACTTGCAGGGTGTGGCCTGCGGCGTGTACTGCTTGCTGCAAATCGCGGCGGATTCCGTAAATCATCTGAAACTCGTAGCGGTCTTTAGGCAGCTTCAGGCGCGCGACTTCGGCTTGCGCGTGCGCGACCATGAACGGGTCGTGTGAGGCGATGGCCGGCAAGAAAATTCCTTGCGCGGCACTTTCCAGCAGCAGAGTGGTTAGGCGTTTGTAATTGGCGTCGACTGCGGTTTTGCCTTGCACGGCGATTTTTTTGGGCTCGCGATACGCGCCTTTGACGAGACGGATTTTCGGTTTTAACGGAGCGAGGCGCTGCAGATCCTTTTCTGTGCGATGAAGATAGGCCTGGATGGCCAGGCCGGTGTTGCCGGATTCTCTTTGCACAGCTTCAAAGATGTCCAGCGTCACATCCGTATAGGCGCTGCCTTCCATATCCATTTCGATGCTGCGGCCGAGGTCGCGAGCGCGGCGGGCAATGGAGCCGGCGAGCGACGCGCAGAGATCTTTGCCGAGATCGAGACCGAGTTGGGTGAGCTTGATGGAAATGTTGCCGGCCAGATTCTTGGCGTGCATCTCTTCAATCATTTCAATGTAGCTGGCGCAGACTTCGCGGGCGGCTGCTTCGGTGGTGACGTTTTCACCGAGATGGTTGAGGCTGACGCTGCGACCTTGCTGGCAGAGTTCCGCGCTGGCGGTGAGCGCTTCGGCAAGCGTTTCACCGGCCACGAAGCGGCGAGCAAACCCGTGCTTCATGCCTCGCCGCGCAATGGAATTGGTGACACTGCGCTTGGTAGAAAGCCAAAAGATGAAATTGCGGACCAGCATGAACGCTCCTGGAGATGTCGACGCCAGAGCATAAAGTGGCGGTGTGCGGAGGTCAAATCGGTGCCGCCAGCGCGCTCCGGTGGCGGCAGGCCAGACCGAAGGCCCGTCGCCCTCGGAACGTTGGCGAGGTCGGAGGTGGAATGTCGGGAGCGACGAGGGGGCCACCCGGGGGGCAACGCAGATCGTTGTGAATACAAAGGGGTTGCGGGAAAAGCAATTTGTAAGACCATGAAAACAAAGGGCGAGCAAAAGCCTTTGATCAGTATACAGAGCCGCATGCCGGACGGGCAGGCACACCGGCAGCGAGCCGATTATCACCCCCGCCCCCGGCGTTTTCGCAAAATAGTGTGGATTTACTCGATTCTGAAGGGGTTGAATTTTTTGAGAACGACCAAGAGTTCGCAAGAGTATGAAGGATCGAGAGTTAAGGCGTGTTGCGGGAAATGGCGGACCGAAGTTAGCGGGAAGAAAAGCCAAGCGTTGACCTTTTGATCGGGGAACGGAGGTAGGTAGTCTTGAGAAGCGAGTAGGCGGAGAGGGCTGCGCGAATCTCATGCCGTAAAATACCAAACTGGTTAACCAACTACAACTGAGCAGAGGGACAGAATAGGTGCAAGTGGCCGATAATTCCAAAAGCGGATCTGGTTGCAGCTGCCGCCTTGGAGACAAGGCCGGGCCTGGTCCAATCGGCAGAGAATCCTAGGTGGCATCGAGTGGGAGAACGGTTTTTTCACCTGTTATTTGGCTGTAGATCATGTACGGACCCGGCGCGGTCACAGCCAACTGTTTCACCTTTGATTTGGCAAGGTCGAAATTTTGCGCCGCTCCCTTCCACAAATAGGTTCCATCTTCGCGCATTTTGAAGATATCCATGGGTTCGAGCATGGGACCGGGTCCTTTCAGGACGTCGTTGATGCGGCTTCAAGTGCATTCCTCGATATATTCCAATGTGCATCGGGAAAAGTTCCGAGCGAATGACAAAACATTTTGAAACACTTGCGGCCTATTGGCTGCGGTTTCGTCCAACATCGTGCATCCAGTGAAGCAACACGTAGAGCATGAAGCCATCGCCGAGTAAGCCAACCATCACTAATGCAATCATAGCCATCGCACAGTCCTAAAAAGTGGCGGGCGCGACTATCTCAACGTCGTCCATTGCTTGGGAAGCCGACGTTAAGGGATTGTCGCGCCCACTTAGATAGATGCACTACGAAGATGGCCGAGTACACGTTTGTGCAGATTTTTTCGAGGTAATAGAGAGTGTGTAACGACAATGTACTATGAAAAAAGTGCGTTACGAGATTGTAAGGAAAGGTTAGCGTGCGACGTGCCAGACTGCTTTTGCGATGATCGCGCGGGTGCGGTGTTAGCCCAACATCGCGGCTTGGCCGTAACTGGGACGCTGGGAGTGTTGGATTGGGCGTCTAAGCCGGGTTGCTAGACTTGCACCACGCCTTCGCGAGCAACGCTTCCATAATCGAAGGTGGATAACGGAAGTTGGTTTTCTGCAGGCGCACAACATGCAATCGCCCCAACTCGCAAATCTGTCCAGAAGCACACACTAGGTATAACACCGCACATGTCGCGAGCTGTTCTCCAACAATCAATAGGAGATCGGCGCGCAACGATTCCGCAAGAATAATTGCCGCTCGCTCGCCTGCGTCCAGTGTCTGCAAAGCGGAATCTTCGGAGGGATCAACCGGCGGGGCGAAGATTTCGAGCCAATGAGTAGGCTGCTGCATCCAGGTTCGCACGACCGAAGGAGTGGCCTCACAGCTGAGTTCGTCGCGAACTTCGGTTGGTATATAGATTTTCTCGAAAATACGGGGTAATACATCGACAGCATCGATGAGAATCAGATAGTGGAGCGGAGTCGCGTCAGCGACAACAACCCGCATCAGCTCCCAAAGCCCAAGCGCCGCAACGCCGCGCGTTCACGCTCGAGATCTTCCTTGGTGTAATTCAGCCAGACTTCGTGGGCTTTCAGAAACCCATCGAGTGCCTCGCGAGTCTGCAGCCCAAGCAGTTGCCGCAACTGTGCTTCCGTCAGCCGGCCAGCTTTGTATTCTTCCAAAGAAAAAGCTTCCAGGGCACGGCGCGAGAGATCACTCCCGGAAGCGGCGAGTCGCTGCGCGACATCGTCCGGGATGTGGAGGGTGACTTCCATAAATTGAAGTTTAGCACGGCAATCGAATCAGACGGCGGTACCGTCGTCTTTTTGCCGCATGGGAAACTACCGGCTGCAAACGCCTCGCCCCCTAATGTCCTGGCGTCTATCAAGAGGGAGTGTGAAAAGCTGGAACGCCAATTTGGAGATTGGCGTTCCCGGAGTTTGGCCGGCGAGCTTACGGCGCGGGGACGGCTACGCGATTGGCCGGGACGATTTGGGGTTGGTAGGCGAAGACTTCGCGGCTAGAGGGGTCGACGAGGATCTTGAGCCAGTTTACGTCGTTGGTGCCGTTGGCTTGGTTGTCGCCGAAGGTTTCGACGCGGGTGAAATTTTCGAGGC
>Ga0137418_10007104_pt1 | contig 10292 bp, 5 predicted proteins | sample CZODoug3_1_2_16f_FD_122242 | JGI IMG/M metagenome (GOLD analysis project Ga0137418, IMG submission 122242) | Vadose zone soil fungal communities from Angelo Coast Range Reserve, California, USA - CZODoug3_1_2_16fungal (Hybrid Assembly) | ecosystem: Environmental > Terrestrial > Soil > Vadose... | reverse complement strand
TTTGCTATTTCAAACATTGGCGCGCCTTCAGCTGGAGTCGGCCCGGCGCCCGGCAACTGAACAGCCACCTGCTTGGAATTCGAGTTTAGGATGACGGATGCTATTTCGAGAGAGGGCGCAAACTCAAGCGTGGTGATCTGGAATGGCACCGTGATGAGGACAGATGCCCGTCCCTGTCGCGATGGTGTTAGTTGGACCGGTGCGGTCTCGGAATTTGGCACCACCTGCAATCCCGCCACTGCAAATGACGGCAAACCGCCAGGCGTGGGCCTCTGCTGTTGCGACGGAACCATTCGGATCGTGCCGAGCGCGCCTGAAGCGGGCTGAATCTTTGCCACTTCGAAGCTGACCTGCAAATTCAGAGCCGACTGAGGCTGCTGAGGCGAAGGCAACCGCATCGTGACCAGCTTCGATATGGGACGCACCTTCAGAGCGCCCATTTTGAAACTGGGTGTCAACTGCATGGCTGCGATCTCGAACGAGAAAGTAAGCTGCACCGATGTTTGCATCGCGGCAGGTGGTTGTTGCGGTTTGGCCATCGGCGGGGCCGGGACTTTGTTTGCGGGAGCGGTTGGGGTTTGAGTTGTTTCAGGCATGATTGCGGGTGTTGTTGTTTGCGGAAATGCAGGCTGTGTGGAAGCGACCCTTGGTGGTGAATCAGAGGGGAACGTAGCAGCTCTTGCGAGCACTGGAGTGGGAATCACAGTCGAAACTGTTTGATCGGGCACTGGGGGCTCCAAGCTGATCGATTCAACGGGAAATTCTGTCAGCGTTGTCACAGCAGGCAATGCGACTTCTCCATCTGGCGGGATCTCAGCAGGCTCCTCAGGAAACGATGCGGTTTCCTTCGCGCCGTCGAACATATCGCTCGGCTCATGTGCGGGCCACGTGATTTCCTCAACCCTGTCGGGAATCTCAGCCGTCGCCCGCGGCGCTGTCGCAGTGATCTCGGTCAATTCGTCCATCGCTGAAACCCCGGCCATCTCAGGCGTCTGAGGAGTATCCGCATTCAACCTCTCTCCGTTCTCTGCCGTTTGGTCGACAACTGGCCCCACGAATGATTCAGCCTCTGATCCCATCGCTGGGGCAATAAGTGACACCTCGCGATTTGGCTCTTCCATCTGCTCGGCCGAGTCTCGTGACAGCTTCGCTCTGATGCCTTTGGTCAGATCAAGACGGCCACTCAGGTTGGCCGGAGGAACAGCGGCATGTCGCAACGCTGGTTTCGATGCCTTCAATTGCAGGGAAATCTGACGGGGCCCTCCGACAAACCCGTTGCCCTGCAAAGCCTTCTTTTGCGGTGATCCCGGCGCAGCTTTCGACTTAAACAGAGCGGGCGCGGTAGCAGAGGTGGCCCGCGAGTAACTTGACGCATCAAAGGCATAACGACGGCGAAGGGTAGGTACGATCACGCAGGCTAGTATGAGCAATGCCGCTAAAAGCAGTCCGCCGACAAGCCACATTCTGCCTCTAGCCAGAATGGAGGACGGCGCAGGTTTGGCCGGTATGACTTCTGCGGCGTGACTCGGGGAAACGCTCGTTTGAGCAACAGCCACTTGATCATTTTGCTCGCTGGAAACAGGCGATGTCTGCGGTGACTCAGCGGGTGCCGCCGCAGCCGCGGAGCCGCTGTCACCTGAGGGCAACGCCGACGCCGGCTGCTCAGGCTGGGCATTTGTTCCCGATGCCGACTCATTCGGTGCAGAGGCGGAAGTGTGCGCAGTTGTTCCATTGCCGGCAATGTCCAGTCCAGCGGTTGGCGCGTTCATCGTTGAGCCCAAAGCCAGCCCTTCACCCTTCGAGGTTTCACTTTGGCTATTGGCAGCGAAAACCTTGTCCGGAATAGGACTCGGCTCGACCGCTGGACTTCCCTCAGCCTGGGCTGTGTCGAACGCAGGTGTCGGCATGGTCGCAGCTGCCGGCCTTTGCATCCAACCAACATCGTAAAAGGCGTCCGCAAAAACGCTGTTCAGTGCAGACGAATAAATCTTATTCGCCGAACCAGTCCAATCCGCAGCCTTTTCTGGATTGTTATGTTGAAATTCCCAAGCCGCCTGGGCGTAATAGAGTGCGGGCGTGTCCCCGGTAAATTGAAACTCATCCATCATCGCATGTGCGCGGCTCTCTTTTCCTTCGAGCAAAAGCGTCATGTAGATCTTGAATTTGATGAGCTCTGCCGCCTGATTTTTGTCGCCTCCCGGCGTGCGCTTGTACAACGTCTCGAAACGGTCGCGCGCCTTTGCATATTCCTTCTTCTTAAAGGGGATTTGCGCCAGATTGTATTGTGCTTCGCGAAGTTTCGGATCCAGCTTGGCTGCCTTCTTAAATGCCGCTTCGGCTTGGTCGAACTGGTCCTGCTGCATCAGAATCTCGCCGCGTAAATTAATCGTCGACGCCTGATTCGGATCTGCCTGATCCGCCTCATCGGCCAGTTTAAGGGCTGTCGCCAAATCCCGCTGCCGCAGCGCCTGCTGTGCCTGCTCGAATTTTGTGCGGGCAATTGCCTTCGTCTTCTCCGAGCGCTCAGCGGCCGTCATTAGCGGCAACGAAGGTCTCGCTTCGCCGGCTGGCTTTTCCAGCCATCCAACTTCGTAGAGTGATTCGGCGAAAAGTTTGTTTAGTTGCGGTGTAAAGTTCTTTTCCGCGACACCGATCCAATCTTTCGCTTCTTTTTGATTCTTCTGTTTAAGCGCAACGGCCGCCTTCACATAGTCGACTGCTGGCGTATCAGGCGAAAGCTCCAATTTGGCCTGAATAGAATCGACCATGTCGTCTTTCCCCTCGAGGAGGTACGTAAGCAGAATTTTGTATTGAATCAGCTGCGACGCTTCTTTCGCCAGATCGGATTCACCACTGGAAAGGAGTTGTTCGAAGCGATTCCGCGCTTCGGGCCAATCTTTTCTAAGAAAGGGGATTTCCGCCAGATTGAAGCGCGCGTTCCAGAACTTGGGATCGATTCGAGCTGCGTCCTGCAGTGCTGCTTCCGCCTGATCGTAGTTATTCTGGCGCATCTGGATCACGCCGCGCAGGTTCTTTGACGCGGCAAGATCAGGTTGGCGGGCATCGATGCCATCAAGCTGTTTTAGCGCTTCCGCGAATTTGCCAGAATCGAACGCGCGGAACGCAGCGTTGTACATTTCCTCCAGCTCCGCTTTCGTCGGGGCGACATTTTCCGCTCCGAACGAATCTGCGGCGAATAACCTAAGCACCAGCGCGGCGATCGCCGCCATCCCCCACACTCTCATGAAGTAGCGATTGAAACCCTATTCAGCGCATCTGACAAGTGGAAAGTTGCTCCAATGAATCGATTTTTCAGCTCCCTTCGGAAAAATCGAACGCAGGAATGGTAAGGCGGGACTACTCTCCAGGGCCGTGAATCAGTCATTCAGGTTCGCCACAATCCGCAATCCTTCCAGAGTAAGGTTCGGATGAACCACATCGATCTCCGGCAACCGTCGCGCGATGAGTCGGGCGTAGCCGCCGGTGGCTACGACGTGAACTTTTTTATGCGAAAACTGCTCTGCTCTAACTTGCGTTAGGATTTCGCGAACCAATCCGCGATAACCAAACACGGCTCCCGACAACATCGCCTGGATTGTCGATTTACCGATCGCGCGGCGCGGTTCTTTCAATGAAAGCTTCGGCAAGAGTGCCGTTCGCCGATAAAGAAAATTCGTCATTGCTTCAAGCCCTGGCGAAATCACACCGCCAATGTAGGCCGGGCGTCCAGAGACGATATCAAACGTGACCGCCGTGCCGAAATCCACCACGATTGCGGGAAACCCGTAGAGCGCTGTCACGGCCGCAGCGTTCGCCAGTCGATCCGCGCCAATCGATTGCGGTTTCGGATAATCAATCTCGACTCCCAGCTTCACCTTCCAATCCAGCCAAAGTACATTCACTTTTTTTCGCGCAGCTTTCAAAATTGCCGAGTTCTTCGGGGGCACTACCGAAGAGACAACCATCTTCCCTACATTTTGTTTCCCGAGAAATCGTGCGACCACGTGCCTTGAAAGCTCGCTGGTAGCGATCCGCGTAGGAGCTAAAACTCGCCTTGTCGACGCAAAAGCAAATTTTGCATATGAATTGCTGATATCGACCAATAAATAATCCGAGCCGCGCTTCACACCAAGAATGCAGACATGGAACAGCTTACTGCGTCAAGCCATCGAGCGCTTGGCAAAAGCCTCAAGTTGCCATCCTGAGCCAAGCGAAGGACCTCACCCAAGCTGATTGAATACACTAATTTGCTTGTGTACCCACACTTCCTGGGTGTGATCCCTCGCCATCTGCGAGCCTCGAGATGACAGGAGCGGCGTTGTGAAGCCTTGCGAGAAATTATGCTGTTGCGTAGCCTCTGGCTGTGAGAAAACTCGTGCATCGCCCGCGTCGGTTGCGGCGTTCGCCTGCCCTGCGAAATCTCACCCGCGAGACACATTTGAGCGTTCACGATTTTGTTTTGCCGCTGTTTGTAAGTGAAAAAGTACAGCAGCGCCGGCCGATCGCCAGTATGCCTGGGGTTTTTCAGTTATCTGTCAAGGAAGTTGCCGATGAAACGCGCGCTGCTCAGGACCTGGGGCTCCAAGCGGTTCTGCTTTTCGGCATTCCAGAACAGAAAGACGAACAGGCCAGCGGCGCCTACGCCGAAGACGGAATCGTCCAAAAAGCGTTAAAGGCCATAAGATCAAAGTGTCCGGACCTTGTCACCATCACCGATGTCTGCCTGTGTGAGTACATGAGTCATGGGCACTGTGGTGTGACACGCATCGACGGAGATCATTTCCACGTTCTCAACGACGAGACTGTCGAGTTGTTGGTGAAAACGGCGCTTTCTCACGCCGCAGCTGGTGCGCACATCGTGGCGCCAAGCGACATGATGGACGGTCGCGTCGGTGCGATTCGCGACGCGCTCGATGAGCGAGGCTTCGATCAAACGGCGATTATGAGTTACGCGGCCAAATTCGCGTCGGCTTTCTACGGGCCATTCCGGGAAGCTGCCGAGAGCCCGCCCCAGTTTGGCGACCGGCGCTCTTACCAGATGGATTTTGCCAACGCGAATGAAGCCTTACGTGAGGTAGCACTGGATATCGATGAAGGAGCGGACATTGTGATGGTAAAACCGGCCTTGCCCTACATGGACATTTTGTGGCGAGTCCGCGAGCGGTTTCGAAAGCCGACCGCCGTTTATCATGTGAGCGGCGAGTACGCAATGGTCAAGTCCGCTGTCGAGAAAGGCCTTCTGAACGAACGCGATGCCGTCATTGAGATCATGACTGCTCTTAAGCGGGCTGGAGCCGATATTATTGTCACCTATTGGGCACGCGAACTCGCGAGATGGCTGCGGGAATAAAACGCGCCCGGGGCGAAACTGAGAGACACGCCGGATTGAAGCGGCTGGCGTTCCTTTGGGCGCAGGCCCAAGGATATTCCGCGTGCGCTATGGAAGTGAGTCTGCCAAACTGCCGGTACCGTGCCGACGTCGCCGCGTATCGATTGGCGCCCAAGAAAATTGGATCGATAGCGATCTTCGAATGTAAACAGGCGCTCTGCGATTTGCGTCGAGATAATTGTCACAGCGACGCCGCTCACCAACGACTCGAAACGATTTCCCAACGCCGCCAGCTTCTCGAAGCGCGCCTCCGCGCACATTATCCGAACCTGCGAAACGGCGATTCCCTATTTCCCGAATTCGATTTGCCTGATTTCACCGTAGTCGGGCACCGCGGTTACGCGCGACTCTTGCGTGAGCTGCGTGCCCTGCAAAATCGCCTTTATGATTGCACCAAGTTCGACAAGTTACTTCGCTATCGCTGCGCAAATTTGTATTTCCTCGTTCTGCCTGGGGAGTTATTCCGCGATTCGGAGATTCCCATCGACTGGGGCGCTCTTGTAGAAGACGAAGGTACGCTCAAGCTCATTCGTAAACCAATCTGGCACGAAACAACAGCCGAGTATCACATTAAGCTGTTGCACCGAATCGCCGTGGCCGGAACACGGGTGCTTAATCGGAAGTTCGAAATCACATTCAACGACATTGTAGCCGAACGTTGCCGATCCTGTTAAATCAATCAAGGCGCGCGTTTGGGTAGGGCGGGCAGTCCTCTGCACGCCGCGAACGTTCGATCACACCACGGCGCGCACGGAGTGACGCGCCCTACCGACGCACGAGCAAATTGTGGCCAGTCATCTTTTTTGGCTGAGGCAGCCCAAGCAAAAACAAAATAGTTGGTGCCACATCGGCAAGAATTCCATCTTCGCACCGAATTCGTGCAGCATCGTTGGCCACATAGATGAAATGCACAAGGTTGCTCGTGTGCGCAGTATTGGGTGAACCATCAGCGTTGCGCATCTTCTCACAGTTGCCGTGGTCGGCGGTCACGAGGGCTTTGCCATCAAGCTCGAGAAGTTTGGGAATGATTCGCGCCATGCATTTATCCGCTGTCTCTACAGCTTTGATTCCCGCTTCGACCACGCCGGTGTGGCCGACCATGTCGGGATTGGCGAAGTTGAGTATGATCAGATCATATTTCGCCATCTGTGCGAGCAGTTCATCGGTGACTTCGAACGCGCTCATCTCCGGTTTCAAATCGTAGGTAGCGAGCTTTGGTGAAGGGATCAGCTTGCGGTCCTCGCCCGGAAACGGCTTCTCGATGCCGCCGTTAAAAAAGTAAGTCACGTGTGCGTACTTTTCCGTCTCAGCGATGCGCAATTGCCGTTTGCCGGCTGCGCTGACGATTTCGCCCAAGATGTCAGCGAGCTCTTCCGGCGCAAAAATGAACGGTGAAGAATAGGTCACATCGTATTGCGTTAGCGTGACAAAATGGACTTGCGGCCAGACCTCGCGGTCAAAGCCATCAAAATCCTTCAGCAAAAATGCCTGTGACAATTGGCGGGCGCGATCGGCGCGGAAATTGAAAAATAAAACCACATCGCCATCACGCACCCGCTGCTCGTTTGCGTGAGAAAAAATCAATGGCGGCATGAACTCGTCCGTTTTGCCGTTTTTGTATTGCTGATCCACAGCCGCCGAAGGCGAGGACTTGCAGATTTCGCCGCGACCCAGAACAACCGCGTCCCACGCTTTTTTGGTGCGATCCCAACGCCGATCGCGATCCATCGCAAAATAGCGACCTACAACCGTGACAATTTGCCCGCCGCTTTTCTTGAGCTCTTTCTCGCAAGTTTTTAGATAAGCGGCGCCACCGGTCGGTGATGTGTCGCGCCCATCCGTGAAAGCATGGACGAAAATCTCCGCAACGCCTGCGGCATGCGCCGCGTTCGCAAGCGCGATCATGTGCGAATAATGACTATGCACACCGCCGTCTGAAACCAGCCCAAGCAAATGAAAGCGGTGACCGCGCGCCCTGGCAAAGGTTTCCTGCAAAACTCGGTTGCGCGTTAGTTCGCCTTCTGTAATCGCCTCGTTAATTCGCGTCAGATCCTGGTAAACGATCCGACCAGCTCCCAGATTTAGGTGGCCGACTTCCGAGTTGCCCATCTGTCCTTCGGGCAGACCGACGTCGCCTCCGCTTGCGCTCAACTTGGCGCCTGGATAATCCCGGTACAGCTTGTCGTGAAACGGAGTCGACGCGAGAAGGGTTGCATCGCCATTTTCCTTGCGCTTGTCCGCGCCGCCTGGATTAATGCCCCAGCCGTCGCGAATGATAAGCATTACCGGACCAGCCATACTTCGCGCACTTTGCCGATGAACGACAAGATCGACAAGGGGTTCTTTCGACTGCAGCACGGTATTTGCGACGATCATAGACTGCCGCTACAGGGAAGTTAATGAAGTGGCGTAATCAGTTACTGGCACTTTTTTGCCTCCTCGCTTTTGCAGGAATTGGCGTTCTTTATTTTCAGCACTGGGTCATCCGGAAACCGTTCGGAATTATTTTGTTTGTCGGGGAAGGTCTTTCCCCTGCCCGGCTTGCCCCTACCCGCGCCTATGCTGCTGGCGCCGGCACGCGCTTGAACCTGGATTCAATGACTCATGCAGCTTTGGTAATGAATTATTCAAAGGATTTCGCCGCTCCGGACCAGGCAGCCGCAGCAACCGCAATTGCGACAGGAGAGAGAGTGGCCAATCGCGCCATCGCGATCAATGTCGACGGGAAGGCGATCAAGAGCATCGTTGAATTAGCGCGGGAATATGGGCGAGCCACGGGACTCATAACGGACACAAAGCTGACTGATCCGACGAGCGCGGCCTTTTACGCACATCCCACCGAGTCGAGCGATGGCGAGAGGATTGCAGCTGAGTTTGTGGATCGCGGAAACATCGACATCGCAATGGGCGGCGGAGCTGCGCAATTTCTTCCAATCACAAAAGGCGGAGAGAGACAGGACAACCGGGATCTCTTACTCGAGCTTCGTGGCAATGGGTTCGATATTGTTCGAACCCGAGCGGAGCTGGACGCGGTTCCCGCGTGGCGCCGTCCGAAACTGGTCGGCGTTTTTAGCAAAGCAGATCTCGCATTCGTAAACCAGGTAGAAGAAAGAAGTCAGCAGCCGAGCCTCGCGGATATGGTGCGGCGAGCAATCCAATTGCTCCAGTACAACGTTGGCGGGTATTTGCTGGTGGTGGATGCGGGGTTGATGCGAAGGGCAGCGCAGGAAAACAACGGAGAAAGGACTCTCGGTGAAACGGTGGAACTGGACCGTGCAGTTGGAATCGCGCGAAGTTACGGCGGAGAGAAATCGACGATAATAGTCTGCGGTGATGTCGCACTCGGCGGATTAAACCTGAATGGATTCCCTTTTCGCAAAGATAGCGGCATCGCTCTCTTAGGTTTTAATTCTGCCGGCCAGCCCTGGATCACCTGGGCGACTGGACCGAATGGCGATAAATCGTACGGAGCCGCGAAGATACCAGGTAAACAAGAGCAAAATCAGAGCAAACAATCGCAGACGGAGCAGCCGGAGCCGGCCGCGTTTTACACGAAATCCGCCCTGGTCACTGTTGAAGACGTAGTCGCGTTTGGCAATGGCCCCGGAACAAACGCTCTGGCCGGAGTAGTGGAGAGCACAAAGGTGTTCGAAATTCTGCGCGATGAACTCTGATGGCGTTGGCCGCGTTAAACCGTTATACCGTCCTTATTTTGCCATTTCACGATAAGGCAACCCCAACTCATAGAGCGCGATCTCTTGCTGAAGCTCGGCCGCTAACGAATCATCACCCTGACTCTGCCCCAGCTGTATCGCAGCCTGCGCGGTTTCGATCGCTTTTCCAAATTGGCCAGCCTCCGCATATGCTGCAGCCAACGTGCGGAGCACAAACACATTGGTGCCTCCGGAAAGCTGGTCAGCTTGCTGTGCAAATTGAATCGCCCTGGCTCCGTTTCGCAATGATGCGTTGGAACCTGCGGCCAGCAACCACGCCAGATTATTCAGGGCGGAAACGGATTGAGGAGAAATCTCCAACGCCTTTTCGTAGTGTTGGATGGCTTCGGCCCATTGACCTTTTTCATCAAGAGCAATGGCCAGGACCGTGTGACAGTCTGCGTTATTAGGCTGGATCAACAAGGCAGCCCGGGAATGCTCAATTGCAGCATCGAGCTTCCCTTTCTCAAGCAGAGCGTGGCTGAGACCGTAACGGGCAAGAAAGTAATCGGGACGTATTGCCACCGCGTTTTGATAGTGAGCGATCGCGTCGTCGATTCGCTTCTTTTGAAGAAGAGCATTGGCGAACGCCACGTGGGCATCTGGATCGTTTGGCTGCATCCTGACCGCTTTGTCACAGTAGAAAATTGCCTCGTCCACTTGGCCTTTGCCCAAAAGGGCAGTGCCAAGATTGTAATCGGCATCCCAAAAGTTAGGCTGCATTTCGAGCGTCGTGCGGTAATGACGAATCGCCTCGTCAAGCTGGCCCTTCTCGAATAGCACGATGCCCAAATTGTTGTGAGCCATCCAGCAACCAGGATTTCTGGCCAGAGTCGTCCGCCAAAGCGTGTCGATGTCGCCATACATTGCAGCTTGTCGCCACGTCAGTGTCGCCAACACTGCCACCACACAAAGCGCCGCGCTTAAGACTAAGGTGCGGTTGTTCTTAAACGTGTTCGTCAAATTGACCAGACCGGCAGACGCCAGGGCGATCGGACCGATACAGGCGAGGTATTGATAATGATCGGCCACAAACGTATAGCGAAACGTGTAAAGCATGATGAATCCCAGCACCGGGCTCAGGGTCGCAATGAAAAATCCCGCTGCGACCTCGACGCTGCGTCCCAAATATCGACGCAGAAAACAGAGAGCTCCGCATGCGATGATTCCCGCTAGCAGCCACGCATAGT
>Ga0137418_10000288_pt2 | contig 10295 bp, 7 predicted proteins | sample CZODoug3_1_2_16f_FD_122242 | JGI IMG/M metagenome (GOLD analysis project Ga0137418, IMG submission 122242) | Vadose zone soil fungal communities from Angelo Coast Range Reserve, California, USA - CZODoug3_1_2_16fungal (Hybrid Assembly) | ecosystem: Environmental > Terrestrial > Soil > Vadose... | reverse complement strand
CGCGCCCCGAGCTGGACTTGCCGCTTGGGGAAAGCAGCCGTGAAACCGAGCGGCGTACTCGGTGAGACCACTGTCCCATCGCCGAGGACCGTGCCTGGCGTTATGCCACGCGCTTTGAACGGCGGGGCAAACGCAGCGCCCACGATATTGTTCACGCTGGCATAGTTCGTATGGTTCGCGAGGTTAAATGCCTCCGCGGTGAATTGAAGGGAAGCCTTCTCGCCCAATTTAAAGGCGCGGCTGAGGCGCATATCGAAGTCGTAATAGTTGGGGCCAAGCCCGCTATTGCGCGGCGCGCCTGGCGGACGATCGTTGGTGAAATGACCATCACCATTGATGTCCGCGCCGGCGAGCAGATTAAAGGGATGGCCGCTGTTGTAATTGAAGACTGGGGAAAGCTGGAAACCGCCCAAGATGCGTGAATTCTCCCATGGGCTTTCGAACACTCCCGCGATGACCACCTTGTGCCGCTGGTCAAAATCGGATACTGACCGGTCGCACCTGAGACACGTCGCGTTAAACGGTGAATAGTCGCTGTTGAAGTCCGTGGCTTCGTCAAGAGCTTTGCTGTAGGTATAGTTCGCCATCACCATGAAGTGGTTCGAAAAGCGCTTTTTGAGCTCAAAAATGCCACCCTGATAGAGCGCGGTCGCCAGCGAACTGTACACATTGTTCTGGAGAATGGTGTGGGTGGGGTCCGCAAAGCACAGGGCGGGAGTGGCCACGCAGGCGGGCGCTCCCCAGTCCTGGAAGGGAAGACCATTCGTGGGGAGACCGTTCGCACCAGTGCCTGAACCGACCGGAGCGCCCGGCAACAGGTTTGTGTCGATAGCAACGGGGAGATGAGTGGTATGAACGTAAACGTAATTTGCGGAGACTGAGAAGCCTGCGCCAATCTCTCGCTCGATGCCCAGCGAGACCTGCTGAGACATCGGACTTTTATAATTATTCTGGCCGGCAAACAGTACGGTTCCCGGCGGCAGGGGGCCCGTATTCGCCACCGTCAGCCCAAACTGCGATATTAGCGCGGGTGTAAGGCAGGCGTACTGACCCGCAGTGGGGGTGCCGCAACCGATGATGCTGTTCTGCGTTGGGTTTCCGGTGAGACCCTCGAGAAACAGTGTCTGGAAAATCTCCGCGGAACTGGTTGCGGGGTGCGCCGGATTGCCCGTAGGCGCGCCGAGAATGGTAACGAGTGTATTGGCGATGGTGCGCTTGCCATTGACGTTGCCGAGCACCGCCACCACGCCGGGAATCTGCGCGTAGATCGGGGAGTAGAAGATACCGTAACCGGCACGAATCACCGTCTTGTGATCGTTGAAGGGATCCCAGGAAAAGGATACGCGGGGACCAAAATTCTTCTTGGGGGTATGCAAAGGGCCGTACTGCGAATCCAACTCGTATCGTAGGCCATAATTCAGCGTGAGATTGGAGCGCGCCTGCCAGGTATCCTCTGCATATAGTGCCGTGAACGGGCGGGTTTGTACGTATTTCGGGTTCCCGAATCCTTGCTCGTAGAATGCCGGTAATCCCAAGCTCCACGACTGCAGCGTACTTATGCTCGATTCCGGAGCGTTGACCCCACAGGCTAGTGGCGCCTCCAGGCACAGGCTGACCAAGGCGCCGGGAAGTTCTAGAAATTCAAAACGCCCGGGAAAGAAAGTTTGCGAGGTGGTATTGTTCTGGCGAATCAGTTCGGTGAACCCCATCTTGAACGAGTGGTGTCCTCGAACCAGCGTCAGGTTGTCGGCAAATTCATAGCGACGGCCGGTCGTGCGGCTGGGAAGAAAAATGCCCCGGCCGAAGAAACCGAAACCCTCCACATCCAATCCCGGTCCGCCGAGATCATTGGTGTCCACGTTAAATTGATAAATGTTCCATTGGACGCGTGCTTCATTTGCCGTCGACGCGTTGAATTGATGGAACCACGAACCCTGCAGGGTGCTATCCCATGCAAGTTCCGAAGTCCCGCGGGAAAAGGCCGTCAGCGCTTGCAGGTCCGGGTCCTTTTCCGTGAGATGAGCGAAGCTGTAGCGCAGAAAACCCTGATTGCTGTCACTGAAGCGATGATCCAGACGTGCGGAAAAATCGCTGGAACGGATGGGGAATGGGAACAACCCGCCGTTAGCCGCAAACTGATTCACGATGTAAGGGTCCAGCACCCTTTTGGGCGAAATTGGCGGAGGCGGAACAAAAGGATTCGGGCCTAGATTTGGATTTATCGTCAAGATGCTCTGAAGTGCGAACGCACAAGTCGGCGCGGGTAGAATTATAGGATTCGATAGTGGATTCTTCGGATTTGTTGTAATGCACGGAACCATATTGGTGGCCGGTTGTGCCGCCAGATTGCCAATAATGGTCTGCTGGGTGAGGGTGGGAGCAAAAATGTTGCTGTTCGTCAGCAAGGGGACGGAGTCCTGTGCATCGGAACGCAGCCCCTCATAAGCCAAGTACAGAAATGTTTTGTCTTTTCGGAGTGGGAATCCCACATTTCCGCCAAATTGCTGTCGATCCAGGGAATCCTTGATCGGCTTCCCCTGCGCTGTCAGAGAAAATGCCTGACCCGGCACCAATGCTTGCGTGAAAGCAAAGGGATTGCGGGCATCCATGGAATCATTTCGGAAAAAGCCGAAGAGACTCCCGTGTAAATCATTCGTGCCGGACTTGGACACGATATTGATTGTCGCGCCGCTCGCTCCACCCAGCTCAGCCCCATAATTACTACGATTAATCTGAAATTCCTGCACGGCGTCCTGGCTTAGATTCAGCCGTACACCCCCGGCGTCGTCGTTGGCCTCTCCGCCATCGACCGTCACGCTGTTCCCCCTGCCGTTGCTGCCATAGAACGACAGTCCGCTCTGTGGTGTTTGCTTGACGCGGAAGTCGGCATTGTCGGCAATCGTGTTCGAATTGCTTACACCCGGCGCCAACAGGGTAAAGGTGAGATAGTCGCGGCGCCCAATGGGCAGGTCTGCGATATATTGCTGTACCAGAGTATCCGCTTGGCTCCCCCTGGCGGTTTCTACCGTCGGTGCCTCGCTTGTTACTTCAATTTGGGCTGTGCCGGTCGCCACTCGCAAGCGAAAATCCAGAATGAGCGTCTGCCCAACGTTGAGCACTACATTCCTGTGAGTTTCGGTCTGAAAGCCGGCGAGTCGCACGGTCACGCTGTACGTTGAGGGCGGAAGGCCTGTCACCTGATACTCGCCATCGCTTCCCGTTACAGCCGTGCGGCGTATTCCTTTTTCGGTATCTTCTACCTCCGCAGTGGCCTTCGGAGCCGTACCTCCGGTGGGATCGGTCACCGTGCCCCTGATCTCACCCGATGTGCCGGTGCCCTGGGCATGAGCCACAGGATTCGCCGGAAACAACCACGCGGTTAACACGAAAGCACAAGCCAGTAAGGTTGACCTCATAGATCCTCCTGGTATATCGAGCAAATCACGGAGTTTTCTCTAGATTGGCCCAAGTTAAACTCTGCTCCCCACAACCGGTCCATGGCCAAGATGGCCGCAACCGGCATAACTGAACCCGCTGCTGGGTTACTCCAGACACCGAAACTCGCATTGAGCTACTGCACGATACCCTTACGCTTTCCCTCAGGAGCTCAAGGACTCCATACCCCTCGACGGATGCATCCAAAATTATGATAGTGCGTATCACATAATATTTACTAACGTCAAGACGATTCAGCAATCAGTTTCCGAACGGGCGGGAGTCTGCCACCAGTGGATAACGTTGTTGCATCTGGGAGAGATTGTGGGGCGGCGTCCGTGGCGTCGCGGTTGCTTCATGGCAGGCCCCGGGGTCGAGGCTTGTTTAGCGGGGAACTAACACCATCCTGCCATGGACTTGCCCGTGCCTCAGTTGCTCAAAAACTTCATTCACTTGCGTCAGTGGACGCGTTGCAACCTCGCAGCGAACCTTTCCTGCCGCCGCCATCGCCAACAGTTCGCGCATATCCTGCCGCGTGCCGACTGAGGAAGCCTTGATACGAATCTCGGACGCAGCCATCAGAATCGGCGGGAAGCATAAGGACTCAGAGGGCAAGCCGACGACTAGGAGAATCCCACCGGGTCTTACCGAGGGGAATGCCGCGTCATAAGCTGCTTTTGCGGCGGAAGTCACGAGCGCGGCATGGACTCCTCCACTGCGCCGCAGTTCCTTGACGACATTTACGGTGGCGGCGTTCAGCGCGACGGATGCACCCAAGCCTCTCGCATGTTGGAGTTTTTCTTCGGACACATCAATGGCGCTGACGGTCGCTCCCAGTCCCTGCCCGATCTGCACGGCTAGGTGGCCCAAGCCGCCCACGCCGAAGACCGCCAACCTCTGGCCTCGCTGGATTTTCGCGTGCTTCAAGGCGCGATAGACCGTGACGCCCGCACAAAAAAGCGGCGCAGCGTCTATGCAAGATAGTTCGTCTGGAATCTTCAGAGCATGACTCGCGGGAGCCTTTACGAATTCAGCGTATCCGCCATCCACGGTTACGCCAGTGATTTGTTGTTTCACACAGAGGTTTTCATTTCCCTCGCGACAGAATTCACATTCCCCGCAGGTCCAGTGCACCCAGGGAACGCCAACGCGCTCTCCGAGTTCCAACTGATTGACGGATGCTCCTTTTTCCACAACGCGGCCGGTGATCTCGTGCCCGAGGATCAGCGGTTTTTTGGTGATGGGAACGATCTGCGGCCAATCGCCATTGGCCACGTGCAGATCCGAATGGCAGACGCCGCACGCCTGGACCTCGATCAACACCTCATGCGCTCCGGGTGTGGGCCGAGCGACCTCTTCGATACTGAGTTGTTTTTTGAATTCGTTCAGGATGGCGGCTTTCATCGCGTCCACCTCGAATAAGTTGGGATGGGTAACTCAGTTCTCAGCGGATGGTTTTAGGGCGCTTGAACCTCCTAGGCGGAGCAAATGTCTCGCTAAGGTTTGGCTCCACGCAAGAAGAATTCGACCGCATTCCTCACTCGCTCGGTGAGTTTGTGAGGTCCGGTAAGATCCACGGCCCATTGACGCACGACGGTATTGAAAAGTCCTTCCATAAATTCGGCGAGGTGAACGACCGGAAAATCGCAGGTGATCTCCCCGTTCTTTTGTCCTTCCGCGATGATCTCACGGAGCAAGCTGACGGTTGCGGCTTCCGCCCCTCGCAATTCGGGCGAACGAACCGGGTCCATCGCGCCGGCAAGAATTACAGCCTGCCAGAGCGGTCGCCCCACTTCGGTCACATTTCCCAGAGTTTCGTAAAATCGGCGTAAGCGTTGCTCCGTGGTGGCCTTGACGGATAGCTCGGCCTTCAGGCTTTCGGCCTGGCGGGCAAACGCTCGGCGCCCCACTTCGCGCAATACCGCGTCTTTGCTGGGGAAATAACGGAAGAATGTGGGCTGGCTGATTTCCAGGGTGTGAACAATGTCGTCGATGCGCGTGTTTTCATAGCCGCGTTGGCGAAAAAGGTGCAATGCCGTTTCGACGATTTGCTGGCGAAGGCGGGCTTTCTTACGTTCACGAAGTCCGGGTTTTGGTTCATTCCCAGGCTTAGGATCCTCGCGTCGTTGTTTTTTGACCTCGTCGTCGTTAACGGTCACAGGCGCTGCGGACCGCCTCACGGCGACATTTACACGGCGCATAAAACATTTCCTCCGGAATAATGCGCCATCAGCGGCGCGGCCAACATTTCGATAGTCACGCTAACATTATAGTGACTAACGCCAGTTTGCAAGCCAAAGAAAGGTGGCCGCATGCGCCGCACGTCGAGCCTGCGTTCAAAAACACGTGTGTCTTGGAGCGAAGCAGGAGCATCTAAATCTTTTGTGGGATGCCATAAAGGATGTCACGCAACCAATGACTGTGGATTCTACGAGAGTAAGTGCGGCTCTTCGCTTCGGAAAGCGGATTTCGCTATGCCTGTGCGTCCTGCTTTTTAGTTTTCCGTGCCGATCTCAGCAAGCCCCTGCCATCGGCGCAGAGAAAAGCGTTTTACCCGACTCGCAAAGCATCGAGGCTTTCCCTTCTGGGGAACAAACTGATCAACAACGCTTTGGCACCATCAGCGGGACAGTTGTTGATCAATCCGGAGCCCGTATCACCGGAGCCCTGATCAAGCTTGTGCGACAAGACGAATTGCCGGGCGCAGAGGTGTTGTCAGACGAGAATGGACAATTTTCCTTTTCCAATGTTGCTCCAGGGCTGTTCCACCTCGCGATTACGTCAGAAGGGCTCGCCCCGCAAGAGTTCTCCGGTAACATGCATCCGGGAGAGGCCTACGTCACTCCGCTGTTCAGATTGATCATTGCCACCCAGGTGACCGAAGTACACGTCGGACTTACGCGGGAAGAACTTGCTGACGCACAGATCAAGGATCAGGAGAAGCAGCGTGTGTTCGGTTTCATCCCGAATTTCTACGTCAGCTACGTTCCCGACGCCGCCCCGCTCGCACCGAGACATAAATTCGCGCTGGCTTGGAAGTCGGCTACCGATCCGGTGACGTTCGCCGCCGTAGGCGTTGTTGCCGGATTTGACCAGGCGGGAGATCGATGGGGAGCATACGGGCAAGGCACCCGAGGCTATGCCAAGCGATTCGGAGCCTCCTACGGCGACGTTTTTACGGGAACGTTTATCGGGAGCGCCATTCTGCCCTCGGTACTGAAACAAGATCCGCGGTATTTCTATAAGGGAAGAGGATCGAAGCGATCGCGGATTCTTTATGCGCTCGCCAACTCCGTCATCTGCAAGAGCGATAACGGACACTGGCAGCCGAATTATTCAAGCATCGCCGGAAATCTTGCCGCCGGCGGAATCTCGAATCTCTACTATCCGGCCAATGACCGCAATGGAATCGGAACCGTGGTCACGACCGCGCTAATCCGGCTTGGGGAAACCGCTGTCGCCAATATCTTCCAAGAGTTCGTTGCGCCGAAGATGACGCCAAATCTTCCGAGTCGCGGGGCAGGCCAACCCTAAAACGCCTTCCGAAGTTCAACCGTATTGGAATGCGTCGTGTACTGAAATTCGAATCAGTGCAGTTTGCCACACTTCAGTTTGCACACCTCTGTTACCGGCCGCGCGCGGGTTACACGAAGCAACGAACTAGCCAACTGTGCAGTTTCTTTCGAAAGTTATTCGAAGCTTCCCGTAACACCCTGGAAGCCGTTGATGGCCTGTTTATAAAGCCATTTCATGACGCGAGCCGCATCGTAGCAGTACGCCACGTTGTAGCCGAGCGTCGAGAAGCAATGTGGCTCACACCCTTGCTTCATTTCGGCAAGTTGCTTGAGGTCGAACTTCTGGTTCTCTACGGTGCCCCAGTCATACGTCGCGTTGTACATGGGAAAGCAAGGCGCGAGTGTTCCGTCGGTCCTAACGATCAACCAGTTCTGCCCGGCGCGGCAACCCCAGTGCTCGCCCACTCCGCGCATGAATCCCTTCATATTTTGCAATCGCGGAATGGAGTCCACCATTTTGTATCCCTGGCGTTGTTTGTCGATGAGCCAGTCCAACAGATCGTCGACCATCGGAAAGTCTTCCGGGCGAATGTAGGTGTCGTTTTCGTGGAGATGCTTGAAGTGGGATTGCTGCATCATGGGCGCTTCGTTGATGTGGAAGGTGAGCGAAATCCCGTTATCGTGGGCGATCTCCACCAGTTGTTTGACCTCCTCGATGTTGGTGCGGCAAATGTTTGTGTTGAAGAAAACCGTATAACCATAGCGGTACTGGCGCCGCACGAGGTAATCGAAGTTTGAGCGCACGTGCTCCAGTGCTTTCGGCAGGCCGGGTTTTTCCTTAATTGTATCCACCGCAAAATTGATGGTTGCGATTCCCGCGTCGGCGAGGCGATCAGTTACCTCGGGACGGAGCAAACGGGCGTTCGTTGCCAGATAGACCCAGAAGTCCTTTTTCGCGGCGTAATAAATCACCTTGTGGACAAAATCGGGTCTCAACAGCGGTTCTCCTCCCGTGGGAGCCAATACGCGGCCAGGAGTTGTCTCCAGCCAATCAATGGCGCGCCGCGCCGTTTCCTCGGTCATGCCCTTCACGCGGTTGTCATACGACCAGCAATAGTGACAATCCAGATTGCATTTCCACTCTGTGAAAAGATAGGCGATGATCGGCTGGAAGTCTCCCGGGAGAACCCGCGATTTGATGTAGGGCACCATCCATCCGCGCATGGTTTGCAGGATGCGAGAAACGGGCCAGTGCCTCTTTCCGGTCTGCAAGACATGATCGTGGGCAGCGATGTCACCCGTGTCGAGTTCGTGCAACAACTCGGGGTGTTGCGGGAAAACCGGCTCAGGAAGAGCCGCGACCTCCCTTGAAGAATAGGGCGACGGCCGCTGTGAAGGTTCTTGTAAAAGATTGTGTAATGGCACGTCGAGACGAAAAGGTTGAGTTGGAACTGTAGGTAGCGGTTGTTCCACAGTGGACATGAATCGGTCCTCCCCTTTGCATAAGGATAATGGGGCGTCTAGCCAAACTAGCGCGCCACTGAGTGAATTGACACAGACTTGATTCGTTAATTCCCTCACACAGCCGCTATAGCATGGCTGAAGAAGTAAGGGTATTCCCTGGTTACGAAATCTTGGATTTAGGAACCCGCTCGAGAGATACATCCAATCCGGAGGAATTTTTGGATTTGGCTCAAAATTCTTTGCGCCGGTTCGGTCAGACAACGCATCTACTAATAGATGTACACCCGGGCAGGAAAATACCGGGCCGATTTCTCTCTGGAAATTCTTCCATGAGCCAGCCAGGTGATAACCAAGTGTCGCGGATCAAATAATCGCGCAATTTGAGGGTGCCGTGGGGTGGATTCAATTAAGGTCTTGGTTGAAGTTGACGCTGCCCGCCCTGGGTGGAGTCGGCCTGTTCTTATCAGCCCTCATTGATTCTTCGTTCCTCCCACTTCCTTTGGTAACAGATTTCCTTCTCATGGAGCTTTCCAGCAGGCATCCGGTGCGCATGCCGTATTACGCCGCGATGGCCTCAATTGGCTCATTGGCGGGATGCATTTGGATCTACTGGCTGGCTCGGAAGGGCGGGCAAGCTTACTACCGCAAAAGCCAGGAACATCCGCCGGGCAGGATTCGAACGCTCATTCAAGAGTACCCGATGGCATCTGTCTTTCTTCCCGCTGTTGCACCGTTTCCGGTACCGTTTAAACCGTTTGTAATTGCGCAAGGCGTTTTTCAAGTGCCCTTTGTGACTTTCGTGGTGGGCACGCTGCTCGGGCGCGGCTCTCTTTTCTTCATCGAGGCATTTCTGGGGGCACGCTATGGCGCCACGGCGAAGCAATTCCTTGTGGACCAGAAATGGGCTTCGGTCGCGCTGGCGCTGTGCCTTGTTCTTGTGTTTTTTCTGGTTCGCCGTTTGCCGGCTCTGCGCAGGGCGGAATATTCTCAGACAGATTGAAGTTCGCGAACGCGGCGCTCCAGTTCGCGGGTGATTTCGTTCGCATCCTGGTTGGGCGCGAATCGGACCGGCACGCCAATTGTGGCCCGCACGCGCCCGGGTCGCGCCAAGATTCGCTCGCGCTGTTTCAGATCAAAAAGTCCATGCAGATAGATTGGAACAACGGGAATGTTCAACTGTTTCGCGAGCAGGCCAATGCCCGAACGAAAAGGAATCATCTCTCCGTCTTCAGTCGTTTTGCCTTCTGGAAAAACCAATACGTTCCAGCGGCGGTCAGCCAGATCGCCCGCGAAGGCAAAGCTGCGCAGGAAGCCCGATTGTTGCGGCAGCGGGAAAACATTAAAGAGACTTAGCGCGAGAAAATACCTCAGGCGTTCCATGAAACGCTCGAACACGCTCAAGCTATTTGAGGGACGCCGCATTCGGGCGAGCCTTTCGCCACCCATCGCAGTGGCAAGGCGGTTACGGAATCTGGCCGGCAGTGCCGGCAGGATCCAGGCGATGTCCAGGTAGGTGACGTGATTGGAGATCACGAGGACTGGTCCATCCAACCCGTGGAGATTTTCGCGACCGCGAATTCGGGGAGCCGCAAGAAGATACGTCGCCGGCCAGGCAAGCGAGTAGTAGATGGTAAGACGCAAGGCCGTAATGAGCCAATGTTGCGGCCAGGTGGGAAAGATGTGCTGAATCGAAGAGGAACTGCCGTGGGCGAGAAGCTTCTCAAGCTGCCCGACCGTGGTCACGTCCTGGAACTGAGCCTCATTCAGGTCCACTTGATGGCGCTCTTCCAAAGCACTCATGAGTTCGACGCGATCGAGCGACGTCAAGTGTAAATCGGTTTCGAGATGGGCGTTGTGGGAGCCCAGTTGAACCGGCCGGCC
>Ga0137418_10007101_pt1 | contig 10296 bp, 5 predicted proteins | sample CZODoug3_1_2_16f_FD_122242 | JGI IMG/M metagenome (GOLD analysis project Ga0137418, IMG submission 122242) | Vadose zone soil fungal communities from Angelo Coast Range Reserve, California, USA - CZODoug3_1_2_16fungal (Hybrid Assembly) | ecosystem: Environmental > Terrestrial > Soil > Vadose... | reverse complement strand
CGTTGTCATCGGATAGTGTTCGACCACGATCCACGCATTGGGAGTGGTACATCGTCGTAGTTCCCAAATGAACTTTAGCGATGGCATTTTATAATCTGTGCCACAAGAATAAAGCGACCGCGACGCCGCTTGCCTAGATGAGAGTATATATGCCAAAGCGGCCTCGATGCGGGGCTTGTGTGCCACCGCATGACAGGACCCTGCATAGCACGGTTTGGTAACCAAATAGGATATTGTTGTCCCCAAAAGGTATTGGAAAACTATATCTTGGTGTGAGTGGCTGCAGAGTAGGGGCCAGGGCAGTCAAACGATTAGCCGGGGCACTGGCTCGTGGCCGACTCTTTGTTTGAGGAACATGTCTGAAGTCTCGTCGTGCATAGTATCCGCGTCCGTACCAGTATATTTATATTCTGGACAAGTGGAGGCTGGTGCACAGATGATGGAAGGGAAGAGGAAAGTGGCGCTTCTATTTCCAACGCGATCACGTACAACATGCCACGCGAAGCCCCGTGTCCATGTTGCATCTTCCTATAAGATCAGCAAGGTCTGCCCTCCAACGAATACCAAACCCAATCCTACTGCTCAACATGTCCACCAAAGCGTACATCCTTCCGATCGACCCCAACCTGCCGCCCTCCCAGTCTGCAATACCCAACGTAGACCCTGCCAAGCTCTGGTCCACCGTGCCTGCGAAGGCAGCTGTGAAGGCGTTGTCATAGAGCGGCCCTCCACCATTTAAAGCGAACTGAACGGGAGTATAGGGCTGACCGGAAGTGATGAAGTAGGTTCCAGCAACGGCCCAGCCGCCCAAAATATGACCGAAGAGACCCTCCTGTGAACGGAAGAAAGGTATCTGCTCGTAAAACGTTATTGTGAAGCTATTCGGGAAATCAAGGCCTGAGAGCCCGTGTTCCGACCCACTGAAGTTGACCTGGCTTTGCGAAAAAGCGCTGGTGCCGCCCGCTAGTCCGGTCCCGAAGATATCGTCCACGTTGTCGGTAGTCTTGCTATAGGTGTAGTTCGTGCGGAGCGTCAACTGATGCCAGAGCTGGCTGGAGCGAAGTTCAAGCTGCAGGCCGTTGTAGTCCGACACGCCGGTATTGGTGCGATCCCGGAGGATGCCTTGGTTGCAATTGACGCGGCCGATGGCCTGCGGTACTGCCGCTTGGCTAGCCGGACATGGAGTTTCACCGGCCGGAATTAGATTTGGGAACGCCGCGGCGAGGCCAGCGATGTCTGGATTGGCGTTGATGGATTGGTAGAGCCTCGAGCCATGATTGCCCACGTACCGCGCCTCGAAAACAGCCCCAGCAACGATTTCGCGCTGGATGCCCAGCGACCACTCGTGCGTCCGTTGCGGTTCAAAGTTCGGAGGAACACTAGTTTCATTGAAGATGCGCGGGTCGAATACGCCGGTGGTTAAATTGGTAGCGAGCAGCGAACGGACATTAGGCCCAGTCGGAACGGCTGGCAGAGGAATTCCTGCGGCAGTCGCACCGGTAAGTGTGTTCAGCAACGCCACCGGAGCGGAGGAAGAGATATTCAAATAGATGTTATAGAACGCTGGGTCATAGGCGATGCGGTATCCGCCGCGGATCACAGTCTTTCCATTACCTGTGAATCGGCCGCCAAAGCCCGGAGTCCAGGCAAAGCCTACGGATGGAGCCCAAGTGTTCTTCGGCGCGTTGAGAGATGGGAAAGTCGTCACGGAAAGGGGCAGCTGCGGATCGAACAGAGGATTAGGTCCGGTCTGGCTGGCTGTGGTCAATTTATGGAACAGATTTGCCGGCTGACCGTAGTAGGACCAGTCGATTCCCAGGTTCAGAGTGAGGTTTCTCTTTATTTTGAAGTCGTCACCGAAGTAAACGAAGGTGTCCTTCTCTCGGAAATCGAGGTCAGAGTTTCCAGAAGCAATTCGTATTCTGTTGGGGTCGTTATTTCCCAGGGCAGCAAAGTCGCTAAAGCGAAAGGACCCATTCAGGTTAGGCAGAAAGGCGTTCGGAGAGCGCTGGTAAGTGAAGTTGACGCCCGCCTTCAAGGCATGGCGTCCCAGGAAGTAGCTCCAGTTGTCCTGGAACTGATAGTCGTTGACGATACGGCCTTGCGGTGCGGCCGTATTCGGTCCAAAAGACAGGAATTGGGGATTGTTGAAAGTAATTTGTGAAAGAGCATCACCAATGTTTCCCTGATTTGGAACTGTATTGCCGATCGTGTTTCCGCCAAACTCGACGTTCAGTCTGCCGTAACTGGCCCGGAATTCGTTGGACATGCGGCTGGAAATGGTTCGAACCCAGCTAAAAGCATAGTCCTGCGAAAGCGCAGGCACGTCGACCGGATAACCTGCTGCGGCTGTGGCGAACGAATCAGCATTGAAAAATGTAGACCGGTTGAAGAGATAGCGCCCCGAGAAATGATTTTTGCTGGTTTGAATGTCGAGCCGGATGGGGAAGTTATAGGATTTTGAGCCTGTTGGTAGAAGGCGTTGAACGCCGCCAACTTCGACACCGGGACAGCCGGCCACGGACCCAGTCGCGCCCGGCGCCGGAACGAAGGCGTTTTGTGGAGTAGGATTGCCGCCTTGCACTCCGTATGGGCCAAATCGTTGCAACGCCTGCACGGCAGTACTGTTCGGGAAGCACGCCGCGAGTGTTGCTAGACCGCCGGGCGTCGGGGTCAAATTCCCAGTGGCGTACACTTGCTGTTGCGAGACGATTTCGTTGTCGAAACCGCCAAAGAAAAACACATGATCGGTCCACAGCGGCCCGCCAATGGTGCCACCAGTAAATTCATCATTGAAGCGGGGAACCTTGGTCAGTCCCTCGAACGCTTTCTGGGTATTGCTAAGGCTATCGAGGGCGGAGTTGCTTTCAGTGCCGTACACTTCACCGTGGACGTTATTCGTGCCAGCCTTAGTGCTGATGTTCACCACGGAGCCGGAATTGCGGCCGTATTCGGGACCGAAATTATCCGTAATGACCTGGTATTCGTCGACAAAGTGGGTGTCAGAAACAAACAGACCGGGACCGCCAACTGAGTTGTCGTTGTTGTTCTGACCGTCGATTTGCTGGTCGTTGTTGCGTCCGCGGATGCCGTTCACCGAAAAATTGACGCCGTTCGTGTTCGAAAAACCCGCGTCACGCGTGCCCGCCACACCTGGCAGAGTCAGCGCGAGAAAATCAAGACCTTGGTTCTCGCCGATGCCTGGAAAGCTCGCGATGTTAGAGGTTGAGAACGCATTGGTGACTTGTGCCTCGGTGGTCTCCATGAGAGGAAGAGCAGAACTGACTTCCACGCTGGTACTAATTTCGCCGACCTGCAGACTGATGGATCCGAGGCCGCGATCCGCGCCGAGGGTCACATCTATTTTATCGATAACCGTCTTGTTGAAACCGGCTTTTGAAACTTCCAACCGATAGGTTCCGATCGATAGCAAGCCAAAACGAAACAAGCCTGCATTATCGCTAGTGACTGTGGCTGTTTCGTTCGTGTCTGCGTTCACGATCTTTATCGATGCGTCGGGCACCGATGCCCCTTGCGGGTCTACGACGCTGCCGGAAACTGAACCCTTGGACACTTGCGCGTTTCCGGGTTGCTGACCGATAAACAACAGAACAAACATCGAGACAGCGATTAAAGACGTAAAACCGCCACGGGACTTCCTAAAACAGCTGGTGAGTCGACCCCTAAACATAAACGCAACACTTCGGTTCATTCCATTACCCCTTTTATGTTTTCTGAGTTACTGCCTTCATTGCAGTGGATCGGCATATGGCCTCGCTGAAACAGAGGCGGTGCGAGGCAACGCATCAAGCGCGCGATGCCTAAAAACCAGATCGAAGCCTATGTCGGTCTTACTGGTTTAGAGGTTTATTTACTGAAGAGGTTGCAGAACTGGAATGTAATAATCGTTACAAAAGTACTGCGACCCAAGCGGAACTGCTATTACTAGGTGGCGCGTTCGAGTCGTTCGCGGCGAAGGATGGATATTCGCTTTCTCCCAATCTTAATGAGGCCCGCTCGTCTTAATTGGCCCAAAGTGGAGGTTATGGCTTCTCGATGAACCCCGAGGTGGCCGGCCAGGTCGGCATGAGTCATGCCAGACACCACGCCATTCTCCGCTTTTTCTATCAGCAAGGTTGCAAGCTGCGGGATCAGGCCCTTGCGGGCAATGATCTCCATCTTCCGGAGAATCTGCGCGCACCGTTCGCCCATCAGGTCCATGAATTTGTGGGCCGCCAAAGGAGCGCATTCCAGAAGTGCTTCGATGCTGGTTCGCGAAATCAGTCGAACGCGCGAATCGCAAAGAGCCTCGGCCGAGGAATAATATTTTCCGGCCCCAAAACAGCCCAGTTCGCCGAATATCATGGGCGGATCTATCGTGGCGATGGTCAGTGTCCTGCTGCCGTAGGTTCCGAACATCCGGACGGAGCCCCTTTCGAGGACATAGAGTGAATTCCCGATCTGCCCCGCCTGAAAAAAGCGATGTCCGGCGGTACAATCCAAGGTGCGACTGTCGTTCACGAGGGAATCCAGGCAGGACTCGGGTAAGTGTTTGAAGAGGTCGACCTCGATAAGGAAATCAGTTTGTTGCCAGGCAGTTAAATTGCCAACCATTATGTCCTCAGGCCTTCGGCTAGGCTGCGGAATTGAATCTGACATTCCCGCCCGCGGATCATTTCGTGCTGCCTACGCCTGGTATGAAGAGATTGATGCTGTCGGAGCGCAATTGGTTTCCGAAAGGCGCATGTCGCGCGCCTTCTCACGCTGGAGCTCGCCCAGCGATTCGCGGAGCCTCTTGCGGGCCTTGTGCAGCTGGGACTTCGAATCGCCTATCGAGCGACCCAACAGATTCGCAATTTCGCGATGCCGATAGCCTTGAACATCATGCAAGACGAAAACTTTGCGGAAGCCTGCCGGTATTGGATCGCGCCGAAATGGGATGGGCGATTGCAGGAATAAAAGAAAGTGGTTACGGCTCCGGTAAGGCAATCGGAATAGGTGTTGGCGCCGCGGCTGGAGCCGCTGTTGCCGTCGTCCTTCTCGTTCGACATCACCATCACACTTCATCGCAAGCGCAAGCCCAAGTCCAAGTCCAAACCAAAACCCAAACCCAGACTTACGTTACCGGTTGCACTCTGTCCGCCCAAGACAGAATCAGTCTAACGAATGAGAAGGACAACCAAACCTACTCGATAGTGACCGACAGCAAGTCCCTGAAGGCCGGCGAGCGATTCGCTCTTAAGGGAGTGGTTGTACCCACTGAAGGATCTGGAAATCCAGTTTTTCAAGTGCAAGGCCTGATCAAGGATTACGGGGCTTGCGGCGCGACCTCGGCCTCTAACTCGACGTCCGCAAACTCAACATCGATAAACTGAATCACGAACGATCAGTAGTCTGGCGCAGACGAACTGCAATCAAATCGCCGAACCGGCAGAGCTGGATGCGAAGAGGCGAGCTTCGCATCATCCTCCCAAATTTGACTTAGTTTGACGCTCGACCCTCATCACCTTGCGTGCCGTTCAAACGAGCGGCTTCTTCAAACTAGTGGTGTCTTGAGGAATGTTCCCTGGGGATCCGCTACCGGCTGGCGGCAATCTCCACAACACTAAATCTAATAACGTCGCAACGCTCACTAAGAATCCGCGACGGTTCACATGCCCTCCAGACAAGATGAGAATCGTTACTAAACTCTTTGGGCGCGCCAACAACATTCTGTAGTCAAGCCACGAACTGCCGGAGGATTTCCTAAGTCTTCCGAAGACATCAACGTGGTAGTGAACACTTGATGTTCTCCTTTTTGATTTTGGAAGTGTGACGTGCGATGCAGGAATAACGCGGGGCGATTGGCTTTTGCAAGAGGATTATTAACGCGGGGAAATAGTCAATAAGGCGTGAGCGTTCCACGCCTCGCTACGGTTTTTCTACATTCTACGACGCCTCAGATTTCCCACGAACGAAGGGAAAAACGGTTACAGGACATCAGTTCCATTGCAAACACGAAGATTAAATCTTACCATCATTACTGGAATTTCCTAATGCACTAGAGGCGGGATCCCACCCTCTCCGCCATTCCATTTAAGTCCCGGCGTTGAGGACATGATGAAGCGAGTGCGGAGAATTACAGCGTTCGTTTCGCTACTGGGCTTATTGTCTGGCGGAGCGAACCTGCAGGCGCAACACCCCTCGCCGTTTTCTTCCAACCACATGGAATCGGTGCTTTATGGCGTTGCCTACTATCCCGAATATATGCCTACGGACCGGCTCGACAGGGATGTCGAGCTCATGCAAAAAGCGGGAATTACGGTGGTGCGGGTTGGAGAATCAACCTGGAGCAGCTGGGAGCCGAGAGAAGGCGATTTTCAGTTTGACTGGATGCAGCGGGTACTCGACCGGATGCAGGGGGCGGGGATAAAAGTGATTTTGGGAACGCCCACCTACTCGATTCCCACTTGGCTTTACAAAAAATATCCGGAAATTCTGGTGACTCATGGCGGAGGAAACGCGCCTCCGCTTGGCGATCCCTTTATGCCGAGCTATGCCGGAGCATATCCGCCGGGCGGTTATGGAGTTCGACAAAATTACGACTTTCTGAATCCGGACTTTCGCGCGCATGCGGAACGCGTGATTCGAGAAATTGTCGGGCACTTCAAGAATCATCCGGCGGTGATCGGATACCAAATCGACAACGAAACTTTTCCCACGGGAGTCGAAACGAAATACGCGCGGGCTGCGTTCCTGGAGCGCTTGAAACGCAAGTTTAAGACACCTGAAGCGATGAACAAGAACTGGGGACTGGTTTATTGGGGACAGTTGGTTGATCAATGGGAAGACGTGCCCCCGCGCGAAGGAATTCTGAATCCAGGCTACAAACTGGAATGGGAGAATTTTCAGCACGACATCATTACCGACTATCTTGCATGGCAGGTAAGAATCGTCAACGAGTACAAGCGACCGGACCAATTCGTGACACAGGACTTCAGCGGAGGCGCGCACACGAACCTGAACCAGTGGGCCATCGCAAATGATCTGGATATAGTGAGCGCCAATACCTACTTTCCGACGCAGCAAAGTTTCGCGCCGAATGAAATGTGGCTGACCGGAGATCTGGCGCGGTCTTTGAAGAACACGAATTACCTGATCACCGAAACCAATGCACAGGGAATTGGCTGGGATTCGCGCGCGCAATATCCTTTTTATCCTGGACAGTTGCGGCTCGCGGTGTACACCAACCTGGCCGCGGGCGCGAACATGGTGGAGTACTGGCATTGGCATTCGCTGCATTACGGGCAGGAAACCTTTTGGAAGGGTGTGCTTTCACACGACCTGGAGCCGAACCGCACCTACGCGGAAGTTTCACGGGTGGCGGGCGAACTGAAAAAACTTGGGCCGGAACTGGTTAATCTGAAGAAGAACAGCAAGGTTGCCATCCTATTCAGCGCAGATTCGGCCAACGCGGTGGCCTACATGCCGTTCAGCGACAAAGTTTCGTACATGACGACTCTTCGGCAAATGCACGATGCGCTGTTAGCGTTGAATGTTGAGCCTGACTTCGTGCAAGCCGACGAGCAAGACTTGCAGCGGTATAAAGTCCTACTGATTCCTCCCCTTTACAGTGCTTCGGATGCAGTTTTGCAGCGAATCAGCGACTACGTTCGCGACGGCGGCCAAGTGGTGATGGAGTTCAAGAGTGGCTTCACCAACCAGTATTCGACGGTGCGGGACACGATGGCGCCCGGGCCGCTGCGGCAGGCCGCGGGATTTCACTACCAGGAATTCACGAGCCTGGCCGCACCGGAGAAGCTGATTCCGGACGCGTACCATGTTGGCGAGCAGAACCTGGGTTCGGTGTGGCAGGAGTTTTTGATTCCGGACACTGCAGCGGTGATTGAGTCGCTGGATGATCCTTATTGGCATTTTCCGTCCGTCACGCGAAACAAATACGGGAGCGGAACGCTGACCTACGAAGCTACTTACGTCACCGATACGCTGCAGCGCGAAATTATCCGGGATGTGCTTAAAAACGTGGGATTGACGGGCCCAGACCAGGACTTGCCTGCGGAAGTGAAGGTTCGCCACGGCCGAAGCGGCCGAGGCAAACTTTTACACTATTATCTGAACTTCTCGGGCGCGGAACAGGCGATTTCGTATCCCTATCAGGGCGCAACCGATCTGTTGACAGGTAGCGAGGTGAAGAAGGGATCGACTCTGAAGTTGAAGCCGTGGGACCTGGCTATTGTCGCCGAGCCCTAGAGGGGCCCAGTCGAAGGCGAGGAGCCGTTTCTTTCTGCATTCATCGCCTTCGATTCCTGCGTCCGCTGATCCAAACTTCCCGGTAAACGATCCGGGAGAGCGAACCGCACGAAGCAGTCACCTGCTGCACGAAATCCAGGCTACTTTCCGACAGCGGAATCGAGTTCCTACCGGTTCCTCATAGGCCCGGCTTGCGCTTTGAGGCCATCTTCTTGCGGCGCACCACAATAATCGCTACGACCACTAAGAATACAACTCCCGCGATGATGCGGACCATAGTTGGATCCATCGAAGCACTCTCCTTAGAATAGATGCGGCCCGGATTTCGCTACGGCATCTGCCGCTTAGTACCGAACTGTGTACTACATTTGAGCCGAAAGAGCGATACAAAAATGCTTTCGTAACTCGTAAGCAGTAAGCGGAAGCAGATGATCTACGGCAGTTGTCTACCATCAGTTCCGTTCTAACCAGACCGACTAAGAGCTGACCAGTCCCGGACGACACGGCGATACTCTGAACTGGATTTCCCCGGCTCGGTCTTACTTTGCAACCTCCTCGGCTGGCATAACACTCACGCCAATCATGACTCTGCTCGCGGCTGGTTTTCCGTCAAGTTTTGCCGACAGGAACTCCCAATGCGAAAGGGCAGTAACAGCAAACTGCGCCCGGGCATCCTGCGCGTGTATTGCGCGCAAGCCCTGCAGCTTCCCGTTCTCGTCAATGATGCCGGTAACGAATACCGGCCCCGAATTCGGTGTAAGTTTGGTTTTGGGCGCCGTCGCCTGAATTTTCTTAAGCACAACGGGAGGCGTAAGCAACCCGCTAGACGAGCCGTTGTGCGCGGAGCCAGGACTCATCAGCGCGTACTGCATGGGCCAGTCGGGACCTCCGCCGGCGTCGGTCATTGGGATGTAAACGCTATAAACGATGTCGTTGCGCGAGAACACACCCAAGTCTCTGCTGGCTCCGCCGCTGCTTCCGCTTGAAATAATCGTAAGGGCGTATGACCCACGTGGAATTGAAGTGATCGTGGTGGCTCGCCCATTGCGTCCGGGAACACCGCCTGAGATTGAGATCCCCGGCAGGCCCTTGTTTCCTGCAATTGCCGGTACGGCCGTGCCAGCCCCAGATCCCGGCTGCGGGCCCACGCTCGACGGGGATTCAGTACTCGCAGGCCCTGTATGTCCGTCTCCCACTTCGCTCCTCGTTCCAATCTCTTTCTCTACTCGCGGACGCGGCAAATTCTCTCCCGCGTTCAAGGCGTCCGGCAATGCAAGCTTGCCACCAGCGGCTCCCGACGCGGTCCGCGCAACTGCTGAATCTCCTGATGGCCCTACGACGAATCGCGAGGACAGCTCGCCCTCAGGAATTACGGGCAGAAACTCAGGAGGAACGTTAACGGCGTTGATGACGACGGCCGCTTTTGGCGTAGGGATTGCCGGTCGCACCGATGCGGCAAACCGTGGTGAGCTGGATTGGGAAGCAGTCTCAGCTTTCGGTGGCGCCGCAGGTTCTGCAGAAGCCACAGCCAATTTTGGTGCCTCGACAGTGAGAGGCTGAAGCTGGAACGTGGGTTCGCGGGCCGGGATAGTTCGAGGCTTCTTCGGATTTGGCCGCACGGGCTGCCACTGGCGCGGTGGCATTGGCACTGGAATCTCCGGAACCATCACCATGCTCGGCACGCGGACGGGATACGCCAGTTTCGGGGGCGCAATCAAATCCGGCCTACGGATCGTCTGTATCCCCTTGCTCGAATGTAGCGGGTTGGAAACGATCAGCTGGGAGCCAGGGTAATCGGGCTTAGGATGCATTGGCAAATTTGCGCTGGCTGTGGGCAAGGTCACCACAGAGCGGTGCGCTACATCTGCTGACTTAGGTCTTACTCCTGGGTTGGGGCTGGAATCTGGATTCGGCGGAAGAACCGGCAGGAAGAGCGGCTTGAAATCGGCCTCGCGACGGAGGTCGGCATCCGTTGAATCTATAGCCATCACAGTCCATGCGGGAAAGAGAATCGGCAGGTTCACCACGATCGCGAGAATGCTCGTA
>Ga0137418_10007099_pt1 | contig 10297 bp, 9 predicted proteins | sample CZODoug3_1_2_16f_FD_122242 | JGI IMG/M metagenome (GOLD analysis project Ga0137418, IMG submission 122242) | Vadose zone soil fungal communities from Angelo Coast Range Reserve, California, USA - CZODoug3_1_2_16fungal (Hybrid Assembly) | ecosystem: Environmental > Terrestrial > Soil > Vadose... | reverse complement strand
ACGTGCTTCGGATCCTGCTGAAGGGGGAAGGGTTCGACGTCGTTACCGCCCAGGGTGGGAAAGCGGGACTCGAGGCGCTGAAGGGGAACCCACCCGACATCGTGCTCACGGACATCAAGATGCCGGGCGTTTCGGGCACCGAGATCCTGGCCGCGGTGCGGGAGCAGGACCCGGAGACCCCCGTGATCCTCATGACCGCCCAGGCCTCGCTGCAGAGCGCGATCCAGGCGGTGAACCAGGGAGCGTTCTACTACATCCAGAAGCCGTTCTCGAACGACGATCTGGTCGCGATCTGCCGGCGCGCGGCGGAGCAGCGCCTCCTCAAGGCGGAGAACAAGCAGCTCAAGCAGGAGATCCGGCGGCGCGAGCGCTCCGGACTGGTGAAGCCGCTGGGCAAGTCGCGACCCTTCCAGGACGTGCTGAAGCTCGCCGAGCAGGTGGCGCCCACCGAGAGCACCGTGCTCATCCAGGGAGAGTCGGGCACCGGGAAAGAAGTCATCGCGCGCTACATCCACGAGCTGTCGGCGCGCGCGGACGGCGGATTCTTCTCGCTCAACTGCGGCGCGCTGCCGGAGAGCCTCCTCGAGTCGGAGCTGTTCGGCCACGTGAAGGGATCGTTCACGGGCGCGGTGCGGGACAAGCAGGGCCTGTTCGCGGCGGCGCGCGGCGGCACGTTCTTTCTGGACGAGATCGGCGAGATGTCGCCCGCGACTCAGGTGAAGCTGCTGCGCGTGCTGCAGGAGCGCGAGGCGATCCCCGTGGGCGGCACCGAAGCCATTCCGGTCGACGTCCGGGTCGTGGCCGCGACCAACCGTGACCTCGAGGACGACATCAAGCGCGGCCGCTTCCGCACCGACCTGTACTACCGGCTGAATGTGATCGCCATCCACCTGCCGCCGCTGCGCGACCGGCGCGACGACATCCAGATTCTGTGGGAGGAGTTTCTGAGCCGCATCGCCAACGAGCGCGGCGAGCAGCCCAAGGCGCTCGCGCAAGACGTGAAGGACGCCCTGCTCGCCTACGACTGGCCCGGCAACGTCCGCGAGCTCGAGAACGCCCTCGAGCGCGCGGTCGTGCTCAGCAAAGGGACGGCGATCGACCTCGAGTCCCTGCCCGACAAGTTCACGGAGCGCCGCGCCGAGCCCCTCGTCGCCGAGCGGCCGCACGCGAACCCCACGCTCGACGTGATCGAGCGCGCCTACATCACCTGGGTGCTGCAGAGCGAGGGCGGCAACAAGACCCGCGCCGCCGAGGTGCTCGGCATCGATCCCTCCACACTGTATCGCAAGCTGAGCCGTTACGAAGGCGATGTCCCCCCCGGGTGAGGCGGCGGATCAAGTCGGGGCCGCGACGCTCGAGCGCATGGCGGCGGCCCCCCGCTACAATCGATGGATGTTCGACCGGCTGCGCCCCTGGGTCGGACGTCGGGTGCTCGAGATCGGCGCCGGGATCGGCAACATGTCCGCGTTCCTGGTCGATCGTGACCGCGTCGTGCTCACCGACACCGAGCTCTACTACCTCGGCCGGCTGCGCGAGCGGTTCGCGGACCGGCCGCACGTGTCCGTGGCCGAGCTGCGGCTCCCCGCCGTGAGCCCCGCGCTCGCGGCCGAGCGGCTCGACACGGTGGTCTGCCTGAACGTCCTGGAGCACATCGAGGACGACCGCGCGTCGCTGCGCGCCATGCACAACCTGCTCCAGCCCGGCGGCCGGCTCGCCCTCCTCGTGCCGTCGCTGCGCCCGCTATACGGCACCCTGGACGAGGCGCTGGGACACTTCCGCCGTTATGTCCCCGACGAGCTATCGGAGAAGCTTCGGGCCGCGGGCTTCCGCCTCCGGCATCTCGAGTATTTCAACCTCGCCGGCGTCCCGGGATGGTGGCTTGCGGGGCGCGTGTTGCGCCGCCGGCTCATTCCTTCGGGCGCGCTCCGGTGGTACGAGGCGCTGGTGCCGCTGTTCCGGCTGGAGCGGTTCCTTCCCTGGCGGATCGGCCAGTCGCTCATCGCCATCGGCGAGGTTCCCGCGTGACCGCGGAGCGTTCACCCGGGAACGTGCCGAGACCCGGAGACCTGCTGCTCTCGGTCGTCGTGCCCGCGTACAACGAGGCGACGACGATCGAAGCCGCGCTGCGGCAACTCCAGGACGTCCCGCTGCGGCTCGAGGTGATCGCCGTGGATGACGCCTCGACCGACGGCACCGGCGCCATTCTCGACGGCCTGGCGGGCACGGGGCTCGTACACCAGGTGCTCCACCATCCGACCAACCGCGGCAAAGGCGCGGCGCTCAAGACCGGGATCGCGGCGGCCACCGGCAGCGTGATCGTGGCCCAGGACGCCGATCTCGAGTACGATCCCGCCGACCTACCTCGCCTGCTCGCGCCCATCAAGGAAGGCCGGGCCGACGCGGTCTACGGCTCGCGCTTCCAGGGCGGCCCGCACCGCGTGCTGTTCTTCTGGCACGCGGTCGGCAACAATCTGCTCACGCTCGTCTCCAACATGTTCACGAATCTGAACCTGACCGACATGGAGACCTGCTACAAGATGGTCCGGGCCGATCTCCTGAAACGGCTGCCGCTCACGTCGGAGCGGTTCGGGATCGAGGTCGAGCTCACGGCGCGGCTCGCGCAGGCGGGCGCGCGTATCTGGGAGCTGCCCATTTCCTACAGCGGTCGCACCTACGCCGAAGGGAAGAAGATCACCTGGCGCGACGGGCTGGCCGCGATGTTTCACATCCTCCGCTACAACGTGTTCCCCCCCCGCGGGAAATGGCGTGACCACTAGGCGCCTGTACGCCGTCGTCGCCCTCTGCGCCGTGGCCGTGCACGTCGGCGCGCTCTGGAATCACTTCGCGCTCGACGACAACCAGATCGTCCAATTCAACAAGTTGGTGCTCCAGTTCAGCGGTGTGTGGCGGGCGTTCGTGAGCCCCTACTGGCCCCCGGTCATCGGGGGCGGGATGTATCGTCCCTTACCGCTCGCCTCGTACGCCCTCGACTGGCAGCTCGGGGGCGCGGCCTGGTGGTTTCACGCGGTGAACGTCGCCTGGCACGCCGGTGCGAGCGTGGCTGTCGCGTGGCTGGCGCGACAGTGGAGCGGCGAGCGGGCGGCGCTCGCCGCCGGGCTGCTGTTCGCGGTGCATCCGGTCCACGTCGAGGCCGTCGCCAACATCGTCGGCCGCGCCGAGCTGATGGCCTCGCTGTTCGCAATCCTTTCCGTCTACGCGGCGCTGGCGCACGATCGCCTGTGGTGGAGCGCCGCCGCGCTCGCCGCCGGTCTCCTCAGCAAGGAGAACGCGGTCGTCGCGCCGGCGCTCATCGTCTGGGGGTGGATGATCCGGTTGGCCCCGCGCCCGTCCCGCGGACGGATGGCCGCGTACGCCGGCGCATGGGTCGGCCTCGGCCTCGTGTATGTCGTGGTCCGGTCGAGCGTCCTGGGCCACGAGCTGGTCGGTCACCCCGCACCCGTGTTCTTCGGCGCGTTTCCCGTCGCCGTCCGGCTGACGGCCATGGCGGCGCTCGCGGATGTTGCGCGGCTCCTGGTCTTTCCGCTCTCGTTGCGCGTCGATTATTCGCCCGCCGAGCGTACCCTCGTCACGAGTCCGTTCGACCCCCGTTTCGCACTCGGGTTGCTGTGCGCCGCTGCCTGGGGTGCGCTCCTCTGGCTCGCCTGGCGGCGCGGGCGTCGGGTCGAGGCGTACGGGCTCGGCTGGATTGGGATCGCCCTCTTTCCGGTGTCGAACCTCGTGGTCCCCGTGGGAGTCCTCCTGGCTGAGCGCGCGCTGTACCTGCCGTCCGCCGGACTCGCGTTGGCGGCCGGGACATGGCTCAAGGACCTCGAGACGCATCGGCTGGCGCTGGTTCTCAGCGTGCTCGTCGTGGCCGGGGGCATCCGGAGCGCTCTCCGCGTTCCGGTGTGGCGGGACACCCAGGCGATGATCGGCAGCGAGCTGGAAGACTCCCCCAACTCGTTCGCCGGTCCCGCCCACATGGTGGTGATGTATCTGACCGGGCATCAGCCGGCCAAGGCCCTCGAGGCGTATCGCCGAGCCACCGAGATCTATGACGTGACGCTGCCGTGGCTGCAGATCCAGGGCGCTGAAGCGGCGTTCGCCACCGGGCGGCACGCCCTGGCGGACTCGCTGCTCGATCGAGTCGATAGGGTTTGTCAGCCATGTGATTTCTACTACCGATACGAGTCCTCGGTCGCCCGAGCCCGCGGCTACCCCGCCGCCGCCGACTCGTTTGCCGCCCGCGTCGGACGGGCGCCGGACCCGGTCCATGAACCCTAGACGGATGTATCTCGCCGTCGGCTTGTGTGCCGTGGTGGTCTACCTCGGCGCGCTGTGGAACCAGTTCGCCCTGGATGATGTCCCGATCATCGTGGTGAACCCGCTGGTCGCGCACCCGTCGGGGATGTGGCGGGCGTTCACGGCGCCCTACTGGGCGGCAGACTTCGGGGGTCACATGTACCGGCCATTGGTCATCGCGGGGTTCGCCCTCGATGCGCTGGTGGACGGGACCGCCTGGTTCCACGCGGTGAACCTGCTGTGGCACGCCGGGGCCGCGGTCGCGGTCGCGGCCCTGGCCCGGCGCTGGATGGATACGGCGGGCGGGCTCGTCGCCGGGTTGTTGTTCGCCGTGCATCCCGTGCACGTGGAGGCCGTCGCGAACGTCGTGGGTCGAGCGGAGCTCATGGCGGCTTTGTTCACGGTCCTCGCCGTGTACGCCGCGCTCGGTCGCGCTCATCCGGCCTGGAGCGCAGCCGCCCTGGCCTTCGGCCTGCTATCCAAGGAGAATGCGGCGGTCGCACCCGCCCTGGTCGTCTGGGCGTGGATACTCGGCCTCGACAGGCCCGACCGGCGCCGCATGATCTCGCTCCTCGTCGGGTGGGTGGTGGTGGGCGCCGCGTACACCGCCGTTCGTACGTTGGTACGCCAGCCGTTCGGCGGGTACATGAGCGTCGCGCCGATGTTCATCGGTCAATCCTGGCTCTCGGTGCGGCTCACCGCGGTCGCCGCGCTCGCCGATGTGGCGCGTCTGCTGGTCTTCCCGCTCACGCTGCGCGTGGACTATTCCCCCAACGAGCGCACCATCGTCACGTCGCCCCTCGACGTCCGCTACGCCGCCGGACTGTTCTGCGCTCTGGTGTGGGCTGCCTTGTTGATCGTCTCCTGGAAGCGCGGGAGGAAGCTCGAGGCGTTTGGCCTCGGTTGGATCGGCGTTGCCTTCCTGCCCGTGGCCAACCTGCTCTATCCTGCCGGCTTCTACGTGGCCGAACGCACGCTCTACCTGCCGTCAGCGGGGCTGGTGCTCGCCGCGACTGCCGCCCTCCGCCGCTTGCCGCGGGACCGCGTGCGCCTGGTGGTGGCGATCCTCTGTGTACTCGGCGGCGTGCGCACTGCGCTGCGCGTTCCGGTGTGGCGCAATGATAACGCGGTCACGCTGAGCATCATTGAAGACTCGCCGGACTCCTACGGGGGTCCGGTGCGCATGGCCGGTGTGTACCTCGACCGGCATCAGCCTCCCAAGGCGCTGGCCGCGGCCCGGATCGCCGCAGGCATCGCGCCCTACGACCCCTGGGTGTACGCGACCGGCACGGTAGCGGCGCTCGCGATGGGCGACTCGCGCGCCGCCGATTCGCTCCTTGCGCGGCTCGAGCGCTTCTGCTCCGGCGCGTGCGCCGCCGGCTACCTCCGTTACGAGGCCACGATGGCGCGTGCCCACGGCTATCCGGGGACGGCGGACTCGCTGCTGGCGCGCGCCAGCCGGCTGCAGGCGAGGTGACGTCTCAAGACGCTCAGTTGCGCTCAGCCCGGGGCCTTGCAAAAATCCCGACTCGACCCAACGCCAGGGAGCGTGCTAGGAATCGCCCTTATCTATCTAACATATTGCAGCACAGGATCTTATGGCGCGCGAAGTCACGTAGGGCATGGGCTTTGCTTCACCCATCGGTGGGAAATTGTGCTTCAGGCAGTTTTGCGTAGTCATGAGATGGACTTCAACGGGGGTAAAGTCAGATGAACCGCAAGGGTTTCACACTCATTGAGCTGCTGATCGTGGTGGTGATCATCGGCATTCTAGCCGCCATCGCGATCCCGAAGTTCGCCAACACGAAGGCGAAGGCGTACATCGCCTCCATGAAGTCGGACCTTCGGAACCTGGTGACCGCCGAAGAGGCGTATTTCGCCGACTCGGTCAAGTACAGCGCGACTACGTCGTGCACCACGCCGCCCACCGCGGGTACGGTCAACTTCTGCGTGACGACCGGTAACAAGCTGGGGACCGTCGGCCTCGCGGCCGGTAACGGTGGCTGGAGCGTGACGGTCACGAACAACAACCTGACCACTCCGCTGGTGACGTGCGCGATCTTCATCAACACCGCGGCGTTGGCACCAGCGACCACGGAAGGCGCGCCCGCCTGTAACTAAGCGGCGACCCTTGCGGCGGCATCCGAACTGAGCGGCGGGGCCTTCCCCGCCGCTTCGTTTCTATGCCTATTCCAGCGCCATGGCGGCCAAGCCCGCGCTCCGGACCGAGCTGCTGTTCTACCTGTCGTTCCTCGCCGCCGCCGCCCTGCTGATTGGGGTGGCGACCATGCTGGTCGCCACCAGTTTCGCTCCCGAGCGGACGTTCGTCCTGGTGATGCTCCTGGTCGTTCTGGAAGTCGCCGTGTTCCTCGTCTTCGGGCGCTACCTCGTGAACCGGCTGGTCCTGTGGCCTCTGGAGCGTGTGGTCGCCACCGCCGACGCGGTGGCGGATGGCGACCTGGCGCGGCGTGCGCCGGACGCGGAGACGCGCGACTTCGCCACCCTCGCCGAGCGGCTCAACCGCATGACCGACCACCTGCTCGATGCGCAGGGGCAGCTGGTGCGCTCGGAGAAGCTCGCCAGCATCGGCCGGCTGGCGGCCGGGATCGCCCATGAGGTAGGCAACCCGCTCGGCGCGATCGGGACCTACGTGGAAGTCCTGCGGCGCCGCGGCGCCGACCCGCAGGTGGTCGCCGGCGTGACGCGTGAGCTCGAGCGCCTCGACCACATCGTGCGCGGGCTGCTGGACTACGCGCGACCCCAGGAGGAGGCGCTCGCGCCGCTCGATGCCGGCGCGGTTGCGCGGAGCGCCTACGGGCTGCTCGAGGCGCAGGGAGCGCTGAAGCCCGTGCGCTCGCGCCTCGAGGTCGCGGGCGACGTGCCACAGATGCTCGGCCGGGCGCATCTCCTGGAGCAGGCGATCGTCAACCTGGTGTTGAACGCGGTTGACGCCGCGCCCCAGGGGGCCGTCATCCTCGGGGCGAGGGCATGGGCGTACGAGTCGCGGCGCGCGTCGCCCAAGCGGGCGAGCGATCCGCAGCGGAGTGCGTTTCCGCGCCGCGCCGAGCGTCGTCCGGCGCGTGCGGACTTCACACCCGGGCAGCGGGGAGTGCTCCTGTACGTGGCGGATTCGGGCCCTGGCGTCCCCCCCGAGGACCGCGACAAGATCTTCGAGCCGTTCTACACCACCAAGGAGCCGGGTCGAGGAACCGGGTTGGGCCTCGCGATCGTCGCGCGGGCGGTGCACGACATGGGAGGGGTGGTGTGGGTGGACACGGCGCGGGAGGGAGGGGCGGCGTTCAAGATGTTCTTTCCTGCGGCGACATGAGCCGGGTCCTGGTAGTCGACGACGAGCCGGGTTTACGCCAGTCGCTCGGCCTGTTGCTGGCAGACGCCGGTTACGACGTGGTGGCCGAGGGCAACGGGACGCGAGCGCTCGAGCGCGCGCTCGCCGAGTCGTTCGACCTGGTGCTGTGCGATGTGCGGATGCCGCAGATGGACGGGCTGGCCTTCCTGCGCGCCTACAAGGGAGGGGGTGGTACGGCCCTCATCATCATGATGAGTGCCTACGGCGGCGAGGAAGCGGCGCTCGCGGCCATGAAAGAGGGCGCGTACGACTACATCCCCAAGCCGTTCCGCCCGGACGAAGTCGTGCTCACCCTGCGCAAAGCGGAGGAGCGCGAGCAGCTAGGGCGCACCGTCGCGACACTACGGGCGCAGTTGGACAGCACTCCTGCCGCGCGGGCGCTGATTGCCCAGAGCCCGGCCATGCGACAAGCCCTGGAGATCGTGGCCCGTGTGGCGGGTCATCCCACGACGGTGCTGATCACCGGGGAGCGCGGCACAGGGAAGGAGGTGATCGCGCAGGCGATCCACCGGGCCAGTGCCCGCGCGGCGGGTCCGTTCGTGGCGGTGAACTGCGCCGCGATTCCCGACACGCTGCTCGAGTCGGAGCTGTTCGGCTACGTGAAGGGAGCGTTCACCGGAGCCGCCGCGGATCGTCCGGGGCTGTTCGAGCAGGCCGATGGCGGGACCCTCCTGCTGGACGAGGTGGGCGAGCTGCCGCTGGCACTCCAGGCCAAGCTGTTGCGCGTGCTGCAGGAGAATGAGATCCGCCGCGTGGGAGACCAGAAGACGCGGCGCGTGGACGTGCGACTGCTCGCGGCGACTGCCAAGGACCTCGGCGCCGAGGCGGCGGCCGGCCGGTTTCGACACGATCTGCTCGACCGCTTGAACGTCGTGGCCATTCACTTGCGCCCGCTGTCCGAACGGCGCGCCGACATCGCGCCCCTGGCGGCGCATTTTGCTGCTCGGCTTGCCGGCCGGCTGGGCCGGCGCGTCGCGTTGAGCGATGCGGCGCTCGCGTGGCTCCGCGAGCAGCCGTGGCCGGGTAACGTGCGCTCGCTCGAGCACGCCATCGAGCGGGCCGCGGTGCTGTCGGACAAGGAGATCCTCGAGCCGGGGGATTTCAGTGCGGTCCCCCCCGTCCGCGCCGCAGAGCGGGAGTCAGGGGGTGAGCTGACGCTCCGTGACGCCGTGGAGGTCGCGGAGCGCCAGGTGATAACGGCAGCGCTCGGGGCGGCGGCCGGCAATCGCCGCGAAGCGGCCAAGCGGCTCGGCGTGAGCCTCCGGACCCTGTTCTACAAGATGGACCGATACGGCATCGACTAGTGCAGTACTCTGCACTTATGCAGCATTTTGCAGTACCTCGCCGACTTGCTGAAGTATATAATACGATACAATACAACAACTTACGCTACGGCATAAGGTGTGATAGGGATACCCCAGGACTGGAGGCATTGTCATGCGGCGTTCAGGGTTCACGACCATCGAAATGGTCATCGTGGTGGTCCTCATCGGCATCATCGCGATGATCGGATTTCCGAAGATCTCGAAAACGCTCGACAAGGTCAACGTGCGCTCGGCGCGCGACGCGGTGGGCACGCTGGCGGGCACGGCGCGGGCGGCGGCGATCCAGCGGGGCTGCCGCAGCGTGCTGCACTTCACGACGAATACGGTGTGGGTGACCACGGCGTGCCCGACGAAAGTGGATACGGTCTCGGGAGTCCAGGACCTGTACGCGCGGTTCAAGGTGACGATGAGCGCGTCGCGGGACTCGGTGCAATACGATCCGCGTGGCCTGAGCATGGACGGCTTTGCGTCGAACACGGTGGCGCGGCTCACGGGCAGCGTCACGACGAACCAGGACTCGGTAATGATCAACCCGATCGGTAAGGTGGTGCGGCAATGAAACGCGAGCAGGGCTTCACGATCGTCGAAGTCATCGTCGCGATTCTGGTGCTCACCATCGGCCTGCTGGCGCTCGTGACGTCGGCGGCGCTGGTGACGCGGATGATCGGCCGCGGCCAGCGCTCGGCGGTGGCGGCGCAATACGCCCAGCGGCGGCTCGAGATCCTGCGCACGTCCGGCTGCAAGTCGCAGGCCGGGGGCAGCGAGGTGATGATGCGCGGATCCGTCGCCGTGGACTCGATCACGTGGCGGTTCGCGAACACATCTCCCAACCATTGGCAGATCGTGGTGCGCAGCACGTACCCGACCGCACTCGGCAAGTGGCGGACCGACAGCTCGGAGAGTCAGATCTCATGCCTGTTCTAGCCCGTCGAGGGTTTTCCCTCATCGAACTGATGATCGCCCTGGTGCTCCTGAGCCTGGTATCGGCCGCCGTCTACAAGGTGCTGGTCAACAACCAGCGGGTGTACCTGGCGCAGACGCAGACGATCGACCTGCAACAGAACATCCGGGCGGCGGCCGCCATCCTGCCGGCCGAGTTCCGCGAGCTGGACGCGGCCGAGGGCGACATCGCCGCCATGGGCCCCGACTCGATTCAGATGCGCGCGATGCGGCAGCTCGCGTTCGTGTGCTGGCAGGCCGGCGGGGTGAACCCGCCGCTCGGCGGCGGGATCGGTCAGCTGACGCTCACCGTGCGGCAGACGCCGATGTACGGCAACCGACTGACGTTCGCCCAGAACGACTC
>Ga0137418_10007098_pt1 | contig 10297 bp, 5 predicted proteins | sample CZODoug3_1_2_16f_FD_122242 | JGI IMG/M metagenome (GOLD analysis project Ga0137418, IMG submission 122242) | Vadose zone soil fungal communities from Angelo Coast Range Reserve, California, USA - CZODoug3_1_2_16fungal (Hybrid Assembly) | ecosystem: Environmental > Terrestrial > Soil > Vadose... | reverse complement strand
GGTGTGCCTACGCCGCTCAACCGCGCACTGTGGCAACTCGTAAAAGGCTTGGAACATTCCTGGAGTGATCCGGCCTAAAAAACTTCGAGCGGGATCGACAAGACACACACGGGGAAAATCGAAGAGATGAGTGTGCCATTTAAAATCGGTGTGTTGCAGCTCAGCATGGAGCCGCTGCAAGAAACCGTTCGCATGGCGCAAGCATGCGACGCGGCGGGGTTCGACACTTTCTGGCTCGCCGAGGCCTATCCCTGGTGGCGCAAACATTCCATGGAGGCGCGCTCATCCACTGCGGTTACCGCCATCGTCGCGCGCGAAACCAAGCGCATCACCATTGGCTGGGGCATCATCTCTCCGTACACGCGCCATCCAGTGCAAATCGCCATGGAGGCGCGCGTCTTGCAGGAAGCAGCGGGCAAAGATCGTTTCCTTCTTGGCCTAGGCGCGTCGAAAATCTTCATGAAAGAAATCGGTGAAGGTGAAAAGGGCAAAGAAGTCGGCCCTGCAACTGTTATGCGCGAGAGCATCGAGATCATTGAAGCAATGCTCGCGGGCAACGAAGTGAAATATGAAGGCAAAGCGTTTCAAGCCTTCGCGCCGGCGCTGAAATCTGACACGCACGTTCCGCGGTGGCGTGTCCCGATCTATGTCGGCGCCACTGGCCCAGTTCTGCAGCGCTTGGCCGGCTCGCATTCTGATGGGTTGCTCACCGCCAGCATTACCACTCCTAAATTTGTTCAGTATTCACGAAAGATGATGGAAGACGGCGCGTGCAAAGCGGGCAAAGACTCCTCCAGGCTCGATCTCGGTTCGGTGATCGTCGGCAGCGTCGGGGAAGATGCAAGAACTGCTCGCGAGGGCGCACGCGAGATGGCGGCTATGTATCTGGCCAATAAAGTCCAGAACATTCGCGGTTCTGCTGACACGCTGCTCGAATGCGCCGGGTTAGCGTTCGACGAAATCCGCCCCATCGCCGAAGCCATGGAGCAGGGCGGAAGAAAGGCGGCGGCGCGCGCGGTCAGCGACGCGGTACTGCAAAAAGTGTGCCCCATAGCAGGAACACCCTCGCAATGCATTGAAAGATTAGTGGAATATCGTGCCTCAGGCTGCACGCATATCATGTTGGAATTGTGGGGCGATGACCGCCTGGAGCAGGCTCGGCTTTTCGGCGAAAAAGTGTTGCCGCACTTCAAAAGAAATAATCGGCGCGAAGGTTAAGCTGATGCCGCGAGCTTTACGCGCTCTGTAATTGCGCGAAACTCAGTGTCCGTAACTAGCCCGCGCTTTTCCGTTCCCGCACGTTTCACGGCTGAAAGCGCCACTTGCTGTTCTTCCGTGCTTAGCGAGATTCCAAGTTCCTTGGCCTTGATCGCGATGCTGTCGATGCCACTTTTCTTGCCCAGCACAATCGCGCGCGTGGCGCCAACCAACTCGGCTGAAAATGGCTCAATCGCTTCTGGAATATGAAACTGGCTGGCCACCGCTCCGCTTTCCCGCATAAATAGATTCTCGCCGACGACTGGTCTCCATGGTTCAAGCTCATGTCCGGCAGTGCGCCGCACCAATGCCGAGATTTCTCGAATCTTGGTCAGGTTCAGCCTCACCGGCACGTCGTAAAGCCCCGTCAGCGCCATGGCTACTTCGCCGATGTCTGCGTTTCCTGCGCGCTCGCCCATGCCGTTGATCGTGCCTTGAATCCATTCCGCGCCGCCCCGGACGGCCGCCACGGCGCAGGCTGTGGCCATTCCAAAATCATTGTGCCCGTGAAAATGCAGCGGAACTTCCGCACCGACCCATTCGCGCACGCTGCGCACCAAAAACTCCACCGCTTCGGGTCCGCATGCGCCGATGGTGTCGACCACTACCAGTTCTTCCGCGCCGCCGTCCAGCGCACACCGATAGAAATCGCGCAGCACTTCCAAATCCGTTCGCGTGCCGTCGACCGTGAAAAACGCCACGGTGACTCCGTTCTTTCGTGCGTAACTGATGGCGTCCGCCGCCCGGCGCTTGGCCTCTTCCACACTCAATCCGTAAGCTTTGAGTTTGATGGCGCTGGTTGGCGTCTCAATCACCGTCGCGTGCGCGCCCAGGCGCAGCAACTCATCGATGTCGGCCTTCAGCGCGCGCCCGAATCCCCAAATTTCTGCCGTTAGTCCGGCTTTCGCGATGAGCCCAAAAGCTTCCGCATCATCGGCAGAGACCCGCGGAAAGCCCGCTTCGATACGTCCTACGCCTAAACCATCAAGCCCGCGGGCGATCTCCAGCTTTTGTTGCGGGGTGAGCACCACACCGACACTTTGCTCGCCGTCGCGCAGGGTTGTGTCGTAGAACTGCACGGGGCGCCCGATTGCGAAGCTCTTCCGCACCTCGGGCCTATCGTTCAATTCGCTTACCCAAATCCCTTTTTTGTCCAGACCCATCTTCAGTCCATTATTTCATTGTCTACGCTGCGGCAACGGTTTTCCCGCCGTGCTTCTCTTTGTACGAAACTACAGGATTTCGCAGCACGCCGATTTTCTCGATTTCGCACTCCACGACGTCACCCGGTTTCAGATAGAGCGATTTCGGATCGCCGCTGAATGCCGCCACTCCGGAAACGGTTCCGGTTGACAGCAGATCGCCCGCCGAATATCCCATCGGCGAATAATGCGCGATAATTTCCGGCACAGTCACAGACATTTTGCTCGAATGCGACTGTTGCCGTACTTTTCCATTCACCCGTAGCTCCATCGCTAAATTGTTGGGATTGGGGATTTCGTCGGCCGTGACGATATGCGGACCCAGCGGACAGAACGTATCGATCCCTTTGCAAAAGCTGAACACTCCCGACTTCATTTCCGTTCTTTGGATATCGCGTGCCGTGATGTCATTGAAAATCACATATCCACCGATGTATTCGCCTGCCCGCTCGGCCGAAAAATGTTTCCCGGATTTCTTCATCACCACGGCCAGCTCCAGCTCGTAGTCCAGTTCTTCGGTCAAGTGTTCCGGATACACGATCTCTTCATCTGGTCCGATAATCGCATCCACATTCTGAAAAAAGACGATCCACGGCAGCACGGGATGTGAAAATCCAGCTTTCTGGGCCTCGGTATGGTGCTCGCGAAAATTCCCGGCCGTGTGGAAAAATTTTTTAGGAATAATCGGCGCCTTGATTCGCACCGCATCCCTGCGGAACAGGATCGCTTCGCCGGATGGGCCGACCGCTTTCGGCCCTTCCTTAGCCGCAAATTCCACGGCCGTGCGCGCCGCATCCAGCCCGCGATCACCATTATCAAAGAGCCCACGCATGTCGGCGGGCACCCGCGCGTCCGCCAGTGCATAGAATGCGCCCTCACCTTGCACATTGCGCAAATACAGCGCGTAAGCGGCGTTCAAATCAACGATGCTCCCGTCGGCCGCCAGCGCCCCCACACGATTTCCGCGCGCTTCAGAATGGAACGTAACCAACTTCATGCTTGATCCTCGCCTAATTGAATCACCGACGAATGTTACCAAAGCCCACTGCTCCCGTCACGGCACCGGAGTCGACGCGGCCCCGTAGCTATACTAAACTCATTGCAGCACGCACCCGAACGGGCCTGTAGCTCAGCGGTTAGAGCAGCGGACTCATAATCCGTTGGTCGTAGGTTCAAATCCTACCGGGCCCACCACGACTCCCAATTTCTACTGTCCGCATGGTTGCCTCCGGGCACTAGCGCTTCTTCCCGGTGTCCAATCCCTCGTGCGCTATTTGTTTCTGAACGAGGCGAAAGCAATCCAATGACACGCTAATCTCTGCAAGAAACGGCAAGCCGCTCGTTCTATTAAGGAGCGCGAGAAAGCCGCAGGCGCCGACCAACAGAGTTTCAGGGAGAAGGATCGTGAAAACTCCGAGCGCACGGGTGTCTATAGACAAGTACTGGTTACTCTTACTCGCAACCCTATTGGCAGCGGTCATCGCCATGGTCCTGATCGAACCGGCGCAAGTGGTAAATGGCGAAACGGCGATGGTCACTTACTCGCGCGGAATCCTGCACGTGACCATCCCTTATCATGCGATACATTCCGGTGATGGAAAGCTGAGCGTGGAAGTTTTGGACCCGGAAGATAAGATTTTGGGCCGCGCAGAGACGCAGGTCGCCATCGATAAAGGTCACGGACGCTGGCAGGAGGAAGTCAAGCTCGACAAGGCACTCTCAATGGACGACTTGGTGTGGCATCGGGTGCGCTATCGGTATGAATACGATGACCGCAAGGTCGCCGCGCTGCAAGGAACGGAGTCCATCTCGCAAATTCTCCGCACGCCGGTGGTGCACATCCTGGGCCAGCAATCGTACTTGGCGGGAGGGCCGGCCGCTGTGCGCGTGATCGTCACGGACTCTAAGAATGAAACTATCAACGGGTCCGGGATGGTTCGTATCGAGTTAAATGTAGCTGACGAGAGACCGCGTGTCCTTTTCACTGGGCGACTGAATCATCGTGGTACCACCGAGGCGCAATTCCGATTCCCCGCCGGGCTAACCGGCAGCCACCAATTGCGATACGTGGTGGACACTCTTATCGGATCGACCGAATTTACGCAAGCCGTCCAGATAGAAGACAAAGTCTCTATCCTGCTCACGACCGAAAAGCCCATCTACCAGCCGGGGCAGACCATTCATGTGCGGTCTCTCGCTCTAGACCGCTCCAATCATGAAGCGGCTGCCAATCGGAAACTGATCTTTGAAGTAGAAGATTCGCGTGGCAACAAAGTGTTCAAGAAAGCCACGCAGACCGACATATTTGGGATTGCGTCCGCGGAATTCGCGCTGGCCGATGAAGTCAACCTTGGCACCTACCATCTTCGTGCGCTTATGGGCGACAGTGAGACGGCACCGCCTAACACCGCCGAGATTGCGCTGAACGTCGAGCGCTACGTTTTGCCGAAATTCAAGGTTGCCCTGGAATTTGCCGGAAAGGAAAAGAAAACCAAGCGCGGCTACCGGCCCGGTGATCATGTGAAAGGAACGGTGCGGGCGAACTACTTTTTTGGGAAGCCGGTGGATGGAGCGGAGATAAGTGTGAAGGCTTCCAGCATGGACGTCGCGATATTTGACACTGGCTCGGTTCAGGGTAAGACCGATCGCGACGGAAGTTATGAATTCGATCTAAAGCTGCCGGCTTATTTTGCCGGACGGCCGCTCACCCAGGGAGCAGCTCGCGTGTTGATTGAGACCAGTGTAAGGGACTCCGCCGGACATTCCGAAAGCCGCGGCGAGCCGATCACAGTAAGCGAATCGCCACTGCTCGTAACAGCGGTTCCCGAAGGCGGCACACTCGTACCCGGTCTTGAGAACCAGATTTTTCTTCTCACTTCCTATCCCGACGGAACACCCGCGCGAACCAGCTTGACGATCCATGCCCCGGACGGCGCCGAGCAGCATGCAACCACAGATGAAGGGGGAGTGGCGGAGGTTCGTTTCAGGACTAGTTCAGGAGCGCTGGCGCTCACCGTGGAAGCATCGGACAAAGAGGGAGACCACACCTCAAGCACGCTGCAACTACAAACCCGCGGCGGGACGGATCAGATACTGCTGCGAACGGAACGCGCTATCTACCGCGCAGGCGATGCCATTCGCCTGAAAGTCTTCTCCACTCAAAAACGAGGCACCGCCTATGTGGATGTTGTCAAAGAGGGCCAGACCATCTTGACGCGCGACCTGGGCATCGAAAACGGGGAAGCGACGCTGACCATGTCCGCGACTCCGGAAATGGCGGGAACGCTGGACTTCAGCGCGTACGTGTTTGGCCACGACGCGCGCCCGCTGGGGGACCACCGGCTGGTGTTCGTGCAGCCGGCGGATGAACTGAAGATCGAGGCCACGACCAATGCTTCTGTCTACAAACCAGGCGAGGATGCTCGCATTCGCTTTCGCGTCACTAATGCCAAAGGGCAAGGCGTAAGTGCCGCGTTGGGGCTACAGGTCGTGGATGAGGCCGTATTCGCGCTGGCCGAAAAGCAGCCCGGATTTGCAAAGGTTTTCTTTTACCTGGAGCAGGAAGTATTGAAGCCGCGTTACGAAATCCATTCGATCGGTATGCCGGAAATCGTTGAGTCCGTGGAAGAATCGCAGGTGCAGCAACACGATCGCGCCGCCCGTGCACTGTTTTCCGCCACGGAAATGGTGAGCGCCAAAAAATTTGAGACGGAATTCGGCCGCATGCTGCCGCAAACAAAATACGCTGAGTACGCGCAGCGATATCAAACGCGTTTCCTCGCACAGGTGCACGGTTTCTCGGAGCGTCTTGCCCACGCATACGCAGAGAATCCGGAACGTGGGGACCCTGTACAAACGATCGAGGACATGACCCGCGCAGGCGCTGGCGAATTGCGTGATGCCTGGGACACCAATGTCCGGATCGAGCGCGCGACCTGGGACCCGAAAAAAACGCATTACCTGGTGCGTAGCGCGGGTCCGGACAAGAGGTTCGTCACAAGCGACGATCTTTGGACATACGTGGAAGTGCGTCGCAGGAAAATCGTGGGCCGCGCGACTTCCAGCCCCAGTAAGATCAACATCAACATCGAACACGATCGTGGTGCGTTCAATGGCCGTGCAGAAATCAGTGGGACCGCAATGGACCAGTGGGGCGGAGCCATCGAAGGAGCCGTTGTACAACTCCGCGCGGTTCTCAGCGGGAAAATACGTCAAACGAACGTAGGCGCCGATGGACAATTCCGCGTCGCAGGCTTGCCGGCAGGGGATTACGACGTACAAATCTTTCATGAGTCTGGAACAGTGTCGACCCTCGTGGAGCTGGATCCACGCGATCGCGCCGTCCTTTCTGTGCTGCTCCGGCAGGAACATTCAGGAACGGTTGTGGCGGTCAGTGACAACGGACGGATGATGGTTGACTTCGGGTTTGGATTCGCGGGTGGCGTTGCCGGTGGCTCGATGGGAGGTGTGATGGGAGGGGACTTCGTGGACGCAGCCCGGGTAAATAGTTTGCCGATCGAGGGTCGGGCAGTTCCCCACCTTCAGATGATGGCCGCGCCTCCAGCTTCCAGGATAGGCAGTGTGACACAAACAGTTGAGGTCACCGCCGCCGCCATGGAGATCCAAACGATGAACAGTGCAACGCTCTTGAAACCAAAAGACGAAAGCGAATCGTCTGCCCCACGAGTGCGGTCCTACTTTCCCGAAGCTCTGTACATCAGCCCAGAGATCATTACCGACAAGGACGGCATCGCCAGCATTTCGATTCCGCTGGCTGATTCCATTACCACCTGGCGCATGGCCATGATGGCCTCAACGCCACACGGCGCTCTGGGCAGCGGCACTTCCAGCCTGAAAGTGTTCCAGGATTTCTTCGTCGATGTGGATCTCCCGGTAACGCTCACTCAGGGCGACCGCGTCTCGATCCCAGTGGCCGTATACAACTATTCCGGTGCGACCGGAGACGTGAACCTACAACTACAGCCCGACAATTGGTTCTCGCTGGTGGAAGACGTCGCTGAAAAGAACGTATCGGTGGAATCCTCGCGTGTAGGCGGATCGCAGTTTACCTTGGAAGCCAAGCGCATCGGAAAGTTCAAGCTGACCCTGCGCGCACGCATGAAAGGACAGGCAAGTCGCGCCGACATCGTGGTCCGTGAAATCGAAGTGATCCCCAACGGCCGCGAAGAGAATGTCGTCGTTAACGGCCGCTTGGAAAACGCCGCGCGAAACGAAATTGCTTTCCCGGCCGAATCAATCCCAGAAGTCAGCAAGATTTTTGTCCGGCTCTATCCAGGTCCGCTGAGCCAGGTCATCGAAGGAATGGATAGCCTCCTGCGCATGCCAGGCGGTTGCTTCGAGCAAACCTCTTCGAGCACGTATCCGAATGTGCTGGCCCTCGATTACATGAAGCGGACCAAGAAGTTGACACCAGAAGTGCACGCCAAGGCCGAAGGCTTCATCGCCAACGGCTATCAGCGCCTGCTGACATTTGAAGTCCCCGGCGGCGGCTTTTCCTGGTTCGGCAGCGCCCCGGCTAACAAAATCTTGACTGCATACGGTTTGATGGAGTTTAGCGATATGTCCAAAGTCCATGACGTAGACTCCAGGCTGATCTTGCGAACCCAGCAATGGCTAGCCGGACAGCAGCAGCCCGACGGAAGCTGGAAGCCGGACGCATCCTTCATCAACGAAGGCGCCACAAATCGCTACAACACTGACGTATTGCGCATAACCGCCTATCTCGCGTGGTCGCTGGAGAACACCGGCTATCAGGGCCCAGCCGTGGAGAAGGCCCGGCAATTCATCGAGAAGAGTCACGCGAGCGCGAAGCCCGACGCCTATACCTTAGCGGTCCTTGCCAATTTCGCTGTCGACTATGGAAAGGACCGCGACTTAACGCGGCAAGCGATGCAGCTACTGCTCGATGCGCGCACGGAAAAAGATGACCAAGCCTGGTGGAGCGCGGATGAAACAGGTGTGTACGCCACAGGCGCCAGCGCCAGCGTGGAGACCACCGCGCTCGCGGCCCAGGCGCTCCTGAAATGGGGCGGCGCTTCCGGCACGGCACGCAAAGCGATGACTTACATCGCCGCAAAGAAAGATGCTTCTGGCGCGTGGGGAACAACGCAAGCAACGATCATGGCGTTGCGCGCGCTCTTGCTAGCCACCGAGAAAGGCGCCGCAGATGTTCGCGGCACCTTGGAAGTCCTACTGAACGGCAAGGCGGCTGAGAAATTAGTGCTGACGCCGGAGAACAACGATCTCCTCCATCAGTTCGTCTTCAAGGATCTCGATACGAATAGTCCCAACACGGTGGAGCTTCGATTCGAGGGCAAGGGCGGGCTCGCCTACCAAGTCGTGGGACGCTATTTTCTCCCATGGGACAAAAAGCCGGAGAACGAGCCGCTCTCCATCGACGTGGCCTACGATCGCACGCACCTAGCTCAGGACGATATCGCGACCGCTACCGCGACCATAAAAAACAATCTCCCGAAGCCCGCCAACATGGTGATGGTAGACCTGGGAATCCCGCCAGGATTCGATCTGCTGACCGAAGATCTGCAGTCCTACCGAGAAAAAAGTGTGGGACAGAAGAGCGGGCGCCTAGAAAAGTTCAGCCTTACGGCCACGCAGGCCATCCTCTATTTCGATTCTCTCGCTCCGGGTGACACGGTTACGCTCCGCTTCCGCCTGCGCGCCAAATATCCCATTCGCGCACGCACGTTCCGTTCTCGAGTCTACGAATATTACGATCCCGACGTAAACTCAGTCGCACGACCGGTGCAATTGGAAGTTCGCCAGCGTTAGCGGATTTCTGGAATTACGCAAACTTTTCTCGCGCTGCCTAACTCTAACCGACAGGAGGAAACAATGGCAGCCAGAAAATCAGCATCGCGTCGCAGGTACAGTAGGGGAGCGGGCAAGACCGTCGCCAGCGCCATGCGTAGGAGAAAGCGCGGCACTCTGCGTTCCGGCAAGGGCGGCAAGGGCGGGCGCGTAAAGAGCCGCAAACAGGCCATCGCTATCGGCCTTTCCGAAGCGCGCAAAAAAGGTGCCAAGGTCCCCAGAAAAAAGTCCAGCTAGTGACTCGGTGACTCCCGATCAAACGTAGCGCCGTCATCCTATTTATCCTGAGCCTGCCCGGCCGAAGGCGGGTCTCGAAGGGCCGGCGCACACTCCATCTTGCGGGCGCATCCACCCAGCACTGCAATTGTCGATTCCTTAAATCGCAATCCATCTTCAATCCTTCGCCCCTCGCTATCCCCAGGTGTATAGTCTGCCCCGGCATTCGTACATTGCTTGATTCGGAGGCAGGCCATGCGATTCTCCCTCGCCGCAATTTTCTTCCTATTCACAAACTCTCTTTTCGCGCAGCAGCCATCCGTACCCGAAATTCGGTACCGTTCCGTTCCCGATTTCCTCACACTTCCCGCCGACCTCCACCTCGGCGAAGCCGTCGGCGTCGCGGTCAACTCCAAAGCCCACATCTTCGTCTTCTCTCGCGGCAACACTACCGGCCCAGCCTACGGCGCCGCCGCTGCGCAGCTACTCGAATTCGCCCCCGACGGAAAATTTCTCCGCGAAATCGGCCACAATCTCTACGCCTGGTCCTTCGCGCATTCCGTTCGCATCGATAAAGAAGACAACATCTGGGTCGCCGACAAAGGCTCCGACATGGTCATCAAGTTCAATCCGCAGGGCCGCGTTGTGATGGTCTTCGGTCGCAAGCAGGAAGCCTCCGACGAAGGCACCGAGCCCCTCAAGCACCCCAAGCCGCCTCTTCCGCCCGTTGACGGCATGTTCCGCCAAGTCACCGACATGGCCTGGGACTCCGC
>Ga0137418_10007097_pt1 | contig 10297 bp, 8 predicted proteins | sample CZODoug3_1_2_16f_FD_122242 | JGI IMG/M metagenome (GOLD analysis project Ga0137418, IMG submission 122242) | Vadose zone soil fungal communities from Angelo Coast Range Reserve, California, USA - CZODoug3_1_2_16fungal (Hybrid Assembly) | ecosystem: Environmental > Terrestrial > Soil > Vadose... | reverse complement strand
GAGGAAGTCGTGACGCGGGGCCACCGGCTGATGGCTGGCGTCCTGGAGCGGGGCATCAGAGCGGGCGAATTTCGGCCGGTGAACGTGGCGGTCGCCACCAAGCTCGCGATGGCGCCCGTGATGCATGCTGTCATCGCGCGTAAAGCGTTTTCCGCTTGTATGCCCGAAGGCTTCGACGTCGGCAAATACCTCGACACTCACATCGATCTCTATCTCCATGGTATCAGCAAGTAAGCCACTGATCACACTGATCCTCGCGTTGACCTGCGCAGGCTCGCTCGCTGCGCAATCGCCGGCACCGCTCCGTCTTTCGTTTGCGGACGCCGTGCGCCAGGCGACGGGAGCCTCGCAAGCCGTGCCACCATCCGTTTCGATCGCCGGCTTCCGCTCCGACGCCGCGGCCGCGCGGGTCCGACAAGTGCGCTCGGGATTGCTTCCCGATCTCACGGTGTCCGGCTCCTGGGTGAACCGCTCCTTCAATTCGAAGACCCTGGGATTTTCTTTCCCCGGGCCCGTCGTGATCCCGACGAGAATCGGGCCGTTCAGCGCCTATGACGGCCGCGCGCGGTTGACGCAAACGCTCTTCGACTTCTCGAACCTCGGCCGTGTGAGCGCGGCGAAGGGGCAGGTCCGTGCCGCCAACGCGGAGCGCTCCGCCGTCGTCGAGACCAGCGCCCAGAATGTCGCGCTGGCGTACGCGCGCGCGATCAGGGCGCAGGCGGTGGTCACGGCGCGCGGCGCCGATTCCGCGCTCGCCCGTGAGCTCGTCGGTCTCGCCGTGGCGCAGCAGCAGGCCGGCGTCAGCGCGTCGATCGACGTCACGCGTGCCAAGTCGCAGCTGGCCGAAGCGGCGGGGCAATTGGTCGTCGCGGAGAATCAGCTCGACCGCGCCAAGATCGATCTCGCCCGCGCGCTGGGGCTCGATCCCGCCACGCCGATCGCCCTCACCGACACGCTGACCGCACAGCTGGGCGCGGCGGATGTGCCGGCCGACCGCGATGCAGCGGTGGCGCAGGCGGTGGCGGCGCGGCCCGATCTGGCGGCCGAAATCGCACGCGGTGCAGCCGCCCGCACGTCAGCGTCGGCGATCTCCGCGGAGCGGCTGCCGCGGCTCGACCTCGAGGCGGACTATGGGCTGAGTGGCCTCCGCATGCCGGATGCCATCACGACCAGGCAGGTCGCCATCCAGGTGACGGTGCCGATCCTGGATGGTTTCCGCCGCGAGGGCCGGATGGCGGAGCAGCAGGCGGTGGTGCGGGAATCGGACGTTCGTTCGCGCGATCTGCGCCTGCAGGTCGCGGCCGACGTGGACGCCGCCCTGCTCGACCTGCGCTCGGCAGCCGCCCGGCAGGGGATCGCCGCGGACCGGCTCGAGCTCGCGGCCCAGGAAGTGTCGGAAGCACGCCAGCGGTTCAAGGCGGGCGTCGCCGGCAACATCGAAGTCATCAACGCTCAGTCTTCACTGCTCCGCGCGCGTGACGCGGACATCGATGCGCGCTTCGCGGCGGTAACGGCGCGCATTGCGCTGGCCCGCTCGGTGGGCAGCGCGCGGACCCTGCATTAAGGAACAGGACAATGGCTACGACGATGGAACCGGAAACAGAGACTCCAGCCAGGCCCGCACCGCGGCCTTCGACTGCAGCGCGTCCCAAGAGCTCGCGCCGGACGGTCTTCATGATCATGGGCGTGATCCTGGTTGGGATCCTGATCTTCGGCGTGCGCAAATGGTGGTTTAGCCGCTCGCACGTCTCGACCGACAACGCGCAGGTCGACGGCCACATCGTGCCGATTCTTCCGAAGGTCGGCGGCTTCGTGGCAGAGGTACGCGTCGAGGAGAATCACACGGTCAAGGCCGGCGATACGCTCGTCGTGCTCGACGACCGTGACCTGCGCGCTCGCCTCGCGCAAACCGAGGCAGACTTGGCGGCGCTGCTCGCGACCGTCAGCTCGCGCGGGCGCGTAGGCCAGGCCGAGGCGGCCGTAGCGCAGGCGCAGGCGCAGGCAGTCAAAGCGATCGCCGACCTGCAGCGCATCGAGCCGCTGGCCAGGCAGAACGTCGTCAGCCAGCAGCAGCTCGACGCGGCGCGCGCCGCGGCAGCGGCGGCAGAGGCGCAGCTTGCTGCCGCGCAGGCGATGCTGGTGGGTGCGGATGCGCGGGTCGCGGCGGCGCGTGCGACGCGCGATCAGGCGGCGCTGCAGCTCTCGTACACGCGGATCACGGCCCCGGCGAACGGCGTGGTTTCGAAGAAAGCCGTGGAGCTGGGCCAATTGGTCCAACCCGGCCAGCCGCTGATGACCGTCGTACCGCTCGAGGATGTGTGGGTGACGGCGAATCTCAAGGAAACCGAGACGGCCGATGTGACGCCCGGTGACTCCGCCGATATCACGGTCGACGCATACCAGGGCGTGCATTTCCGCGGTCATGTCGAGAGCCTGTCGCCGGCGACGGGTGCGAAGTTCTCACTGCTGCCGCCCGACAACGCCACCGGAAACTTCACGAAAGTGGTGCAGCGCATTCCCGTGCGCATTCACCTGGATAGTCCAGTGGACCCGGCTCACATGCTGCGGCCGGGGATGAGCGTGGTCGCGACCATCAAGACGCAGTAATGACGGCGATCGCGCTGCCGGCAGCGCCGGACAGATATCGGTTCAAGTACCTCATCGCGATCACGGTGTCGCTCGCGTCGGTGCTGGAGCTGCTGGATACCAGCATCGTGAACGTCGCGATTCCGCACATGATGGGAAACCTGGGGGCGACGCTCGATCAGATCGCCTGGGTCTCGACCGGGTACATCGTCGCCAACGTGATCGTGCTCCCGATCACCGGCTGGCTGTCGGCCTATTTCGGCCGGCGCCGCTATTTCGCCGGCTCAATCGCGCTCTTCACGCTCGCTTCATTCATGTGCGGCAACGCCGGCTCGCTCGGCGCGCTCGTCTTCTGGCGCATCATCCAGGGGCTCGGCGGCGGGGCGCTGCTGTCGACGTCGCAGGCCATCCTCTACGAGGAGTTTCCCCGCGAGGAGTACGGCACGGCGATGGCGATCTTCGGCGTCGGCGTCATGGTCGGACCCACGCTCGGACCCACCGTGGGCGGCTGGATCACCGACATGTACGGCTGGCCGTGGATCTTCTATATCAACATCCCGTTCGGCATGCTGGCGTTGGCGCTGACCCTCTCGTTCATCCAGGACTCGCTCCATCAGGTGAAGGCGGAGCGGGTCGACTATGCGGGCCTGCTGCTCCTCGCCGCGGGCGTCGGCGCCCTCCAGATGATGCTGGAGCGCGGCGAGCGGCTCGACTGGCTCGCGTCGGGCGAGGTGCGCATGCTCGCCGCGATCAGCGTGATATCACTCATCGCGTTCGTCTGGCACGAGCTGCGAACACCGCACCCTGTGGTCGATTTGAGCATTCTGAAGAGCCGCCAGCTTGCCGTGGGAGTCGTGTTCGGCATGGTGCTGGGGGTCTGCCTCTACGCGACCGTATTCGTGCTCCCCGTCTATCTCCAGAACGTGCAGCACTTCACGGCCAATCAGACCGGCCTCGTGATTCTGCCGGGCGCCCTGGCGAGCGCCTTCACGATGGCGTTCATGGGGAGACTGCAAGGCAAGTTCGACGGCCGACTGTCCATCCTCGCCGGCGTGGGGCTGTTCGCCTTGTCGATGTGGAAGCACGCCCACTTCACGACCCAGAGCGGCATGCCCGACTTCTTCTGGCCGCTCGTGTTCCGCGGGGTGGGGCTGGGGCTGATCTTCGTGCCGCTCACAAACCTGGCGCTCGCCGACTTGCCCATGTCGCGCATCCCGAACGGCACGGGCCTCTTCAACCTGATGCGGCAGCTCGGCGGCAGCGTGGGGATCGCGCTCTCAGCGACGTTGCTGCAGCGCTTCACGGCGATCCACAAGGCCGATCTCGCCGCCAACGTGACGATCTACGGCGCCGCGACTCAGGAACGGCTCGGCGCGATCACCAATGCGCTTATCGCCCGCGGCGACGTCCCCGCGTTGGCGCAAACCAAGGCGATCGGCGTCCTGAACGGCGTCGTGACCCAGCAGGCGCTGATGCTGTCGTTCGAGCAGTTGTTCCTGCTCTTCGGGACATGCTTCGTGCTGTCGCTGCCGCTGTTGCTCCTGATGCACACGAACAAGGGCAAAGCCGTTGGGGGAGGGGGAGCGCATTGAAGAACCTGAGCGTGGGAGATGTCGCGCCGGACTTCACGCTGCTCGACCAGCGCGGGCGGCCCGTGCGTCTCCACGACCTCACAGAGACGAAGAACGTGGCGTTGTACTTCTATCCGAAGGATGCGACGCCGGGGTGCACGATCGAGGCGCGCTCATTCCGCGATGCGTACACCGAGTTCGCCGAGGCTGATACGGAAGTGGTGGGCATCAGCTCGGACTCGGTGAAGTCGCACGAGCGTTTCGCGGCGAACGAGCGCATCCCGTTTCTGTTATTGAGCGACCGCGATGGCGCAGTGCGCAAGCTGTACGGTGTCGAGCGCACCCTCGGTGTGTTGCCGGGACGGGTGACGTACGTGATCGCGCGGGGCGGCGTCATACGCCACGTGTACAATTCGCAGCTGCGCGTCACGCGGCACAGTCGCGAGGCGTTGCAAGCCCTCAACGCACCTCCGCCATCGCCGCCGTAACGAGCAGGGCCCGGACCACCCCCAACGGTCCATCCACGTTCTCATACCATTCCGTCGGCAGATGCGCGTCCCCCGCGTGACCTCCCGCGCCGAGCGCGATGGCGGGCACGCCCAGGGCGATCGGCACGTTGGCGTCGGTCGATGCACAGGCCAGCTCGTGCGACCGACCCAGCGCGCGCGTGGCGGCGATGGCGGTTTGCACCAGCGGATGGGCGCGCGGCGTGAGGCCCGATGGGCGCTCGCCGACACGGCGCACGTCGAGCTGTAACAGCGGCGTCCCGGCGGTGCGCCGCCCGTTCTCCTCGGCGAGGGCCCGGGTGAGGATGCCGTGAACCGTCGTATCGAGCTGGTCCAGGGCACGAGGATCCTCGCTCCGCAGGTCGAGATCGACCCAGGCCTCTTGGGGGATGGAGTTGAGACCGGTGCCGCCTCCAAGGCGGACAACGGCGCAGGTACTGCGCGGCGAGTGGTGTGCCGGAAGATCGGCCAGGAGGGCGGTGGCACGGCCGACCGAATTGGCTGGGTTTGCGACTCCGAACGCCGCCCACGAGTGGCCCCCCGGCCCCCGGTAGGTGGCACGGTAGCGGCGCGCGCCGAGGGCCCGGTGGACGATCCGCTCCACGCCAGCTCCGTCCAATGCGATGAAGGCATGAGGCCGCAGGGCAGGTTTCGGTAGGGGCGCAGCATGCTGCGCCCCTACACCTCCATTGAATAGATACCGGACGCCCCTCAAATCACCGTCCCCTTCCTCGCCTACCGTCGCCGTGAAACGTACCGGCCGTTCGGTCGCGACCCGCGAACGGACAAGCGCTTCGGCGACGGTGACGAGCGCGGCGAGGCCGCGCGCGTTGTCGGAAATCCCGGGCCCGGCGAGTCGCGCACCCCGCCGCGCGACCGAAACGTCGAGGCCAGCACCGAACACGGTGTCGAGGTGCGCGCTCAGGACGACCGGTGGTTCGCGCCGCGCCTCGTCCCCCAACCATCCCGTGACGTTGCCGACCTCATCCATCGCCACAGCGCTCAGCCCCGCTTCACGGAACAGGTCCGCCACGTGCGCACCGCGCGCGCCTTCGGCGCCCGTGGGGGCCGGAATCGCCGACACCGACGCCTGACGGGCGAGCGTATGCTCGTCAGAGCGCGCGATGTGGTGGCGCGCGGCGCGCACGCGGTCGTGCGCGACGAGGGCGTCGATCGAATCGGGACTCGCCATTGCTCGCAAGCTACGGTACTTCTTTGGCGTTCGGCAACGGGCCGCTTGACCTGGACGTGCACCCGCGCAACACTAATCCCATGGAGGAGCGCGACCTGATCTACGACTGGAACGGGGCCAACGGCGCCACGTTCGACTGGACCCGGGCCAGGGTCGACCTGAACGACGAGACCCTGCGCGACGGATTGCAGTCGCCATCCGTCACCGATCCTTCGCTCGACGACAAGAAGCGTCTCCTGCACCTGATGGCCGACCTGGGCATCGTGGCAGCGGACATCGGGCTGCCGGGGGCAGGGCCTCGCGTCGTGGAGCAGGTGCGCGCGCTCGCCAGGGAGATCCGGGACGCGAAGCTGCCCATCTTCCCCAATTGCGCCGCCCGCACGGTGATCGCGGACGTCGAGCCCATCGTGCGCGTCGCGGACGAAATCGGGATCAAGATCGAGGCCGCCACGTTCATCGGTTCTTCGCCGATTCGTCAGTACGCCGAGGATTGGACCGTCGACCGCATCGTGAAGGCCAGCTCGGAGGCGGTGACGTACGCGGTGCAGCACGGCCTCCCGGTGATGTACGTGACCGAAGACACGACGCGCGCCCGGCCCGAGACCCTGAAGGCGCTGTACGGCGCGGCGATCGACTGCGGCGCGACGCGGCTCTGCATCGCGGACACCGTGGGGCACGCGACGCCGGACGGCGTGAAGGCGTTGGTCAAATTCGTCAAGAATGAAATCGTGAAGAAACACGACGTCAAAGTCGACTGGCACGGGCACCGCGACCGCGGCATGGGGCTAATCAACTGTCTCGCGGCCATCGAGGCCGGCGTCGACCGCGTGCACGCGACGGCGCTCGGAGTAGGGGAGCGCGTCGGCAACGCCGAGATGGACCTGCTGCTGGTCAACCTCAAACTGCTCGGTACGCACCGGCACGATCTCCGGCGCCTGCCCGAGTATTGCCGCCTGGTGGCCGACGCCGTGGGCGTGCCGATTCCCGTGAACTATCCCGTCGTTGGCACCGACGCCTTCCGGACGGGGACGGGGGTGCACGCCGCGGCGATCATCAAGGCGAAGAAGAAGGGACACGCCTGGCTCGCGGACCGCGTCTACAGCTCGGTGCCCGCGCAGGAGTTCGGGTTCGCGCAGCGGATCGAGATTTCGCCCGTGTCGGGCTTGTCGAATGTGAAGTACTGGCTGGAGCTGCATGGGTACGACTCGGAAAACGAAACCGCGTGCAAGGTCCTCTTCGATGCCGCCAAACGCACCGACCGCGTATTGTCGGACGAGGAGTGCCATCGGTTGCTGAAGCCATGAGCTTCCACGCGATCGAGCGGTCGTTCTTCGACCTGCGGTGGCACCTGGATCCCGTCGCGGCGACACAAGCCGGCGTGCCAGGCTACGATGACCGCTACGGCCGCTTCAGTCCCCCCGCGCTGGCGCCGCACCTCGCGGCCCTCAAGGCGCTCGCGGCCGCGCTCGAAGAAACCAGCGTCGACGGGTTGGACGAGGAGATCGACCGCACCGCGCTACTCAACGAGATCCGCGTCACCGTGCGCCGCTACGAAAAACTGCGGCCGCACGCCACGAACCCCGAGTTCTGGTTGTCCCACCTGCTCGGCGGCCTGCACCACCTGCTCCTGTCGGGTGATCGCACGACGGACGAGAAAGCCCGCGCCGCGATGGGCCGCCTCGAGGACATCCCCGCCTTCATCGAGGACGCCCGTACGTCGCTCACCGAGCCGGTCGAGGTGTTCGTCGAGACGGCGCTGCGCATGAGCGAGGGAGGCCGCCTGCTGCTCGGTGAAGTGGCCGCGACGCTCTCGGCCGGCGCGCCCGCGCAGGCGGAGCGGCTGCAGGCGGCGGCCGACCGCGCGAGCGCCGCGCTCGTTGGGTTCGAGCAGGACCTGACCCGCTGGCTCGACACCGCGGGCGATCACTTCGCCATCGGCGAGGAGGAATTCAACTTCCTGCTGCATTACCAGCACGCCCTGCGGGACACGGCTCCGGAGTTGTGGCGCTACGGTCACCGCCTGAAGGAAGAGGTCGAAGCCGACCTGGCGCAGCGCGCCAAGCGGCTCGACGGCGGGCGTCCATGGTCCGAGGTCGCCGACCGGCTGCGGGACGATCATCCGAGGGCCGACGAGCTGGTCGACGCGTACTCGCGGGAGATGGCCCGGGCGCGCGACTTCGTCGCCGCCAAGGGACTGGCCCCGATCCCGGACGCGCCGCTCAGCGTGGTGCCGACGCCGGCGTTCATGCGTCCCGTGATTCCGTTCGCGGCGTACGACAGTCCGGGCGCGTACGCCCGGGACCGCAAGGGTTGGTTCTACGTCACGGTCCCCGACGAACGCATCCCCGCGGAGCAGCGCGAGCGCATCCTGCGCGATCACAGCCGCTACGAGTTGGCGGCCACCGCGCTGCACGAAGGGTATCCCGGCCACCACCTGCACCTCGTCACCGCGAAGGGCCTGCCCTCGCATGTCCGCAAGAACCTGTGGACGCCTCTCACCGTCGAAGGCTGGGCGCTCTACTGCGAAGACATGATGGCGGAGCAGGGGTTCTATGCGTCCGAGGAAGAGATGTTCTTTCAGCGAGTGCACCTGCTGTGGCGCGCCGAGCGCATTCTGCTCGATGTGGGATTGCACACGCGGGGGATGACCGCCGAGCAGGCCGTCGAGCAGATGGTGCGCGACCTGCACATCGAGCGCAGCAATGCGGAGACCGAAGTGCGGCGCTACTGTGCCTGGCCCGCGTACCAGTTGTGCTATGCGGTGGGCCGCCGCGAGCTGCTCCGCCTGCGCGACGACTCCCGCGCCGCGCGCGGCACGTCCTTCAAGCTCCGCGCCTTCCACGACGCGGTCCTGCCGTACGGCGGTCTGCCCGTCACCCTGATACGCTGGGGCCTCGGCCTCGGTGAGTGACCGGCTCCCGCGGCAAGTCAAACTGTTTGGTGCTGTCTCTCTCCTGAACGATTTCGCCAGTGAGATGATTTACCCGTTGCTCCCGGCCTTCGTGACCGGGGTGCTCGGGGGTGGGGCGGTAGCGCTGGGCGCGCTCGACGGCGCAGCCGATGCGGCCGCCGCACTCGTCAAGCTCGTCTCCGGACGTCTCGCCGATCGCGTGACGCGCCGCGGCCCGTTGATCGTCATCGGCTACCTGGTCGCGGTCGTCGTGCGGCCCGTGATCGCCGTGACGGCCGCCGCGTGGCAGGTCATCGGTCTGCGCGTGGTGGACCGGCTGGGGAAGGGCCTGCGCGGACCACCACGCGACGCGCTGATCGCTGACGTCACTCCCGAGCCCTTGCGGGGCAGAGCGTTCGGTTTACAGCGCGGCCTCGACCACGCCGGAGCGGTGCTGGGACCGCTCGTGGCATGGGCGGTGCTGGCGAGCGGTGCCGGTGTCCGGACCGTCATCCTGGCGAGCATTGTGCCCGGAGTGGCGGTGGTGCTGCTCGCAAGCTGGGCGGTGAGAGATCAAAAGCGGGCAGAGGCGGGGAAAGGCGCGGTGGGTGCAACTCCGCCTTCTGCCGCCGTTACCCACAGTCGCCCGCCTTTGGCGCTTTTCGCCATTTGCTTCTTCTATCTCCTCCGCATGCCCGAGACGCTGATCATTCTCCACGCGCAGCGGCTCGGCGTGGCGGTCGCGGTGGTCCCGCTCTTGTGGGCGGCGGTGCACGTGGTGAAGTCGTCCTCGAGTTTTTTGGGCGGCGCGCTCGCGGATCGGGTCGGCCCATCGCGCACCATGTGGCTGGGTTGGGTGTGCTACACGGCCGTTGCGGTCGGCATGTCGTTCGCGAAGGGTCCGTTGGAGGCCTGGCTGTTATTCCTGGCGTTCGGCCTGGTCGCGGGCCTCACCGAGAGTCCGGAGCGCGCGCTCGTCGCGGCGTTCGCCGGCCCTCGCCAGGGCAGTGGGTTCGGTGTTTATCACGCCGCGAGCGGCGTTGCCGCGCTCGTCGGCGGGGTGTTTCTCGGGATCGAGTTTCAGTGGGCCGGAGGCGCCTCCGCCTTCCTCGCAAGTGCCGTTCTGGCGCTTGCTTTGGCCCTCCTCTGGCCTTTTATAGCCCGCGCGCATAGGGTTCCTGCCCGGTGACCCACAGCACGAATAAGGAAGGACCGCGCGGCCGGTATTTGGCCGGGCTGGCGGTGGCTGCGCTCGGTGTCGTCTACGGCGACATCGGCACCAGCCCACTGTACGCGCTCCGCGAAGCCTTCCACGGTCCGCACGCCATCCCCGTCACGCCCGACAACGTGATGGGGGTTCTGTCGTTGGTGTTCTGGTCGCTGGTCCTCGTCGTCACGATCAAGTACCACATCGTGATCATCCGCGCCGACAACAAGGGCGAGGGTGGCGTGGTCGCCCTCATGGCTCTCGTGAACGGCAGTCGCATCGCGCGGGGGCTCTCACCCCGCAAGGTCATGATCCTGCTCGGCATCTTCGGCGCGGCGTTGATCT
>Ga0137418_10007096_pt1 | contig 10297 bp, 12 predicted proteins | sample CZODoug3_1_2_16f_FD_122242 | JGI IMG/M metagenome (GOLD analysis project Ga0137418, IMG submission 122242) | Vadose zone soil fungal communities from Angelo Coast Range Reserve, California, USA - CZODoug3_1_2_16fungal (Hybrid Assembly) | ecosystem: Environmental > Terrestrial > Soil > Vadose... | reverse complement strand
GATTCACAGCGCCAATCCCTTAGATAAAACGATGCCATCGGCGATTGGATTCGCGTCATTTTAGCCGCTAATTGATGATAGCTCTCGATCCTAAGCTGCAGAGTCTAGGTATTCGCCATGAAGTCTCTCATCGCAGGCATTGTTGTGTTGGCATCCCTCGCAGTGGGCGCTCGAGGTCAAACGCCGGGCCCAAACGCTGCGGTCAAGACCACTACCGTCCCGCTGGATAGACTTCGGCAGAAACTCCTGAACAGCAGGGTTGAAGAACTCTCGGGTAGGGCGGAGATGGTGCTTCGCTCATCACTCTTTATCCCGGTATTCGCCGGGAACATCATCCTGCGGCACCTCATGCGTGCGAACCTCTTTCTCGTCAGTGTCACGAGCGTGTTCCACCCCCATTACTGCGTCGGCCTCGAACGCGTTTCCTTCCTCTAGCAACTCCTCCACACTCTCCGAATCCGCACCTTCGACGTTGGACAATCCCTGCAAATCTCCTGATTGCGTCCCCGATTTCGCTCTCAATCCTTCGAGCGCAAACGCCTCCGTATCCACGCCCTGTTTTCTTCCGTGAACTCCTTTCTTAAGCGCGCCCGCCGTCTTCGCACCGGTTGTCTTCTTGCCACGGGCCTTCGTTTTCACTGTCACCTTTTTCAAAATGGCCTTTTTCTTCGCCAACTTCTTCTTCGGGGTTCCCCTCTTTTTGGCCAGCTTCTTTTTAGCCGTCTTCTTCATCGGCTTGCCTTTCTTTCCGGCAGTTCTCTTCAGCTTCGTGTACCGTTTCTTAGCTTTCTTTTTGGCCATACGCGCAGTCTACCACCGGCACATGAGCGCAACACACTACCAGGTATTACTGCGACCTAACCACACCGCAAGGTGACCGCTCCAGGCGTCGAACCAATCGAAACGCACGTCTAAGAGATCGCTTTGGCCGTGAAGCAGCTTCGCGCGAAGACTGCCGGTTGAACCCATCAGGAATCCGGAACCTACGGAAGAGCAACGCTGAAGGGCAGCGTGATGGGGGAGATGGTGATGGTTGAGTCTGTTGCCGCTGCGAAGAAAGCAGCCAAGTAACCGGCGGCGGGGAAACGAACGGCCGAAGAGCCGGTCCGCAGTCAAAGTGCGATTGGTGGAAAGAAGATGGTGTTCCACGCGCTTTGAAAGCGTCCAAAAGCGAACCCCGCACAGGGGTCAGCCGCGATGAAACATGAAAGAAGGTTCTGGTCCTCAGTTGAAGCGCGATTGGGAACAAGCATTGGCAGGCGGATCTGTACCAGAAACCAGCCGCGAACTCCGAACCTTGCCTCGATCGGCACACCGCACTCTGCGCCACAAAGTCCGATTGGTGAAAGAAAACTGGCGGCGACAGTGCAAGGATCCCTATTGGGGAGACATGAGAGCCTCGCACCGGCCCACGTGTGATTGTGCACTCCTGCCGGGTAAACCCAGTCAGTAAGATCGCGATCAGTAGAGAAAGTTTCAAGGTTCCGCGCCAAAGAAGGCAGGATCCCAGCCGAACGCCTTCCGGACAGTGACAATGCAATTGGTGAGAAGAGTTCGCGCCCCCTTTGCCGCTCGATGCGCACGCGTCGTGACGGTCACATGCCGAGAACGCTATCACCGTCAATCGTTAATCGAATCAATCTGCTACAAGAGGCCTTTCCCACCTTTCTAGGCTTCCCCATAAACTTCGCGCGTGACTAGCGGCATCCTCTGCCTCGCACACCACAGGGGTAGCCGCGAATGCGAACAAGTTAATTCCGGTGTAGTGTCCATGCCGTAAGGGGAAACGACGTGTTCTCGTCCGCAGAGGAACTGTCGGCAAAGTTACGGGCCGCACGATACATCATCGACTCCGTAACGCTTTCGGTTGTGTATCTCGCCGCCCGTATGCAGAAGCCGCTGCTAATTGAGGGACCGCCTGGATGCGGCAAAACCGAACTTGCATACGCCGTGGCAAGAGCAGCAAACGTGGCCGTGGAGCGACTCCAGTGCTACGTGGGAATCACCGAGGACAAGGCGATCGGGAAGTTCGATGAGGGACTGCAAAGACTATTCTTGGAAGCCCAGGGCGAACATCTTGAAAAGGACTGGAGCGAGATCCGAAACCGATTACACACCCTAGATTTCTTTGCAGGGGGACCACTCCTTCGTGCGTTACGTCACGAAGATCGACCTTGCGTGCTGCTCATAGATGAAATCGACAAGGTGGACCAGGGCTTCGAAGCCTTGCTTCTGGAAATCCTCAGTGCCTGGCAGATAACGGTGCCGAAACTCGGAACGATAACGGCGGCAACGATTCCTTTTGTTGTGCTGAGTTCAAACGAGGAGCGACGGCTTGGCGACCCGCTTCGAAGTCGCTGTTTCTACCTGCGCTTCGAGTATCCAACCGTTGAACGAGAGACCGAAATCTTGGCCGTGAAGAGCAAGAGCGACAGCCCGGGACTACGTGGACAACTCGCAGGATTGGCGTACGCCCTACGTGGCTGGAACATGGAAAAGCCCCCCTCGATTAGGGAAATGTTGGACCTGGCGCAAGCTCTGGAGATCTTGGGCATGGAAGAGATCTCCCACGAGCAACGGGACTTACTGCTGCCACTGTTGGCGAAGACGGAGGCAGATCGAAAACGGTTGCTGCTGCGCGCTGGTTTTGAAGGCTTGGTCGCGGATTCCAAGCGATATCGAGATGAGTTAATGCGGCGGGCAGGGCCCCGCAAGGTGGGGCCGGGCAAAGCGGTGCCCCGGCCAGCGGAGGCCGTAGCGTGAGGCGGACAGGATTAGCCTTCTTTCTGCTCGTGCTGATGCAAACGGCAGCGGCGCAGGTCGTAAATGGAACTGGAGATGTGCGTGGCCTTTGTGCACGCTGGGCAGAGTATTACGCAACGATCTATCAAGTCCCCGTGGACCTTGTAGAAGCCATCATTGACGAGGAGTCAGGTTGGAACCCGTCTGCAATTTCCAACAAAGGCGCCGTCGGGCTGATGCAACTGATGCCCCAGACAGCCGTGCGCTTTGGGGTTCGGAATCGATTTCATCTGGATGAGAACATCCGGGGCGGCGTGGCCTACTTAGCCTGGTTGAACCAGAAATTCAGTGGGGATCTCCGGTTGGTCACGGCGGCCTACTACGTTGGCGAGGCACCAATCCTTTCGCGAAGACTGGGATATTCGTCTGCCGATGTGCAAGCGTACGTGAACAGAGTGGCCAGAAGATATCGAGCCAGACGAAGACATAAGGCGAGGGCCGGATCGACGGAGCAGCGTGAACCAGAGGTGGAACATGAGCATCCGTAAAGCAGCATCGGTGCTGTGCTGGTTGTTATCTGCTCCGATGGTCGGCAACGCCCAAGTTGTAAACGTAAACCCGCAAGTGCGGACAAAAGCTGCGGGGGACGGGAAGGTCACAATTGTAGAGATCGCGGCGCATTTTGTGACTGCGATCCGAATGCCGGAAGCCGTGAATTCGGTCGCCGTTGGCGACCCTGCACTGTTTCAAGTAGAGCATTCAGAGCGAGAACCGGAGCTGGTGTTGGTGAAAGCTCTCACAGAAAAAAGCGCCCAAACCAATTTGCTCATCTCCGGCGTCCACGGCCGGCAAATCAGTTTGCTTCTGGTGAGCCAGGGAGCTTCTGCGGTTCCCGCCAAGGTGGATTTTCTTCTGCGGTACAAACCGCCCGGAAGCTTTCTGGTTGAACCAGATGTCGTGCCCTTCCCATTGGTTGGCAAGACCACCCCTCTCGCGAAAGCTCAGCCAGTGACGAATAGCACGGAGACGAACGGCGCTGATGGGCAGCCGGTACTGATCTCCACATCACTGGGGACGAGTGCTTCGAATATGCCCAACTCGCCACTGGAACCGGCGGTGAGCCCGACACAACCGAGATCATTGGATCAGCTGCTAGAGCGTCAGGAACGAGCCTCTCTGCCTGTACTGCATGGTGAACGAGAGGAAGGAGAGAAGGTCAAGGGGGATCGCTTGCGGACAGGTATTAGCGAAGTGATCGACAATGGGCAGCAGGTGGTCGTCCTGTTCTCGGTGGTAAACACGAGCAAACACGCGATCCTGCTGATGCCCCCACAGGTTCAGTTAGGGGGCAAGCGCAAGACGGGAAAGATCGTTAAGCACGAGCGCTGGTCCACCGCAGAGCAGTTGACGATCATGGATTTCCGGCTGAGCCGGCGTCGTGTGGGAACTAGAGAACGTGCAGACGGAGTCGTGGTCTTCGAGCGTCCACCATACAAACAGTCAAATGAGACATTGTTTTTACAGATGGCCGAGTCGGGTGCAGTCGATCGCCCGGCCTTGGCTCCAATCGGTTTTGGAATTAGCGCGCTTCGGCAGGAGAGAGATCATGGAACAGCAAGAACTGAGAACTAGCGAAGCGCACGAAACAACCTCGAGTGTTGGTGAAGACCGGGCGCAAGCAACGATTTCGGAGCAGGTACAGGAAGAACCTGAACCACTTGGTTCATTCCAGAGCCTCCGCGCTCTTCTAGACAGGGCACGACGCAATCAGAAACCCGTCTCCAGTCGCCGTGAACTGGGCCTGGATAAGAGCAAGTCACTGTTCGTTGTGGCGGGAGCGGGTGTTGCGTTGCTTCTAATCTTCTTCGGCGTATTTTCAAGCCCGAAAAGCCGCTCGCCACTGCCCGGTGAATTCGCGCGTGGTGCACCCAGTCTCGGCCGTAAGCTCACTCCCGGACAGGAACAAAACGGCGCGGCCAAGGCCGTGACGCCAATACTCAATGCAGATGTGCGCTCAGGGGACGTTGGCCCTGGTTCACCCGTAACGCCGGAGGAGGTCGGTGGGACCTCATCTCGATTCTCGGCAGTACCCGAAAAACCGGCGCCGGGCAGAGTAAAAGGCTCGGGAGAACATGCGCTCAAGAATGTGGATTTCTCCGATCCGGCGGTCGCGCAGGGACCAGCAACGCCCAACCCACCCCCGATTCCAGTCAGTGAATCAAATGCCGACCTGAAGAAACCCTCGATTGTATTTGTACGTTCTGCGCAAAATGCGACACCGGCCCTTCAGAGTCCATCGAGTGAAGACAATACACTCGCGGAACTTCTTCCTGCCGGTACGCGACTGGTGGCGCGGCTGGAGGTCCCGGTTAGCTCGGCGGCGCCTGCGCCCGTGATCGCCGTGGTTGAGTACAACTATGAACACAATGGAGAGGTGGTGTTGCCGGCGGGGGCTAGGGTGTTAGGAAAACTCTCCCATGTGAATCCCTCTGGCTGTGTCGGCTTTCAGTTCGATAGGGTCGAAATGCCCGACGGAGCGGTCGAGAAGATTGATGCCACGGCCATGGACCTGAAGTTCGCACCGCTAAAAGGCGATGTCTCTGGACGAAAGCGAAGCACCAATTTCTTGGTGCGCGCAATGACCGGCCTCGGGACAGTCGCTGCGTACGTAGTCGGCGGCCAAGGGACGACAGGATTGAACGGCGCAATTTCAGAGAACGCACTCCTACGAGAGCGCATCGCGGACAATGTCGGTATGGCTGGGCAGGATGAAATCAACATGCTCGCGGCCAACCAAAATATTGTGGTTACCGTACCTGGGAATACTCGCTTTTACATCGTGTTGGAAAAGGGCGGCTCAGAACAGCAAACCGGGAAGCCTGGAGTGCGGCCAACGGATATCAATAATGCCAGCCTCGCTAACGGCAAAGTTCCTACACTCGAAGAACTGCGAGAGCTGATGCAACTGAAGAACGAGCTCAACGAAATGTATCTCCAGCCGAGTGCTCAGCAAACGCCAGTGCAACAGTGAACAGGCCGATGGAGGAAGTGTGGACGCCAACTGGAAACCGTTGGAAAAAGTGCTAGGCAAGGCTAGGTGCGCAGGCTTCATGTTTATGGGACGGGTGAACGGCATCAACCTCTACAAACACGGAATCAGTCGTCGCTATCTGAATCTGGACGATGATGGCAACTGCTACGTAAAGGGGGAGCGGGGTCGCCATCGGCAAGCGGATCTCGACCAGGAACTTGCGAAACTCGAAAAGTGTCTGAAGGGTTTGCAGGCGACTCTCGAGACCCCATACGACGAAAGCTTCATCGCACGAAAACGAGAAGTCCTGCGTCAAGAGGGCATTTCTTTGTTGACAGTTCACGTCGAACCAGACGAAGTGACGATCCACTAGGGTCAGAAAAACTCTCTAAGAGCACGCGCCCAGATCACCCAAAGCGCTCGCCCGCCAGTCGTCGCATGGTCTACCGTCCGCAGTGTTAGTACAGAAGTCTGAAAGCTTCGCCGCCAGCAATGCACCGTTGCGGATAGAGCCCTCATTGTTCGGGAGAGTCAGCAGAATGGCGATCTCGACGTTGGTAACGGTTGGGGTGTGGAGTGCGATTACCTGGAAACCAATTTGGATCGCCGCTGGTCCAACGGGCGACAAGATCCTAACGGTGGTCCCACTTTTTGTCAGTACCGCGTGGCCAGTCTCATTGATATGGATTTGGTCTCTAAGCCAAAAACCACAGTCGCAGATCGCAAAGCGCCTACATCGCACTACTCCGGCTCAAATCGTGCAAAAGCGGCATGAGCGGCCTATGCCCCCGGCGTTAGCATTGACACTCGATTACACGATTTTCTTCCTGAGCGTTTAATTTAAGCACGCCGTTCCCTCCCTTTTTCCTCGCACCCTTTTGACACTTCGCTGCCTCTCTCTGAATTTCGTTCGCTCCCGTTTGACAGAACATTTCTTTGGCTCTACTTTCCGCGCATGTCGATTCCTCCTCCGACAGATTTGAGCGGACTAGGGCAGGAACGACGAGCAGAAAAGAGGACACGGACGATGAAATTCCACGCCAATACAAGGGGAAGGACACTTTTTGCAGTGCTCGCCCTTGGGGTCATCGCAATGGGGCAGTTTGTGTGGGCGCAGAATCTCGGTTCTGCTCCGGCCTCAAACGTAGCAGTTCAAGGACAGACGGGCGCGCAGCCAGAGGGTGCGTTTCTGAACTTCATTAACTGGGTGGGAAATGTGATCGCGCCGGTCGGCGCCGGGGGCGCGGTTCTGGGAGCTGTGGTGTCCTGGCTTACGGGACGAGGGTTTGGCCGATGGTTGTTCGCGGCCGCAGCTCTGCTGGCAGTCTCAGGTGTCACACGTCTTATCGAGTTCTGGATTACGAATGGGACATCGGGGGTCGCTTAGATACTCCCGACGATGAATAGCATAGCGGTGCAGGCAGCCTGCCAAACATTCCAAAGTCAGCAACGCTGCCTGCCAATTTCAACCCTCGGAATTGCGATCAGCGACTTGACTATATGCCTAGCCCGCAACTGCTGAACGACGTGATTTCGCTGCTGCTCTCACTAGCGCCGTCCGCGGCCTTGGTATCGCTGGTGCTCGCGGGAGTCAACCTGCGACAGGAAGGCGGAACTACGTTCGCAGTCGGGGGCCGATTCACCAAATGGATGTTCTGGGCGGTCGTGTTTCTCACGTTGCAGCCGCTACTGACCTGGTTCTCTTCTTTCGGAATAAATGTCTCACTACCGGGAGGCGGGATCAGCACACCCTGGTTAGCCAGCATTCGGTCGGACGTGGCGTCTTTCGTGACCAACTTTGTCGTAGGGCGAATCGTGCCAACGCTTGCCGCATTCTTTGTATTGCGCGCGATTCTGGACACCGCATCCGGCGAGCATCCACTCCCGTCAATTATTGCCGCCATATTTCTGCTTGCCACCCAGACAACTTTCAATTTAATCCAGAACTACAACACGCAAACGCAGTACGCCACAGCAGACGTGCTTGACAGCCTGTGGAATCACCTCGCTGGCGCGATCATGCCCATTGCAGCGGTGTTAGCGCTAGTCGGAGCCATTCTGAATTTCGCTACGCGAAAACCATTCATGCGCTTGGTTGCGGTAGCACTCGCGCTGCTGTGTGTATCGGGAGTCTGGAAGCTTGTCCTGTCGATGATGTCTTAGGAAACGCGATGAACTTCTCTCAAATGTCGTTCGACAACGGTATCTTGCATCTCGCGAACTGGCTCGGGAACGTGATCATGCCAACGATCGCGGCGGTTTTCATCATCATGGCAATCGTTCAGTTCTCGAAAGGACAGGAGTTTTCACACAGCATGTATGGAGCCTTGGCGTGTTTGATGGTGTCAGGGCTGACGCGGGCACTCGAAACGTTTGCATCACAGAGAGCGTGGAATAACCCCGACGTCTACTGGGTAGCCTTGATCACGCTCATCAACTGGGTCGGGAATGTAATCCTCCCGGTGTACGCAGCGGCCCAGGTGGGTTTAGGGGCACTACGAATTGGCATGTTCTCGTACATCCATCCAACGGGCAGCTGGATGCGCCACTTCCTCGCGGCGGGACTCTGCCTGATGGTGTCCGGGTTTCTTCGGCTAGCCGAGTTTTTCGTGATCCACGGTACAGCCGGAGTGAGGTAGAGGGAAAAGAGACCAATGGCTCTAGACGTAACGCCGGTCTATCGAAATCTCCGGACGCGGGTGACGTTTGCCGGCCTCGAGGCAGAAGACTTGTTTGTGATCCTCGCAGGGGCAGTGGTGATGAACATTTTCGGAAGATTCTTGAATCGGGAAATGTTCGGACTGCCAATGAACATGGTGCTGCAGTATGTCGTTCCGATCATAAGCGTGCCTGCCCTGATGCTGTTCAAGTATGGAAAACAGCGTGGCTATCTTTTGGATTGGGTGATGTTCCACGCCAAGCCGCACATCTACTCGGGGCTGGAACGCGACCGCGAGCTAACGCGGGAATACATCAGGGACTGAGACAACGAAGATGCCGCTAACGGTTCAAGAGCACAACAGGCAATTGGGGCAACCGCCGTTGTGTGAGCAGTTGAAGGTGCGGGACATCACCGACGACCTGCTCATCCAACTGAACGGTTCCTTTGTGGTTGGCTACAGGGTAAGCGGGATCAACTCGTACTACGCGAGCGACGCGGAACGCAACCGCACAAAGCTATCGCTCGAAGCCCTGGTTCGGTCTCTGCCAGAACGTTCGATGCGGATGCAGGCCCGTTTTGAAATCTCGGAAGGTGCCTGGGATCTGGTTGCACGGTACAACCGCGAGCAGCTAAACCCAAGTCCCGTTTTGCAAGTCCTAGACCGAGAACAATTGGATGTTTGGCTAAAAAAGGATGCCGCTGGTTTCTACCTGCGTCATTTCCTTCACTTGTACTTCATATGGGACCCAAGGATCCATCACCAGTCTCCCGAGCTCGAGTGGAAGAAGAAGATGCGCGGTAGCAGTTCCAGTATGTCCGCGACTAAATGCATCGAACGCAGCCGTCGCGAGCACGAAGATTTGGTCGCCGAGTTTCATAGCGTGATGTCCGGCGTGGAAGCCACGCTTCAATCTACCGGCATGAAATTCTCACGAATGACGGGTGATGATCTTTTCTTTGAATTCAAGAGAGCGCTCCATCCTCTCGGAAACGATCGAGCCCCTTATCGGCGCCCAGAAACCTCTACGGTTTACCAGAGTGCCCGGAGCCAAATTGCGAACGTAAACATCGAAGACGAACTCGATGAGCACATAAAGATCGGCGGCTTACTGTATTCCTTCATAAGTTTGAAGGACATGCCGGATGCCACCTTCCCGGGCGTACTGCGGGAACTCGTCGTCATGGATTTTCCCATTGTGATCAACGCGGAGGTTGTCCTTCCAGACCAAGCAAAGTCGGTCAAGCAATACAAGAGTCGGCTGCGAAAAATGTCAGCCGCGCAGAAAGACATTCACGGAGGGTTCCGGCTCAATGTCGATGCTCAAGTGGCAGAGCATCAATTGATCAAGGTTCTGCAAGACCTGATTTCAAGCTCTCTGAAATCCTGCCAGATGAGCCTGTCCATCGCATTGCGGACTTCTCGCCCTGCGCACAACCGGATGGAGGCGGAACAGGCGGAGCGCATTCTCGCTGATCGTCGGCAGAGGGTCCTGCACGCCATCACGCGGATGAACGGTGCCCGCGGTATTCCGGAGACACTAGCCCAAAAGCGGTTCTTCTTTTCCAGTCTGCCAGGACAAGGCGAAGCGAACAAGCGTGAAGCAGAGGTACTCACCTTGCACGCGGCGGATCTCCTGCCGGTCGAGACACCGTGGAGCGGTACGCCAAACACTCCCTTGATATTGTTCGAGACGCCTTTTCGTCAGCTCATACCGTTTTCACCCTTCGATTCGGGTTTGGGCGACGCCAACCAGCTCATCATGGCCAAAAGCGGGGGCGGAAAGACTTTCATGACTCAGGGATTCCTCCTGATGATGGCTCGCACCAAGCCACTGATATCGATTCTGGAGAGGGGCGATTCG